>Ga0007879_1000221_pt1 | contig 11967 bp, 10 predicted proteins | sample CryBogCBH15Jun09_FD_54995 | JGI IMG/M metagenome (GOLD analysis project Ga0007879, IMG submission 54995) | Freshwater microbial communities from Crystal Bog, Wisconsin, USA - CBH15Jun09 | ecosystem: Environmental > Aquatic > Freshwater > Lake | place: Crystal Bog, Wisconsin, USA | collected... | reverse complement strand
CTTCTTGCCGCCCTTTAAGGTGAAAGACAAAATGGCGCCACCCGCCTTTTGCTGGCGCTTAGCCAAGACATGTTGCGGATGTGATTTTAATCCTGGATGGTAAACACGTTCTACGCCAGGCTGTTTTTCTAGCCAGAGCGCTAAGTCCAAAGCATTCTGGCTTTGTTGCTTCATGCGCAACTCGAGAGTCTCAAGACCTTTTAAGAATACCCAGGCATTGAAAGCAGAAAGCGTTGGGCCAGCAGTACGTACGTACGGGAACACTTTGCCCATGACAAAGTCATTACTGCCGACGATTGCGCCACCAACAACCCTACCCTGACCGTCTAAGTATTTAGTTGCAGAGTGAATCACAACATCTGCGCCAAGAGCCAGTGGTTTTTGCAAGGCAGGCGTGCAGAAACAATTATCCACTGCGAATAGTGCCTTAGCCTTTTTAGCAATTTTAGAAATCGCTTTAATGTCAGCAATCTCAGTTAAGGGATTTGAAGGCGTCTCTAGATAAAAGAGTTTTGTGTTGGGTTGAACGGCAGCCTGCCATGATTTAGCATCAGCCAAATCGACATACGTTGTTGTCACACCAAATTTACCCATGATGCTGCTAAATAACTGAATCGTTGCACCAAAAACCGAGCGCGAGCAAATCACATGATCGCCAGCCTGCAAATGGGCCATTGCTAGAGTCAAAATAGCAGCCATGCCAGATGAAGTCGCAATACATGCCTCACCACCCTCTAAAGCGGCCAATCGATCTTGAAACATGCTGACCGTTGGATTGGTAAAGCGGGAATAGATAAAGCCTTTGTCGGCATGAGCAAAACCATCAGCCGCGAGTTCAGCGCTATCAAAGCAGAAGCTCGATGTCAGAAACATCGCCTCTGAGTGTTCTTGGTACTCGGCAGTACGGCGTGTACCGGCGCGAACTGCTAAGGTTTCAAGCGCAAGCTTAGAAAAGTCCGGTTTTTGGCGTTTAGTTTTACTAGTCATAAGGCTATTTTGACACCGAATTGCAGATTTGCCTCTGTGAGACGCATCCGCTGTCGCTTTTTAGTCTTCGGTAGCCAAATGCAAGTGGAGCTGAGAGCGAGCAAAGTCACTGGAGTCACGTTGGCGATCTGCTTGTGCCTCAGTAGTATTACGAGCCGCTTCTAAAGCATCCAGATAGGACTCATTAATATCACCAGTGATGTAATTACCGTCAAAGCATGAGGCTTCAAAGTGTTTAATATTGGGGTTGATATCACTCACAGCCCGTTTCATATCTTCAACNCTTTGATATATCAGCTGGTCTGCNCCGATCATTTTGTTGATCTCTTCATCTGTACGCCCATAAGCCACTAGCTCGCTACGGGTTGGCATATCAATGCCATATACGTTCGGGAAGCGCACTGGTGGCGCAGCTGATGCAAAGATCACTTTCTTAGCACCTGACTCACGNGCCATTTGGACAATCTCAAAAGAGGTTGTGCCACGAACAATCGAATCATCNACAATCAAGACCGTCTTGTCTTTAAATTCGACATGCATGGCGTTCAATTTTTGACGGACTGATTTTCTGCGTACAGCTTGGCCAGGCATGATGAAGGTGCGNCCAATATAACGATTCTTGAAGAAGCCTTCGCGGTAGTCAACCCCTAAACGCTTAGCCACTTGCATTGCAGCAGGACGGCTTGAATCTGGAATCGGCATAACGACATCGATTTCGCCGGGAATGGTTTCTTTACGAATCTTCTCGGCAAGGTAATCGCCCATGCGCATCCGTACGTTGTAAACGTTGACACCATCAATCGTTGAATCTGGACGAGCCATGTATACATATTCAAAAATACATGGGGTAAGAACGGCATCTGTTGCGCATTGACGTGATGAGAAATTACCATCCAGGTCGATGTAAATTGCTTCACCAGGATTAACGTCACGAACAAAGGTAAAGCCAAGACCTTCAAGTGCTACGGATTCGGAAGCCACCATCCATTCAGGACCCTTGGAGGTGTCTATCCGTCCAATACATAAAGGACGAATGCCGAATGGATCACGGAATGCCAGCAAACCATAGCCGGCGATCAGTGACACCACTGCGTAAGAGCCTTTCACGCGTTTGGTAACGCCTGTAACAGCGTTAAACATCGCACTTTCATCTAATGCCGCGCTATTGGTTTCTTTTTGAAGTTCATCGGCCAAAACGTTGAGCAATACTTCAGTNTCAGAATTGGTATTGATATGACGACGATCGCGGTACGCCATCTCAACACGCAAGCTCGGCGCGTTGGTGAGATTACCGTTGTGCGCCAAAATAATGCCGTAAGGTGCGCTGACATAAAAAGGTTGAGCTTCTTCTTCACTACTGGCGGAACCTGCGGTTGGATAACGAACCTGCCCGATACCTGCGTTGCCATGCAGACTGCGCATGTTGCGTGTTCTAAAGACATCTCGAACCAAGCCATTGGCCTTATGCATCGTGAAAGAGTTGCCATGCATCGTGGCAATACCGGCAGCATCCTGTCCGCGATGNTGCAAGAGCAACAAGGCATCATAGAGAAGCTGATTTACTGGGGAATGGGAAACTGTTCCAATGACGCCGCACATAGACCTAAATCCCTATTTTTATTGAAGGTGTAACTGTGGGTGAAATTTTTGGCATTGCATCACCCAATTGCTTTGCCCAATCAGGCGGCAGCCAACTCTTAATTAAACCTGTAGCCATATCAACTGCAGGACGTGTAATCGCTTTTTGCCAAGCAACGCTCTGAGGTATTGGGGTTAAAGCAGCTAAGGTTGCCAAGATAACAATAATCAAGCCGCCACGTAACACGCCAAAGACCAAACCTAAAAAACGATCGGTCAAACTCAATCCTGCAGAAAGCAAAATCTTTTGTACTACCCCGCCTAAAAGACCGCAGGCAATCAAAGTCAACACAAACAGAATTAAAAAACTCACTCCAAGGCTTAAGAGTTCATCCATGTGAAAAGTGGATAACCATTCGGTCGAAAGATAGTTGGTGTAATGGTAAGCAACCCAAGAGGCAATAAACCATGAAGCCAAGGCCAAGACTTCTTTAAATAAGCCACGAGAAATTCCGACCAATGCAGAAACCAGGAGCACAACTAGGGTGAAGTAATCCACCGTAGTTAAGTTAAGGGTGGACAGGTGATCCATTAAGGTGAACCTACCTCAACTAGGCGGGGCGTTAAGCCCATCGCCTTTACCTTTTTCTCTGCGGTATCAGCAGAGTCTTTGTCGGGGAATGGGCCGGCACGGAGTAGAAATAAGGTTACGCCGTCAGCACCCTTTTTAGTTGTAACAACATTTGGAATCTTTTGGGCTTTTAGCTTTGAAACCCAACCATTGACTCGATCTTCCGAAGCAAATGCCCCAATCTGCAAAATAAACTTACCAGACCCTGTCGAGGCCGCGGCAGGTTTAGCTGGGGTATCGGCTTTAGGCTTTGTGGTGGATACAACCACCTCTTCGCCAGCAGCCAATCCTAAGGCGGGAGATTTGTTTNCTGTAGGTGTTGNTGCAGGCGNTGTCTTAGTTTCAGTTACTGGCGCGCTTACTGGAGTAGAGGCAACTTTAACTGGGAGCGGATCCTTCTCTTTGGGGGCTGGGTCTGGTGAGATCTTGGCCTCAGTCTTCTCTACAGTCTTTACTTCTGGTGCTGGTGTGCTTGCCACTGGATTAGGCAGGCTAGTAACAATATTGACGGCAATATCATTACTCACTGCTTTGGGCTTGTTATCAAGAATTCTGGGGAGTCCAACGACGGCTACGAGGACCAATACCGCTGCACCGATAAGACGATGTCTGGCGCGTTGTTGCTCTGGATCTTCGGTAAGCGCTTCTTCCTGNGTCTCAAATGAGCGCTGCAGTGCACGTGGGGTAAATTTTTTAGTGGTGCGTCTTGCCCCTACTGAGCCTCTGTCAAGGTCATCAGACTGCGGTTTCCGCTTAAAAAGCTTCGGTAAACGAATCATTAATCAATGCGCCTGGTTGGTTCTATATGCCATTACGCCAGCAACTGTATAGAAAGATCCGAAGGTCACAATTCTATCACCCTCACCNGCTTTAGACAGGGCTTTTTGATACGCTGCAGCAGGATCTNAAAAGGTCTCAATGCCNCCATCATCGCCGTTTTTGACCGCTACACCAAGGTTTTGGAGCTTGGTAGCCAGATCATGTGCGCTGGCTGCTCGGGGAGTAGGCAAATCAGTGCAAAACCAGAAGTCCACAATATTTAACAAGGGCTTGATGACGCCCTCAATATCTTTATCTGCCATTGCCCCAAAAACGGCGTAGGTATAGGGGTGGTAACCCATCCGTTCAAGGCTTTGAGCCAAAGTAGAGGCTGCATGAGGGTTATGAGCAACATCGAGGACAACCGTAGGTTGACCTGGGAGCACTTGGAAGCGCCCTGGCAACTCAACCATGGCAAAGCCATTGCGGATNTCTTGTGCGCTGACTGGTAAACGTTGATGGAGTGCCATCAAGGCAGCAATCACCGCCGAAGCATTGAGTATTTGATTTGCACCCCTTAAAGCAGGGTAACCGAGACCACTAAAACGCTTTTTGCGCCCTGCCCAGCCCCACTGCTGTTTATCACCCTGAAAGTTATAGTCTCGACCTTGCAACCAAAGATCGCAGCCTAATTTTTCAGCATAGTCGATCAAGGTTTGGGGTGGCACTGGATCACCACAGATGGCAATTTGTCCAGGCCGAAATATGCCAGCTTTTTCTAGAGCAATTGCTTCACGCGTACCACCCAAGAAATCAGCATGATCAACATCAATNCTGGTAACAATGGCGCAGTCAGCATCCACAATATTGACGGCGTCTAAGCGACCGCCCATGCCCACTTCTAATACCACTGCATCTAACTGCGCCTTAGCAAAAAGATGCATGATGGCTAGTGTCGTGAATTCAAAATAAGTTAATGTCGGTGCATCTACCAAGCTCACACGAGCATTTTCTACGGCAGTGAAATGCTCCAACAAGAGGGCGTCGCTGACCTCTTCTCCATTGAGCTTCGCGCGCTCATTAAATTTCAAGAGATGGGGTGACATGTGACATCCGACACGATAGCCAGATGAAATCAAAATACTTTCTAAATAAGCACAGGTAGAGCCTTTGCCATTCGTGCCCGCAACAGTGATGACAGGGCAATCAAATTGAAGTCCTAGCGCCGCCTTAACCCGGCCAATGCGCTCAAGACCCATGTCGATACCAACAGGATGGGCAGTTTCTAGGTGGCTAAGCCAAGCCTCAAGGCTGGAAAAAAGGATGGGGGCTTGGTGGGCAGTGCTCAAGTGCGTTAAACAGCTACGCTACCTGCCACAGACGGCTCTGGTAATTTTTGCAGCAAGGCAAGCAAGCGGGCGATTTCCGCGCGCATCTGACGACGATCAACAATCATGTCAATTCCGCCTTTTTGCATCAAGAACTCAGAACGCTGAAAACCTTCCGGTAATTTTTCTCGGACGGTTTGCTCAATCACGCGGGGACCAGCAAAACCAATCAAGGCTTTAGGCTCGGCCATTACTACGTCACCCATAAAAGCAAAGCTTGCCGAGATGCCACCCATCGTTGGGTCGGTCAGAACACTGATATATGGCAAACCTTTTTTGGATAATAAGGTCAACATCGAATTGGTTTTAGCCATCTGGAATAAAGACAGCAAACTTTCTTGCATGCGCGCACCACCAGTTGCAGTGACGCAAATAAAGGCGCATTTCTTATCAATGGCTTCTTGAACGCCACGCACAAATCGCTCACCAACAACTGAACCCATTGAACCACCCATGTATTGAAACTCAAAACATGCGGCAACTACGGGGATGGATTCAATCTTGCCACCAAGAACCACTAAAGCCTCTGACTCGCCAGAAGCATCATTAGCCTCCTTCAAGCGATCCGGATATTTTTTAGAGTCTTTGAATTTCAGTGGATCGATTGGATAGATATCTGCACCAATCTCATAACGGCCTTTTGGATCTAGCAAGCCGTCTAAACGCTGACGGGCTCCAATCCGCATGTGATGACTGCATTTAGGACAAACCGATAAATTAGCCTCGATATCAGTGCTGTACAGAACAGTTTCACAGCTAGGGCACTTAACCCATAAACCTTCAGGCACTGACTTGCGATTCGCAGGGTCAGTGTGTTGAATTTGTGGTGGGAGTAATTTATCGATCCAGCTCATGTCTTTTAGCTATCCAAGGCGACGCGAATTTCACGTATAAAGGTTTCAAGTGATTGTACTGCCTGGCCTGGGGGTGAATCTTCTAAAATCCGGATAATTCGGCTACCAATCACCACAGCATCAGCTGTGTTCGATACTGCCTTGGCGCTAGCAGCATCATTGATGCCAAAACCTACAGCAATCGGAATCTCAGTAGACTCCCGAATTTTCGGAATAATACTGGCCACATCTTGAGTATTGAGGTGGGAAGCGCCGGTTACGCCGCGCATAGACACGTAATAGATATAACCAGAAGCTATTTTGGCAGCCCCTTTAATTCGTTCTAGTGATGATGTCGGTGCCAACAAGAAAATCGGGTCGACTCCGGCAATACGCATGCGCGCAGCAAAATCGACACACTCTTCTGGTGGATAGTCGACTATCAACACCCCGTCAACGCCTGCATCTTTAGCCTCAGTCGCAAAGCGTTCCGCACCCATTTGCTCAACAGGGTTTGCATACCCCATCAATACAACTGGTGTAGCTGCATCAGTTTTGCGAAATGCTTTCACCATCTCTAAGCAGCTATGCAAAGTCACACCTTTTGCTAAAGCTCTTTCAGAAGATCGCTGAATCACAGGACCATCAGCCATCGGATCAGAAAACGGCACGCCTAACTCAATCACATTGGCACCGCCACGCACTAAGGCATGCATTAACTCCACGGTGATGTTTGGATCAGGATCGCCTGCAGTAATAAAAGGAATGAGTCCTTTTTTTCCGGATGCTTTTAATTCTTTAAAGAGTGCGGTAATTTTTGACATCACTTAACCTTCCGAACCCGTAGCTTGCGCAACCGTATGCATATCTTTATCACCGCGACCAGAAAGATTCACCAGAATCGTTTTATCTTTTCCGAGGGTTGGCGCCATCTTGCAGGCGTAGGCAATTGCATGCGCAGACTCCAGCGCAGGAATAATGCCTTCAATCTGACAGCAATCATGGAATGCCTTGAGTGCTTCTTCGTCAGTAATAGCCACGTAGTCCGCACGACCAGAGTCTTTTAACCATGCGTGCTCAGGACCAACACCGGGATAGTCCATGCCTGCAGAAACAGAATGGGTTTCAGAGATTTGACCGTTCTCGTCTTGCAGCAAATAGGTACGATTGCCATGTAGTACGCCAGGTTTACCAACGCAGAGCGCAGCAGAATGCAAACCACTATTAAGTCCATGGCCGGCAGCTTCTACACCAATCAGTTTGACCTCAGGGAAATCAATATAAGGATAAAAAATGCCCATCGCATTGGATCCACCACCAACACAAGCCAGCACATAATCTGGTTGACGACCTGTCATCTCAGGCATCTGGACTTTGCACTCTTCACCGATGACACTTTGAAAATCACGCACCATCATAGGGTAAGGATGAGGCCCTGCAACAGTACCAATAATGTAGAAGGTATTGTCCACGTTGGTAACCCAATCGCGCATTGCTTCATTGAGTGCATCTTTTAAGGTTTTGGTACCAGACTCAACCGGTACAACTTTTGCGCCGAGTAATTTCATGCGATAGACATTTTGCGCCTGACGGGCCACATCGACTGAGCCCTGATACACCGTGCAATCCAAACCAAAACGCGCGCAGATCGTCGCAGTAGCAACACCATGCTGCCCTGCTCCTGTTTCTGCAATAATGCGTGGCTTACCCATGCGCTTAGCCAACATCGCTTGGCCAATCACGTTATTAATTTTATGCGCACCAGTATGGTTTAAGTCTTCACGCTTAAGATAAATTTGTGCGCCACCCAACATCTCACTCCAGCGCTTAGCGTGATAAATCGGTGATGGACGACCAACAAAGTGTTTTAGCTCATAGTGAAACTCTTCCATGAACTCTGGATCATGTTGATATTTAGCATAAGCTTCTTTGAGCTCATCCAAGGCGTACATGAGTGTTTCGGATACAAACACACCACCATAGGGACCGAAGTGTCCTCTTGCATCTGGCTTGTCGTACATAGCTACCTTTGTGATTTGGTTACGGCAAATTGATTAGGGTGTTGACTGCGCATCTGCTGCTCGAACAGCTTTAATGAATTCAGTCATCAACGTAGGGTCTTTAACGCCCCTGCTGCTTTCAACGCCACTAGAGACGTCAACCGCGCAAGGATGCAGGCGTGCAATCGCCTCGCCCACGTTGTGCGTGTTCAATCCACCACTCAAAACGACCCGATGCGCGTTTGCGCTTACCCATGTCTGTGGAATTCCTTGCCAATCAAAAGGAACGCCCCCACCGCCGTAACCCTCAACCAGGGCATCTAGCAAAAAGGCGTTTGCTTGCCCATATTGTAGGGAAAATTCGTCAAAAGCGAAGCCTGATCCTACTCTTGCTGCTTTCATCCAGGGTTGGCTATCCGCTAATCTGGCGCAATCTTGGGGGCTTTCATCGCCGTGAAACTGCCAGAGAGTGATCGGTGCAATGGCCTTAATTGCCTTAAATTCGGCTTCTGAGGCGTTTACAAGCAAGCCAACCGCATCGACTCCTGTGGGTAGGCGTGAGATTAACTGGGCGGCAATATTCGGCGTTACGGCCCTAGGGCTTGGTGGATAGAACACAAAACCGACGGCATCAACCCCTGCAGCAACAGCAGCATCAATGTCAGCCGGGGTCTTTAAACCNCAAATTTTGACCCNAGTTCGACCCGGAGAGTATGTCAGTAAGCCCATAAGGTGATGATAAGGCTAAGCCTCTTTAACAGTCTTTCAGAAGAATCGGTGGTAACCAAGAATTTTCTAGCCAGGGCTCAGGAATAGCAAATTCATCTGGATAGGCAATTTTGGCTAAGTACAGACCATCCGGGGCAAATGTCGGCGCAGCAACCCTTCTATCTTTAGCAGTCAATACCTCAGACATCCACTCTGACGACTGCTTACCTGTAGCAATCATCAGAAAAGTGCCAACGAGATTTCTGACCATATGGTGCAAAAAAGCATTGCCACGTATCTTGAAATACAACCAAGGCTGAGCTGAAATGATCTCAATTGAATACAGGGTTTTGATCGGGCTCTTAGCCTGACACTCAGAGGATCTGAAAGATGAAAAGTCATGCTCACCAATCAGACATTGCGCAGCTGCTTCCATCGCAGGAACATCAAACCATTTATCAGCGGGCATCATCAAATAACCAGCACGCGCAGCAGCCATCGGTGATCGACATGGTCCAGCGTGCATTGCATAAATATAAGTACGCTCGTAGGCAGAAAAACGTGCACTGAATTCTTCCGAGACTGGTTTAGCCCAGTTCACCACAATTGANTCTGGCAAAAAAGAATTAATCCCNCTTACCCATGACCAGTCTTCACGCTCTACATTGACATCAAAATGCACCACTTGGCCCAANGCGTGGACTCCCGTATCGGTTCTGCCCGCAGTGATGACTCGAACNAGTTCGTCCNTAGAGTTATCGCCGACAAATCGGGTAATAGCGGCCTCTAATTTATCTTGAACAGTATTAAGGCTGAGTTGTGACTGCCAACCAGAATAGGAGCTACCGTCGTATTGCAGGCCAAGGGCGATGCGCATGGCCAGGCCTTAGTGGCTGCGGTGCTGAAGCTCAGACAGCAAACTCTGAGCTTCAATCGTCATCGCAGGATCAACAGTGTTACTCAAAGCTAATACTTCAGCCAGTGACTTCTTAGCAGCAGCAAAATCTTCAATCGTGATGTAAGCACGCGCCAGATTTAACTTCACACGCAAAGTATCTGCCAACGCACTGTCTGAAATATTCGCACTACCAGGAGTTGATAAAGCGTTGGGAATGGGGGTTGTTACTGCAAGAGGCTTTGCTAGATCTAAATCAATTCCAGCAAACAAGGCTCTTGCTCTTTCGGGCATTGCAATAGCCGATGCCTCTGTAGCCTTAGTATGCACATGAATGGGCTTTGAATAATCTTGCAGCTCTGAGCGGCGTGCATTGCGAGCCAAGAACCAGAGCAATAGCCCCGTGAAAGCGATCAATGCAATTGCAACAGCTGCTGGTGCAAAGTTACCTAAACCAAAGTTGGGCTCCGCAGGTTTTTGCTGTTGTGTTTTTTGCAATAGCACTTGAAGATCAGCAATACGCTTTTCTAATTCCGCTACACGTGCACGTGTCTGCTCAAGCTGTTTTTCCTGAGCAACCAACTCCTCGGTATAGCGGCGCTGCTCAGCATTCCCTTCAGTACTTGAGCCAATCTTGAGACGATCCGCTGGAGCGCTTTCTTGATTTACAGTCTTACCTTTAGCAAGCTCTAAACCCCCTGTCTTGGCTGTCTGGTCAGCATTTAGCTGCGCATAGGCATCTGCGACAAAATGATTTGCCTCAGCCGGGCTAATGGAGCGTAATAAGGCTTGACTGGGTTTGCTTAATTCAGCACCGGCAGCAAGTCGGTTAATGCTGCCACTAGCAAAAGCATCTGGATTGGCTTTGAACAGAGCCACAATCGTTTGATCCAAGGTGGCACCGTCCAACTGCGGCGTGATTTGTGCGGCGATCTCTGAAAGCGTTTGACCTGGCTTAACAGTAATTTTTTGTACATCCCCCAATAACAAGGTGAATGTTTTACTGATGCTGCCAGATGACCAGTTCAAATTCAGCAAAAGATCCAAGAACGGATCATCTGTCATTGGAACTGCTTCAACCGTCTCGACCAATATCATCAAGCGTTCTTGTTTATTGCGATAGACCATCGCTTGAGGATTTAAATCCAAAATTTTGCTGGAGATACCTAGACGAGAATACGCAGCCTTATTGGGTATGGCCACAATCAGACTACTGAGAGTACTTTGATCCTCTGGGGCTAGACGAATCGGAATTTCAACCCGAAGCGGCTCGCCTGGTCGGGATAATAGTTGCGGCGGACCCAATGTCAGCGCAGCAGTTGCACAAGACCAACTTAGTAAAACTAAGCACAGCGCTTTTGTAAAACCCAGTTGGAGTAATCGAAACATTAAGCCTCGAGCAAAATACGCAACATGCGACGTAGTGGCTCAGCGGCGCCCCATAACAACTGATCGCCAACTGTGAAAGCGCCTAGATACTCTGGGCCCATTGCTAACTTGTGCAAACGACCAATCGGCACAGTCAAAGTACCACTTACGGCTGCAGGCGATAAATCACGCTCAGTAGTCTCACGATCGTTTGGAACCACTTTTACCCATTGATTGTCATTGGCTAAAATGGCTTCGATTTCCTGAATGGGGATATCTTTCTTCAACTTAACGGTGAGGCCCTGTGAGTGACAACGCATAGCGCCAACACGCACACATAAACCATCCACTGGAATACTGCCAGGCGTGCGGAAGGCTGGACGACCAAGAATCTTATTAAATTCAGCGCCGCCCTTCCACTCTTCTTTGGTTTGCCCATTCTCAACAGGAACATCAATCCAAGGAATCAAGCTACCTGCTAAAGCGGTATTGCGGAAGTTTTTCTTCGGAAAATCTGCCGAACGCAAAGTTGCGGTCACTTTGCGATCAATATCCAAGATCCATGAAGAAGGGTCAGCTAACTCGGTTGCGACGCTATCGCGCAAAGCACCCATCTGCAAAAGTAATTCACGCATATTCTGTGCACCAGCACCAGATGCAGCCTGGTAAGTCATGGCGCTGATCCACTCAACCATGTCAGCTTTGACTAAGCCGCCCATCGCCATCATCATTAAGCTCACGGTACAGTTGCTACCAATCCAGTTCTTACCGCCAGCAGCTAATGCCTTATCGATTACAGGGCGATTGACTGGGTCTAAAA
>Ga0007879_1000195_pt1 | contig 12918 bp, 12 predicted proteins | sample CryBogCBH15Jun09_FD_54995 | JGI IMG/M metagenome (GOLD analysis project Ga0007879, IMG submission 54995) | Freshwater microbial communities from Crystal Bog, Wisconsin, USA - CBH15Jun09 | ecosystem: Environmental > Aquatic > Freshwater > Lake | place: Crystal Bog, Wisconsin, USA | collected... | reverse complement strand
TCAATATTTTCCCGGTAGCGGATGATAGTGGGTACTTTACCCATTGGGTAGCTATCCAGCACAATATTACTGAGCGTAAATTGGCTGAATTAGCTAACTTAAATTTGCAACAGTCCATTCAGACGGCCATGAAAGCAGGCGGTATTGGAATTTGGGAATGGGACATAGTAAATAACTTTTTGACCTGGGACCCTGGGATGTATCTGCTCTATGGAATATCGGAGCAAAATTTTCCCAATGCTTATGAGTCGTGGGAAAATGCAGTCCATCCCGAAGATCGCATAAGAGCTGATCAAGAAATTCGTGAGGCCATCAAGCTTGGAGTATTTGATTCTGAATTTAGGGTAGTTTTGCCAAATCAAACCATTCGAGATATTCGTGCACATGCCATTGTGATTAAAAATACTTTAGGTGTAGCTCAAAGGATGATTGGAACCAATTGGGATATATCCGAAATTAAAGAACGTCAAGTTAGCGTTGAAAAAATGGCTTTTTTTGATCATTTGACTACATTGCCTAATCAGCGCCTGTTTAACGATCGCTTGAGCCAAGCGCTGCTGATGAGTCAGCGTACGAAAAATTATGGAGCCCTGATATTTATTGATCTAGATAAATTTAAATTGATTAATGATGAATATGGTCATTTAGCAGGAGATTGGCTGCTGATAGAGGCCGCTAAACGGATTAAAAAATGTTTGCGCAAAACGGATACGGCATCGCGTTACGCTGGGGATGAGTTTATTGTATTGTTAGGAGATCTCAGCGCTAACAAAGGCGACGCTAAATTGGAATTACAAAAGATAGCGGAAAATATCAAAAATTCTCTAGGTTCTCCCTACAGTATTCCCATTTTCGATGCTAAGCCTGAGGGTAAATCACTTCTGTGTCACTGTAGTGCAAGCATAGGCTCGAGCTTATTCTTCGGTCTACAGTCTAATTCACTAGAGCTAATACACGAGGCTGATGTGGCAATGTATGAAGCTAAGGCTGACGGTGGAAATCGAGTTAAGCTTAGTAAGAAATACTTAGATATGGCCATTGGGGATGCGGGGTTAGAAAAAGATGAATCAGCAGCAGAAAAACTGAAACTGATTCAAGCCAATATTTATTCTAAGTTTTCTGAGAGAAAATATAAGAAGCTGGAAAATAAAATTGATGATAGCCAATATGAAGCTATTAACTTGCTAGTTGCTTTAGCTGCATCTCGTGATGATGAGACTGGTGAGCACCTCATTAGAACCCAAAAATATAACTTTGCTATAGGAACTCGCTTATTACAGTTGGGATTTTATGTGGATCAACTGGATAATAATTTGATTGAGATGATATGCCGAGCTGCGCCATTGCATGATATTGGAAAAGTGGCTATACCCGATTCCATACTTAGAAAACCAAGTCATCTAACGGAGGTAGAGTGGGAAATCATGAGGACGCATACGTCACTTGGCGCGAGCATTTTGCATTCAACCAAGAAAAATGGGAAATTTCAGAATGAGGTTATTCGCATTGCAGCGGATATCGCAGCTAGTCATCATGAGAAGTGGAATGGGACAGGCTATCCCGCGGGATTATCAGGCGAGGACATCCCACTTTCTGCTCGAATTATGGCGCTTTCCGATATGTATGATGCATTAGTGTCTGTTCGTCCCTATAAAAAATCTTGGACACATGAACAAGCAGCAGAAGAAATCATTAGAAATAAAAATATTGCTTTTGATCCGCTAATCGTAGAGGCATTTGTATTGGAGAAAGACAATTTCAAAGAAATTAAAAATAAGTTTCGAGATAGATCTAATCTAGAGAAATTTAAGTCTTAATGGATTGCATTTAGCATGCCCATTTTGCAGTATTCAGGTCGTCATTCCACCATAGACGAGTCATTATGCGATGAGATAGCAACGTAGTTTAAATCGTGATATGAAAAAAATTTGTTTTAACTTCTTTGTAGTAAACATTTTATGTACTCCATTCTTGACCTATGGTGAATGTATCGGAGATAAAACAGCCAAGAAGTTATACTCGGTTTATATTGTTCCTCAAACGGCAATATCACAGCTCTACAGTCACTGGGTGCCGCTATTAGAGCATTTAGGTAAAAGATCAAACCAGTGTTTTGAGTTGATTGTGCCTGCAACTATTCCTGTATTCGAAAAACAGTTGCTCAATGGAAAAGCGGATTTTGCTTTTGTTAACCCACACCATGCGGTCATGGCATTTAAAGCCCATCAATATATCCCCTTGATTGCTGATGGAAAAAATAAATTAGATGGCTTAATTGTTGTGAGGGCGGATAGCAATATAAATAAATTGAAGGATTTAAATCATTCGAAAATAGCATTTCCCGCACCCAATGCCTTTGCTGCTTCCTTATTAATTAGGTCTTTCTTAATGCAAGAGGGCATTGTGTTTGAGCCAATATACGTTAAGTCACATAAAAATGTGTACTGGTCAGTCATGACTGGAGATGTTCCTGCAGGAGGCGGAGTCAACAACACCTTTTTTAGGGAGCTAGATGAGATAAAAAATCAGTTGAGAATTTTATATAAAACGCCCATGTTTATGCCTCATCCATTTATTGCTAATCCCCGAGTGCCACCCAATGTCCAACGCGCTGTTCAGGATGCATTTCTTTCAATGAAAAAGGATCCGGCTTTAGCGGAGTTATTAAATAATGTGCAAATTCCAGAGCCTATAGCAGTCGATTACCGTAAAGACTATATGCCGATTGATAGATTGAGATTAGAAAAATTTGCCGTTAGCAGTGAAAACCAGTAATCAGAATACTCAGCCACCTCCTTACCCCAAATTATTTATTTGGCTGGGCTTGTGCGTTCTTACATTGATCCTTGCCAGTAGTTTTTGGACTTCAATGAGCATTAATCAGGTTATTGAAAGTTCATTTAGGGAGTCTGGACTAAATATTTCTGAGGGGCTGGCGAATGCCGTAGCAGAAAATCTGATTACCAAAGATTATGCTGCTCTTGAGGTTAACCTTAGTTATGCCCTATCTAATAACAATCTCCTATCTGCTGCAATAACAGATAAGAATGGAAATGCGATTATTAATTTGAAAAGGGCGGGGATTGGAATGCGGCCCAATCTAGACTTTAGCAGTAAGTTTACCGCCCTAGAGGGTATAGCAGTCAAGCCATTTAATGAGAGCGAGGTAATTGGTTTAGTTTCTTGGTACCCCATTATTCGAGGAATTCATATTGGATGGGTGAGGGTGGAAGCCTCCAAAATAGACTCACAGAAAATTTTAAGCACTTTATCATTGAATGCACTCCTTACACTTTTCTTATCACTTGGTCTAATTGTTTTATTTAGCTTCTGGAAACTACGAAATTATTTTTCTGATGTTAGTAGATGGAATGAAAATATAATAGACACAAATAAAATCAAAGAGCGAGAAGTAATTCACTCCCATATCTTGATGATGGAAGCGCTTGGGCAAATGGTCGCCAAAAGGGATTCTGAAACTGGTGCGCATAACTACCGCGTGACCTATGTCGCCATTCGAATTGCCGAAGTGATGGGCTATGAAAAGGCTGCAATGCAATCTCTCATTGCGGGAAGCTTCTTACATGATATTGGCAAAGTTGCTATTCCAGATTCAATCTTGCTCAAACCAGGCGCATTGTCAGATGCGGAGTGGGAAATCATGAAAACGCATGTTGCTCATGGCGAGCAAATGGTAATGCATATCGGATGGCTCTCTAAAGCCCATGAAATCGTTGCTAATCATCATGAAAAATGGGATGGAACTGGATATCCTAAGAGAGTTAGCGGTTCCGATATTCCGATGTCTCCTAGGATATTTATGGTGGCTGATTCCTTTGATGCGCTTTGCTCTGAGAGGCCTTACAAAAAAGCCTTTGATTATGAAACATCAATGAACATAATTTATCAAGAAACCGAAACACATTTTGATCCTCAAGTCGTTCATATTTTTTCCTCGATCTCAAAAGAAATTTATGAAGATCTGGCTAGGTTAAGTCAAGCTGAAATAAAGGAATTGGTAGCTAGCAGAGTAGATTTATTTTTTTATAATGACTAAGGTGCTTTTTCACTATTTGAACTCTCGTTAGGATTAAGTTATCGCTATGACCTGCATCGATCTATATTAATGCAGCCGGTCTTTTCCCATCGTATACTCTAATTTAAGACTCTTAGCACGGAGTTTTTTTATATCTGAGGTGTTGTTGATGAAAAAGTTTGATATCGTTTCAATTTTCTTTGGTCTTATACTGACAGCGATTGCGGCGTATTTCATGTTGAGGTCTTCACCTAGCCAAAGTGCTCCTGCAACATCTATACCAACAGTGCAGATTGGTAATCTCCTCTGGGATCAAACGGAGATGACGATTGGTGACGTCAAAGGATTTGCTGCTACTGGATTTGTGAGTGTTGCAGAAAGCAAGGGCGGGGGCCTTTCTTATGAAGCGGGCTTTGTGCAAAAGAAAGGGTGGACCTGGAAAATGCCTTATGGCGTTCCCGCTAATGATTCTGAACCCGCAGTACACCTCAATCAGAAAGAAGCAGAATCGATTTGTCGTTACTACGGAAAGCGTTTGCCTACGGATGCTGAATGGACTTCTGCTGCATTCTTAGAACAAAGGTCTATTCCACCTGGTGGGTTTGACAAAGGTCAACGTTATCCTTTTCCGGGAGGCAGCACTCCCCAAGCTTCTCATTGCTTAAGTGGCTGTGGTGATTACAAAGGGCTTGCGCCACCAGGCGCTCTCAATCGCGGAACTGGTCATGTACTGGCTGGCAGCACAAAGCCAGGTGTTAATGGAATGTATGACATGGGTGGGAATGTCTGGGAATGGACAGCTACCGAAAGAAACGGTGGTTATATTACTAGGGGCGCTTCCTGGTGGTACGGGCCTGAAAGGCAGCAAGAATCCGATCTGGAATCTAAACCAGGAGAGATTGCTGTGGTTTATATCGGATTTCGGTGCGTAACCGATGCCGTGAAACAATAGGGGATGACTAGTCCCGTAGTAGATTCTTCCGAGATCGAAGTTACCGCTGATTACCAGGCAGTAATTGATGCCATTGAGCGTCATGACCCTTATATATTTGTTAGCGGCAAAGCGGGAACTGGCAAGACCACCTTAATTGGCTACTTGCGTGAGCATATCCCGGGTAACGTGGTCGTAGTAGCCCCTACTGGAGTGGCGGCATTGCAAGTTAAAGGGGTGACCATTCATTCCTTCTTTAGATTGCCNCCGCGCTTGATCTTCCCCGAGGANGATATCAAGCCTTTAAAAGATAAGCGCCTCTACAAAGATATTCGCTTGCTCATCATTGATGAGATCTCNATGGTNAGAGCAGATGTAGTCGATGCAATGGATTTGTTCTTGCGTGAGAATGGTCCGCAAAAAGGGAAACCCTTTGGTGGTATTCAGGTGATGTTTGTGGGTGACCTCTTTCAGTTGCCGCCCGTTAGTATCCAGGGGGGATATGGAGGTATTAGCAGAGCGTGGGTATGAGGGGCCTTATTTCTTTTGCGCCATGGCCTTGCACCGCAAAGATGTCACGATGGTGGAGCTTTCCAAAATCTTCCGCCAAAAAGATGAGCACTTCGCCAGTCTGTTAAATCGTATTCGGATTAACCAAGATATTGATGAAGCATTGGATACTTTAAATGCCCAGTGTTACGAAACAAAAAAAGAAATCGATGAACAAACGATTACCTTAACCACTACCAATGCTAGGGCGGACCAGATCAATGGCGCCGGTCTACGCGCTTTAACGACTGATCCGAAAACTTACGCAGGTAAAACGACTGGTAAGTTCAATATCGACGAACGCAATTTGCCATCTTCTGCAAATCTCGTTTTAAAGGTGGGCGCCAAGGTCATGTTTACAGCAACGGATAGTGGCTTTCCAAAACGCTGGGTCAATGGCACGATCGGCGTGGTGCGTGAGTTGCTCGGTGATAAGGTGAAGGTGTTAGTCAAGAATGGACCTTACTCCAATACGGTTGAGGTAACGGGTCACCAGTGGGAGTCCTATCGATACGACCACGACATGATGTCAGGCAAGATCTCGCCAAGCATCATCGGTACTTATGTGCAGATCCCCTTAATGCTGGCTTGGGGCGTTACCATTCATAAAAGCCAAGGCAAGACCTTNGAGAAGGTGAAGGTAGATCTTTCTTCTGGGGCNTTTGCATCAGGGCAGGTCTATGTTGCCCTCAGTCGTTGNACCTCAATAGAGGGCATTTCCCTGGAGCGACCCATTGAACCAAAGGATGTGCGCTGTGACCCAGAAATCAAACGTTTCTATATGAACTGCCTACCCAACTCATAGGCCGAAGCATACCTAGCAGCCTTAATCCATATACAATTACTGCTATTCATTCACCCAGTTGGAATCAGCCCACATTCTTCCGTATATGAAAATCTATTCTCAAATTTTGAAGTCTTTNATTGCCGCATTGTTTATTGGTGCTGCNGTCTGNGCACAAGCCCAGACAATTAATCCAATGCCTAAGNTGAGCGATGATTGGCGCTACTCCGGAACCATCAGCATGTGGGCTCCAGCTACCTGGGCCACTGAAACGATAGGTAACCGTTCCATCACCTCCGACAGTTCTATCAGTCAAAATGTGAATGGCGCAGGTCCCATGGCCATGTTTACGCTCGAAGCCCATAAAGGCAATTGGGGTGTGATGGGTGACCTGGTGTATTGGCAGTCAACGGGGAGTGGCAGTTCAGTGCATACATTGCGTGGTAAAGATAATTCTTTCTATGCTGGGTATAACGCAACCATGAAGCAGACGATGTTTACGGCAGCAGCAACTTATACAGCCCTGAGCACTCCTTCTGTTTACCTGGACGGATTGCTAGGCGCTAGATATATTTCATCAACAACTTCCGTCGTTGATGCTCAACAACTCAATCTCAATGGCGTTGTCGTCGCATCTCGCGTTGGCAACCCTTCGCGCGTGAACCAAACAACTGATCCTGTGATTGGCTTTAAAGGTCGCGCACGCATTTACGATACGTCTTGGTTTATACCGTTCTATGCTGATGCTGGTAAGGGTCCTGGCTCCAATAATGGTACTTGGCAAGCTTTGCTAGGTATCGGTGATGCATTTTCTTGGGGTGATGTCACCTTGGCTTACCGCGCAATGGGCTTTCATTTGAAAGATAACGCAGGGTCAACCAATTGGACCAATGCTGGACCACAACTCTCAGCCACGATTAATTTCTAAGATATTAAGACTCCCTTCGGGGGCTTGACTTAAGCTTGGGTTAGTAATAACATTGTTATTACTATGAGCAAACCCCTTCAAATTAACATTCGCCAAATCGGCAACTCTAAAGGAGTGGTCATTCCAAAGGCTATCCTAGAGCAAGTCGGCCTAGATGAGGCTGTGGAATTGTCTGTTGAAGGTGATAGCTTGGTGTTAAGAAAACCCAAAAATCAAGTGCGCATTCACTGGGCGGAAGACGCTAGATTAATTGCGCTATCTGGGGAAGACAGGCTTGTATTGGGTGATTTTGCTAATAAAGATGATGGGGATTGGGTTTGGTAAAAAGTATTGTTTCGCGCGGAGAAATTTGGCTTATTAATTTAAATCCAACGCTTGGAAGTGAAATCAAGAAAACTCGCCCCTGCGTTGTAGTCTCTCCGCAAGATATGAATGATTACCTCAGGACGGTCATCATTGCACCCATGACTACCAAAGGTAGAGCTGCAGGCTTTCGAGTTCCCATTACTCATGACGGAAAAAAAGGCTTAATTCTATTNGACCAAATGAGAGCTATTGACAAGACTCGTTTGGTAAAAAAACTAGGCACTATAGGCGCAAAAACATTGCANTCCACTTTAAATACNCTACAAGAAACTTTTGCTCTCTAGCAACTCTTAAAACCCAGCCGCCAATCCATCTCTNCGGTGATCACTTCCAGCAATATATCCAGAGCTNGTATCTTCACCTAACAATGCAATGGCTTGAGCGCTACCGAAGTCCAAGCTATTGGCNGGCATGACAGTCACCTCATGACCAAAACTCTTTAAACCCTCAAGCACTGCGGTGGGCATAGACGCCTCTACAGTCAATTTACCTAGGTCATCAATGCGCCAGCGTGGGGCGTCTGAACAAGCTTGGGGGTTGAGATATTCATCTACGAAGCGCATGACTACTTGGATGTGACCTTGAGGCTGCATATTGCCGCCCATCACCCCAAAAGCCATCGTCGGCTGATTACCTTTAGTCAGAAAGGCGGGAAGGATCGTGTGGAAAGGGCGTTTACCTGGAGCGACCTGATTAGGGTGGCCATCCTCTAAATTAAAACTCATGCCGCGGTTATGAAACGCAATGCCGCCCGGTGCAACGACACCTGAACCAAAGCCTTTGAAGTTTGACTGGATATAAGAAATCATCATGCCAGANTCATCGGCGGCGCAAAGGTAGACGGTGCCACCTGAGTGTGGATCACCAGCTGCATATGTGCCTGCCTTTTGATGGTCAATCAGCGCTGCGCGACTGGCTAAATATTGTCGATCTAGTAATGCATGCGTCGTGACATTCATGGTGCTGCATTCAGAGACATGGGCATACGCATCAGCAAAAGCCATACGCATCGCCTCTACTTGCAAGTGAATACGCTGCGCAGAGTTCGCAGGATATTGTTTGGCATTAGCGGCTTCCAATATACCCAAAGCCATTTGGGCGGCGATGCCAGAACCATTAGGCGGAATCTCATGCAAGGTGTAATCACCGTAATCGAAGGCTAGAGGTTCAACCCACTCTGGTTTGTTGGCAGCAAAATCAGCCATGGTGAAGCAACCACCGGTAGCCTGCGCAAACTCCACCATGCTTTTAGCAAGGGCGCCGGTATAAAAAGATTCACCTTCAGTTTTTGCAATCTCTTTGAGCGTATTGGCTTGCGCAGGATGGCGCCAGAATTCTCCAGCGGCAGGGGATTTACCATCAATGCAAAATGATTCTAAAAATCCGGGCTGTTTGCGAAGCACCGGAATAGCCTCGCGCCATTGACGTGCAATGACAGGTGAAACTGGAAAACCATTTTCAGCGTAATCAATTGCGCGTTTAAATAGTTGCGCGAATGGCAGCTTGCCAAACTGACGAGAGAGTTCAATCCATCCTGCAACCATGCCAGGTACCGTGACGGTATTCCAACCAATCAGATCCATTGCAGTTTTGCCAGCAAAGAACTCTGGGGTCCAAGCGCCGGGCGCACGACCAGAAGCATTTAAGCCATGAAGTTTCTTGCCATCCCAGACCAGTGCAAAGCCATCACCACCAATCCCATTCATGGTCGGCTCAACAACGGTGAGCGTAATAGCTGTCGCTAGGGCGGCATCAACAGCATTACCACCGTTTTGTAAGGCTTCAATCCCTGCTTGGGTTGCCAGCGGCTGTGAGCTGGCTACGGCATTTTTGGCTAATACTGGGGCGCGACCGCCACCAAATGGGGGTGAAATAAGCATCAGGTAAGGTACTTTTCTAGTTGGTTGAATCTAGTCAACTTTAACATTGGCTGCCTTCACTATTTTTTCCCATTTATTGTGTTCTGCAGTTGTGATCTCCGCTAGGCGATCAGCATTTTCAAACTGAGGATGAATACCTTGGTTAGCCATCCGCGCTTTAAAGTCAGGATTGGTCAAAATCTTCCGAATTTCTCTCTCTAGACGCGCTACAACATAAGAGGGGGTGCCCTTGGGTACATACACTGCGTAGAGATTTTCCACATCAAATGATTTCATGCCGTCCTGCCCAAGAGTAGGAACGGTTGGCATGAGTGGTGTGCGCTCTGAGGCAGCAATCGCAATCGGGCGTAACTTGCCACTCTGAATATGCGGCAATGAAGCGGTTACGCTATCAAACATCATCAAGGTATTGCCGGCAATCAAGTCAGGCAAGGCAAAGCTGCTACCTTTATACGGGATATGTGTTCCAGTAGCGCCAATACGCTGCATAAATAAGATGGCCTCAAGATGGGAGAGGCTACCGTTGCCTTGGGAGGCGTAATTGAAGTTCCCATTCTTAGATTTAATAAAAGCAATTAACTCTGTTAAGTTTTTGGCTGGAACTGTTGGATTAACTTCTAGCAAGTGTGGAATAGAACCCAGTTGTGCTACNGGTGCAAAGTCTTTACGCAGATCNGCTGGAGGATTGGTAAAGAGTGCTTGAGAAATNGTTTGATTGGTCAGCGCACTAATGTGAATGGTGTANCCATCAGGNGCCGCTTTAGCCGCTGCTTGCAAGCCAATCATGCCGCCGGCACCAGGCTTGTTCTCAATAATCACTGATTGTCCAAGNGCTTCACCCAATGGTGCAGCTACTGCACGCGCAAACACATCGGTTGAGCCACCAGCNGGAAACGTCAAAATTGCCACGATTGGCTTTTTAGGCCAGTCAGNGTCTGCCGCATAGACTTGACTGGAAAATNCCGCCGTTAAAGAAAGGCTGAGCATGAGGCAACTCAGTAAGTGATTGCGTAAAAAGCTAAAACGGTGTTTCAGAGTGTTCATTTCGATATCCAAGGGGTGATGGGTAATATAGTATTGGAAAAGCAAACGAAGTAAAAATTTACATAAAAACGAGATATCCATGACTGCAGCTTTAAAGATTCCAGCTTCGATTGACATGTCTGCCTATTGGCTGCCATACACGCCGAACCGTTATTTTCATCAGCATCCTAAGGTGATGCAATCAGCTAAAGGAGCTTACTACTACGATGATCATGGCCGTAAGCTGTTTGATGGCCTTTCTGGGCTTTGGTGCTCGCCATTGGGGCATGCCGATCCACGTATTGGTGCAGCCATTGCCAAGCAGTATGAAACCATGGATTATTGCCCGGCATTTCAGATGGCGAGTGAGGCCACATTTACTTTAGCAAGTCGTATTGTGAAGATGGCTCCTAAAGGTTTGGATAAAGTATTCTTCACCAACTCCGGCTCAGAAGCGGTTGATACCGCGCTCAAGATTGCAATTGGCTATCACCGCGTGATGGGTAATGCATCTCGTACCCGCATGATTGGCCGAGATCGCTCTTANCATGGTGTTGGGATTGGCGGTATCTCTGTTGGCGGCATGGTTGCCAATCGCAAAATGTTTGCGAGCATGATGATGCCTGGTGTTGATCATTTNCCGCATACCTACAATCTTTCGCAAATGGCTTTCTCAAGAGGGCAACCGACTTGGGGCGCACACTTGGCCGATGAGTTAGAAAAAATTGTAGCCTTACATGATGCCAATACGATTGCAGCAGTAATCTTAGAGCCAGTGCAAGGCTCCACTGGAGTGCTTGTTCCACCAGACGGATATTTACAAAAGATTCGTGAGATATGTACTAAGCACGGCATCTTATTAATCTTTGATGAAGTGATTACGGGCTTTGGTCGACTGGGTGCAAACTTCGGTGCTGATCGCTTTGGTGTTACACCAGACATGATTACCTTTGCTAAAGCGATTACCAACGGTGTGATTCCAATGGGTGGTGTCTTAGTGCGGGGCGATATCTATGACGCCATCATGGGTGCAGGCGGACAAGAGCAAATGATTGAGTTCTTCCACGGCTATACCTACTCAGGCCATCCTATTCCAACAGCGGCTGCGCATGCAGTCTTGGATATTTTCGAATCAGATGATTTGATTAATCGCGCCAGAGCGCTTGAACCCGTATTAGAAAATGCCTTGCACGCATTAAAAGGAAAATCCGGAATTTTGGATATTCGTAATTTTGGTTTATCAGGTGCCATTGAGCTTGATCCCGTTGCTGGAAAACCAGGCCTGCGCTCTATGAAAGTACTCGAAGCTTGCATTGAAAGAGGTGCACTTGTTCGTGTGGCTGGCGATGCTATCGCAGTAGGGCCTCCATTTATCTCCACGCCAGCCGAAGTAGAAAACCTCATCAGCGTATTGGGTGAAGCAGTTGATGCTGCAATGAAAATCAATTAACCCCTTTTATCAAAATCAGGACTATCACTAAATTATTAAAATGAAAAAAATGTTTAACCCTCCCCATCCAGGACTTACATTGCGTGACGATGTATTACCTGCTTTGGGTATTTCTGTGACAGCTGCAGCTGAGCAGTTAGGGGTTACTCGCCCAGCGTTATCACGTGTTCTGAATGCAAGGGCTGCAATCTCTCCTGAGATGGCTTTGCGCATCGAGGCTTGGCTCGGAGTTGAAAATGGTGGAAGTGCAAGTATCTGGCTGTCTCAGCAGACTGCTTATGACTTGTGGAAAGCCAGAAAAACTATTAAACCAAAAGTAAAGCATGTACTCATACCGGAATTACTTGCCGCGTAAAGAGATTTACTAATTAAACAAGTGATAGATGATCGGAATGGCAACTGCGCTAATCACGCCGTTCATTCCCATGGCTAAGCTGGCGTAAGTTCCCGCTTCTGGATGAATGCTAAAGGCGCGTGAGGTACCTATACCGTGCGCGCCGATGCCAATCGCAAACCCTCTTTGCCACCACTCTTTCATGCCAAGTGCATTGAGAACGAAGGGCGCCAGAATGGCCCCCAAGATCCCGGTAGCTACAGCAAAAATAGCGGTGAGGGTTGGTGATACGCCAATGCGCTCGGCAATACCCATCGCAATGGGCGCAGTGACGGATTTGGGATACATTGCACCAGTAATACTAGAACCAGCACCCAGAAGGCTAGCAATATTGACTGCGCTAAAAATCGAGACTAGGCCACCAGCAATCAAAGAAAAGATCAGTGGAATGGACCTGCCTTTGAGGCTGCTTAGTCCGCGATAAATAGGAATAGCCAAGGAGACTGTTGCCGAACCTAATAAGAAGTGAATAAATTGCGCCCCTTCAAAGTAGCTCGAATAGGGCATATCAATTGACTGTATGACAGTGGCCACTAGGATGATGGCAATCGCTACCGGATTGGCCAATGGATTTTGT
>Ga0007879_1000177_pt1 | contig 13711 bp, 13 predicted proteins | sample CryBogCBH15Jun09_FD_54995 | JGI IMG/M metagenome (GOLD analysis project Ga0007879, IMG submission 54995) | Freshwater microbial communities from Crystal Bog, Wisconsin, USA - CBH15Jun09 | ecosystem: Environmental > Aquatic > Freshwater > Lake | place: Crystal Bog, Wisconsin, USA | collected... | reverse complement strand
ACACAAAAGGCTAGTGATAGCGCTGCGATCGCAAAGCATTTCACTAAAGCAAAATTTGCAACAATCGATCTGACCCATGATGAGCTGGCGAAGTCGCACCTGCGTCATATGGTGGGCGGTCACTCTGCACTAGCCAAAGATGAATTGCTCTATCGCTTTGAATTTCCAGAGCGCCCAGGCGCTTTGATGAAATTTTTAACCAGCATGGCGCCCAACTGGAATATCAGTCTCTTTCATTACCGCAACCACGGCGCTGACTATGGCCGCATCCTCATTGGTATCCAAGTGCCAAAAAATGAGCAGAAGAAATTCCAAAACTTTTTAGCTACACTTGGCTATCCTCACTGGGATGAGACCAAGAACCCAGCGTATCGACTCTTCCTTAAATAAGATGTAATTCATCAGATGTCATACACACTTACTGGAAAACTCGTTGTTGCGATTTCTTCGCGCGCCCTGTTTGACTTCGAAGAAGAAAATCGCATCTTCGAGTCGAGTGATGACAGTGCGTATATGAAGTTACAGCTTGAACGTCTCGGTAAAGCAGCGCAAACAGGTGTAGCCTTTCCTTTAGTCAAAAAATTATTAGCCTTTAACGAGGGTGATGAACAGCGGGTTGAGGTAGTGATTCTGTCTCGCAATGATCCGGTCAGCGGCCTACGCGTGTTCCGCTCAGCAGAGCACCATGGACTGCATTTAGAGCGCGGTGTATTTACTAGAGGTCGCCCTCCCTATCACTACCTTCGCTCATTGCATGCCAATCTCTTTCTGTCAGCAAACGAAGATGACGTTCGCGCCACTATCGAAGCAGGCTTTCCTGCCGCGCGCGTCTACCCAGAGTCCAGCAAAACCGCTGAGTCTCATCCGAATGAAATTCGTATTGCATTTGACGGTGACGCAGTTCTGTTTTCAGATGAAGCTGAGCAAGTCTTTCAGAGTAAAGGTCTTGAAGCCTTTGTGGATCACGAAAGCAAAAATGCAGACATTCCATTACCACCAGGACCCTTCAAGCCCTTACTTGAAGCACTTCATCGTCTACAACGCTCTACCAGCGAAAAAGGCATGCGCATTCGTACCGCATTGGTTACTGCACGCTCGGCTCCAGCACATGAACGCGCTATTCGTACTTTGATGGCATGGGGCATTGATGTAGATGAAGCCATGTTCTTGGGCGGCTTATCCAAGAGCGAGTTCCTCAGAGAATTCGAGCCCGACTTTTTCTTTGATGATCAAACTGGTCATTGCCAATCCGCTGCATCGGTTGCGCCAACCGGTCACGTAGTATCTGGCGTATCCAATCGGCCTAAGAGCTAAGCGCCCACAACTTAATCCCATTTATCATGGCAATACTTCCGCTCGGTCAAGCTACGCAATATCCAGATCAATACGATCCGAGTGTGTTGTTTCCAATTCCACGCTCTGAGAATCGCCTCAAGCTCAACATCCAATCGAATCAAGCCTTGCCATTTGTTGGCGTTGATATTTGGAATGCTTATGAGCTGAGTTGGCTTAACCCAAAAGGCAAGCCACAAATTGCTTTGGCAGAGTTTCAGATTCCTGCTGACTCACCCAATATGATTGAGTCCAAATCGTTCAAGCTGTATCTCAATAGCCTCAATAGCGCACGCTTTAAAAATGAGGAAGATGTTCGCGAAAGACTCATTGCTGATTTATCGGCAGTTGCTGGCAGCAAAATTTCCACTCGCATCAATCCGCCTGAGCTTATTTCCAAAAAGGGTATGCAAGAAATGAGCGGAGTCTTAATGGATAGGCTCGATATTGAGATTGATCCGAACTTGCCAGCTGATCCATCGCTGCTCGAAGTGAATGACTCATTCGGGCCAATTGAACAATGCCTGGTGACCCATTTACTGAAATCGAACTGCCCTGTCACAGGCCAACCTGATTGGGCAAGCGTACAAATTCGTTACCAAGGACGCCCGATCCTGGAAGAAGGTTTACTGCGCTACTTGATTGGCTTTAGACAACTCGGGGAGTTTCATGAGCATTGTGTTGAAACGATTTTCTGCGATATCAAGCGCCAATGTAAACCCGATAAATTATCCGTCTATGCTCGTTACACAAGACGTGGCGGCTTAGACATTAACCCCTTCCGTACCGATCACAATTCACCATGGCCTGAAAATATACGGCACGCACGACAGTAAAAGCTTCAGCAAAAAATTCCAAAGAAAAAGCCCTTGTAGGAAAACCTAGAAGGGCTTTATTAATACAGTAGAAACTATTTAAAACGGAATATCGTCATCCATTGCACCGAGTGAAGCGGCATTAGAAGATGCTGCAGGTGCGGACTGTTCAGTAGATTTTGCGCGGCTGTAGCTTTCACCGCCACCTTCGCTACCACCTACTGGTTTGCCACCAAGCATTTGCATGGTTTCTGCAACGATCTCAGTGGAATACTTTTCTTGACCACTAGCATCTGTCCATTTGCGAGTACGCAAACGACCTTCAACATAAACTTGTGAGCCCTTTTTGAGATATTGTCCTGCGATCTCAGCAAGCTTGCCAAAGAATGCAACGCGGTGCCATTCAGTGGTTTCTTTCATTTCATTAGTTTGCTTATCTTTATAGCGGTCAGATGTCGCAACTGAAATATTTGTAACGGCGTCGCCGCTTGGCATGTAACGTGTTTCTGGATCGCGTCCTACGTTACCTACGATGATGACCTTATTTACCGAAGCCATGTTGTCTCCCGAAGAAAAATGTAATGTGAATTAAATCTTAAATTGCAGCCGTTGAATCTACAACCTTTGCAGGCAGTTCACGCATCGACCAAGCGATTATAAGCCAGCAAAGAAGCAGTACTGCACCTGCAGCAAAGACCGACAAATCACCATGGCTATCCATCAACCAACCCCCAATTACAGCACCTGAAAACAGCCCAATCGACTGAGTGGTGTTGTAAACGCCCATCGCAGTGCCTTTTGATTCTTTTGCAAAGCGAGAAACTAAAGAGGGCTGTAAAGCCTCTAGTAAATTAAAACCGACAAAATAAATCAATAAGGCAGAAGCAATTCCCAGTACCGATGAAGTGCCAGTAAAGAAGCATTCAGCAATAAACAGCAAAACAATGGCAATTAAAAGAATGAGTCTCAGGCACTGTTTCTTCTCGCCAATAATGATCAAAGGGGCCATCAAAAAGAAAGAAAGGAGCACTACCGGCAGATAAACCTGCCAATGGTCTGACAAAGGCAAACCTGCTTGCACCAATAAACGGGGCACCACTAAGAACATTGCCACTTGCGTTGCATGCAAAACAAACACGCCAGCATTGAGACGCATCAACTCAGGACGGAAAAATACTTCTTTCAAAGAAGCTTGAGGGGCTTTCATTTCTGGCTTATGGGTAGGGAGTACAAAGTAGGTCACCAACATCGCNATCACACCAAGTACTGCCAGCACCACAAAAATACCGCTCAAACCAATCATGCGATAGATCGGTGCAGCAATCACAAGTGATAAAGCAAATGAGAGCGCAATACTGCCACCGACCAGAGCCATGGCGCGAGTACGCACCTGCTCACGCGTGAGATCAGCAACCCAAGCAGATATCGCCGCTGAAATAGCCCCAGCACCCATCACGCCACGCCCAATCGCAATCCAGAGCAAATCATCCTGAGCCGCGCAAATCAAGGCNCCAGCAACAAATAGAGAAAGTCCCCAGAAAACTACTGGTTTTCGGCCAATTCGGTCAGATAGTCGCCCTAAAGGGATGTAGAAACAAGCCTGAACGATATTGAAGATTCCTAAAGCCAAGCCGACCCATAAAGCATGCTCCCCGCCTGGTAAGCCACGTGCATGAATGCTAAAAACCGGCAAAAGCAAGAACAGGCCCAGCATGCGGAGGCCAAAAATGCCTGCTAAGGCCAGAGTTGAGCGAAGTTCGGAAGGATTCATAGGAAAAGGCTATATTAACAAGTTACGCTAAAAAATCATGAATAACGAAATTAAGATCCGCGGTGCGCGCACGCACAACCTCAAAAATATCAATCTAGACATTCCTAGAGAGAAGTTAGTCGTCTTGACTGGTCTATCTGGTTCCGGCAAAAGCTCGCTGGCTTTTGACACCCTGTATGCCGAAGGTCAACGTCGCTATGTGGAGTCGCTCTCTGCCTATGCCCGTCAATTCTTGCAACTCATGGAAAAGCCTGACGTCGATACGATCGAGGGTCTATCGCCCGCCATCTCCATTGAACAAAAAGCGACTAGCCACAATCCACGATCTACCGTTGGCACAGTCACAGAAATTCATGACTACTTACGTTTGTTATTTGCGCGTGCTGGTACGCCACACTGCCCCGATCACGATCTCCCATTAGAAGCTCAAAGCGTTTCTCAAATGGTCGATACCGTTTTAGCAATGCCGGAAGATACCAAGTTGATGATCTTGGCTCCCGTTGTGAGCGAGCGTAAGGGCGAGTTTGTAGATCTCTTTCAAGATCTACAAGCCCAAGGTTTTGTGCGCTTTAGAGTGCGCTCCGGTGGTGGCACCACCAATACCGCTAAAGCAGAAATCTTTGAAGTAGATCAACTACCAGAGTTAAAGAAAAACGATAAGCATTCCATTGAGGTCGTAGTGGATCGCATCAAAGTACGCCCTGATATTCAGCAACGCTTAGCCGAATCATTTGAAACTGCCTTACGTCTTGCCGATGGCAAAGCCATGATCGTCGACATGGATACAGGCAAAGACATGATCTTCTCCAGCAAATTTGCTTGCCCAGTCTGCTCATACTCGCTGCAAGAACTAGAGCCACGCCTCTTTTCGTTTAACAACCCGATGGGTGCTTGCCCTTCGTGTGATGGCTTAGGTCATCAATCTTTCTTTGATCCAAAACGGATCGTTGCCCATCCAGATCTCTCCTTAGCATCTGGCGCTATTAAAGGCTGGGATCGCCGCAATCAGTTTTATTTCAAACTCTTGCAGACCCTGGCTAAGCATGGTGGTTTTGACGTAGAGAAGCCTTTTGAGACCCTCAGCAAGAAACAACAAGATCTCGTTCTCTTGGGTTCTGGCGATGTTGAAATTCCATTTGAGTACATCAACGAGCGCGGCAAACTCAGTGTGCGTCAGCACCCATTCGAAGGCATCGTTGCCAATTTTGAGAGGCGTTACAAAGAGACCGACTCAGCCACTGTCCGCGAAGAATTAGCACGCTACCAAAATATGCAAACTTGTAAAGATTGTGGTGGCAGCCGTCTTCGCAAAGAAGCGCGCTTTGTAAAGGTGGGTGAGAAAAAACAATCACGTGCGATTTATGAAATCAGCGCCCTGCCACTCAAAGAAGCAAAAGAATATTTTGAAGCCCTTGAACTGAAGGGTGCCAAACGAGAAATTGCCGATAAGATTGTTAAAGAGATTGGCGCACGCTTACGTTTTTTAAACGACGTCGGCCTCGACTATCTCTCGCTTGANCGTAGTGCCGATACTTTGTCTGGCGGTGAAGCCCAACGTATTCGTCTAGCCTCACAAATTGGCTCTGGTCTAACGGGCGTCATGTATGTATTAGATGAGCCATCAATCGGCTTGCATCAACGCGACAATGATCGCTTAATTGGCACACTCAAGCATTTGCGTGATTTAGGTAATAGCGTGTTGGTCGTTGAACACGATGAAGACATGATTCGCGCCTCCGACTATGTCATCGATATTGGTCCTGGCGCTGGCGTTCATGGCGGCGAGATTGTTGCAGAAGGCACACCTGCCCAAGTTGAAGCGAATCCCAAATCGCTTACAGGCGCCTACCTAGCAGGACGTGTACGTATTGAAATTCCTGAAAAACGTATTCCAGTTGGCGATCGCTTCTTGGAAGTGATTGGTGCACGCGGTAATAACTTGCAATCCGTCCATGCCAAAATTCCAGTAGGTCTATTAACTTGTGTCACCGGCGTTTCGGGCTCAGGTAAGTCGACCTTAATTAATGACACCTTGCATCATGCGGTAGCCCAACATTTTTATGGCTCAGTTGCAGAACCTGCTGCTCACGATGCCATCAAAGGTTTAGAGCATTTCGACAAAATTATTAGCGTTGATCAGTCTCCAATTGGCAGAACACCACGCTCTAACCCGGCAACCTACACAGGCCTTTTCACCCCGATTAGGGAACTGTTTGCTGGTGTTCCTTCATCCCGCGAACGTGGGTATGAGGCTGGCCGATTCTCTTTTAACGTCAAAGGTGGCCGTTGCGATTCATGTGAAGGCGATGGCGTTCTCAAAGTAGAGATGCATTTTCTACCAGACGTTTATGTGCCTTGCGATGTTTGCCACGGCAAACGCTACAACCGTGAAACCTTGGATATTCGCTACAAAGGTAAAAACATTCATGAAGTGCTTTCGATGACGATCGAGCAAGCCCATGAATTCTTTGAAGCAGTACCTGTGGTGAAACGCAAACTCAAAACCCTGCTAGATGTTGGTCTTGGCTATGTCAAACTCGGACAAAGCGCCACTACGCTATCAGGCGGTGAGGCACAGCGTGTAAAGCTATCCCTTGAACTCTCTAAGCGTGACACCGGTAGAACCTTATATATCTTGGATGAGCCGACGACTGGCTTACACTTTCATGACATTCAACTCTTGCTCACTGTCATTCAAACCTTGAAGAAACAAGGCAATACGATTGTCATCATTGAACACAACTTGGATGTCATTAAAACCGCCGACTGGATTATTGATTTAGGGCCTAAGGGCGGTGCTGGTGGTGGGCAAATTATTGCTACTGGAACTCCAGAAGATGTGGCTAAGAATGAAGCGAGTTTTACCGGTCATTACTTGGCGCCATTACTAGCTCGTAAACCAGCAACAAAAACCCAGAAAAAATAACAGTCAGTACGACAAGCGCATCAGAGCAATTTAGATTCGGCCAAATCGGTCGCTTCTGGATTGCCTGATAGCACCAAGATGTCATTTGCCTGTAAACGCAAATCAGGGCTAAGGTCTAGCTTGACGTAATCTGCACCACTGATTTTACGGCGCACGGCTTGTACACTCACACCGTCATTTTCCAGATTGAGCTCACCTAGCGTCTTGTTAATGCTGATTGACTCGGGCAATAGGGTCACAGAATGTAAGCGCCAAGATTCATTTGCATTAAAGTCATCCGCTTCAGACCCGCGGAAATATCCGCGCAATAAGCTATACCTTGCCTCGCGTGCATTGGTGACAATTCTGACCACTTTACGCATGGGTACGCCCATCATCAGTAGGACATGTGATGCCATCATTAAGCTACCTTCAATCAACTCTGGCACCACCTCAGTTGCACCTGCTGCCTGCAGCTTACTTAAATCTGCATCATCCTTAGTACGCACCAGGATCGTCATGCCTGGTCGTAAGCGTTCCACTTGATATAAGACCTTCATGCTTGCCGGCGTATCTGCATAAGTAATGACGACGGCCTTGGCTTTAGATAAGCCTGCTGCTATTAGATAATTCTCACGACTGGCATCTCCATACGAGACGTTGTCACCAGCAGCGGCTGCCTCTTTCACCCTATCGGGGTCCATATCCAAAGCAATATAAGGAATTTTTTCTTGATCCAGCATGCGTGCAAGACTTTGTCCCGAACGACCAAAACCACAAATCACCACATGGTTTTCAGTGCGGACGCTTTTGGCAGCGACACGCGTCAATGCCAATGATTGCAATAGCCACTCGTTACTAGAGAAGCGCATCGCAATACGATCGCTGTATTGAATTAAGAATGGTGCGCCAAACATTGATATCAGCATTGCCGCCAACACTGCCTGACTTAAAGCATGGTCAATCAAATCTAAACCGTCAATTTGATTGAGCAGGACGAATCCAAATTCACCAGCCTGCGCTAGGCATAAGCCAGTCCGAATAGAGATACCAGGGCTTGATCCAAAAGCACGGGACAGCAAAGCAATCAAACCAAACTTAAAGATCAGCGGTCCAATTAACAAAAGCAGCACTAGCATCCACTGTTGATAAATCACCTCAAGATCAAGTTGCATCCCGATCGTAATAAAAAAGAGTCCTAGCAAGACATCTCTAAAAGGCTTCACATCTTCTTCAACCTGATGCCGATAGGGCGTCTCTGAAATNAACATCCCGGCCAAAAATGCACCNAGCGCCAAAGACAAGCCGAAGTGCTCAGTAAGCGCTGCCATACCCAACACAATCAACAAGAGATTGAGCATGAAGAGTTCTTGAGAGCGCAATTTGGCAACCAAGCTAAACCAGCGACTCATCAAGGTTTGACCGATGACAAAAATGAGNCCCAAAGCCACAGCAATTTTGATGGAGGCTGCNGTTAAGGCCAGGATCAGGTCNCCAGGATTTTTACCCAGGGANGGCAACAGAATTAATAGGAACACCACCGCCAAATCTTGGAATAACAGAATTCCGACTACGTTGCGACCATGTTCAGTTTCAAATTCAGAGCGATCGGAAATCAGCTTAGTCACAATTGCCGTCGAAGACATCGCTAACGCACCGCCCAGNGCAATAGCCGCCTGCCAAGAAATGGGGTAAATCCAGTTCATAAAAAGGCTAGCGGGCACNGCCAAGAGCATCGTTANAACGACCTGACTACTGCCTAGGCCAAAAACGATAGACCGCATTGCCCGAAGCTTATGGAGATTGAACTCCAGGCCTATCGAGAACATTAAGAAAACCACCCCAAATTCAGCTAAATACTTTACGGTGGCTGAATCATTTGCTAGAGCTAGGGCCTTAGGACCAATCAAGACACCAATGGCTAAATAGCCCAAAATAGGGGGCAGGCCAAAATAGCGGAAAATAACCACTCCGGCCACAGCGGAGGCCAACAAGATGAGAGTTAATTGAAGGACTGACGGCATATACTTACTCGATGATAGCTAAGACTCGTGAACGAACCCTAAAGCTTGCACGCGATACCCTCACTATTGAGGCTACCGCACTGCAAACAATGCGTGATCGCCTTGAGGGGCCTAATGCAGACGCCCTGGTGCGGGCGGTAGAGCTTTTGCATGACTGCAAAGGACGGATTGTGGTGTCTGGCATCGGCAAATCTGGTCATATTGCCCGCAAAATTGCTGCAACCTTTGCTTCCACTGGATCCCCGGCCTTCTTTGTGCACCCTGCTGAAGCAAGTCACGGTGATTTGGGGATGGTCACTCGTGAAGACGTATTTGTTGCGCTATCGAATTCTGGGGAAACTGATGAATTGCTGACAATCGTTCCCATTGTTAAACGCACTGGTGCAAAACTAATCGCCCTCACTGGCGCGCCCGAATCCTCTCTGGCAAAGCTAGCGGATGCGCATTTAGACACCAGTGTAGAAAAAGAGGCTTGCCCTCTTAACTTAGCGCCCACCACCAGCACCACAGCAGCTCTAGCGATGGGTGATGCCCTTGCCGTTGCGCTCTTGGATGCCAGAGGGTTTCAGGCTGAAGATTTTATTCGCTCACATCCGGGCGGCAGACTCGGTCGCAAGCAATTAAGTTACGTGAGCGAAGTCATGCGCAGTATTGATGAAACACCAAAGATTTCTATCCAAGCCTCTCTACAAGAAGCCTTGTTAGAGATGACCGCTAAACGGATGGGCATGGTCATCACGCTTGATGCCAGCAACAAGGTGGCAGGCATCTTTACTGATGGTGATTTACGCCGCTTGCTAGAGAAGAGTACCAATCTGGATGGTGTGACTTTGAAGGAAGCGACAACCTCGGCACCGAGAACCATTCCACCAGNACTNCTCGCTGAAGAAGCCATTGAGATGATGGAGAAATATCGCATTAACCATTTAGTAGTAGCCGATAACAACGGCACTCTACTCGGCGCCCTCAATCTGCATGACCTATTTGCAGCCAAAGTTATTTAAGGTAGTTTATTTACTTCATGCCAAGCGCTTTTAATACTCACAATACAAATCCTCTAAGCCAATATCCACAAGCATGGGAACGCGCTGGCAAAGTCAAGCTCTTAGTTCTGGATGTGGATGGGGTGTTGACCAATGGGCAAGTATTCATTGGCGCTGACGGCAAAGAATCTTTAAAAGCTTTCGATATTCAAGATGGTCTAGGCATCAAGTTGCTAGAGCAATGCGGCATTCCCACCGCCATTATTACTGGTCGCAACTCCAAAATGGTGTTAGCTCGTTGCGAGGAGTTGGGCATTAAGCATGTCCACATGGGTGTTGATAACAAAGCAATTGCGCTTGAGAAAATTTTGAAGTCTTTATCTTTAACTCACTCAGACTGTGCGGTCATGGGTGATGATTGGCCAGATCTTAAAATGATGCGTAAAGCTGGCTTTACAGTTTGCCCCGCTCAAGGACACGAAGCAGTTAAGGAGAGCGTGCATTTTGTCACCAGTCGCGTTGGTGGTAGTAGCGCAGTACGTGAGTTATGCGATCTCATTCTCAAAGCGCAAAACCGCTATGAAGAACTGCTAAACCAAGCTCGCAATTAAGCAATCAGTAATGCAACTCAATCCCAAGCAAATCAAAGTTAGTTTAGGTCGCACCATATTGCGCCTAATGCCATTGATTTTGATGGGCACAATTACCCTGATTACTTTTTGGCTTGTTAAAAAAAATACGCCTCCAGAAAGTTCATTACTTGAACGTGTTCGACTTCACGAGCCCGACTACACTATTCAGAATGGTGCGCTATCAGCCCTCAATGAACTTGGCAATACAAAATATCGAGTGCTGGGTAAAAAAGTAACTCACTACGACGATGACGCATCAATCGATATCCTTACGCCGCGCATGCGTTTATTTCAAGCAGATAAAGCACCAGTCACAGTAAAGTCAGATACAGGTCATCTCGACGGTGATCTCACCATTCTGGACCTCGTCGACAATGCTGAAATTTTTCGTCCAGCACAAGCAGCTACTGCTACCGAACCAGCAACATTGCGTATGCTCGCACGATCGTCTTACTTTAAAGTACTCATTAATGACGACATCATTGAAACCGATAGGCCCATCAGACTGGAGCAAGGAATGTCAGTCATGAACTCTACTGATGGTGGCACCTTTAATAATGTAGACCAAAGTATGGTGTTATCAGGACAGGTAAAAGGTCGCATTGAGCGTCTACCGCGAGAGGCGCAGTAAGGTGATTGCTATGCGCCCTCTTCGAAATATTGTTTTAGGTTTAACAGGCTTGAGTATTTTTATCATGCCGCTGGCTCGTGCCGAAAAAGCAGACCAAGATAAACCTCTCATCCTAGAGGCAGAAAAAGTTTCTGTAAACGATGTGCAACAAACCTATGAGCTAAATGGCCAAATTCTCCTGATTAAAGGGACGATTGTTGTTACGGGTGAACAAGGAAATATCAAAGTAGATCCTGAAGGCTACGAATATGTTGATATGAAAGGCACGCCCGAAGAAGTCGCGAGCTTTAGACAGAAACGTGAGGGACCTGCTGACGAATTTATGCAAGGCCGCGCTACTGATATCAACTACAACGCTAAAACGGAGTTTCTGACGCTAACAGGTGATGCCAGCTTAAAACGACTACTCAACATGCAGATGCTGGATCAATTGCGTGGCTGGAAAATTGAGTACGATGATATTAAGCAGTACTATCGCGTATCACCCCCAACAGATGCAAAAGTAGATGACTTGCCTTTGGCTAGAGCCATTCTTTCACCAAGACGAAAAGCCACATTAGAGAAATGACAGCAGATTTAAGCAAAAATAATAGTCCTGCAACCCTTAGCGCACATCACCTGCAAAAACGCTACGGCTCCAGAACCGTTGTGCGCGATGTGTCGATTGAAGTGAAATGCGGCGAGGTGGTTGGACTGCTTGGCCCGAATGGCGCAGGCAAAACTACTTCTTTCTACATGATTGTTGGTCTTGTCCCGTTAGATGGNGGCAACATTGTTCTAGATGGCACCGATATTACCCATCTGCCGATTCATGAACGCGCCAGAATGGGCCTGTCCTATCTGCCGCAAGAAGCATCTGTTTTCAGAAAACTCAATGTTGCTGAAAATATTCAGGCAGTACTAGAGCTACAAGTTCAGGATGGTAAATCTTTAAGTAAGACTGAGATTGCCCAACGCCTAGATGAACTTTTAGGTGAGTTGCAAATTACCCACCTCAGAAACAATCCCGCACTATCGCTTTCCGGTGGCGAACGCCGACGCGTGGAAATTGCGCGCGCGCTCGCATCTCAACCNAAATTTATCCTGNTAGATGAGCCATTTGCNGGTGTTGACCCTATTGCTGTTGGGGAGATCCAAAGAATCGTCCGNTTTTTACGCGATCGTCAAATCGGCGTTTTGATCACCGACCATAACGTTCGTGAAACCCTAGGTATTTGCGATCACGCTTACATCATTAGCGAAGGTAGCGTTCTGGCTGAAGGTAAACCAGACCAAATTATTGAAAATGATGCTGTCCGTAGGGTCTACCTAGGCGAAAACTTCAGGATGTAAGAATTCCCTTTTTAGGGGGTATTTCTGAAATAAAGCGGTTTACCCTCTTGGATTTCAGCAAAATCGCTGATACGCTGGAGGTTCATGAAGTTCATTCCAAAGATACAAGTACCAGACAAGTATAAAAATTACGGGGCATGCTGCGCACCCCAGGNATNTNTATGCGCANGNACACAAAAAGGAGCTGAAGATGAATTTAAAGATTAATAGCCGCCATGTAGAAGTGACACCTGCCATGCGCAGCCACTTNGAAGCCGGTCTAGCCAAAATTCGNAAGCATTTTGACCACGTGCTTGATGCCTCAGCCATTTTGATTGTCGATAACGCTAAAGAGAAAGATCTTCGCCAGGGAGCGGAGATTACGATTCACCTTAAAGGTAAAGAGCTATTCGCTGAGGCGCATAACGCAGACCTCTATCATGCGATGGATCAAGTTGTTGACAAGTTGGAACGTCAAGTCGTGAAACACAAAGAAAAAATTCAAGATCACTATCACGATAAGCATTTTGAGTAAGTGCTGACTTCAGGACACCTATAATCANTTGANATGACTGCCCTGATAGATCTTTTCGCCCTCGACTGCATTGCATTAAATAATCCGGCCAAAAACCGTTCTGATGCATTTGCTGTCGCAGGCGATCTCTTTGCAAAACATACTGGTATTGATGCTGCAGCCGTTGTTGGCTTCTTAAATGTTCGAGAAGATTTAGGATCAACCGCACTTGGCGCAGGAGTTGCAATACCGCACGGTCGAGTCAAAGGCCTGAAACATCCGGTAGCTGCTTTTATCAACCTGCAAAACCCGATTGATTTTGCAGCGCCAGATGGCGAGCCAGTATCGCTCTTGATTTTTTTATTGGTCCCTGAAAAAGCAACTCAGCAACATCTCGAAATTCTGTCGTCTATCGCACAGCTTTTATCGGATTCAGATGCACGTAAACATCTAGCGACGGAAAGTGATCCAGAAAAGGTGTGTCAGCTTTTGCAACAATGGGGTTCCCAGTAATGACACAACCCTTGCTCCTAGAGGGCGTGAACGCCCAGCAGATTTTTGATGACAACGTTTCTGACTTAAAACTTTCTTGGATCGGTGGGTTGGAAGGTGCAGACCGCACGTTTCCCCCAGAAGCCATTAAAGCTGCTGCAGCGAGCTCAGATTTAGTTGGGCACTTAAATCTGATTCACCCCAGTCGTATCCAGATTTTTGGTGAACAAGAAGTCGATTACCACGCAGCATTAGAGCCTAAGCAGCGGCAAGAGCAAATCTCCAGCCTCATCTCTAAAAC
>Ga0007879_1000174_pt1 | contig 13782 bp, 14 predicted proteins | sample CryBogCBH15Jun09_FD_54995 | JGI IMG/M metagenome (GOLD analysis project Ga0007879, IMG submission 54995) | Freshwater microbial communities from Crystal Bog, Wisconsin, USA - CBH15Jun09 | ecosystem: Environmental > Aquatic > Freshwater > Lake | place: Crystal Bog, Wisconsin, USA | collected... | reverse complement strand
CCGTTTGTTTGAAGCCAGTGTGTAAAAGTCTGATATAAATTCTTGTATTCAGTTTGTCTAGCATTCATAAGTTGTCCGAGAAACAAGAGTTCTTTGTCTGCGCTCAAGGTTTTCATTTCGTTATACATGGCATTGATCGGTCTGTCTTTCTTCAGGTTAATCTGCGTAATATCAATATCCCTAAGCGCATCAAATACTGCCCACCTGTTTTCAGGCTTTTCCCAGTATTTGCTGAGTCTATCAAAATAGTCGTGGTTATTCACGAGCTTGTTTGAACATCCTAAAAGTGCATATCGTCTATCGTCCGTCTCAATCTTTACAGGCTCACTGTTGTTGGTCGTAATGATAAAGTTGGAACAATTTAAACTTGAAATCTTTGCTTTGCCCTTTGGTTCATAGGTTATGCGCTCACCTGTAATTAGACTCTTGAATGGATCGTTATTCAGTTTTAGGATTCCGACATTAAAGTCGTCTATATTCACAAGCATCTTGCCGTTTCGTCCTTCACAGAATCTTTCAAACAAATCATTCTTTGGGTCGTTTGTATGATAAAACTTGTTTCCCATAAGATTTCCAATCATTTGTTCAATGAGAAATCCTTTGCCCGATCCTTGACCGCCTACAAGTACAGGACATATGCTCGTCTTCTTACCTGGTTTCTGAAATATATGCGCAAGCCATACGATGAACCATTGACTCTCTGTTCGGTCGGGAATTAGGTTCCTTACATGTTCAAAGAACTTGTTCGCCTTCCCATCTTCGTGTTTTGGCACATCCCATCCCTTCCAGAGATTATATGTATTTTCAGGTACTCCACAAGGAAACGGAAGCATATCCATACTCTCATAAGTTCTAATAGTAGGACTATGAAGCCAAGCAGATATGAACGGTTTCTTACCAACTGTTTCCATGTGTTCGTACATCATCAAGAGTTCGTTTTTGTTGAGAATTTGAATTGAGTTATTATATTCTCGCAAGAAGCAAGGGGGGTTCATAATTTTGCAGTGCGTCTTTTCAAATTCTTCAAACGGCGATTGAACTTCTTCTTCAATCATAGGAAATCCTTGGCTCTCAAAGTTTGAATCTACGCAATCGGGATCATAGCACTTTTGATAAATCTTATTATCTTTGATCTTGAACCATACATGATTAGATCTATGAGGTTTATTAATATTGAAACAATAATGGCCATTAGTTCTGATTGTTCCGTTATCAAGCATATTTGTTACTTGAGTCTTTGAGTGATTAGGTACATATTTTTGAATCAGGCTTTGTGTTTCGCGCAGATCTTTTGTGGTGATTTCGCGCAGATCTTTTGTGGTGATTGAGCTCAGATCTTTTTCAAGCATAGAACAATTTGAGTTATGAACCACGGCGTCTTTGCGACAGTAACTCCATTGACCAGTCAGATAATCACCACAGCCTGGGAGTTTATGAAGATTCTTTGTAATCTTTTGACCGACGCAGAAAAAGTGAGGATATTTCTTTGAGTAAGAAGGGAACCAGGGTGTCTCTTTCATCATGCGTTCAACTTCTGGAGACATTTCATCTACATCAACTTGATGTACTTTTCTAGTATCAATAGCGAGTGCATTACACTGATCGTAGTGCTTTTGAATCTTGAGCAATTGTTCTGCTGTAGGATTATTTTTAAAGTGAATCCAGTCTGAGGGGTAACCCGCAGGCAATGAGGGTATTTTCTTCCCGCCAGTCTCGTCAATATTGATAGGAATCCAGGCGATGTCATGCTTCTCCAAATATTCAAGGATCTCAGCCATTTATATATACTACGATAATTATCTTTATATGACCTCTGCACCCCAACTTTTCCTATATACCTATTTCTTATCTATTTCTTATCTACAATAATAATAATAATAATATAGGTAAGGAATAGGTAAGGAATATAGGGGTATGTAATGTGCAGCAGAGGTTGAGGTTAAGAGCAAGTCGGTACGAAAATGAACTCTGCACGCAGAAAGTTGTAAATGATCCTGAGTGGTCTGAGGTTCTCAACTCCAACACCTCCTGGGGGGTCGCCTGAAACTGAGTAGAGCAAAAATATTCTCCTGACCGATTGATATCTCTGCAACCCCCACTTTTCCTATATACCTATTTCTTATCTATTTCTTATCTACAATAATAATAATAATAATATAGGTAAGGAATAGGTAAGGAATATAATGTGCAGCAGAGGTTGAGGTTAAGAGCAAGTCGGTACGAAAATGAACTCTGCACGCAGAAAGTTGTAAATGAACTTGAGTGGGCTGAGGGCCTCAACTCCAACACCCCCCACAAAAAACTAGGTAGAGCAAAAATATCCCCCCGACCGTCAGGCCTCCACTCAGATAATATAGACATTATTTTCTCTGTATATGTTAAATGTCTGAGACGACTGAAAAAAAAGATGGACGAAAGTTCAAAACCCCCGAGCAATTGGAAATACTCGCCAAAGCTCGTGAAAAGGCTAATGCTGTAAGGAAAGAGCGAGGAGAAGTAACCAAGAAACTCAAAGCTATGAAGGAAGAGGCTTTTCAAGAGAAGCGTGAGATGGTTGCAAAAATGGAAAAGGACCGAAAGCCCAAGCCCGAGCCAGAGTCAGACGAAGAGCCTGATGTGGTCGTTATCAAAAAGAAGAAGAAGCAAAAGATTATCTACGAGTCTGAGAGCGACGAAGAACCTCCACTCAAAAAGCAATTAGAGCACAAGCCCGCGGAAACTGTAAGCCGTATGCAAGTCCAGGAACACTTGCGGAAGATTCAGCAAGATAGACTTAAATCTCTCCTCTTTGGCTGACCCAGGAATCCAGACCCTTGACTTTTCTCGCAGCCTCTATTAAAGAATTCCAGGAATGACTATCTCCGTTTTGAGAATCAAATTGCAAGTTAGAGTTTATCTGAGCCCAAGCTTTTGCTTCATCTTCTGACTTTAAACTTTTAACCTCGTGTATTTCATCATAATATGTAATCTTTTTAGGCTTACCTATTAGGATACTAGCAATTTGATCCAGCCCATTCTTGATAACTTTTATAAAGCTTCCAAATAGGTCAACTTGATCAGATATCACTTGGACCGTCTCTCTGTCCTTTACAATTTGGTCAGATATCACTTGGACCGTCTCTCTGTCCTTTACAATTTGGTCAGATATTACTTGGACCGTTTCGGCATTTAATTTCAATATATTATTCACATTTCCACCAAGTTTCGCAAGGTTTTCTCTATTCACATCCGACTCTGCTCTGTCATTTGCTAAAATATCCTGAACGGTTGAATAGAGCCCATCAACATCTTTGATATGAGACACGAGCACTTCATTTACGGTATCTATTGCCGTCTTTACTTCGTTTTCAACAATCAGAACCTCTTCCTCAACCTTTCGGACCTCGGTAACGATATCCTTGACTGTTGTAACAACATTATTCACACTATCAGCAGTTTCTTTTACACTCGTTGCCAACTGATTGACTGCATCTACACCTTCCTTGACTGCATCTATCGTGTCTTCAACTGCTCTAACGAATTTGTAACTGAATTTGCGAGAGAGTCATACCGTCTGTTATGGCCCCCAAACCCGTAGCACCAGTCAGAGCAGCTAGCTCGTTTGAAATATTTCCTCCAACGGCAAAGTGATTCTGTAGGAACGACATTTCATCTGCAATTGAGCCGCCTCCTAGCAATCCTTTCTCAGTTACGAATACTGATTCCTCCGCTCGTTAGAAATGCTCTTTCCATTATATCTTTAGCCGATATAAAGACTGAGCGAGGTGCTGATTCCCCTCCGATAGGTTCGCCTAAGAAAATCTTTTCCAAGTCGTGAAGCATCAACATTACATCTTCTAATTTTGTTTCTACTGTTGAAGGTTTCGGCATATTCCATATTTGAATTTTTATGACTGCCTCCCAGTCATATGCACAATCTAACAGATTTTGATAGTCATCCGTAATTTGGAATGTAATCTCTGTTGGGGGTGTGTGAGTATCTCTGGAGAAGACTATAAACTGATCAGTATCAGCTGGGTTGTAATGAATGTTGAGCCCAGGCGCAGTGTTTTGATAAGGAATCTTTGCAAAAAGTTGTGAAAANCCAAGGGACTGAGTCTCGTTCCTGTATTCTAAATTGTTGTTNCTCGTGAAATATGCTCTCAGATTTATATTTTGCAAATTATTATACATCATAGGATACGGACTTGGGGCATAACCAAGAGTTCCGTTTATATATATGGAAGACTGCCCATCATCCATTCCGAGAAGTTGATGAAGATTTCTTCCCGTCGGAAATATAAATTGAAGTGGATTGTTGGTCAGAGCACCAGTCGGAGTCCATGTGGCCAGAAGAGTAGTAGAGTTTTGCCCAAAGGTGAATGGTATAGAATAGGATGTCAGGGCGGTATTGACGGCTGATATTATTGCTGTGTATGAAGTATAAAAACCAGGCTGAATCACAACATTAATTGCGAGCCCTGTATATTTGAAATTAAAAGTGTTATTTTGAGAACTTATATTGTAAAATGAATTTGGAATATTAAATGCAGCTAATTTATAACTAATCTTTTGATTTTCCAAGACTGGAACGAGATGCGGAGGTATGCTCAGCGGAAAGTTNTTGATTGGATTTCCAGAAGGTCTCTGATTAGATTGCAAAAACCACGAAACTTCACTNTCTAGCTCCATTTATCTTATACCAATATTTCTATTCCTAGCCTCCAAAGCTTGAACTCGTTCTTCTGGTATTCGGTCTGCTATATTTGGCTGACGACCAAGCGATTCGTACAAGCTAGGAATNCTAGCGCGAATTTCTTCTATAGGTTCTTCTGCAGCCCGACGCATAGATTCTTCTTCACTGGTTAGAAAATTATGCAACATTGACTGATAGGTTCCTCTGTCATTTAATTCGGAATCTGCATAATCTGAACTAGATGGGCTTCCTTCAGTGGGTTCTGAGTGCAATCCAACATCCTCAACTGGATGGGGTTTGATTCCCTGCAGGCTCGGAGTTTCTTTGTTATAGTGATTAATTATATTTGTTACATAAGATAGTTGAGCGGCGTGGTTNCCAGATTTCTTTGGATTCTTAATCAGAAACTTTTGAATAGCACGGTACCTTGAGAGTTCTCGTTCAAGCTGATCTATTCGTCTGTCTCTGGCGCGAGTATTCGTCAGGCGAGTTTCACAACAGAAGCTTTTCATTTTAATATAGAGAAATAAAATCTTGGTATATTAAAATGCAGAATCCAATTGACCGAACTCAGTTTTCATCTATGCAGGANTGTATTGACCACTTTAGAAAGGTTTGGAATGTTCCCAAAGAACTTGAGGATCAGGTNTTTCAACTATTCATTGAAGATTTCATCAGCAAGGGAAAGGAGCATTGGGACACTATTGATACCAGTATTGACATTTATAGCAAAAAGCCCAGGCCNACTTTCACGGACGATATAATCCACGAGGGNAAGGTTCAAATTTACAATACGCCTGAAGAGATTGCTGAAGTTGAACGCAATACTAAATATCTGGAAATTAANCCGCTGGAATTGCTTGATGAAGAGACTGCTCAGAAGCTCATCAAGACCCTTTCTTAATTATTTTATCTGTGTATTGTAAAATGGAATCAATGAGCGGAATGTCTATACCCCCAAGCCTAAAATTTGAACTCTTCCGTATGATCGGAGACGCTGCAATTTCAACGAATGTTCTTCGCTTGATCCCTCTGAATCTTCAGTCTGCAAGTGGCGGTGGTCTAATTTCAGTCCGTTTGCCGCTCGCAACCTGCTCTCTACCATCTTTCTCAATGAGCTTTAACAACACTATTCAAACAGTACCCAGTTATAGCTCAGCTGATGGAACTCTTATGTCTTCTACGGTCATAGCGAACAATACATCCTTCCCCCAGGGTCTTGAGGGCCTGATTCAGCGCCTTGAGATTGTTGTGGCTGGAGTATCTCTAATGACTCTTCCCAACTACAATATGCTGTTCCAGGTTCTCAAAGACGCAACAGATACTCTAGATAACCGTATGTCTCGTCATATAGTTGAGGGCGAGGATGATGTTTCAGGAATCCCACTACTCACGAACGGTTCGGGTGGTTCAGCAGTTGCAGTGAAAAATATCACGCCAATTACCGTCACTCAGTGGGAGATTCTTACCAACAGCTCAACGACTCTCACTATCGCGTGCTCCAGCCCAGTTCTTCCAGAGCTCTTTGCTACTGGCGTGACACTGTATGCTCTTAATGCACCTCCATCTACATTCTTCGGAGCAACTGGCGGCGCTGCACTCTCAGGACTTCCAACTGTGACTCTCTACCAGGCTGGCCCTGTTCCTATTGATGGATTTACTGCTGGAACTGGATACAATTTCATCCTCACATACGCGATGGGTTCTTCAACCTGGACCCTCTCTGGAGTTTCTGTAACGACCGTATATAACAACCCATTCACATTCTTTGCAAGCCCTACCAGCTCGGATGTTATTTCTGGATTCACCCCGCCAAACTCACAGTACAACACGATTCGGGAGTTCCTTGGCTTTTTCAAATCTCAGCCAAAGTGTCTTCAACTGGCTGCACTCGGTGAGGTTGAGGTTCGCATCTATCTTGAGCAGGCTCAGAATTGTCTGACTTCGTATGCCCCCCAGCAGACTCTCGCACAGGGTTCAGCAAGTTCTACTCCTTGCAAGCAAACTGGAGCNGGNCANTATCAGCTTCAGAATGTNGAATTCCAGATTCGCAGCCTTTCGTGGGACAACTCTTTCCTGGATAGTATGATGCAGACCACGCTCGCGGAAGGACGCACTCTAGAAATTCCTTATCCAAATTACTACTCGGTCGTTCAGGGAGGTCAGTCATCTGGTCAGACCACTACAAGGTTTTCTGTCAATACTCAGAACCTGCGACGAGTCTGGGCTGTGAATCGTCCTCAGTATAACGCAGTAACTGGATTTACCTCGTTCAACGCACAGCAGCTCCTCGTTCCAAGTGGTGTAGGAGTGAACGCATACAACCGCCTAGGAAACACTTACAAAGGAAGCTTCTTTTGCACGAGCGCATCAAACCCGAGCTATTGGTCTCAGTTCGCAACTGGTGGAAATTTGACCGCTACAAACGCCACCAACACCTCCAACAAGTGGAATTACCTCATCAACAACCAGCTCATTCCCAACCTCCAGGTTGCCCCTCAGAGAACTTGGGCTTTCACAAAAGAGCTTCTAGGCATGGAAGATTCGTGCGAAGGAACATACCACCAGTCTCCTCTCCATTATATGTCTTTCGGGTATTCCATGGCGATTACACTTGAATACATTGAGAAATATGCCCCAGAGAATATTCGCGAGCTCTTTGGCCTTGACACTCGCTCGGCTTCTTCTGTGTTCTACCTCAACCAGACCAACAACTTGTCGGGTGATACCACGATCGTCTTTTCAGAATTCACTTCGGTTCTGCGCGTGGCGGCAAACAATCAAGTTCAAGTGGTTGTATGAAATAACCAAGGAACGAGGCATAAAGAGATGAACCTTGAATATATTAAATGGTTTCTATCTATAAAATCACAAGCTCTCAGACTGATAAAATTTATATTGGTTCAACAAGAGAATCACTTTCAAAAAGATTTTGTCATCATAAATCTCCAGATAACCTATGTTCTTCACATATCTTGATGACCTTTCCAGATGCCAAAATTGAACTTATTGAAAAATGTTCAGAAGATGATAGACGAAGCCGAGAACAATATTGGATTGACTTTCACAAAGAATTGTGCATTAACCAAATACGAGCAGAAGCGAAACCCCAGAAACAACGCTCAGCCGAATACCGTGCAGCAAATCCAGAAAAGGTCAAAGAGTCTTTTAAAAAATGGTATGATTCACACGAAGAATATAACAAGGAAAAGAATAGACTGGCTTGGGAAAAACACAAGGAGGATGAAGAGTTTCGTGAGGCTGGTAGGCAAAGAAGTCGTGAATGGAACGAAGCAAACAAAGAGAAAATTAAAAAATACAAACAGGACAACAAAGATATTTTAAATGAAAAACGAAGAGCACTAATTAATTGTCCTACATGTGGTAAAGAAATATCAAAAGCATCATTATCTCGCCACAATAAACTTCTTCACAAATAAAATGTCTGTCTATCAAGTAAATATGGATTTAAAATTTACAGGCGACCCCCGAGGAGCTCAAAAAAGTGGCGTTTTTTACGATTTTGAAGAAACCTATAGATAAATCTCAAAATCCTAAAAAGTGCCACCTCTCTCTGGAAATAAAATGTCTGTCTATCATAAATGGAAATCCCCAATCAGCTCAAGTATGGAATGTATGATTTGATTGAGGGATATAGCACGAATATTGAATATATCAATCCTTCTAACAATAATAGCATTAAGGGTGGCGGAATGATTGCTGTGAAATTGCCGCGCAGAGTATGCGATCTCTCATCCTTTGCTATGGAATTTAACGCAATTGTCTCGGACCCAGCGGTTGTTAAAGGAAATCCAGGCTATGCTCCAGTCACAACATTTCCTCAAGGCTTTGAAGCTCTGATTCAGCGTCTGGAAGTTGTGATCGGTGGAGTGTCTATAATGAATATCCAGAATTACAACCGACTTTACCAAGTATTAAAAGAGGCTCATCAATCGCTAGATCATCGGCTGAGCCGTGAGCTTTATTGTGGAGAAGTTTCTGTGGCTCCATATGCGTCTGTGAATACCACTACAAGTTATGATACTATGACTCCAGTTACAGTTAGTAATTGGGCTCTGAATGGATATTCAGCTATTGTACTAAATGGTCCTTGCATTCCTACAAATATAACCACCGATTTCACATATTTTAATTTACATAATCCACCTCCGATTGACTTTTTTGGATATAAAACTACTTCAGATCTAACTTCAGTACTTTATGCTTTATCACCTTTTTTAATAAACCCGCTCACTTCACAGTTTAATGGGCATCAATATGGAGTAGGTCAGCAGTGGCTTTTGCAATTCCAGCCATTTTTATCTATTATAAATGTTCCACACCTTTCTACGGTTGGCCTAAATACTCCATATACGGTTGTCAATGGATCAACTGGAACTGTTACTGGGGTTAATACCACGGCNGGGTATGATACTTTAACATATACCACCACTTCTTTGCAAGGTCTTGATCCAGCAACCTCCGCTCTGACAGTCATTTATGGAAATGGAATAACAACTACCAATTATGTAGCTGGAAGTCAGGGTGATATTGTTGTCGCAGTGAATACTGTTACTACTACGATGCCGAATGTGGGAGATGTTCTTTCCAGTACTACAAACCTTTATACGAGTTTAATTGCAAATGGGGCGACTGGACCATTTACTTGCGTAGACACGCTTGGAACATCTTCATTTACAATTTACACTCCAAATCCCGGTCCAGTTCAAACCGTGACTGCTAGTTTAGCTTGGGCTTTTGGCGTCCCTGGCTCTGGAGCATCTGGAACTGCGTCTTCATATGTTAAATCTCGCACCTCAACTTCCTTTATGACATTTATATACAAGACTTTTCCAGCTAATCCGCCTACAGTTGGAGCAACTCTCGTGTCTACAAATCCTTATTTTTATGTGTCGGGTGCAAATCCCCTTACTGTTACCAATGTTCTTCCTGGGTCTAATAAAATTGCAGTCGCATATACAACACCCGTCTCTGTTACAGCTCTTCCAACTTTACCTTTCACGACATCATTTACTGGAACTGGATTCACTCAAGTATATCAGTCAGGATCTTGGTATACTCCTGGATTAATTCCACCTTCTTATAATCAGGTGGTTTCAAATCAACCTTTTACTGTTTATATCGCGCCTGGTGGTACTACAGACTATCCACTTAACACATTTATTACACCTCTTTCCCCAACACAAGGAGTTCTGACTGATTTTTTGGGTCTTTTCAAAACTGGGATTCAAAATCTTGAAAAACACGATGTGGAAGTTCGGTTATATCTGGAACCTGGCCGAAATGTATTAACCACGACCGCCCCAGTTAATACCACAGCACAATTGACAGGAATCAATAACACTGTACTGACAGCACCACCCGAATATACTCTGAGCTCTGTGAATTTTAAAATTAGAACCTTTACGGGTGCAGAATTCCCTCCTCTTTCCCGAGTGGAATTTGATAACTATTATACACAGTCTCAAGTGAATCCACAGTCAGGTCCATCTCAAAGCAAATTCCTCGTAAATTGTAGAGACCTCAAGCAAGTCTGGGCCGTAAATCAAGCCGTGTTCAAATATATTTCAGAATATGCACTTTATGGATCGTGCTATATGGTTCCATCTGGAGCAGGATATACAGCGGAAGGAAATCTTGGTCGTGTCTATAAAGGTTCGTTTTTCACGCATACAGCCGAAAGTCCATCTTTTTCAACACTTCTTTACACGCAATTTTGGTTTACAAATGCTGGACTGTCTTTTCCTCCTACAAATAACTGGGTTTATCAAATAAACAACGAATCAGTCCCAGCGCATCCAGTTCATCCAGTTAGAACAGCACAATATTCTCGCGAAATTACAAAAGCAAATGTCAATAATGGAGCAATGATGGACTATCTTTCGTTTAATTATTCTATGCCTATCCGAGTTGATAAAGATACACGATCGGAGGCTTCAGTATTTTATCTGAACCAGGATTATGTTGCTCAAGGCGATATCACACACATTTTCACGATAAGTGAATCGGTGCTAGAAGTAAATGGAAATTCTATTAAAATTATCAACTAATGATAAATGAAAGAACCCTATCGTCCAACATTTGACCCAGTATTCGGTCGCTCAGGACTTAAACTCCCAGTCGCAGTTCCTCCTATTGCGTTTTCGTTGGGAGCGGCATATTCTGGGAATTACAGGGGGGTGCAGAGGGGACAGACTGCATTTCCGCGTGCTAGGTGTTTAACGATGCCGCCTGTTATAAGAGATCCACGGACAAAACCTGTATTCCCAAAATTGAATGTCGGGGCTGTCGGGCCAACAGTGAATCAACTTCCTTTATACTCTACAAATCTAGCTGTAGGAACCCCCGTACTTTCTTCGGCGGTCAGTATAAAATAAACACTTATACAAATGAAGAGTCAAAAGATTGATCACAAGTCGGTAAAGATTAAAATACCCGAAGGTAATGCCTTTAATTATGAAACTGCTGACCCACTTCCCAAGGCTCATATGGTATCACTCGCAGTAGCACCTAGAGGATCAGGCAAGTCGGTCGCAGTTACAAACTTGATTAAAAATTTAATGTTTGATAGACTCTTTGTGATTTCTCCAACTTTCCATTCTAACTCGGCTCTTATGGGAATGTTGCCTGTTGATCAAGATGATGTCTATGAAGACACTGAAGACCCGAGTTGCGTGGATAAAATTGTTAAAAAGATTGAAAAGGAGCGTGATGACTTGTTTGAATATCAACAAAATATGAAGCAATATCGCAAGTTTATGAAGCAGGTCCATAACGGAGGACACCTTCCAGAAGATTCTCTTTTTAAATTTTACAAAGATGGATATTTTCCACAACCCACTCACAAATGGAATGGCCGAAGACCCTTTATAGCCATACTAGCAGATGATGTTCAAGGATCTAAACTTATGACGAGCAGAAAACTAGACAATTTAGTAATTAAGCATAGACACATCGGAGCATTCCCTGACGACCAACCAAGTATTGGAGTTTCGGTATTCTTTTTGGTTCAGAATTATCAAAGCAAGGCTGGAGGAATTTCCCGAGCAATTAGGAATAACGCTACGAATATGTTAATTTTTAAAATGAAAGACAAGTCACAGATTCAACAAATTGCGAAAGAGATGGGTGGCGAAGTAGATGAAGAAACTTTTATGAAAGTATATGAACGCGCTACAGATGAACCACACAGCTTTCTCTTTGTGGATCTTTTTCCAAAAGGTTTGCATCCGAGTCAATTTCGCAAAAGGTTTGATGAATTTCTTTTATCTGACTAATATAAATGCATAGCAACAAAGAAACAGCCAGTGTTAGCAAGGCGTTCCACGCACGACCTTTGCGTCCAAACAATTTCAGAAGCACAGAGTCAAGATACAGGCCACAGAAACTCATCATTCGGGTCGGATATAATGATTTAGATCAAACCGTTACTCAACCTAATTTGGATCCTTTAGTATCTTCTGTGTATAACAGGCCTTCTACATTTATGATTGACTCGCGACTTATGGCTGATTTACCTGAAGAGAGTTTTTGTGCCCTTGAAAGTTTGAGTATGAATAACGGTTTTCATCTTTTGAATCCAGTCAATCAGTCATTGCAGGTTGGACTCCAGACCATTAATGTTTCAAGTCCATTTTTTGTGAGCGGCAGTCAATATGTTACGGATTGCAACTTTTTCAATACAAATATCGTGACCAATACGATAACCTCAATTACTACTGGAGCGACCACAACTGTTGTAGTAACCACAGCGATAACTCTCACAAAAGGAAGTTTCATTACGATCGTCGGGCAGACTGGGAATGCTGCAACTGCTCTACCTAATGGGACATATCCAGTAACTTCTCAATCTGGCACAAGCATTGTTCTAAATTACACATCAACTGGTACTGTCACAACTGGCTATGGATCGCTTCAATCTGTGAGTGCCGCTACGACATTCATAGGCGGGACATATAGCGGTCTTATTGCAAGTATTCCATATCAGCAGCCATACGGAAACAGCGGAGGATTTGCTTGGTCTAATCGTGTAAATGACAGAGATATTGGTTGTTATATATCCAACAAAGATATTCTAAATAATTATATGATTCCAATTCAAATAACATACAACAATAGCGATCTACCGTTTGAATGCGATGCAACCACACAGATTCAACTCGTTCTAGTATTTTATGGACTTAACGATGACGACAGATTTGCAGATCGCCCCAGTCTGTGATAAAATATCTGAATATATTAAATGAGTTCTTACACTGATAAAGTTCTTGCATCTTCTGAGCTCCTTAAAGAGCGTGGAATTAAAAACCTTCAGTATGATTTACAAGGCTCTCAATATTCCAAAACGCCCGTTAATATGTTTGCGGTCAATGGACCGCCACCAAACTCTCTCTTTCAAAATATGCTTTCCACAAAAGAGCCAAGGTTTAATTTTATGTATTAATCAACATACGATCCCATATTAATTCGTGCTCTTTCAGCTTGTCTTTCGCTTTTAACATTTTTAGATTTTTTAATTTAATATTTAATACTGTTGCTAGCTTGTCAAAAACAAAAGAATAATTTAAAAAATTGTGTCTTGATCCTCTAGCTTTCTCAAACGGATGTTGAATCTTCATAAATGCTTTTCTTAGCAGATCAGACTCGCGAGATGTTAAATGTTCCTGCTTCTTTAATAAATTGTTGAAATGTGTCATTCGTTGATATGGAAAGTATCTGACAATGTCTCTTTCCCTGTAATTAAGATTATCACCAATAACAAAAGAACATACACCACAGTTTCTACACACTCTATCGCTAGATATTTCATCAATCCAATAATCTGGTTCTTCGCAGCATAGTTGTTCTTGCTGAGGAATTATTATTTCTTCTTTAGCAAGAGCAGCCAATCTAAATAATTCATCTATATCCATATATATTATATCACTATATATGTTTTATATATCATCCCATTCCGTGTATGTAATATTTGTACTGGGTCTAACATTTGTCCAGAGTAAATTCCATATAGAAATATTATTAATATCGTGATCTCTGTATATCATATATAGCATTATATATTATTCACTGAGTTTTATTTTTAAAAG
>Ga0007879_1000159_pt1 | contig 14490 bp, 28 predicted proteins | sample CryBogCBH15Jun09_FD_54995 | JGI IMG/M metagenome (GOLD analysis project Ga0007879, IMG submission 54995) | Freshwater microbial communities from Crystal Bog, Wisconsin, USA - CBH15Jun09 | ecosystem: Environmental > Aquatic > Freshwater > Lake | place: Crystal Bog, Wisconsin, USA | collected... | reverse complement strand
TAGATTTCAATAGCTAACTGTGCTGATAACAATTGCCATTTTAACTTTTCTTCTAGCAATACAGCATCTTTTAAGCCATATAGCAATGCTATATAGTCTGGATGCTTATAGGCATCAACTTCTTTACCAGCCATAGTTGTAGCTTCTGATTCAGNCATAAGCATGGATTTNTTTGATCTAAGAAAGTTCTCGATATATACCCGGTTAGCCTTCGACTGGGCAAAATCTACTGATTTATCATAAATAAATCTTCTTGCTCTGTTTGCTGATTCTTCTGTATTTTCCATAATCTTGTNATTTCATCCTGTAGTTTAATTGCCGCTTCGCCGCCACGCTTTTCCCAAATTAATGCTAATTGCGCCCTTCGATCCTTCAAACTCCATTTTAAAAGTTCTCTNGCTTCACATTCAATTCGCCATGATTCTGAACTGGTTTTATTTTTAAGCATCTATAGATTACTCCATCATCCCATTTTTGATCTACTGATTTTTCATACAGTCTTATGATTTGATCTGGATACTTTAATATTGGCTCTGATCCTTTAAAGCAAAAAGCATATACCAATGGCGCTTTGGGTGAGTGATACCAATCTAAAAATAGCGGCAATAGGTCTAATTCTTTCTTTTTAAAGTTATCTGTGCCTTTTACTTGAACTATGTATGGACCATGATTAGTTTGGACTACATAATCCGGCAAATTGCGAATCAAATGGTTTAATAGCCAAAAATTAGGTATTTCGCTGGAATGTTCATCAAACCCAATTCGATCAACCCTATACCCTTTTTCTTTGCAATATTGCTCAAATATGGTTTCGCCATCATTGGTTACTTTCATGCGATCNGAAAATTTAGGTATGTTCATTTTTNGCTTGTTCTATTNCTTTTTCTAANATTGCAATAAATCCATATTGAAACATTAATAATTTGAAATCTTCAGATGCTTCAATTACTAAATCAGCAGAACCATCTGGATTTTCAATCATGCTTGTAACTGTAAATGATGGGGTTGTCATAAGATTACCTTTTGAGTAAATTGCCGCAATTTTGTCAATGCTTCTTCTTTAGCTTTTGCATCCTTATCTATTTCTGCTTGGGTTTTTTGATGGGTAATAGTTGCTTCTGGTTTAACTGGAATTCTTCCTGCTTGACTACATAGGTCTTTAAAAGCGATTGCAGAAGGTATAAACGATTTATCCATCGAGTTAAGGGCAAAGTCTAGGGTGGGTTTATAAGTCGCATAGATGCCCAGCATTTCCTTCCATGTCTGCCTGACTAACCCCAAATCAACTCCATCCCAATGCCTTGTAAAAGATGCCCCATAAATTGCACCCATTTTGCCAAAGACATAATCTAGCCCATTATCTGCTGTGGTGAAATCACTTGCCAAGTAAGACATTGTTGCCACCCCCTACTAATCCTCTTGTTAAACCAGAAAGAACAGATTGATTCCTTTCAGAAGCAGTTTGTGGTTTTGCTGTGTTAATTTTCGCCCAATCCTGTGAAATTGCATTTCTAAAAGCGGCATCCCAATCTGCATACTCATATTCTTTGGCTTTGGCAGAATTAACAAAATTTTCAAAATGGCGATCTAATTGCTGATAATTGTTTTTACTAGCCCATAACCTGACATTTTCAGAAATATGGAAATCCTCTGGAATCCTTGTTTTTAAAGAATACTTTTTCTTTTCTTTTACTTTATTAGTTTTTAATATTGGTGAAGGTGATGGTGAAGGTGATGGGCATTGCATAAGCATTGCATTAGCATTGCTATTAGCATTTTTCCATCTTGCTTGTGCGGCTTTTGATGCCCTATCATGCATTTTGGCTTTATTTTCCATTGCAAGGTTTAATTCTTTTTCAACTCTGCTATGAACCCAAAATCCATCCTTGATACTAAAGAATTGCATTAGCATTGCTTTAGCATTACTCCAAGCATCAGGAGATAATTTAGAAATTTGGGCTAAAACCTGATCATTGTCTGGCAATCGACCAGATCGCCAATAATCCATCAAAAGAAGTAAATAAGCGCCATGCTGTTCAGTTGTAAGTCTGGCTGTATCTGCTAGATAGTCCCCAATGTAAAGGGGCATCCATATATCTGCTTTTTGCATACTATTCCTCTGTCAAAGGTAGTCGATTAGGTGGACTTGGCAGAGAAGTGACTAAGTTCCTTTTCGGACTATTGGAGCAACCCAACAGCCTAGCCTGTCCATAGATTGTACTACTAAAACTCAAATTCCTTAACATCATACCGCCCATTGTCTTTTTTAAACCATCCAAAGACAATAATTCGCCAGCCAGCTTCCAACAATAGGGGTAAATACTCAGATTCTTCTATTTTTTTGATTCTAGCGGCAATATTGGACTTGCTGGTAATCTGCACTCCAATTGTTTCGCCTTTTCCAATAGCCAATATGTCGAACACTCCAAACAAGTCTTTTTTTCTTTTGGTGAAGGCATTGTAGCTTTCGACTATATCGCATTGGTATCCCCGGTCTTTGAGAAGTGCCACAGTTTTTTGATTTAGGCTGGTCATTTGGCAATCATACAACAATTTAATTATTTTTCATTTTCTTGACCTAGGTCAAGATTTTTAGCAAAAAGCAAGATTAAAGTTTACCCATGCAGTAAATTTTTTATCACAACCAAAAGGAATCACAATGAAAACTTTTAAATGGACAGTAGAATTTGAAACAACATCTACATGGGTTGAAGATGGTTTTAACATTGATCAACGCAGAGCAACAGATATGATTGCTAATGCATTACCATTTGCTTCTGGTGCTGAGTTTAAAGCAACTGTTCTTAAATCACCTGATGCAAAATTAATTCGCAAAACTCAAGGCTATAACGACTAAATAACCAGCCCCTTTGGGGGCTACTTTATAAGAGAAAACATGAAAAACCCTTTAACACTACAGCAACAACAGCGCCTTATTAATGCATCCAGCAAAGTAAGCCGGGAAGAATGGAGTAGATTGCCAGTTGGCATTACTGAGCAAATTGCCGCCCGGATTGACCATGTATTGCTTGAATTGCATGAAGAAAATCCGCTTGCCTTTAGCACTATTGCTTATTTTGATGAAGCGCTTGGCAAAGTAGTATTTACCAAAAAAGCAGTTGGTATTGATTTCTTTAAATATTCATCAAGGAGATAACATGAATACCTATGAAATTATTGGTGTAATTGTTTTAGGTGTAATTCTTGGCGCAATGTTCGGATGGGGGTTTTAATCATGGGAATGTCTATGCATGATCGCTACTATGAGCCAGAAGATGAAGAAGATTTTGATGAAGAAATTGCTGAGTTGCTCAATGGCGACTTTAGCCCGGATTTAGAAGAAAATATCAAAGAAGCATTTATGAATGATGCTTTCTTTGGTGATCATTGGGCTACATTGGTCAAAGCACTTCAAAACAATGAAAAGGAAAAGATTGGTCTAATCATTTCTACTTGCATTTATGAATACTGGGAAAACTCTGCTGAAAGGGCTGTCCATGATTAATTACTTAATTTGGTTTTTTGGTTTATCTGGTGCGGCTACTTGGGCATTTGTAATTTTTGTAATTGCAAATATTTGCTTGCAACTTTGGAATCAAGAAAAATGAGAAAAAGAACTATTCAAGCCATGCAATATACACAGATGGCAATTGAGCAAATGATTAGCCCGGTGCAACCAGTTTATCCTGTGTATCCGACCCACAATAAACAACCGCCAAAGGATAGAAAATGATAATACTACTTGTTGCTTTCTTTTTCTTTCATGCGGATGTAAGTTGGATTTGGTGGGCTTTATTTTGTGTAATTGCAATTGCTGATTTTATTAAATTTTGTAGGGATATGACATGAGTAAATACAAAGAACTTAGAACAATAGATGTATCTGGTGAAATCAAAAAGATGGGTAAATTTAATTACTTGCCTTGGACTTATGCTGTTGATACTTTGTTACAACATGACCCAGAAGCCAATTGGACTTATGGAGAGCCGCAAATTTACAACGGCACTCTAATGGTTAATTGTTCTGTTACCGCTTTTGGCAAAACCATGACTGAATATCTGCCAGTTAAAGATAACAGCAATAAACCAATTATGAACCCTACAGCAATGGCTGTTAATAATGCTCAAAAAAGGGTGCTGGTAAAGTGCATCGCAATATGTACCGGGATTGGTTTATCATTGTATGCAGGGGATGAATTCTGGGATGAACCAGAAGAATCACCAACAGATAAAATTATTGCTCAATTAGAAAACTGTAAAACCGCAGATGAACTTAAAACTGTTTTTGGATTAGCATGGGCTGAGTTAAAAACCAAAAAACAAAAAGAGCAAATCCAACCAATCTATGAAAAGAAAAAGGTAGAACTCAATGCGATTAGCCCAAGAACAACCTGATAATGTTTGTTTTGATTGTGGAATTAAATGGGGATCAGAAAAACCCAGAAACCATGATTACCGGGTCTGGCTAGATACTTGTGATGTATGCAATAAATTAACCGCAGTAAGTGATGCCGCAGAATACAAATATTTGAAAGTAGGTTGGGATGGATCAGAAGTTTTGTGTTAGTTGTCAAGTAATGCGAGAAGCAAAAGGCTTTAAATTAGTATTAAGAAATAAAACAAAAGTTTGGAAGTGCGCTAATTGTCTGAAAAGGCAATCCGATCAACACTATAGGAGTAAAAATGATAGATAGAGATTTTATTTATACAGCCGCAAGTACCGATATAACTATTCGCTGGCGCAAGATTTATGGTTATGTCCCGGCAAGTGAACAGGAATTCTATAAAAAGAAATGGGCTGATTTTAAAGCATTATTTCATAGGACATTGGATGATTCTGATGCTATATTTATTGATCCGAAAGTGCAACAGATTTGGCAAAAACAGCGAAAGCATAAGGTATGAATCCATTTGCACAAAAGGAATTTGATAAGATACCTAAAGCGGTCTATGCACCAGAAGAATATTTTGAAATGGGCTGGATGGCGGCGGTTAATGCTTTGTCTAAGGAATTTATGACTAAATGGGAACAATCAGAACTGGATGATATTCAATTAATNCAAATGCGCCCAACCGATCAAATGCCAGATGATGAAGCAGAATAGTTGGTATCCACTTTGTTTTGAATCAAAAGCCAAATATGAATCATGGAAAGATGCAAGGAATTATGCCCATGAAGTAGCTTCGGTTTGCGATGATTGCGATTCGGATTATTCAACAGAAATGCAAAGACAAAAAAGATGCAACCCACAGGATGCTATTTTTAATTCAACCAACAGTAGGAAGCCATGCAAACAAAAGACTATTCAGAACTTTACTTAGATACCCAAGTAGCAATCAAAAACTGCCATTTGTTTTGTTTAAAGAGTGATTGGGAATCAGCAGGAAAAGCGGCAGAAGCGGCATCAGAATATGCAAAACAACTACAGGACACTATAAAAACCTATGACAACATTTACAACAGAAGATCGGCTTAATTCTTTAGAACCCATCCCATTTGCCGGGATGATTGATTTAGAAATTAAACAGGGAACAGAAGAATGGCATCAAATCCGGCTTGGCAAAGTAACAGCCAGCCGGGTTTCTGATGTTATGTCTAAGATTAAATCGGGAGAATCAGCAGGGCGCAAGAACTATAAGATGGATTTGGTGGTTGAAAGGCTCACAAACACACCTACAAGCAGTTTTACCAATGCGGCTATGGCTTGGGGTACAGAAACCGAACCATTGGCTAGAATGGCTTATGAAGTCTATTCTGGGAACTTTGTAGAAACTGTAGCTTTTGTGCCACACAAAACAATCGAATGGTTTGGTTGTAGCCCAGATGGTTTAGTTGGTGAAGGGTTAATGGAAATTAAATGCCCTAATACAGCTACTCATATTGATTATTTGTTGGCTGGAGTTCCCCCGGCAAAGTATGTCCCACAAATGCAAACACAGATGGCTTGTACAGGGGCTAAATGGTGCGATTTTGTATCATTTGATCCTAGGCTACCAGATGAATTGCAATTGCTTGTAGTGCGCTTGGATAGGGATGAAGCATATATCCAGCAAATAGAAGATGAAGTTAAGCAGTTTTTAGATGAAGTTAAACAAATTTACTCACAATTGAAAGCGAGAAATAATGGGCATTAAATATGACTGTATTGTAAAAAATGGCACTTATACCGATAAAAGCGGCAATGAAAAGAACCGCTGGCAGAAGATTGGAGTTTGTGTCGATACCAAACAAGGGGGATTGGCTATCAAACTAGAAGCAATCCCAGTTACTTGGGATGGATGGATTTCTTTGGCAGAACCTAAACCAAAAGAAAATGCACCAGCCGCATCAAGCAGTTTGGCTGATATAGATTCTGATGTTCCCTTTTAATGGATAGTGGCAGATAGCACCGCAATACTACCGGGGTTGCTGACAGTCCAGCCTATTGCTATCAGGCTGTCAATATTTTTTTAGCTTGCTCAATCTTAGCAATGCGATCATCTAAACCATTAAATCCACCATTAATGCGCTTGGTCATTTCTTTGGTGGCTTCATAATTATTTTGATCTGCTAGATCATTTAATCCCTTTTTATTCCAAAACCAACCAGCCGACATTGCGGCATAAGGTGGTTGTAGCAACATATCTGGGTCATTAATTAAATCGACATTAAGCGCATCAGATAGGGTTTTATAAAGGTCTTTGCCTGTGCATTGAATCAAACCTCTGCCCCTGTATTTCCAACCCTCGCCAGATTCTTCATCACCATTGCCCATGCGATTGGCATATACCTTATTGGCTATCATATCTGGCTGATTGGCATATTTATTGGCAATTTCATCTGTAGGAAATCTTGATCCCCAAACAGATTTCAAGCCATTTGCTGAATAATGCAAATTCTCTTGCATGGTCTTTAGGTTATTAGATTCATGCATTAATTGTCCAAGAAAAGCGGCTTGGCGGTTTACATTATTAATTGAATACTTATCGCAAACCTTTTGTAAGTGTGGCAACCAATCAGGGTTAATACCTAATTGGGCTAATTGTTCTGATGTCATTTAATCCCCATTTGTTCATTTAACCATTTCTGTAATTCTACTAACATTAAGGTTGTTTCCGCACATTGTCCAGCAAGAACATTGTAGGCGGCGAGAGCATCAAACTGCTTGGGGGCGATGCCTGAATTGGGGGGCAGGGAACTGCTACTGGATTGCTGGCGCACCCCATTAGAGTAATACTGGCGCAATAAACTAAGTTTCGCATCATATTCATCTTGGATACCCTTTTTAACTAATTCCTGTTGTTTTTGGATTGATTCATTTTTTGCAATTTGCTTGTCGGCTTCTGCCTTAACTTCAGCTTTGTATGCGCTGAAATCAACATCCCTACTATGCCAGCCAGCACCATAAGCGCCAAGTAGCACCATAACAACAAGTCCAATTTTGACATAAATTCCAGCGCCGCCATTAAGTAAAGTGATTAAGAATCCCATTATTTGCCTTCTGGCTCTGCACCAGCCATTTGTTTTCCTGCAACAGAAGCCGCACCAGAACCAGAAACAATCCCAAGCGCACCAGCCAATTCAGTAAGACTAATATCTTTGCCTGTATATATTAAATATATAGCTGAACAACCTACTAATAAAAATCCAAGCATCCATGCCCATTTTGCAATGTCATGGGTTTGATTATCTTTTCCAGTAAGAATATGTTTTAGTATTTCATTCATTTTATTCCCCAAGTCAAATACCAAGCAATTAAAGCCGCTAAAGCAAAACAATAAAACTGTACTTTGCGAACCGCTTTCAAATCATGCTGGAAGGCTTCATTGTTTTTTCTTTCCAGATTCTCAATATCTAATTTGATCTTCAAAACCGCATCCCACTCTTTAGCGCCATATCTTTTAACAAAATCTATTTTTAATTTTGCTTCCCTGTCGCTAATTTGTTTCTTTTGATTCCAATCTTCTAGCGCTTTAATCAGCGCTGTTTGCTTTTTTAATTCTGCTTCTCTTTGCGCCCTGCGCCTTTCATGCGCTTTTTTTTGGGCTACATCTATACCATCTTGCTGTATGCCTTCAATTTGCTTTGAAAGACCTTTAGAAGCATCTCTAGTTGAATGTAAAGATTCTGCAAGGACTTTTGTGCCTTCAGAAATNCCGAATGGGTCTGGCATTTCATTTTGGCAATGACCAGCCATGAGTAACTAGCCAAGCATAGCCAATGCCAGCAATTACTACATATCCGATAGTTTTTAGGGAAAACCAGCCAAATTCAGCGGCTTTTTCATTTAGCCATTCTTTAATAGCTTCTTTAACAATTTCTTTTTGTATTTCATCAGCCATACCTACTCCAGATATTAAATTATTAATCAGTCTTATCTTATCTGGAATTTAAAGGTATTTTATCACTTCTTCGGGTTTTACAAAGGCATCAGCATTATATTCGGTGAAATCCCACCATAGAAACTGATTATTAGCTAGATAATCTCGGCTTTTTAATAAATTAGTATTTTCTGGGTGTCCATATATTAATGGATCAGATACCGACCATAGGACAATGCCGGGTTTACCGCAATCCCAAGCAAGATGCTGAAAGAAGCTGTCGCATCCAATCCATATTCGACATTCGGCTATTAACTTTCTTAATTCGGATATAGATAAATCTTTTTTAAAATCATATACAAGCTGTTCTTCACCTTCTACACCGACTTGGACAATCTTTTCATGGGTTAATTTAATTAACTTATCCCAATATGGATAGTTTTTAGGGTTGCGCTTGTTATTTATTAATGATTTTGCAAATGGGGCAATAATAATCATAGGTATAGCTTCCGATAAGCATCTTCTAAACTGCCTTTCCAGTTCCATTGCGTCATCTTTTTATAGATATTGTATTGGTCTAGATCGCCAAACAAGGCATTGGCTTCGGCTATCGACTTCCCGGCAACAATTTCAGGATAACAAGTAAAAATGACAGGATTAGAAATTTCAGGAAGAATATGGCTGAAAACAATATGGTCGCCAGCGCCAGCATTAAGAACAACAATGGTGCTATCAGAAAATCCAATAGTATTTCTAAAAATAGCTTCATCATGGGAATATAGTTCTTGTTTACTTTCACTTCGGATGCCCCCTTCTGGGTTTTTAAAATGCCAAGTAATTGCATGGGGCGCAACAATGATTTTGTATCCTTTTAGATACAAACCATAGGTAAACAAGGTTTCTTCTCTATGCGCCACCCTTGATAGCCCAAGGTTGTAATCATGCACTCCAGCCCGGTATAAGAATGAACAATGCAAATGCTCAACTTCTTTAGATTGTTTTATATAATTCCATTGAATATTTGGCTCTTTATCAATATCTGATACTTTGCCAGTAGATTTGGAAGTATCAAACTTTAATGGTGGGGTAAGGATTGAACCGCCAATAGCGCCTACTTTTTCTATAGTTGTATAACCTAATAGATTGCCTAGAACATCCGGCTCTGGTATGGCATCATCATCTACTCGCCAAACCCAATCAAACCCCATTTCATTGGCTTTCTGATGGATATGGTGCTGACCTTTTTTTTCAGCATATACCCATTCCCAAGGTATCTTTTTTATATCTAGCATTTGAAAGAAATATTGATAAATCATTTCTTGCCGCATATCTTTTGGCTCATCATTATCATCAAAGATTACCAATTTATCTGGCAATCTAGTCTGGTTGATAATGGCATTTAATACTAATGGCAGGGTTGTATGGTATCTACCTCTGGTAGCCACCGAGCATAGAACTTTATTCATTGTCCCACCTACAGAGCATTAGATTGCATCGGTTTTCAGNTGTAACTTCTTGCATTACATCTGATACTTTNCCAGCTTCATTGATATAAGCAAAAGTAAATCCGGGGAANTCTGCTTNGGTTAGTCCATGCAGTTTGTGATGCTCTCCCCAAAAACCTTTTGGCTCATTGTGTGGGACTGTAAGCAATAATCGCTTGCAATGATTTTGTAGCTTTTTNACAACAGATAANCCATTATCTAAATGNTCTATNACCTCAAAAGCAATGATAGTGTCATAGTTTGCAAGTTCATAAGTGTTTATATCGGCTTGTTCAAAATTGCGAAATTCTGCCCAATTTTGTTCTTTTGCTACTTCAATAATAATAGGATCATAATCAATCCCATCATACCAAATAGCGCTTGGCAAGAATTGAGAGCCATAGCCAGTAGAGCATCCAATTTCTAGGATTTCATTTCCTAGTAAGTTTTGATTTGCCCAAAGATACCGAGTAGTTTCTCTAGGCAATACTGGATCACCTTTTAGGAATACCGCCCTTTCATAGTTATTGGTGAGCCGCCACCGATACCAATCAGGATGATATTCCTTTGCCAATGATAGGACATGAAGTTCTAGTATTTGTTCCCATTGTGTTGCTACATCTAACCCATATAGTGTTGCCATCTTATTTTATATTGTCCTTATTTAATGCGGATAAACTAAATCTACCTTTGTGCTAACTGCAAGTCCAGAAGCAAATACTACAGAAGTTCCACCTGAAACAGTAACATCTGTACCATTTACCATCTTAACTCCATTTGCAAAAACTTCAATTTTATTTGCTGTATAAGATGCAGATGAAGTAAAAGTGGTTTGTGATGCTGTAGCAGTAAATGAATCATAAGTTAATGCAATACCATAACCGCTATATCCTGAATAACCAGAGTAACCGCTTGTGCCGACTGATCCACTATAGCCGCTGTAACCAGAAACTCCAGAGCCAGAATACCCTGAGTAGCCGCTATAGCCAGATAATCCAGATGCGCCGATTGCGCCACTATAGCCAGAGTAACCGCTTGTGCCGACTGCACCAGAGTATCCAGAAAATCCGCTTGTACCATTTGTTCCATTACTTCCAGAATAGCCTGAATATCCACTTACACCTGAGCCAGAGTAACCGCTATAACCACTTACACCGCTACCACTATAGCCACTATAACCTGATACTCCACTTCCAGAATAACCGCTAATGCCAGAAAATCCGCTATAGCCAGATGCGCCATTTGTTCCAGAAATGCCGGAAAAACCACTATAACCAGAAACACCAGAGCCAGAGTAACCAGAATATCCAGATACACCAGAACCGCTGTAACCGCTGATGCCACTAAATCCACTTTTTCCTGAATAGCCGCTGATACCAGAATAGCCGCTGATACCAGAATAACCGCTATAACCTGATTGCCCATACATTACTTGTGTTGCAGTAAATATTACAGATGGAGTTTCAGGATAGGTTGCACCAGCCGCTAAAGTTTCTAAATAAACAGAAGTATTTGTTGTTTGCCAATAAAGTTCTACATAATCATTTGCATTAACATTAAATACAAAATTAACAGTTAATATTTCAGATGCAAATGCACTTCCTTGTTTATCTGGCACATCATAATGAGAATTACTATCAGCAATATTTGTGCCATTTTTCTTTAACCAAACTTGTGTAGTGCCTAAAGCGGTACTGTGATTAGTAAATTGAATTGAAAAAGTAAGGCTATAAGTTCCAGCATTAGCAAAAGTTACTTGTGAACCACTTACCGACACTCCAGTATTATTTGCATCATAAGAATTAAAAGTGATAGCTGTAGGAGTATTTGCTGTAGCAGTTTGAGTTGTTGTATCCCAGAATGAACCCCAATTACCAATAGTTCCACCAGCGCCTACTGCGCCAGAGTAACCGCTGTAACCGCTATAGCCGCTTGTGCCTTGTGCGCCACTAAATCCACTATAACCAGATACACCTGAACCAGAGTAACCAGAATATCCAGATACACCACTTCCTGAGTAGCCACTATATCCACTTGTGCCAGATGTCCCTACAGCGCCAGAATATCCGCTGATGCCGGAGAATCCGCTGTAGCCACTCACACCTGATCCACTATAGCCACTTATACCAGAGTATCCGCTGAATCCAGATACACCAGACCCAGAGTAGCCAGAGTAACCGCTGTAGCCTGAAGTGCCACTTCCGCTGTAGCCGCTGATTCCAGAAAAACCGCTGATGCCGGAAAAACCACTATATCCAGAAACACCAGAGCCGCTGTAACCAGAATATCCGCTTACACCACTACCAGAATAGCCAGAAATGCCGCTATAACCGCTGAATCCAGATATACCTGAAAAACCACTTTCACCAGAAAATCCTGATTGCCCATCTTGACCGCTAAAGCCAGAAATTCCTGAATATCCAGAGAAACCAGAAATACCGCTGTCCCCTGAATAACCGCTTATGCCAGAATCTCCAGAAAATCCGCTATAGCCACTTATTCCTTGTGGAACAAATAAAGCCCAATTTGAATTTGCATCTGGTGGATTTTCAAAAGTTGNTATGTTATTAATTGCAATCCAAGTTTGATTTGCATAAGTAACTATGCAATTTGGAATATAAGTAGTATCTATAACCCAAGCACCAAAAAAATATAAACCTATTCCTGAATAGCCTGAATATCCGCTTTGTCCATCTTGACCAGAAAATCCTGATATTCCAGAATCGCCAGAGAAACCGCTGATTCCGCTATCTCCGCTAAATCCGCTAATACCACTATCTCCGCTAAATCCTGATATTCCGCTGTCGCCAGAATAACCGCTTATGCCGCTGTCGCCAGAGTAACCGCTAATGCCAGAATCGCCAGAATAGCCAGAGTATCCAGATTGACCATCTTGCCCTGAAAAACCGCTGATACCAGAATCGCCACTATATCCAGAAAATCCAGAAATACCGCTTTGTCCGGGTGGACCTACTATTGGACCTACATTGTTCCAAACAAGTCCATCCCAAACATATAAGTCGCCATCGGCTGAAACAATATAAGCATCATTAGGAAGATTTCCTATTGCTGGCAAATCAGCAACAGTAGGAACAGTTCCTTTTACATTAATGGAAGTGCCTTGTTGTCCACTATAGCCAGAAAAACCGCTATATCCACTAATTCCAGAGTCGCCAGAAAAACCACTTAATCCAGAATCTCCGCTATAACCAGATTGCCCATCTTGACCGCTAAATCCCGAATACCCGGATTGTCCATCCTGACCAGAATAGCCAGATTGACCATCTTGCCCAGAGTAACCGCTAAATCCAGAGTAACCACTATAGCCAGAATCACCAGTTATAGATTCCCCAGAATAGCCTGAGAAGCCACTATAACCGCTTACACCGCTTCCAGAGTATCCGCTATACCCTGACATACCATCTTGACCAGAAAATCCGCTATAACCGCTATAACCGCTATAACCGCTATAACCAGATTGTCCATCAAATCCAGAAAAACCGCTAATTCCTGATTGCCCTGAAAAGCCACTATAACCAGAATAACCTGATTGCCCTTGTGGACCAATCAATCCTCGGTTAATGCTAATGGTTTGGTTTGGGGGTGTGTTTACACTAACTACTTGCCTAGCCTGTGGAATTACCGCTACCGATACATTATTTTGATCGGTTACATTAATTTTTATTCCCATGATTATTCCACCACAATGCCATCAGATCGAACTAAAAATAGTAAGAATATGATGTAGTCATTGGCTGGATTGATTTCATCCGCTGGAAAGCTGATTTTGATTCGACCAGAAAAAGCAACACAATTTTGTGCGCCAATATCTAAATCTGGGTCTGAATCGATTAAATTCCAAGTACCATCATTGATAACAAGGGTAAATTTACCCAATGCTAAATCTTCATTGGTAATGGTTAAAGTAACTGGGCTAGGTGTTGGAGTGTAATTTCCAATATCAAAAGATAAGCCATATCTAGAATCTTGTAGATTAGTTACTGTTCTGCGGATGATCTCAGCATCAATAGTTGCGGCAGATAAATCCAATGGAGTTATCCCATCGGATGCAGTAATATCCAAATTCCAATAAGTTTGTTGTTCCCAAACCAATTCCCCGGCGATACAAGGGTTGTCAAAACCACTCACTTGAGTGATTGTATTTTTACTAAACATTGCCATGATTTATCCAATTCTCGGTAACTGACTTTATGCCCTCACAAAGTCGCAATCATGTCTTGTATTTATTCTTTAGGCGGCTCTACTTGCGAATCAGCTTGCTCTTTAATCTTTTGCAAAAGAATCCATGCGCCTGATTTTGTAGGCATATCGCCCAAAACCATCAAAATTCCATTTACTTCATCTTGTGTTAGTTCTAATTTTATCATTTTGTTATTGCATCCTTTAGGGGTTGTAAATCGTTAGTGCCGTAATACTCTGCGCCTTTTGCAATCTGTATAGATAGGTGAGCCTTATTCCTAGCCACGCAGTCTGCCCATTCAGCATCGGTCATCTTTTCAGGCTTGCCAGCGTTGAGTAGATTTACGCTATCCATTGCGGCATCGTAACTGCGTTGGACTTCTTGTTCAGGTGTTAGTTCTAACATTATTTATTCTCTAAAGCGGTTATTTTTGCATTTAATTCTTTTACTGCATTGATTAAATACCAAGTAATGTTGCTTGCATCAATAGACATTACACCAGTAG
>Ga0007879_1000142_pt1 | contig 15173 bp, 8 predicted proteins | sample CryBogCBH15Jun09_FD_54995 | JGI IMG/M metagenome (GOLD analysis project Ga0007879, IMG submission 54995) | Freshwater microbial communities from Crystal Bog, Wisconsin, USA - CBH15Jun09 | ecosystem: Environmental > Aquatic > Freshwater > Lake | place: Crystal Bog, Wisconsin, USA | collected... | reverse complement strand
ACGTCGAGGGCATGCCGAACAAGGAGCGCCCGATCGTCGCTGCACCTACGGCGAACGCGGCGCTCCGCCCCTTCGGCGTCTCGGTGGCGCTCCTGCTCATCACCTGGTTCTGCTACTACATGGCCAACTACGGCTGGGTGACGTTGGCCCCGACGCTGCTCGTCGACCACGGGTTCTCGCTCAAGGGGAGTCTGGCCTTCCTCTGCATCAGTGGCATTGGTTACGTCGCAGGTTCGGCAGCTTCCATCGTCTTCGCCGACCGCGGATCTCGTCGCTGGTCCATTGGTGGATCGCTGGTGTTCGCGGCGCTCGGCTTCGCGGCGATCGGTGCGTGGCCGCACGGGGTCATCATCACCATCAGCGGGTTCTTGCTGTCGGCGAGTGTGGGTCTGGCGATTCCAATGCTCTACACCTACACCGCTGAGCAGTTCCACGACACGGTGCGGGCTCGAGGTGTCGCCATCTCCAATGGGTTCGGGCACTTCGGTGGTGCGGTGGCGCCCATGATCATCCTCCCGGTGGCTGCGTGGTCGTTCTTCGCCGGCTTCCTCGTGATGGGTGGAATGTGCCTCGTCACCGCTGGTCTCGTGGTGCTCGGACCGAACGTCACGCGGCAGACCATCGACTGATCCTCTCGGGCTCCTCAACCCCTGCCCCGAGGACTTCGGGTGTAGCCAAACCACAAAGCGTTGAGGAATGCCCGGCCGATGGACCGAAGGGTGGAAGCTCGGTGGGGTGTCCTAGCATGGAGGCCATCTCGGAACCACATGGTGCGGACGCTCCGTCCGTGGCCGTTGCGGTCAAGGGGTACATGCTCCCGTAGCTCAGGGGATAGAGCATCGGTTTCCTAAACTCATTCATCGTGTAGCACTCTGTGGGAAAATGCATCAAATAATTGGTCATTCTGGCCCATCAATCCCAAGTTTGGCGTCATATCGCAGAATTAGGCACCAAAGTGGCACCAGGAATGACCCTCGAACTCTGGGGTTGGTGGCGCCCCGTGCCGATGTTTGGATCTCGAAGCCTGGTCGGAATTACCCGGGACTCCCAAGGAGGAAGCGGCCCTGAGTGGAGCGGCGAGTCAACTCCAATGTTCCCTCGATTCGACTGAGCAGCGATGCCCGTGGAACTTTGAGCCGCTGTTAACAGTGTGAGCGCACTTCGCTCTAACTGAAGGTCTCTCTTCGGAGGCCCTTCCTTGAAACCATGAAAGTACTGAGTCGATGAGATCTATCAACGGTCGCTCCTAGGGCTGCATTGGCCACAGTGGGCTCGGCTCTTTCACTTCCTGATGCATTGGTATGGGTGCATGGTAAAGAATGCGAGCGTGTCCTCACTTGCCTTGCATCGAAAAGCCTTGCGGAAGTTCGCTTCACTCGTTTGCGTGCTCTTGGCAACCGTGCTCTTGGCAGCAGCGCCAGCCGTCACCCCCGCATCAGGATCAGCAAGGTCGTTTGGCACGTTGGCTGTGCCTTGCCATAACGGTATTCATGGCGGAGCCTCTGACCTTGGCATCACCTCGACCACGATTCGCCTGGGAACGGGAGATGATGCCGGTGCTTCTTCGTTCGATGATTCCGTGACGAAGACCATGAAGCACTTTGTTGCTTGGTGCAACCAACTCGGTGGGATCAATGGTCGAAAAGTCCTTCTCGACTTTCGGAATGGTTCTCGAGGTGGAGCCTTGGGTGCAAGCACGCTCGAGGCAATCAAGGCCGCTTGCGAGGTCGACTTCATGCTGGTGGGATCGTCGTATCTTTTTGATGGCTCAGCCGAATCGACTCGGCTTGGCTGCAACTTGGTGTCAGTTCCGGCAACAACTTCACTCTGGCAGTCGCGAAACTCATGGGAAACCTACAGCGCCGTTCCAAATCCCTTTGATGTCACGAACATCACCGGCATTGCGCAAGCAACCGAGACCTTTGGTCAACAAGCCGTCAAGTCTGCCTGTGCTGTGACCGAGAATTCTGTCCCTGCATTCTCACAGCGAAGTCTTGGAGTTAAAGGACTGGCAACGTCAAAGAAGGGTTGGGCGTTCTCCAACTGCACCACAGACCTCGGGTATCTCGCCTACAGCGTGAAGTCGAAGATCCTTGACAGGGCAGCGCTTTCAATCAAGCACTCTGGGGCAAAGGTGCTGACGTGGAGTGGAAATCCTGAAGGGAACTTTGAGGCTCTGCTCTTGGCACTTCATCGCCATCATGTCCAGGTGAAATGGTTTGTTGGAGAATCAGTTCTTTCCGCATCGTTCGCTCAGTGGAACTTCAGACATGGCGGTGTCGCCAACTCGGTCTATGCAGCCTCATCGGTGCTCCCGTTCACTGCCGATTCGTCACCAGCAGTTGCAGTCTTCAACCAGATTGCTCGGAGTGCTGGCCAAACAGCGATGGGAGAGCATGCCGCTGCCGCCTTTCTCCTTTGGGCAACTGCAGCCAACGAGTGCGGAGCGAACCTTACGAGGCAGTGTGTCGTCAGCGCACTCGGCCGGTCGAGCGCATACTCAGCAGGAGGCCTGATCGCCCCAACAAATCCAGCAAGCAATTTGCCGCCTAACTGCGGTGTGCTGCTCCACCTTCATGGCAAACAGTGGACGCAGGTGATCCCGAAGGTGCTAGGCAGCTTTCAATGCTCGCCAACCAATCGAGTAGCGAACACGTTATTTCTCACTTGGCTCAAGAGCACCACGGGCGCAACCCTCACTGATCGCCACCTTGGATCGAGTGCTGGGGACCTCATTGCGAAATGAGAACTAAAGGTGCTCAAGAATCCAACAGCTTTGGAAAACTCCTGATCAGTGAACCCCAATGGTGAGTGTCTGTTGACGAGTTGTGCTTTGTGAGTGAGACTCGCAGAGCAGTGACTCAGACGAGAGGGCGAGCAATGGCGATTGAGCTGGCTAAGAACCTCCGTGTTGCCCGCCGTTCACTACTCCGGTCACTTCGTTCGTTAGCAACGGTGCTGCTTCCAGCCGCACTCGTGATTGGCCTGATGACGCCTCAACCGGCGTCAGCTTCTGTCAGGACTCCATGGACCCAGATTCACCAGAGTGCCTCCTTACCAAAACTGCACGTCGGCATCGGCATTCCAAAATCATCCCCGAGGCAGTTGCGGTCGGCCAAACATGCACTTGGCCCACACTTCGTTGAACCAGTCACGCAGAACGATCTCATTTGGGTCGCCATTGGGTCACTTGATGAAGTTCAAATGGTGAATCAAGCAACAGGAGCGGTCTACGGCACGCCAATCCCGGTTGGCAATGACCCAGAATCTCTCTGCTACTGGCAGCCCGCAGCTGGAACCACCGATACCAATCAAGACCCGATTGTGGTTGTTGGAAACAAGGCGGCAGATTCGGTCACGTTCGTCAATACCGTGACTAAGCAAACAAAGACAGTTTCGCTCGGCGGCAGTGGAACAAATGTCACCTCAGTCGCCTGTTCCACCACCACGGACTTTGCAGTTGCTGTTGATCTCAACTCAACGAACCATGCCCGCTTCAACGTCATCAACGTGGCCACCCAAAGTGTGGTCACAACGAACCGAGTAGTGCCCACTCCGAGCACCTTGGGCGCAATCACTCAGATTGCGTTCGATAGTTCGGGAATGTATGTCGTAGGTATCAACCCGACTCAGCACAAGATCTTCGCGATCTATGACGTTGGTGGCGCCAACCCCTTCACCTACGCCGCTTCTGACACCTTGTCGATCCCCACGAGTCTCACCATGGTTGGTGTTTCGACTGACCCAACGGGATCCTCGGGCGACAAGATGCTCGTGACTACGGCAAATACCTCTGGAACGAACGTTTGGGCGGGTGTCAGTGACCCGCCGTCCACTTCCAGCCTCACCGCGGTGTCGTCACTCACCAACGGAGTGCCGGGCAATGTGCTCCTCGGTGCTGGCGGACAGATGGCCTATGTGGCCATTCCAACTGCTGCTCGAGTTGACGCGATTGACCTTGTGACTTCAGCCACCCCGAATTACTCGGCCATTGCACCAGGGGTGACGACTGCTGGCGCGTTGGCGCTCGATTGGAACTCTTCAACGCTGTTCGTTGGCGACACGTCAACCGGCACGGGGACGATGAAGATCCCCGGTTCTGCCACTCAGACCGTGAATGCGATGGCTTCACTGGCCGGACCGGTGAGTGCGATCGCCACCCCTGCAGCGGTCACCATTACGTTCGATGTTTTTGCCCTCGCACCAACGCTTGGGGCAGTGGCAGTCATGGATTCTTTGACGGGCAATGTGCTCGGGTTCTTCTCTGATGCCCACAACCCCGAAGCAGCTGTTCCAAGTCCAGATGGCCGCCGTCTCTACGTGATTGATCAGACCGGTAGTGGCACCGGTGGCACGAGCCCGCAAGTCGAAGTCTTCAACACGAGCGCCATTGGCAATTCCGTCAACGGCCTCATTGCTACCTATCCCATCCTCCAATCTGGATCCACCCCCTACAGCTATTCGCTGAGCAACCTGCCAGTGCTAGGAGCGTCTGCAATCTCTCCTGATGGGGCGAGTCTGCTCATCTCCGACATAGCAAACAGTTGCGTGCTGACGATGGATATGAGCAGCACTGATGGCGCCTCGTGGCTTGGCAAAATTGTTTCGAAGGCTTCACTCAATGGCAGTACTCCCGAGACGGGGAAGTCCATCTCTGTCGCCCCCGATGGCACCGTTGCATACGTAGCCGACCAAGCAACAAGCGGAGGCGGGATTTCGGTGCTTGCTGTTGGGGCGACGTCGACTTCTGGCTATGGCATTTCCGGGGCTACTCCCGTGCGCTTTCAAGCAGCATCAACGCTGACAGGCATCTTGAGCGATTCTTCGGTCGTGACACTCCACACTCCACTGAGTGTGCAAGCAGCACCTGATGGCCGCTCGCTTTTCGTTCTCGATGCGTATGCAACTCAGCCAACACTTTTCGATTTGCCACTCACTACTGACAGGTCGGTTGATTCAAGCGGAACGAAACAACCATGGTCATTTACGGCTGGCACCCGACCAACGGGCTTTGTGTTGTCTCCAGATGCCGCCGTTGCTTACGTCACCGATTCGGCCACTAATGCCACCTACGCACTCAATCTCAGCTCGGCTGACTATTACTCGACTCCTTCAGCGACGACCGAAGGCAACCAGGTTGTTGCAACCCCTGATGGTCAATACTTCGCAACGGTTGACAATGTCACTGGCTCCTACACCGGATCAGTGTCGACCTCGAGCGCTGCCGATGGATCGGCTGTGGCGCGAAACTACCTCTTCCAGCAAATCTCAGCCTTGGCGGTGAGCCCCGTCTCGTCGAGCGTGAGCGATTCTTCAAGCGTGCTTCTTGATGGGCAGATCGGTTGGGGAGAATTGACCGCAAGCGGGAGCAATGCGTTGGAGAGCGCAGCAGCGTCAATGGTTGACACGGCNTTGGGTGGACTTCCGAGCAACGCGACCGGGATGTCGGCTTCGGTCAACACCAATATTCGGTCCTACTCACTGGACTTATCAGCCATGGAGGTGCCAGCCGTTGGCCTACCGTTGTCGGTATCGGCAACCTACGACTCGGCTTGGACTGAATATGGAGTGGACTCCTCGAGTGCACTTCCAAGTTTTGCCTATGGGTGGCGACTTTCGACTGGAATTACCTACAAGCAGACACCGTTCAATGCCAGCGTGTTCCCGTGTCAGATCCAAGTCACCCAGGAAAATGGTGCACTTGCGATCTTTAATCCTGTTGTTCGTGGGCCGTATGCAACAGCGTGTCCAGCCGTCACGACGGGATATGAACCAGCCCCCTGGGTGCAAGCATCACTGAGTTGGAAGACAAACTGTCTGGGCACCGACAGTTGCCTTGATGTCGCAAGTGCCTTGACCGGTGAGCACGCCTGGATCGACGCCACGTTGTCGACGCATCCCGTCATCAAGCGTTACGACCGCAACGGAAACACCGTGACCTACACCTACACGAGCGGTGTCTTGACCTCTCTGCATTCGGTCCAAGGCGGCTCGACCGTAAGGACACTCTCCTTCTCCTCACCGTCACCGGGAACGGCGACGTGTCCTTCCAGTTTCAATGGGGCAAGTGTTGGCAAGTGCTTGGTCGTCACAAGCCCCGTCGGCAATACCTCCACCTTTGTGCTGGTTGGCACTTCAGGATCCGGGTATGACTTGGTCGCTCTTCTTCGTGCACCAGCCAGTGGCGGGTCCGGGCCAACGTCGACCTACGCGTTCGGGTACTCGAGCCACTACCTGACAAGCGTTTGGAGCCCGACCAACTGGGCAGCAACGGGGAACTCCTCGACTGAAGCGACGACGATTACCTATAACTCCATTAATTGGCCGACCTCGGTGACTGCTCCTCAGGTTTCGAATGAAGGCACGTCGATGACCGAGACCTACGCCGCCACGACGACCTTCTCGTATCCCTCCGTCGACCTCTACGGCGGTTCTTCAACTGTCGTTATCTCGGACCCGATCGCTACATGGAATGCAACACATTCGAGCGCAATGCTCCCAGGAGCCAACATTGTGCTCGATCGCTACACCGACTTTGCCCTCTCAAGTCGAGTCGATGGCTTTGGACCGGCTGAAGTCGTGAACCCCAACACCAAAGCAGCCGTCGTTGCGACGACGCTTCGAGATCCCCTGACGCAGTTGCCCGATGAGACCATTAATCCGCTGGCTGACACCACGATTCAGGTGCCGAATGTGTCCGGTGGCACGACGCCGGTGTTCAACTCCGGACTCACGTTCCTCATTCGAGATCTGTTCGGCAATGTGCTGTCGAGTTCCACGCCGGGTTCGCAAGCGGAAACTTGGAACACGACAACGACGACATATAACAAGTTCAATGAGCCACTCGTGACTGTTGACCCGCTTGGGAACACCACGACGGACACCTACGACGCAAATGGGAACCTGCTGACCGAATCGTCCCCGGCAACGGAACCTTGGGTATCGCAATCAATCCGCTCCTTTGCCTACAACGCCAATGGGACGACGTGCGCGAGTTTGTCGGCCAATGGCCACGCAGCGGGGTACTCCCTCACGAGTTGTCCCTCTTCGTCCTCCCCCTCTGTCACCCGCTACGGCTACAACACAGCGGGCGACCAAACGAGCGTCATTGACCCCGTTGGCGACACCTCGACGTCACTCATGAATGCCGACGGACAGCTCTGTGCGAGCTTGTCTCCAGATGGCTATGCGACCGGAGCACGTCTACCCGGTTCGTGTCCGACTTCGGGTGCGAGTTATGAAACCGTTGAAACCGGCTTCAACGTGTTCGGGTCACCGAGTGTGACGATTTCACCAACGAATGTCACCAATGCCTCTGGTGGGGTGACGACGACGAGTTGTTTCAATGCAGGTGGCGACATCATTGCCACGCTTCTGCCCATGGGCGGCACTGCAAGTTGTGCAACGATCACCGGGAGCACCACCGCCCTCTACACGAGCTATCAGAGCTTCAACCAGATGGGCGAGTCGATTGCGAGCATCTCGCCGACGAGCAGCTCTGGCACCCAAGGGCCAACCAGTACTTCCTTCTTTGATCCAGCCGGGACGTCGGTTGCGAGTGTGGCTCCAGGTGGCAATGTCAGCGGCGGGACGCCGTCGAACTTCAAGTATGTGTCCGTGCACGACAACTTGGGCAACACCACGGCGAGCCAGGACCCTTCAGGGTCAACGTCCACTCAATCAGCAACCTTTGACGCCGAAGGCAATCAACTCTCAAGCACGTCCCCGGTTCCAGCTGGACAATCACGTGGCGTTGAGGTTGACACAACGACCGATCCAGCGGGCAACGTCGTTGCCACGAGTTCGTTGCCGAGCACTGGCACGACGCCCGTCGTTGATGCCAGCACCTATGACGCAGGTGGCAATGTGGTGACCACAGGCAGTTCCGCCGCCAACGCCGGTGGGACGCTCAAGCCGGGGACGGCTTCAACCGTGACGCCAAGTGGTGCGCAATGTTGGAGTTCAACGCTGCCAGTTTCAGGAACGCTTTCCTGTGCGACGCCGCCAACGGGAACGTCATCAGCTACGACCACCACCTACTACGACGCCGACGGCAACAAGGTGGCCGTGACTGGTCCTTCGGGAACCCCTTATCAGGCAACCGGTTCACCAACTGGGTGCAACCCTCTCGTGACGTCCACCTGTGCGGACACGACCTACTACTCCTACGACCAAGCGGACCGTCTTGTGGCGACCATTCGACCGGCAGATCCTTCAGGGGCGAACCCAACGACGACCAATTATTACGACGGAAGTGGCAATGTGGTGGCGGTCACCGGACCATCGGGCAACCCCGGGACGTGCAATCCACTCACGACCGGCGGTTGCGCCGGGACGGTGTATTCAACGGTCGATGGTTCCAACCGAGTGACGATGCTCACCTATACCGATGGCACACCTCAGGTTGCAACCAGCTACAACGCCGATGGCACGAAAGCAAGCGTTGTTCAAGGAACTGGTGGGACTGCCAACACCTCCTCCTATTCGTACGACCCAGTGGGCAGACTGCTCTCGGTCACCGCCGGTTCCGGAGCGGTCACGAGCTATGCCTATGACGCGGTTGGCCAGTTGGTGTGTCTCAGTTACCCAATCGCCACGGTGACCTGTGTGTCGAACACCGCAAGTGACTTGGGCCAAAACGGTCTCTTGGTCCGTCACTACAACAACCTCGGCCAAATGGACTATCAGACCGACTGGTTGGGCAACACCCTCTACTTCACCTACGACGCCACGGGTTCGCTGTGTGGGACGTCGACTGCATTTCTGAGTTCGTGCACGGCATCGCCATCAGGCGTTGCAACCCTTCAGCGCTTCGACCAAGCCGGACAACTGGCTGGGGCAACGACCGTCAATGGCACAACCCAGCTGTTTGACCTCACCTACACGAGAGACGCCAATGGCAATCTCGCAAGCTCAACGCCAACGGTTGGCACGACGACCCAGCCAGTTGACTCGTTCAACTACGACCAACAGACCCAAGTTTCAAGTGGCCCGAGCACGACCGGCTCGTCGCCAACGCCCTACGCGTACACGCAAGACCATGGGATCACCCAGGCACCGGGCTTTGGAGCGGCGAAGTACGCAGCCTCTGGGCAGCTCTGTTGGACGAACTCCACTTCGTCGTCGAATCCTTGTGCAACACCTCCGTCTGGTGTAACGGCGTATGGCTACGACGCAAGTGGCGACCGGCTCTCGGGAGGAGCGACCAACACCCTTGGTTGGCAACAAGAGTCCTCACAGCTCTGTTACTCGGCTACGTCGGGTTCTGGGACCTGTGCTACTCCACCAACAGGCGCCTCCACCTATTCCTACGACTCAACTGGTCGGAGAACGAGTGAAACCGTTGGGTTCTGGACCGGGACCTTCACTTGGGACCAAGCGCAAACAAGCCTTCTTTCAGACGGCACCTCCTCCTTCCTCTACGGACCATCTGGGTCAGCACCAATTGAACAGATCACCGGTTCTGGAGCAGGAGCGGTTGCAGATCTTCTGATTTCCGATCAGATTGGCAACACCAGAGGTCTCGTTCGGATCTCTGGATCAACACTCGTTGGCGTGCTCACCAACACCACCGACTACGACGCCTACGGCAATGCCATTGTGGGCCAAGGCCAAGCTGCCGAACCAGGTGGGGTCACCACCCAAGAAACTGCACTCAACACCAACTACGTCGACTCCACACCGTTTGGCTATGGATCTGGCTACACCGACCCAAGTGGCCTCGTCTATCTGGTCCACCGGTACTACGACCCAACAACGGGGCAGTTTGTGAGTCAAGACCCACTCGTTGATCAAACGGCGAGTCCGTATGGGTACGCGGGAGGGAATCCGGTTGGTGGTGTAGACCCATTGGGCCTGAATACCTTGGGATACTGTTTGTCTATCCAAATGGCACTTGTCGGAGTGAGCTTTGGTGGAGGAGCGTGTCTAAATCGGACAAGAGATGCTCCGGACCCACGGGATGATATTGGTCTCACTTGGACATTGAACCTTGCTGGAGGTCCAATTGTTGGATTAGGACCTCCAGGCGTTTCAGTTGGTATTGAGGTCAGTAACGCACATTACCTAACGGACCTTAAGGGATTTTTTTGGTTTGCGATGTATGCTTTCGGTTCTTTCCAAATGGTCGTCTTTTCAAACCTCGCACCTCCAGGAAAGAAACTCATCTATGGCGTGGCTTTCTCACTTGCCGTTGAGCCAGGGGGTGGAACTTATGGCGCAGCGGTTGGTACATCATTCACTGTTCTCACAAAATTCAACAGCCCTTTGGTTGCCAATCCGGCCCGTTGGTTGTGGGATGGACTGAACCACGCAAACCCACTTGACATCGTAGGTGGTGAAAAGGGCGCGCTTCGGACTGGGGCCACACATCTCAAAGACATTCATAAGTAGATGAGATCTGCCACCTATATTCATGAATTTTTCATCCCGATATTTGGTATTTATTTTTCAAATTGCTCTCATGAAAGGAGTTTAGATGTTTGCTAGGGTACCTTGGCTGAGCGCTCGACCTTTATTTTGGGGCTTTAAGGGTCGGATCGAACTATTATCGAATGTATTAATCCGAGACTATGCTTTTAATATCGCATCGACAGTTGGTTTGATTGTCATGAGCGGGATGCCCATAATTTACTTAGGAACGCAGTCACGTTCGTTGTTCGGAACTGCCGGTCTAATAATCGTTATTCCTCAACTACTATCCTTGTATATTCTGTCAATTGCGCTTTTGAGGCGAGGTGTATATATATCTGAAGATCTCATTTTGGTTCGCTGGACTTTTAGAAAGGAAATTCTATTGAGACAAGAATGTGTTGATCTGAAATGGGAGCCCTTAGGCATGAGACCAGCCGAAGTGGCAACACTCGTGAAGAACGGAGATTCAGTCACTATCTGTCCAATCAGACGGAATGCTACGGACTCTAAATTTCTCTTTGGAGGAGGCTCAGCCTATATGGCATTTGACCTGCTTGCTCAGGAGTTGGGTCTGAATGTTGCCAATTAGCCGCTGCTTCGGTAACTGGAGTTAGAGAGACGGCGACGAGATCAATCTTGATTGTCGTATAGAAGAGTTTCACACAACGTCCTGTCTAACCCCTGAGGCCGCCAGGCCTCGCCGTGGCTGATGGCGCGCCAGCGCCACTGAGACCACGGACAAGCGTTGAACATGGATCCAGAAAGATAATCCTCTGAAATTTGAGGTTTTCAGTCCAGTTGAGCCACTTGTCCAAAAAGCTCCCGTTCTGCGGCTCTCATATGAGGGCTGTTTTTTGCGAAAGGCGAGGGCGTGATGTATTTGCATACTGAATGTTCAGCGTTGGGCCAAGCATGGATAGCAACAAGCGTCATTCTCGGGCTTAACCAAGGGGATCGAGTGGTGCATTCGGTTCCGGCCTTGGAGACCCGCTTTGGCTGCTTGCTCCTGCAAGAGGTTGACTCATGAGATCGTCATCTCAAAGAAGCCTCGGAAGTAGCTTGACGAATGTCCTGCCACAGCTGGTGACGCCAGATGAGGCAGCTGCGTATCTTGGTGTTAGTCCTTACACCGTTCGATCCCGTCTGAACTCTGGAGCTATCCCTGGTCGAAAGCATGGGGCTCGCTGGCTGATTCGAGTGATCGACCTCGTGGCATATGTGCAGCCCAACAACGGCCGAGAGGACTAATTGGGTGGTTCGACAACGGCGGCGAGAGCTACGGCAGCGGCGCGCTGGCGGTCGAGGGTTGCGTGGCTGTAGACGCGGAGCGTGAGCGAAGGATCTGCGTGACCAAGCATGTCTGCGGTATCTCGAGCACTGATTCCGGCCGCGAGGAGTTCAGTTGCAGCAAAGTGGCGAAGTGAATGGAGGTGGATTTCCTTCATGCCAATGGAGTCAGCGACGTTTCGGACCCGAGCACCGATCGAGCGGACGTCCATAGGTTGAGACCCGTCTGGCCACGACGAGAACACGAAGGCATCTTCTTGAAGGGCGATTCCAGCTTCGGCAGCCTGCGAAAGACACCGTTCGTGCCATTGCTCGAACCAACCAATGACGCTTGGAGTGAGCTGAACTCGTCGAATTCGACCGTTCTTGGTTGATTTGATCCCTACCTCTTTGCCGACTGCATACGCGGATCGCTCAATGCGGAGGCAGCCATTCTCAATATCACTCCACTTGATGGCCGCAAGTTCCCCTCTCCGGCATCCAGTAACTGCAGCCATGAACACAAAGGCGCCGAGAGTCGGACTCTTTGCCTGGCAGGCCTCAATAAGCAACTGGGCTTGATCCGGTGTTGGTATCGCAATTTCCTTTGGCTCTGAACTCGGAAGAGTTGAGCGATCTGCAGGATTTCGCTCAATCCAACCCCACTTCACTGCTTGGTTGAGCGCAGCGGAAATAACCCGGTGGATATTACGAACCGTGAGTGGGCTCAGCGGGGCCGAACCGTCATCCCGATGGAGGCTGAGGTAGAACGAGTCGAGCTTGTGAGCGCTGAGGCGTTCGATCGGTATTGCGCCAAGTGCGGGGTTGATTCTCTGATCAATGAGTGACTGATACCCATGCAGGGTGGTGGGGGACCTGCCGCGCCCCGATTGGAAGCGCATCCATTCATCGAGAAGCTTGGACAGAGTGACACTTGTCCCTGGAGCATCTTCTTCAATGGCACTAATGATCGATGCCGCCTTCTTTTCCGCTTCTCTTCGTCCCTGTGCCTCAAACGTGAGTGAGCCACGACGACGACGTCCGGTCGCAGGGTCAACACCTAGGGAGTACTGCAGACGCCAGGTGCCCGATCCAACCGGTCGCTCGACCAGTCCTCCGCTACCCTGTCCACGGCGCCTCGTCACAAGTATTAGTGTAGCAATTGGCACCAAAGTGGCACCAAAGAGGCAATGCTCCCGTAGCTCAGGGGATAGAGCATCGGTTTCCTAAACCGTGTGCGCAGGTTCGAATCCTGCCGGGGGCACTCGCAGGACTGCAGAACCGTGGTGGCCGTTCCGCGCTGGAGGAACATCGATACGGGCGATACCGTGCAGACCATGACGCTGCCGAAGCTGCACCTCGTCGCCCTCGACTGTCCCGACCCCTACGCCCTCGCGCAGTTCTACGCAGCCCTCACCGGAATCCCGGTCGAGACCTGGCCCGGAGTCGATCCGCAGGATATGGACGGCATCGACCTCGTGCACTCCTCACTGCCGGCACTCAGCTTCCAACGCGTCGAGGACTACGTCCCTCCAACCTGGCCTGACGGCACGATCCAGAAGCAGATGCACCTCGATTTCGTGGTCGACGATCTCGACGAGGGTGAACGGCATGCGCTGCGCGTCGGTGCGACCAAGGCAGCCATTCAGCCGGGCGAGACGTTCCGGGTGTTCCTCGATCCCGCCGGGCACCCGTTCTGCCTCATCCGTCGGGGACGGCTGAACGAACCTCCGTCTGACCCCGTCGAGCGGCGCAGCCGTCCTCGGTTCGCCGCAGTCGCTGAACTACGCTGCTGAGACGCCCGAGCGAGTGCTCAGCGGCGCGGAGATGCGGAGGAAGCCCATGCGGGTACTCGTCACTGGTGGATCAGGGTTCCTCGGCCACCACGTCGTTCGACACCTGCTCCAACGAGGCGACACACCCCTCGTCGCCGATCTCATCGAGTTCCCCTTTGAACCTCGTGACGTGGAGCAGGTGACGGGTGACCTCCGTGACCAAGCCACCATCGACGCGTGTTTCGCCACCGGTGTTGACGCGGTGATCCACCTCGCAGCCATCACCTCGGTGCTGAAGAGCATCAACGACCCCGAGGGGGTCTTCCAGTCCAACGTGGTGATGACGCACAACCTCCTCGAGGCATGCCGCAAGCACGACGTCTCGCGCTTCGTCTTCGCTTCGACGAACGCCGTTGTGGGTGATATCGGCTTCGGGACGATCACCGAGGACCTACCCGTTCGCCCCCTCACTCCTTACGGAGCCACGAAGGCGGCGGCGGAGATGCTGCTGTCGGCCTACGGCGCCTCCTACGGCATCTGCACGGTGGCGAATCGATTCACCAACATCTACGGCGCAGAGATGCAGTTGAAGGACTCCATCATCGCCCGCATGATGAAGGCGGCGTTGGCCGGAACGGGAATCGAGATCTACGGTGACGGCGCCCAGGTGCGTGACTACGTCTACGTCGACGACGCGGTGCAGTCCCTCCTACTCGGCCTCGAACTCGAGCAGCCGGAAACCTTCATCGTGGGTGCAGGACGTTCGGTGTCGATCAACGACCTGCACCAGATGACCTGCACGGCAACGGGTATCGACATCCCTTCGAGCCACGTGGCGCCGAAGCCCGGCGAGATGCCGGCGGTGATCGTCGACATCACGAAGGGCGCCACCTTGGGCTTCGCTCCGAGCCGAACCCTCGAGCAGGGTCTGCTCGACACCTGGGCGAGTTTCACCGCCTAGCGGCGGCGTTCACGCAGCCAGGTCCGAACGACGACTTTGCTGTAGTTGCGGCCGTAGGAGAAGTTGCCACCCTTCTTCGAGTGGCCGACGACCCTCGCCTTCATGGTGACCGGGCGCTCCGTGAAGCGAGCTCCCGCCATGATCGCGGAGATCAGCAGTTCTGAGGCCTGGAACTGGGGTTCGTCGAGTTGGAGCCCGACGACGAAGTCCGCTCGGAAGGCACGAATGGGGTTGGCGGTGTCGGTCACCTTGGTCCTCGTGAGCAACGTGATCAGGTGGGCGAAGACGAAGATCCCGGTGTTGCGTGCCGCAGAGTGGACTTCGGTCTTGCCGAGGCGTCGTGAGCCATTCGAGAAATCTGCGTCGCCGTCGACAACGGGTTGGAGGACGACTCCCAAGTCGCTCGAGAGGACTTGACCATCGGCGTCGGCGGTCACGATGAAGGTGGCACCACGCTCTCGGGCGATGGTGTAGCCGAGGCGGAGCGCAGCTCCTTGGCCGCGATTGACCGGAGCAACGGCGACGAGTGCACCAGCATCTCTCGCCAATGCGGCCGTTCCATCGTCGTCGCCGTCCACGATGACGAGGGCCTTGGCTCCTCGACCGCACAGCGTGGTCGGGAGAGCGGCGATCACCGCAGCGATGTTGTCGCGTTCTTTGTAGGCCGCGATGACGATGGCAACCTCAGGGAGCGTGACGCTGGGGTGGGCCACGTCGAAGTCCGTCTTCGCCAGATCGTCGACGAGGGCATCGACCTG
>Ga0007879_1000122_pt1 | contig 16101 bp, 18 predicted proteins | sample CryBogCBH15Jun09_FD_54995 | JGI IMG/M metagenome (GOLD analysis project Ga0007879, IMG submission 54995) | Freshwater microbial communities from Crystal Bog, Wisconsin, USA - CBH15Jun09 | ecosystem: Environmental > Aquatic > Freshwater > Lake | place: Crystal Bog, Wisconsin, USA | collected... | reverse complement strand
ATGTTCAACTTGAATAAGATTGATAGTGAAGGCTTGGGGGGTAAATTGAATATGAATACAGAAAATAATTCGCAATCTAGTGATGCAGTCAATGCATTAGAAATCCGGAATCTCAACTTTTACTATGGTTCCTTTAAAGGCCTCAAAGATATCAATATGAATATCGAAGAGGGCAAAGTGACTGCCTTTATCGGACCTTCAGGCTGCGGTAAATCGACTTTNCTCCGCACCATGAATCGCATGTATGACCTCTATCCAGGTCAACGTGCTGAAGGCGAGATCAATTTTTATGGCAACAATATTCTGACTCCAGGTCAAGACTTAAACTTGTTGCGTTCCCGCATTGGTATGGTTTTTCAAAAACCAACCCCATTCCCAATGTCGATCTATGAGAACATTGCNTTCGGCGTTCGTTTATACGAAAACCTGAACCGCTCAGAGATGGACGAGCGGGTAGAGTGGGCCTTGAATAAGGCTGCTTTATGGACCGAAGCTAAAGATAAGCTCAATCAAAGCGGTTTATCGCTTTCTGGNGGTCAGCAACAGCGTCTCTGTATCGCCCGNGGCGTAGCNGTNAANCCTTCNGTTATNTTGCTTGATGAGCCTACNTCAGCTTTGGATCCAATTTCCACCGGCAAGATCGAAGAGTTGATTTCTGAGTTGAAAAACGAGTACACCATTGCGATTGTGACCCACAATATGCAACAGGCGGCCCGTGTATCCGATTACACTGCCTATATGTACCTTGGCAGCTTAATTGAGTTTGGTAAGACGGATGAGTTGTTTATCAAGCCTAAGCGCAAAGAAACAGAAGACTATATTACCGGTCGCTTTGGTTAATTGGAGATGAACATGCCAGATAAACACCTATCGTCACAGTTTGACGCCGATTTAAATTCCTTGTCCAGTCGCCTCCTTGAAATGGGTGGCTTAGTAGAGTCTCAAATTGCTACTGCAATGCGCGCCTTTACTCAAATGGATATTGAGACTTGTAAAGTCGTGATTGAGAACGAGAAGCTCGTCAATGATTTAGAGATTCAGATTGATTCAGCTTGTACAGAATTGATTGCCCGTCGCCAGCCGATTGCTCGTGACTTACGTTTGGTGATGGCGGTATCCAAAGCGATTACCAATCTTGAGCGTGCCGGTGATGAAGCTGAGCGGGTTGCTAAGCGCACTAAGCGCCTCATCGAGGNGGGTACTGCCCATAACATTAATGTTTCAGAAATTCGTCTATCTGGTCAGATGGCAATTTCACTATTGCGCCGTAGCTTGGATGCATTTGCACGCCTAGATACGATCGCCGCTGCTGAAGTGGTAGAGGAGGATCGTCAAATTGATGAAGAGTTTAGAGGCTTTGTTCGCAAGCTGATTACCTACATGATGGAAGATCCTCACATCATTTCAACGGGTTTAGATATGCTAACAATTGCTAAGGCGATTGAGCGCATTGGTGATCATGCCAAGAACATTGCAGAGTTTGTGATTTATATCGTTAAGGGTGATGACGTACGCCATATCCCGCATGCGGATTTGTTACGAGCGGCCACTAAAGAGTAAACAAGCTACTACACGGAGCCTTTGATGACTCACCGCATACTGATTGTTGAGGATGAGCCTTCTATCGCAGAGTTAATTGCGGTGAACTTGTCTCATGCTGGTTACGAAGTAGAAAAAGCAATGCAAACGGATCTTGCCATGAATGCTATGCGTGAGAGCCTGCCAAGCTTGATTGTGTTGGATTGGATGCTGCCTGGCAAGTCCGGTGTACAGTTCGCAAAAGAGTTGCGTGCCAATGAACGGACTCGTTCATTACCAATTTTGATGCTCACTGCTAAGAGCGAAGAGGCTGATAAGGTCATGGGTCTAGATGCAGGTGCTGATGATTATGTGACTAAGCCTTTTTCCCCTAAAGAATTGGTGGCTCGGGTAAAGGCTTTATTGCGGCGCCAGTCGCCAGTGCAAGATACGGGCCCGTTAAGCGTCGGCCCCTTGAAGCTGGATCCGATTTCACATCGGGTTTTGGCTGTTAGACCCAATGAGGAATCTAAGCCTATCCCGCTTGGTCCTACCGAATACCGACTCCTACAATTCTTCATGGCTAACCCAGAGCGCGTGCATTCTCGTGCAAACCTCTTGGATAAAGTCTGGGGTAGTGAGGTGTACATCGAGGAGCGTACCGTAGACGTGCATATTAAGCGTCTGCGGGCGGCTTTAGCCCCCTTAGACTGCGATCGCTTTATCGAAACGGTACGGGGCAGTGGCTACCGTATTACCAAGACCCCAACTGAAACCTAAATTCTATTTGTGAGCCCAATTAAGCCCTTTTTAGGGCTTTTTTGTTGGATGCAATAAGATTGCAGCATGTTCTCTGTCTTCACCCGATTTAGCCTCTTATTGGCCCTAGCTTTTAGCGCTGGATATGTGGCCTTAATTCATTGGGGGCCTTACTTTGGTATCGCTGCAGCAATCCTGGTCCTCTCGATCCCGCTGATCTATTCCTATATCAATCTTAGTCGCTTAGGTAAATACCTTGCTGCTGACAATGTTGAGAATATGCCGCTCCCAAGTGGTTTTTGGGAAGAGGTCTTTTTTAGACTACAACGCCTTGTACAAAATCTGAAATCTCGAGCCCAAGCAATCGATCAGCAACACAACCGATTTATTGAGGCTTTTCAAGCATCGCCAAATGGCATTGTGATGTTGGATGATGAAGATCAAATCGAATGGTGTAATTCTTTAGCAGAGTCATTCTTTGGCCTCAATTTTCGTCGTGATGCTCGTCAGCGCATTAATTTTTTACTGAGAAGACCTGAGTTTATTCAGTACCTAGGTAAACGACAGTTTGAAGAGTCCATCATTATTGAAAGAATGGGACCTGATAGTAATTTAAGTTTATTGATTCAGGCTTTCCCGTATGGAGAGAAGCGACATCTGCTACTCATCCAAGATGTAACCGATTTACAAAAAGCAGATGCGATGCGACGTGACTTCGTTGCTAACGTGTCGCATGAGATGAGAACACCCATTACGGTATTGATGGGCTTTCTAGAAACAGTTCAATCGATTGAGCTCGACAAGCCACAACAAGATCACTATTTTGATTTGATGATGCTGCAGGCCCAGCGCATGAAGAGTTTAGTAGAAGATCTCTTAACTCTGGCTAATCTTGAGGCCAATGCCATTCCGGCATCGACACAAGTGGTGCAACTCAATACCTTGATGGCATTGATTAAGAATGATGCTGAGGCGCTCTCGCAAGGAAATCATAGTTTTAGCTTTGAGCAAAAGACCACTCAAAATCTCTTTGGTGATGAGCGTGAATTACTTTCCGCATTTAGCAACTTGGTATCAAATGCCATTCGTTACACACCCAATGGCGGTTCTATTACTGTACAGTGGGGATTAAATGAACAGGGACAGGGCGAGTTTTCAGTAACGGATACAGGCCCCGGCATTGCTTCAGAACATTTGCCGCGATTAACCGAGCGTTTCTATCGAGTAGATCGCAGTCGTTCGCGTGATACTGGCGGTACGGGATTGGGCTTAGCGATTGTGAAGCATATTGCTAACCGACATCAAGCACAGCTTTTAATTGAGAGTACACCAGGCAAGGGCAGTACTTTTACTTTGCGCTTCCCTAAGGACCGGGTAGCTAATACTGAAACAGATTTGTTCTCAGCAATTCAAGCCTGATCTCAGGCTTAGTCCTTCTTCTTTTTCTTCTTTTTCTTGGATTCTTTTGCAAGCTTCTCTGGCTTGCCATTAGCGTAAAGACACCAGACTTTGATTTCCTCAAGTAATTCAACTAAGTCCTCATAGGACAGTTGCTTGAAATCTACTAGGCTGATGGCACCAGATTCTTGCAGCTGTCTTACTGCGTCTTCGTACTTATATTGGCTCATAAATGGGATAAGCAAAAAGCTGTCTTAATTAAGGATGAGATGATCCTATCAAACTAATATGACAAAAACCCAATTTTTGACCTGGAAAGCCTAAAAATCGGGGTTTTTAGGTAAATCATCGTCTTTATCTACCGTAATTTCGGAGCTTCGTTTGATGCCCGTTAGGCGGCTGGTTAGTCTTTCGAAAGGGCCTCCCAAGAGGAGGGCGATCAAAATTGCGCCTAAAGCTAATAAGCCTATGGCAAATTGACCTGCCCCAAAGGTGGCGCCAATCAATGCACAAGACCAAATACTGGCTGCGGTGGTGAGACCATGAATCTTGCCAGAGCTACCGCCTTGGATGATGACCCCGGCTCCCAAAAACCCGAGGCCGGTAATTAAACCCTGCAGTACGCGACTAACACCTTGGCTATCAAAATTGGGCAGTGCCGTTATGAGGATGATGGCAGTGGCTGCGCCGATAGAAACCAGAGCATGCGTGCGCATGCCAGCTGATTTGTGATGCATCCAGCGATTGAGTCCTAGTACGCTCCCCACGATTAAGGCTAGACCTAAGCGAAGAACATAATCCCAAGAAAAATCCCAATGTGCCATTTTCTTCCTAACCCAAGGTGTCGATTAAATACCACTCAAATTGAGTTTAGCCTAAGTTAATTGCTGACTTTGCTGATTAAGACAGTCGAGTCATCAAATTGCCATGCCCATGTCATGGGAAGTGGTCAGACTCGGTATCAGTTCAACCCATCAGGAGATTGTGATGAAAAAAATGATCTTGAAGTACTGGCAAGCTTGGTACGAGGCCCGCATTAATTACGCCAACCGTTTTTTACAGCATCGTTTAGGTAGTTAAGCTCTCAAATTACGGGTTTAGATTATCCAGAATCAATAGGGGTCTAAAGCTAAAGGGGCTTGATTTGCTGTCGTCGACTGTAACTTCGACAGCCTGTACTTCATCGGCCCCCATGACTTCGAGGCGATAGACATTCTCGAGCACTCGTCTCCTACTATCGAGAAGCGGTTGATCAATTTTGAGGCGATGGCTATCTCCATGGATCAACAGAATGGGTAGAGTCGTTTTCTCGGCAAAAGATCGGAATTGGTTGAGGGTATCTACAAAGCCACTGTTCATGCTGTTGACTTCACCTGGCGGTGAGTAAAACATATCCGCCTGGAATGCAAACACAATACCTGCAGAATTTTTCTTTTGCGCTAACTGAAAAGCATATTCAATCCAGGCTAAATTTGCAGTGTTGCGCTCAAGGTACTCCTGGGTTGATGCAGGGGTTCTCTCATAATTATTGTTTGAGCCGGGAATATGCAGGCTCACGAATACAAATTTTCCCTTCACCCAAAGTGAGTTCTCTACAAACTTGGCGAACTGGGGCATGACATCTGCTTGGCGGGTCAGGCTGATACGACGTTTACCAAAACTATTTTGATCAACAAATTGTGTTTTACGGATACGTTCGAGTCGCTCGATGGGGTCATAGCTACCTGCTAAGGTGCGATGGCAATCGGTCCACTCGTTATCACCGATGCTATAAATCAGCGGGGCATCAAAGGAGTTGAAGTAGCGTGTAGTTTTCTCCATGAACTCATCACTGCAAGGCGTGTCGCCAGACTTAGTGTCGCCCACAAAAATACTGAACGCAGGCTTTTCGGTATTAATAGCCTTGATTAGTCGTTCATAGCGAAGCAAGTCCTTGGGTAGGGAATAGGGCATATCACCAAGCGCAATAAAGCGAGTGGATTCTGCATGGGCTCCAAAAGCTAAAACCAGCAGGGGTAGAAGGATGATTTTGGAAAGGCTAGTGCGCATAGAGAAATCCTATTCAAGATATAGCGTTACCATAATGCAATCTCAGGGCTTTTGCAGTAATTGTCTTACTTGTCATGTAACTGTCACGCTAGGCATTTACATTGAAATGGTCGGGCAGTCGGCTGCTCGGCACATGCTTGTTCCTATGCAATTTTGCCCAGAGAAATCTGGGCATTTTTTTAATCTGTTGAATCGTAAAGTGGCTGAATGAAACGTTTGTTGTATGAATTATTAATTGCATCGACTTTGATTGCCCTGGGGTGGTCTCAAGTTGCTGCAGCACAAACTACTCCACCCGACTTTGATTTGAAGGTATCTGTTCAAAAGGCGGGCGATGCCTTCCAAGTTAACGCAAGCTTTCTGATACCCGCTACTGAATGCCAAACCTACNCCATGCTGACAGANTACGAAAGTGCAGCCAAGATCCCGGGTATTAAAAAATCCCTTGTGATTAGCCGTGAGGCTAACAAAGTTAGGGTTGAGCGAGATGTAAAAGAGCGAATCCTGTTTTTCCCAATTAATCTGCATTCGATTGTGGAGTACGAAGAGACCCCCACAAATTTACTAAGCTTTCATCAGATCTCAGGGGATGTGGAGTACTACCGAGGCACGTGGAAGATTCAGCCCGAGGAGGGTGGGGCAAGATTACAGTACCAAAGCGAGTTTGCGATTGACACCTTAATTCCATCCTTCGTAGCGCAATACTTTATTAAAAACAATATCCGCAGTCGCTTTGAAGCTATGGCGACTAATTTTTCCCGCAAGAAAGATACCCTCGGGCAGTTAGCCTGTAATTAATCTGAAATATGCCCTTTGTACGATCCAGAGAATCGATAAAAAAGAGGGCATCATGGATCAATCAAGCACTCCCAATCTCAATTCAGGGCTTGAGAAACACGAGGCGATTTTGGGTGTTTCTAGCCAAGATGTTAAAGAACAAATGCTCCAGGCTCGCTCCCAATTACTTAAAGAAAAACTCGTTTCTTTTTTAGTAGACAGCCGTTATGCTTTGAAGCTTGACGAAATCATTTAATCATTACAGTCTATGAAAAATTACAACGTCCTGTTTTTATGCACCGGTAACTCAGCCCGCTCTATCTTGGGTGAGGCCCTAGTAACTACTCTCAGCCATGGCCAATTCATTGGCTATTCTGCTGGCTCAAAGCCGATGGGAACCGTGAATCCGATTGCGCTNCAGNTAGTCAAAGAAATGGGCTATCCCCTCAATCTATTGCGTAGTAAAAGTTGGGATGAATTTGGTAGAGAGGGTGCCCCTCACATGGATTTCATCATCACAGTGTGTGATGAAGCTGCTGGTGAAGAGTGCCCTTATTGGCCTGGTCATCCTTCTACAGCGCATTGGGGTTTTCCTGACCCCTCAAAAGTGGAGGGTCACGATGCCCAGTTAGAAGTCTTCAGGAAAGTCGAGATGGGTTTGCGTAACCGGATTGAGCATTTGATTAACTTACCAGTCGATAAGCTCGATCATCTCGAGATCAAAGATCACCTGCATCGCATTCATCAGCAATTCCAATAAGACTGTTCTAGGCTATTGATTTAGCGGTATGATGGGCAAAACCCATCTATTGGAGTCCGCATGTCAGTAGTGAAGAAGGCTAGTGAGCAAGTTCCCCAAACCAAGATAGCTATTCTCAATTCGATTGAGTCGTTCAAAAATCCGCGACCATCGATTAAAAAACGCATCTCTGATGGCAAAGCTTTACGTAAAAAGGTGAGCTTTGAGCAGCAGGGTATTTATACCCCGCCAAAGCATCGACTTGACCCCATCATCGTTCTTGAGCGACAAGCAAAAAGCCGTATTAAAGAATTGATTCCGATTCGATACCAGCGCATGCTGCAGTCACCATTTGCCTTTTATCGCGGTGGTGCTGCGATTATGGCGCAGGATTTAGCAAACCAACCCACCACGAATGTCACCGTGCAACTTTGCGGTGATATGCATGTTTCTAACTTCGGTTTATTTGCGACCACAGAGCATCGACTGGTATTTGGCATCAATGATTTTGATGAAACGCTTCCTGGAAGCTGGGAGTACGATATCAAGCGTCTTGTAGCTAGCGCGGTGATTGCTTGCGAAACTCTGGGTGGTGACGAAAAAACCAGCAAGCTACTCGTGCAAAGAATTACTTCTGAGTATCAAAAGCGGATGGCTGAATATGCCCAAATGCCTTATATCCAAATTGCTCAGCAATTTATCGGCGAGAAAGATATTCGTAAGCATTTCAGTAAATCGCATCAAAAAATGTTGGATGCTTTTTTAAAACAAGTGAAAGGGCAAACCAAAATTGAAGTGCTACAAAAGTTAACTACTTTGGTTGGCAAGGATCGCAAGATTATTAATCAGCCACCCTTGATTCAGCACTTTTCTCCTCTCTTTAAAGGTCGCCCAGTTATTGATTTAGTGAATAACGCCCTGATGAATTATTCCAGTACCTTACTGGCTGATAAGAAAGTATTGTTTGAGCGTTATTCATTAAAAGACTTTGCACGCAAGGTGGTAGGGGTTGGTAGCGTGGGTACCAATTGTATGGTGATCTATTTCGAAGGTGATGGCCCAAACGATCCTTTGTTTTTGCAGTACAAAGAAGCGCAACATTCAGTACTCACGCCGTACCTTGGTCAATCAACTTACAAAAATATGGGTCGACGGGTTGTATCTGGCCAGCGACTTTTACAAGGTGCCCCGGATATCTTTTTGAACTATGGCGACCTTGAATATGAAATCGGTAGTAGGCAAGGTTTCTACTTACGTCAGCTGCGAGACATGAAGGGCGGTATTGTGTTTGGCCCAGGCGGCGTTTCTTTGAAAAACTTTCCTGATTACGCGCGCCTATTTGGCTGGGCTTTGGCATTGGGACATGCGCGCTCAGGTGATTCAGCAGTAATCTCTGGCTACTGTGGGCAATCCAAGAAGCTGGACGAAGCTTTGTATCGGTTTGCTAAGGCCTACTCAAAACAGAATCAAGCAGACTATGAGCTGTTTTGTAAGGCGGTTAAATCAGGGCGTTTAGAGGTAGCCAAACCAGAAGCTAAGGCGAGTAAATCTAAATAAAGTAGCTGTCTTATTCCTGCAATATTTGATGGTCAGAATTGCATGCGTGAATACTTTAATTGACCCAACTGTATCTGTCATTACTTGTCCTTGCTGTTTAGCCCATGAGGCCGTAGAGATCCCTGAGGGCTCGATGCATCTTTATCGTTGCAAAGCCTGCAGTACCATCCTCAAGCCTAAATCAGGGGATTGCTGCATCTTCTGTAGCTTTGGCAATACCGACTGCAGTAGTTCCGAGAAAAACCTCGCCGCCTAGTCCTGATGCAGTAGACTTTGCGGTAATTTCATGAATATGTCATTGTTTTTACATAAAATAGACACATTCAGTTAGGTTATTTCTTTAAGGAACACCTTTGGCAGCTAACCCAGTCGAGCTAACCCCCGGCGCAAACGATCTCGTTGCGGCGGTTGACTTAGGCTCGAATAGTTTTCGGATGCTAGTAGCCCAGGTTGTAAACACCCCCTCGGGTACTCAACTTAGACCGATTGATACTTTGCGCGAGACTGTGCGTTTAGCGGCGGGTCTTACTGAAAATAAATTATTAGGTAACGATGCCTATCAACGCGGCCTTTCCGCAATTCGGCGCTTTGGTGAGCGCATTCGGGGTTTTGATCCCAGCAAGGTAAGGGCAGTTGCCACGAATACTTTGCGCGTTGCTAAAAACGCCCAAAACTTTGTCAATGATGCCCAAGATGCATTGGGTTTCCCTATTGAGGTTATTGCCGGTGTTGAAGAAGCACGTCTCATTTATATCGGCGCTGCACATGAGGTCTCTGCAGTCCAGGGTAATCGTTTAGTCGTTGATATCGGTGGCGGCTCAACCGAATTGATCGTGGGCAAAGGGTATGAACCCAAGCTGATGGAGAGTTTGTACATTGGCTGTGTATCACACAGCATGCGCTTTTTTCCTAGAGGCAATATTGATGCACACGCTTTTAAAGAAGCTGAGCTTGCAGCTCGCCGTGAAATCCAAGTCATTTCTGGAAACTATCTAAAAAGTGGTTGGAAACAAGTGATTGGGTCATCAGGTACTGCTCGTGCTTTGGCCGACATCATTGCCGAGAATAATTTCAATGGGCAGGGTGATGGTTTGACCATGGGTCGAGTCAATACTGGCAGCGGCTTAATCACGCGTGAAGGTTTGCGTGCCATGAAAAAACATTTGCTCAAATATGAGCATGTAAATGATATTCAGCTGGGTGGTCTTAAGGATGAGCGCCGCGGAGTCTGGCCTGGTGGTCTGGCGATTATGTTGGCNGTCTTTGATGAGTTGGGCATTGAGTCGATGGAAGTCACCGATGCGGCACTGAGAGTAGGCGTTCTCTATGACTTACTAGGTCGCTCACAACATCACGATATGCGCTATGTNACGGTNGAGCAGTTTATGCAACGCTATACCGTTGATCGAGACCAGGCAAATCGGGTTGGTAACCTAGCCGCAGAATTTTTAGACCAGTTACCTAAACCAGATTCAGAGAGTCGTGCAGAAAATATTGCACTCTTACAGTGGGCAGCCAATTTACATGAGATTGGTTTATCAATCTCGCATAACGGCTATCACAAGCATTCTGCCTACATCGCAGGTAATGCCGATATGCCTGGTTTCTCAAAGAATGATCAGGCNCGCTTAGCTGCTTTACTCATCGGTCATGCTGGTAAGTTAGGCAAGCTGGCTACCAATGCAGGCTTTCAGGATTGGCGCATGCTGTTTTGTTTGCGCTTAGCCCAAGTACTTTGTCGGGGTAGAAGTGATGCCAATCTCCCTAAGGTAAAAGTCTCGGAAGATGATGGTTCATATTTAGTGAGCTTGTCTAGAGAATGGGCGGATGCACATCCCTTGACTGAATTTAGCTTACAAAAAGAAGCGGCCGAATGGGAACGCATCGGCCGCACTTATAAAGTAGGCCTAAAGTAAGACCTACTCTTTACTAAAAGAACTAAACGTTCAAGAAATGCTTTGCGTAACGCGGATTGATTTCGGAGAGACGCAACATTGTTAAGAGGTCAGCGGTATTGAAATCAGGATCCCAAGCTGGAGCGCTACAAATCTTCGCACCTAACTTCAAATAACCTTTGATCAGTGGAGGTGGTTCAACGTCTAGGCCACCATTTAGTTTGTCTAAAGGCAAAGGTAGGCGTGGGAAAGCATGGTTCTCAGTTGGAGCCATTTGCTCTTCCGAGAGCGAGTTGTATAAGCTGGCTGCAAAGTGACCACCATCGGCCATCGGGATACTGGCGCAACCGAGCATGATTTCATAGTTGTGCTTTTGCATGTACTGGGCGAGACCACTCCACAGGCCATGATGACAGCGCCAGAGCGATAGTCAGCATGAACGCAAGAGCGACCCAATTCAACCATCTTTGGACGTAAGTGGTTCAGGCGAGTCAGGTCAAACTCAGAATCGGAATACAGGCGACCAATTTCTTGGGCTTTATGGGGAGGCAAAACGCGATAGGTGCCAACCACTTTTAAAGTCTCTTGGTCGCGGATCAATAAATGGTCGCAATAGGCATCGAATTCATCGACATCAAGACCTTCATTGTTCTGAGCTAGGTTTGCACCCATCTCCTCAGCAAATACCTTGAAACGCAATCTTTGAGCTTCTTTGACTTCATTTGGGGTACTTGCCCAAGTGATCTGGAAAGCAGGGCGCTTAGGCTTACTAGCAGGCTTGGCAACAACATGATCTTGAGTCACTGGGGTCAAAGCACGGGGCTTGAGAGCGAACTTCTTGCCAAAGAGTTTCTTGGCAATCTTCTTAGAAAATAGTTTCTTTAAGGGGCGTAACTTACTGAATTTCTTAGGCATATCTTCAAAACGGGAGTTGAAGATATCAAAGGCCGCGAGAGGGTTTGGGATGTCTGACATGGGGTAGACCTTGATCGATTAGTAAATGAAATCGTATTACGGTTTTATTACAGTTTTGCTACAAGAGGACCGCAGACCGCTATCCAGATCAAAACAGCGACTAAAAGGGCTAGCATGACTGCTGCTGACCCAAAATCCTTCGCTCTTTTGGATAAATCGTGGTGTTCAAAGGAAATCCGATCAATTGCTGCTTCAACACTGGAATTGAGTAATTCAACAACCAAGACCATGATGATGGAGCAGATCAGAGCTACTTTTTCCAGAATGCTGACATCTAAAAAGAGGGCGATTGGAGCGCAAATAATCAACAGCGTTAACTCTTGCCTAAAAGCACTTTCTTCTTTGAAGGCATAAACCACGCCACACCAGGAGTTCTTGGCAGCATGCCAAGCTCTGGTAAGACCTTTATTGCCCTTGTGGGGGTTTTGATCGATGTGATAGTTACTCAAAGCAAACCCTTAAAAATAGAGAGTGAAAACGCTGGCGAGTGATCCACTCAAGCAAGCGCAGTCACATGCACTTCGGTTGAAGGCACGGGTTTGAGGTGACGTGCAAATTGCTCTGAAGCAGCCCGCCATGAGAACTTCTCGGCATGGGCACGCGCTACTTCACGAGGAATAGTTAAAGCTTGCATACAAGCCTCACGCAAGTCTTCATTCATCGCGCCAGCTGGTGAGTCGCCCAACACATCAATTGGGCCAGTAACGGGATAGGCTGCCACTGGAGTGCCACAAGCCATGGCTTCTAGCAACACCAAGCCGAAGGTATCCGTCTTGCTAGGGAAAACAAACACATCCGCTGCTGCATAGACTTCAGCCAATTCATATTGATTGAGAACGCCGAGGTAGTTCACTTCAGGATACTTTTGCTTGATGCCCTCCATGGCAGGGCCATCACCAACCACCCATTTAGAGCCGGGTAGATCGATTTCTAAGAAGGCATTGATATTCTTCTCAACAGCTACGCGACCAACATATAAAAAGATCGGGTGGGCACTATTGAGTTTTTTGGAGTCTTGCATCTTGAAGATATCTAGATCAACACCTCTAGACCAGAGCACCACATTGGTAAAGCCATACTTTTCTAAATCCTGTTTGACCACAACTGTTGGCGCCATCACTGCCATAGAAGGCTTGTGGAACCAGCGCAAGAACGCATAAGTGAGACCTAGCGGAATACCAGTTCGGGCCTTTACATATTCTGGGAAGCGGGTGTGATACGCAGTAGAGAGGGGCAATTTGTTTTTGACTGCATAAGCACGAGCCGATAAACCTAAAGGACCTTCGGTTGCAATATGCATCGCATCGGGTGCGAATTCTTTAATCTTTTTGGCTACAGTCTTGCCTGGGAACAAAGACAAAGAGATGTCTGGGTAAGTAGGGCAAGGGATGGTCTTGAAATCATTGGGGGTGATCATTTCGACTTCGTGACCCATGCCAATGAGTTCGGCTCGAGTTTGTTTGAGGGTTCTGACAACGCCATTAACCTGCGGATCCCATGCATCGGTGATGATCATGATTTTCATAGTGTTGCCTCTTTTGCAAAGTTAGGAATCAGTTGACCCAAAGCGGGTTCATTAACAGTTTCAGCAGCACTTTCTACAGGCTCACCTTTAATAAAGGGCCAGTGCACAATCTTGAGTTCGCCTTCGTGTGTCTCTACCAGAGCCGTGAGGCTTTCGACCCAATCACCATCATTGCAATACAGAAGTCCGTCGATTTCCCGAATCTCTGCTTTATGGATATGACCACACACCACGCCATCGCAACCGCGTAAGCGGGCTTCACGGGCCATGATGTGTTCAAAGTCAGCGATATAGCTGACTGCATTCTTGACTTGGTGTTTTAAGTATTGGGAGAGGGACCAATACTGCAGACCCATCTTGACCCGAATCATATTGAAATAGCGATTCACATACAGAATGAAGGAGTACAGGGTATCGCCAACATAAGCCAACCATTTAGCGTACTGCATCACACCATCAAATAAGTCGCCATGGGTTACCCAAAGTTTTCTACCATCGAGGGTAGTGTGGATGACCTCTTCAACAACTTTGACATCGCCAAAGGANAGGCCAAAGAACTGGCGTGCACTTTCGTCGTGATTGCCCGGTACGTAGATTACTTCAGCGCCTTTACGGGCTTTACGCAATAGCTTCTGAACCACGTCGTTGTGGGCTTGGGGCCAGTAGAATGATTTTTTGAGGCGCCAGCCGTCGATAATGTCGCCAACGAGGTAAAACTGGTCTGCTTCGTTGTGTTTTAAGAAATCGAGGAGGTAGTTAGCTTGACACCCTGATGTTCCGAGGTGCACGTCTGAAATCCAGATAGCGCGGTAATGCATCATGAGGTTGTATTAAGCCCGCTATAAATGTAAGGATCATGACAGTTTCATGTCACTTTTGTGACTTGCTTTATATTGATGTTTCCAATGAATAACGCAATGCAAACCCCGTATCTGATCCGCTTTGGATTATGGCTCCTCATCATTCTTCACACGATTCGGGGTGTGTTAACCCTTTCGGTCTTATTTCCATTTCTCGATCGGCAACAAAAAGATCACCATATCCAACGTTGGTGCCAAAGACTCTTAAAGATCTTTGGTTTGCATTTGACGGTGCAGGGTGCTGAGCTCCTCCCAAGCACACCTTATTTATTAGTTTCGAATCACATCTCGTGGATTGATATCCATGTGATCAACTCCTTTAAGCCAGTGCGTTTTGTGGCCAAGTCTGAAGTAGCCTCATGGCCGATCTTCGGTTGGATGGCTAAACAATTAGGCACAGTCTTTATTAGGCGCGATAGCGCAAGACATGCCAGGCAGGTGGTAGACCAAATGGCCGAGGTTCTAAAAACTGAGTCGGTCTGNATCTTCCCCGAAGGGACTTCATCCTCTGGTGAGACAGTGTTGCCCTTCAAGCCAAACTTATTTGAGCCCGCTGCCATCTCCCACACCCCTGTGTGGTCCTTGGCGATTTCCTATCACTCTCGTAAGACTGGTGAGCGTAGTCTGGCTACCGCCTTTATTGGGGATATGGGTTTAGTGGAATCCATGGCCATGATTCTGAAAAGCCCCGATCTGGGCGTAACACTCCATTTCTTGCCACCCTTAAAACCCGAATCAGGCCAAGACTTGGACCGAAAGTTACTCTGTCAGCATAGCTATCAGGCCATCTCTGCCGCCATATAAACCATACAAATGCGGTATGTAACAATATTGACACGTTCCTCAGATAAAAAACACGGAGGATAAAGGGCAAACATGAGTGCAAAACATCAAGAAATGGCAGAGTGGTATCAACGTGCTCAAGAAGAGATTCTTGATAGCATGGATGAAGAGCTCGAGATGGAGCTGGACGATGATCGTCTGTCAGCCGACTCTGGAACCACCTCCTCAGTTTCAAGACAAACTTACTTCAAAGAACTTTTTCGTCTACAGGGCGAACTCGTTAAACTCCAAGACTATGTTGTAGCCCATAAGCTCAAAGTTGCGATTCTGTTTGAAGGTCGTGATTCAGCAGGTAAGGGTGGCGCGATTAAGCGTATTACCCAAAGACTCAATCCACGTGTGTGCCGAGTTGTTGCATTGCCAGCACCGAATGAGCGTGAGAAAACCCAATGGTATTTTCAGCGCTACATCTCACAACTTCCAGCCGGTGGAGAAATCGTGCTCTTTGATCGCAGTTGGTATAACCGCGCTGGTGTTGAGCATGTGATGGGATTTTGTTCTGATGCAGAGTATGAAGACTTCTTAAGAACGGTTCCTGATCTGGAGCGCATGATCATTAACTCGGGAACCATTTTGATTAAGTACTGGTTCTCAATCTCAGATGAAGAGCAGTACAACCGCTTCATGATGCGCATTCATGATCCACTCAAGCAGTGGAAACTCAGTCCAATGGACTTGGAGTCACGTCGCCTGTGGGAAGCCTATACGAAGGCTAAAGAAACCATGTTGGAGAGAACCCATATTCCTGAGGCACCATGGTGGGTGGTAGCTGCAAATGACAAGAAAAAAGCACGCTTGAACTGCATCACACACTTACTATCCCAGATTCCTTACGAAGAAATCCCGCATCCAGAGATTCATTTACCTGAGCGGGTTCACAATCCTGACTACCTGCGTGGCCCAGTACCTCCGGAGATGTACGTCCCTGAGGTTTACTAAAACCCAGGAAATTGCCTGCATTATCGATATCCGTGTAAAATAGCGGTTCCGTCGGAGTGTAGCGCAGCCTGGTAGCGCACCTGCTTTGGGAGCAGGGGGTCCAAGGTTCGAATCCTTGTACTCCGACCACTTTCTCTATTTAGTCCTAAACTAATACCAGCAATCTGCCTATAGCTCAGCTGGATAGAGCAACGCCCTTCTAAGGCGTAGGTCTGTGGTTCGAATCCACATGGGCAGGCCAAATTCTCCTAATTAATACTGTTTCAG
>Ga0007879_1000088_pt1 | contig 19528 bp, 29 predicted proteins | sample CryBogCBH15Jun09_FD_54995 | JGI IMG/M metagenome (GOLD analysis project Ga0007879, IMG submission 54995) | Freshwater microbial communities from Crystal Bog, Wisconsin, USA - CBH15Jun09 | ecosystem: Environmental > Aquatic > Freshwater > Lake | place: Crystal Bog, Wisconsin, USA | collected... | reverse complement strand
AGCCTGCTCAGGACATGGTCTTTGGTGCCTACTACCTAACACTTCCAGCTGACGCTGAAGTGGAGAACCCACCAGTGTTCCGTCACGTCTTCGAGATTGAAAATGCTCTCGCCGACAAGACCATTGGACTTCGTTCACCAATTCAGATTCGCCCACTTGAAGGATCATCGCTTGCGATGCGCCTCGAGCTTGCAGGAATTGAAACAAAGGGCGTTAACCGTCAACTTGTTACAACTCCTGGACGTGTTTTCTTTAACGAAGCGTTGCCATTCGGCTTCCGTTTTGTTAACGAGCTCATTGGAAAGAACGCCACACCAATTGGAACGATTGTTGAAGAAATTTCAGGAAACTTCGGACGTCACGAAGTTGCTGAGGCTCTTGACGCAATTAAGTCACTTGGTTTCCGTTACGCCACTAAGTCAGGTCTCACTATCTCAATTGATGACGTTGTTACAACGCCAGAGAAGGCCGAGATTCTTAACAAGTACGAAGAGCAGGCCGCCAAGGTTGAAACTAACTACAAGCGTGGTGTGATTGTGGACGACGAACGTCGTCAACAGGAAATCGAGATTTGGACAAACGCGAACAAGGAGGTCGGTGACGCTACTGACCGTGCCATGAACGCAAAGTTCGACAACCCAATTCGCATGATGGTTGACTCTGGTGCTCGTGGTAACTCACAGCAGATTCGCCAGATCGCCGCTATGAAGGGTCTCGTATCTAACCCACGTGGTGAAATGATTCCTCGCCCGATTAAGTCTTCATTCCGTGAAGGCCTTTCGGTTCTTGAGTACTTCATCTCAACGCACGGTACCCGTAAGGGACTGGGTGACACCGCTCTACGTACTGCTGACTCTGGTTACCTAACACGTCGACTCGTTGACGTTGCTCAGGAACTCATTGTTAAGGAATTCGACTGTGCAACAACTCGCGGAATGTGGATCGAGCATGTTGCTGCTGACACACGCGGACAGCGTGCTCACCTCGAAACCAAGCTATGGGGACGTGTTGTTTCAGAACCTGTGACACTTTCAGACGGCACCACTATTGAAGCTGGTGTGATGTTGATGGCTGATGATGTTGAGCGTCTTCGTGACGACTCAGCCGTGACGCGTGTTCGTGTTCGTACAACACTTACGTGTGACGCACTTCAGGGTGTTTGTGCAGCGTGTTACGGACTTTCACTTGCTACCCACCAACTCGTTGAGCTTGGTGAAGCAGTTGGTGTAATCGCGGCTCAGTCAATTGGTGAACCTGGAACTCAGCTCACCATGCGTACATTCCACTCCGGTGGTGTTACTGGCTCAGACATCACCCACGGTCTTCCACGCGTTGTTGAGCTCTTCGAAGCACGTACTCCAAAGGGTGCTGCGATTGTTGCAGAACACTCTGGTGTTGTGCGCGTTGAACTCATTGGTCGTGAGAACAAGGTGACTGTTGTATCGAACGATGGCGAAATTCAGGAATCNTCGATTTCTATTGCTCGTCACCTTCTCGTACAAGATGGTCAAGAAGTTGAAGTTGGAACGCCACTCTGTGACGGACCACTCGACCCTAAGCTCATGATGAAATTCCGTGGTACTCGCGAAACTCAGCAGTACTTAACTGAAGAAGTTCAGAACGTTTACCGTGACCAAGGTGTATCGATTCACGACAAGCACATCGAACTTATTGTTCGTCAAATGACTCGTCGTGTTCAGATTGTTGACGCGGGTGACTCACACTGGCTCCCAGGAGCCATGGTGGACGTCAAAGTGTTCAACGACACCAACGATGTCCTCGAATCAGAAGCTAAGGAAGTTGCCGACGGTCGTGCCCAGTTGATGGGTATTACNAAGGCTTCACTGGCAACTGACTCATGGCTCTCAGCGGCATCCTTCCAGGAAACCACTCGAGTGCTTACAGAAGCTGCCATTGAAGGAAAGCGTGACCACCTTGTCGGTCTGAAGGAAAACATCATTATTGGTAAGTTGATTCCTGCCGGATCGGGCCTTGAGTACTACAACAAGCGCGAACTCCGTCTCGACATGCCAGATGCTGAACTTCTGCCTGCTTGGGCTCAGGTTTCTGACGATGACCTCGACTTGGCCAGCCTTTTGGGCGAAATCCAGGGCGATGACAGCTTTAAGGACGAATTTGCCGATGTTTTCTCACGAGGAACCGCTACGTATGACGAATCAGCGGCCCTTCTTGAAGATGAGGCTCCAAGGCCTGAAGATGAAGGCGGCATAGCTCTCTAACGACAAGATCTTGCCACCGGCCCCAGGGTCGGTGGCGGGCTTGCCGTTCTAAGGGGTTTTGTCGTAAGATAGAAAGTCCGCGCGCCGGAATCATCCGGTTCGCCTAAGTACGAATAAAAAAGAAGAGGTTCCGCGTGCCCACAATTGCACAGTTGGTCCGAAAGGGTCGACAGGACAAGAAAACCAAGACCAAGACACCGGCGCTTAAGGGCGCCCCTCAACGTCGTGGTGTGTGCACCCGTGTTCACACGGTTACACCAAAGAAGCCGAACTCAGCACTTCGNAAGGTTGCACGTGTGCGCCTTACATCAGGTGTTGAAGTCACTGCCTACATCCCAGGTGTAGGACACAACCTCCAAGAGCACTCAATCGTGCTCGTGCGTGGTGGACGTGTGAAGGACCTTCCAGGTGTTCGTTACAAGATCATTCGCGGTGCACTTGACACATCAGGTGTTCGTGACCGCAAGCAGGCCCGTAGTCGCTACGGTGCCAAGAGGGAGAAATAATGCCTCGTAAAGGCCCCGCCGTACGTCGTGAAGTTCCACTTGACCCGATTTACAAGTCGGTTCTCGTAACGCAAATTACGAACAAGATTCTTGAGCGCGGTAAGCGCACAATCGCTGAGCGCATTGTCTACTCAGCACTTGAGCAGGTTGAAGCAAAGACTGGTACTGACCCAGTCGCAACGCTGAAGCGTGCACTCGAAAACGTTCGCCCAGAGCTTGAAGTACGTAGCCGCCGCGTTGGTGGAACTACCTACCAAGTTCCTGTTGAAGTTCGCCCACGTCGTTCAACGACACTCGGTATTCGCTGGTTGACTGACTACGCGAAGAACCGTCGTGAAAAGACAATGGCTGACCGCCTCGCTGCAGAAATTATCGACGCCTCTAATGGTGTTGGTGCTGCTGTTAAGCGTCGTGAAGACATGGCCAAGATGGCCGAATCCAACAAAGCCTTCGCGCACTACCGCTGGTAATCAAAGAGAGTTATTGAAATGACCGATCGCGAGATCTCACTAGACAAGGTGCGCAACATTGGCATCATGGCGCACATTGACGCCGGTAAGACCACGACCACAGAGCGCATTCTTTACTACACCGGTAAGAACTACAAAATTGGTGAAGTTCACGAAGGCGCAGCAACCATGGACTGGATGGTCCAGGAGCAAGAGCGTGGAATCACCATTACTTCTGCTGCCACCACCTGTATGTGGAACGGTCACCGAATCAACATCATTGACACCCCGGGACACGTTGACTTCACTGTTGAAGTAGAGCGTTCACTTCGTGTTCTTGACGGTGCTGTTGCAGTATTTGACGCCGTTGCCGGTGTTGAACCACAGACCGAAACCGTATGGCGTCAAGCGAACAAGTACAACGTTCCACGTATTTGCTTCGTTAACAAGATGGACCGTACCGGAGCTGACTTCTTTCGCTGCGTAGAAATGATCGAAGACCGTCTGGACTGCGTTCCTGCAGTTATTCAGCTACCTATTGGTGCTGAAGGTGACTACCTCGGAATCATCGACATCTGCTCAATGACTGCAACGATCTACCACGACGACAAGGGCGAGAAGCTCGAAGTTGTTGAGATCCCTGCNGAGTACAAGGACCAGGCCGACGAGTACCGCGCCAAGTTGCTTGACATNCTCACCACATTNGANGACGAGCTCATGGAAAAAATGCTCGAAGAAAAAGAAATCACTACNGCTGANGTGCGTCGTGCACTTCGCGTAGGAACTCTTGACGGTCACTGTGTTCCAATNCTTAACGGAACTGCATTTAAGAACAAGGGTGTTCAGCCAATGCTTGACGCTGTTGTTGACTTCCTCCCATCACCTGTTGACCTTCCACCTACAGAAGGAACAAAGCCAGGTAAGGAAGACGTCCTTCTTCGCAAGGCCGACGACTCAGAGCCGTTCTCTGCACTCGCATTCAAGATCATGACTGACCCATACGTTGGAAAGTTGATTTACCTTCGCGTTTACTCAGGAACACTNCAAAAGGGTGACACTGTAATTAACACGACTAAGGGAATGAAGAAAGAGCGACTCGGTCGTCTCTTGTTGATGCACGCTAACGAGCGTCAAGACATCGACACCATCCGCACCGGTGACATCATCGCTGCTGTTGGTCTTAAGCAAGTAACTACTGGTGACACCCTCAGTGACATGGACAATCCGATTCAGCTCGAAACACTCGTGTTCCCTGAGCCAGTTATNCACGTTGCTGTTGAACCTAAGACCAAGGCTGACCAAGAAAAGCTTGGTAAGGCTCTGTACTCACTTTCAGAAGAAGACCCAACGTTCCGTGTTCGCACCGACGAAGAAACTGGTCAGACAGTTATCTCGGGAATGGGTGAACTCCACTTGGAAGTTCTTGTTGACCGAATGCTTCGTGAATTCGCAGTGGANGCCAACGTTGGTAAGCCACAAGTTGCGTACCGTGAAACAATTCGCAAGACCGTAACCAAGGTTGAAGAGAAGTATGTTCGCCAGACCGGTGGTAAGGGTCAGTATGGTCACGTTGTTATCACCATGGAGCCAACTGGTCCTGGTGGCGGTTACGAATTCGTTGATGAAATTTCCGGTGGTGTTATTCCGAAGGAATACATTGGACCGGTTAACCAGGGAATTACTGAAGCACTAACTTCAGGTGTTCTTGCTGGCTACCCAGTTGTAGACGTACGTGTACGTCTTACCTTTGGTAGCTACCACGACGTTGACTCTTCAGAAATGGCATTCAAAATCGCGGGTTCAATCGCGGTGAAGAAGGCTGCTCGCTTGGCTAGCCCAGTGCTCCTTGAGCCTGTTATGGCCGTAGAAGTGGTTACGCCAGAGGACTACATGGGTGACGTTATTGGAGACCTCTCCAGTCGCCGAGGCCGTGTAGAAGGTATGGAACAGAAGGGCAATAGCCAAGCAATTAGGGCACTTGTGCCTCTAGCTGATATGTTCGGCTACGCTACTGACCTGCGTTCTCGCACCCAAGGGCGCGCGACGTACAGCATGCAGTTCCATTCGTACGCAGAAGTGCCCGAGTCGATCGCTAAGGAGATCGTCGCCAAGGCTACAGGCGCGTAAGNAATTCCGGGAAACCGGAGAAATGGTCCAAACCGTAGTCGGGGAGGACCGAAACCAACCCGACTGATTCGCGGGAATCAGTCACTAGAGAGAAAGTTAGTCCCCGACAATGGCAAAGCAAAAGTTCGAGCGCAATAAGCCTCACGTAAATATTGGAACAATGGGTCACATTGACCACGGTAAGACCACTCTTACTGCGGCAATCACCAAGGTTCTTTCAGACCGCGTACCAGGTTCTGCCTTCACGCCTTTCGACCAGATCGACAAGGCCCCTGAAGAGAAGGCCCGTGGTATCACTATTTCTATTGCTCACGTTGAGTACGAGACGGAAAAGCGTCACTACGCACACGTTGACATGCCAGGCCACGCTGACTATGTGAAGAACATGATCACTGGTGCTGCACAGGTCGACGGAGCAATCCTTGTAGTTTCAGCAACAGATGGTCCTATGCCACAGACTCGCGAGCACGTGTTGCTTGCTCGTCAGGTTGGTGTTCCATACATTGTTGTTGCACTTAACAAGTCAGACGTTGTTGAAGACGAAGAGCTCCTTGAGCTCGTTGAGATGGAAGTTCGTGAACTTCTTTCTAGCTACGACTTCCCAGGCGACGACACACCAATCGTTCGCGTTTCAGCGCTTAAGGCACTTGAAGGCGACGCTGCATGGGGTGACAAGATCATGGAACTTATGGCTGCTGTTGACGCCTACATTCCAGAGCCACAGCGCGCTACTGACAAGCCATTCCTTATGTCGATTGAAGACGTTATGTCAATCACAGGACGTGGAACTGTTGTAACCGGAAAGGTTGAGCAGGGAATCGTTAAGGTTGGAGACGAAGTAGAAATCGTTGGACTTCGTGACACCACTAAGACNACTGTTACTGGAATCGAAATGTTCCGTAAGCTTCTCGACGAAGGCCAGGCTGGAGACAACCTTGGTGCACTTCTTCGTGGAACTAAGAAGGAAGAAGTTGAGCGCGGGCAGGTTCTTTGCAAGCCAGGTTCAATTACTCCTCACACAGTGTTCGAAGCATCTGTTTATGTTCTTACCAAGGAAGAAGGAGGACGTCACAAGCCGTTCTTCGCTAACTACCGTCCACAGTTCTACTTCCGTACAACTGACGTAACCGGTACNGTTGAGCTTCCTGCAGGCACAGAAATGGTTATGCCTGGAGACAACACTGAAATGACCGTAACTTTGGGTAAGCCAATCGCGATGGAAGAGGGTCTTACCTTCTCAATCCGCGAAGGTGGCCGTACCGTTGGTTCTGGTCGTGTCGTAAAGATCCTGAAGTAGTCCGGTCATGGCCGAACCACGTCAAATGATCAGAATTCGGCTTAAGGCCTTCGACCACGGTGTCCTAGACCAGTCCACCGCGAAAATCGTGCAAACGGTTGAGCGTACGAACGCACGTGTGCAGGGCCCAGTGCCACTGCCCACCGAAAAGCACCGTTACACGGTGGTTCGTGGACCTCACAAGCACAAAGACTCACGTGAACACTTCGAAATGCGTGTTCACAAGCGTCTTTTGGACATTGTTGACCAGACCCCTAAGACGGTAGATGCGCTTCAGCGCCTCGACCTTCCAGCGGGTGTGGACATCGAAATCAAGATCCGNACAAACTAAGTACTTNTCGNGAGACCCCGCCGGCGCCTTTGCGCTGGCGGGGTCTTTTGATGTATTGTAAGTATCCCTGTCATTCGTGGTGGGGAGCAGAACTAGCGGTTCTGCTGCACAAAAGAAGTGTTTGATCGCCTCAGCAATGAGGGACGTCAAACCAAACAAGTCGAGCGCTCCGTTCGGGTTTTATGGCCCGGCGGAGCGTCTGTGTGTCGGGTGACCGACGTGCAGATATTAGAAAGAGGGAATTACCGTGACGGCCAAAGCGATCGTCGGCGAGAAGGTGGGCATGACCCAGGTTTGGGATGACCAAAACCGGGCCATACCAGTGACAGTTGTTCGTGTCAGCCCAGCTCGAGTCGTCCAAGTAAAGACTCCCGAGAAGGAGGGCTACTCAGCTCTTCAAGTGACGTGGGGAACCCGTCGCGCATCAACAGTTACGAAGCCTGAACAAGGTCACTTCGAAAAAGCTGGTGTTGCTCCAGGTAAGAAGCTCGTTGAGCTTCGCCTCGACGACGTAACTGGTTACGAAGTGGGTCAAGAGATTCTTGTTGACACCTTTGAAAAGGGCGAAATGATTGACGCCACTGCAGTGAGCAAGGGTAAGGGTTTTGCCGGTGGAATGAAGCGTCACAACTTCGGTGGTCAGGGTGCGTCGCACGGTAACCACAAGCACCACCGTGCTCCTGGTTCAATCGGTGCATGTTCAACACCAGGTCGTGTGTTTAAGGGTCAGAAGATGGCCGGACGCATGGGTGGCGGACAAGTTACAACTACCAACCTCGAAGTAATTGGTGTTGACGTTGAGCGCAGCCTCGTTCTCGTGAAGGGTGCAGTTCCTGGCCCACGCGGTGGCGTTGTTGTACTTCGTACATCAGTGAAGAATCCTATGAAGGCTGGAGGCAAGCGATGAGCGATGTCTTTACTCTCCGTGGTCCCGTAAAGAAGGATCGTCCAGAGCCGGCGAAGCGTTCAGTTGAGCGTAAGTCGATCGATGGAAAAGCACTTGGCAAGGTTGCCCTAGAGCCAACAATGTTCGGTATTGAACCAAACATGGCTGTACTGCACCAAGTCATCAAGGCTCAGCTTGCTGCAAAGCGCGCTGGAACACAGTCAACAAAGACTCGTAAAGAAGTTCGTGGTGGTGGAAAGAAGCCATTCAACCAAAAGGGAACTGGTGGAGCACGTCAGGGAACAATTCGTGCGCCTCACTACCCAGGTGGTGGAATTGCTCTTGGGCCTAAGCCTCGCAAGTACGACCAAAAGACTCCTAAGAAGATGATCCGTCTGGCTCTCTACTCAGCTCTTTCAGACCGTGCACAACTCGAGCGTGTTGCTCTTATTGACAACTTCGAAAAGTGGGCACTGCCTAAGACAAAGGACGCTGTTTCAGCTTTGAGCGCACTTGGTCTTGAGGGCAAGGTTTTGGTTGTTCTAAGTCGCGAAGACGCAGTGGCATTCCACTCGTTCAAGAACTTGCCACACGTCAAGACAGTTGACGCTGGCGAACTGAACGCTTACGACATCCTCGAAAACGACTGGATCCTGTTTACAGACTCCACTCTTCCAGTTGCTAAGGAGACCAACTAATGCGCGATGCAATGAGCGTTCTCATCCGTCCTGTCGTGTCTGAAAAGACATACGCATTGATGGAAAACCACACGTACGTTTTCATCGTGGACCCTAAGGCCACGAAGGTAGACGTTCGCAATGCCGTTGAGCAGGCTTTCAATGTGAAGGTCACCAACGTCAACACACTCAACCGCAAGGGTAAGACAACTAAGAATCGTCGTACCGGTGTTACTGGATCACGTCCAGCAACTAAGCGGGCCATTGTCACCCTCAAACAGGGCGACTCGATCAACCTCTTTGAGAACTAAGGACAGCTATGGCCCTTCGTAACCGCAAACCAACTAGCCCGGGACGTCGCTTCCAGTCGGTTTCAGACTTTGCTGAAATCACTACCTCGACTCCTGAAAAGTCGCTACTTGCTCCAAAACCGAAGTCTGGTGGACGTAACAACTACGGTCGCAAGACCTCACGTCACCGTGGTGGTGGACACAAGCAGCAGTACCGCATCATTGACTTCAAGCGCAACAAGGATGCAATTCCTGCAAAAGTTGCTTCAATTGAATACGACCCGAACCGTACCTGTCGCATTGCACTCTTGCACTACGCAGACGGTGAAAAGCGTTACATCCTCGCTCCTAACGGACTAAAGGTTGGCGACGTTGTGGAGTCTGGTCCAAAGGCCGACATCCGTACCGGGAACGCACTTCCAATGCGCTTCATCCCAACTGGTTCAACAGTTCACAACGTCGAGCTTCGTCCCGGCGGTGGTGGAAAGATGGGCCGTAGTGCCGGTATGAGCGTTCAGCTTGTTGCGAAGGACGGTGGCTTTGCCACTCTTCGTCTTCCATCAACTGAAATGCGCCGTGTGCCAATTGACTGCCGCGCAACACTCGGCATCATTGGAAACTCTGAGCACGAACTCATCAAGATTGGTAAGGCCGGTCGTAACCGTTGGAAGGGTATTCGCCCTCAGACACGTGGTGTTGCGATGAACCCGGTAGACCACCCACTTGGTGGTGGTGAAGGAAAGACTTCCGGAGGACGTCACCCTGTGTCGCCTTGGGGTCAGCCAGAAGGTCGTACGCGTCTTCCGAAGCAGTCGGATGCGCTAATTATTCGTCGTCGCCGTGGACGCGGCGCGCGTAGGTAGGTAAATACATGTCACGTAGTCTCAAAAAAGGTCCTTTCATCGACGCACACCTTCTTAAGAAGGTTGAAGCGATGACCGCCGCAAACGAGAAGAAGGTCATCAAGACTTGGAGTCGTCGTTCAACGATCATTCCAACAATGGTTGGCCACACCTTCGCTGTTCACGATGGACGTCGTCACGTTCCAGTGTTCGTAAACGAATCAATGGTTGGCCACAAGCTTGGAGAGTTCTCACCAACTCGTACATTCAAGTTCCACGCCGGCCAGGAAAAGACAGGTAAGCGCTAATGACCGGTCCAAAGCTAAACGAACGTCCAGGAACCCGCGCTTCACTCAAGGGCTATCAAATGTCTGCGAGCAAGGCTCGTGTTGTTCTTAACCTCATCCGTGGCGAAGACGTCAACACTGCCCGTGAAATTCTCGCCGGTACAACTCGCGAAGCTGCTGACGTAATTGGCAAGGTGCTCGCATCTGCTGTTGCTAACGCAGTGAACAACGANGGNATGAACGCTGACGAACTCTTCGTATCAGCTGCATACGCTGACGAAGGCATCACCATGAAGCGCTTCACACCACGTGCTCGTGGTCGTGCTGGTGCAATCTTGAAGCGTGCTTGCCACATCACCGTGATTGTTTCTCGTCTTGACGATGAGCGTCTCGAACTTCTTCGCACTGCTCGTAGCGCTCAGGCATCGGCATCACGTTCACGCCGCGTAGCAACATCACGCCGTCGTGCTGACCAGACCGCCAGCGTTAACAAGCGTGAAACTGCTGCAGAACTCGCAGCAAACGAAGCCGAGAACGAAGTGATTGAGACTGACGTGATCGAAACACCAATTGTTGACCAGGTGACTGAAACAACAACTGACGAAACTACTGAGGAGAACAACTAATGGGTCAGAAGGTAAATCCATACGGTTTCCGTCTCGGTATCACGACGGACTGGAAGTCACGCTGGTTTAAAGAGCGCGGTTACAAGGAACTCGTTATCGAGGACTGGAAGATCCGTGACTACCTCACCAAGCAGCTCGAAAGTGCCGCTGTGAGTCGTATCGAAATCGAGCGCAGCTCAGACCGCGTACGCGTTGACATTCACACTGCTCGCCCGGGCATTGTTATTGGTCGCCGTGGTGCTGAAGCTGAGCGTCTAAAGAAGGACCTTGAGAAGATCACTGGTCAAAAGAACAAGATCTCTCTCAACATCCAAGAAATCAAGCAACCTGAACTTGACGCTGCACTTATTGCGCAGGGTATCTGTGACCAGCTTCTTCGCCGCGTGGCATTCCGCCGTGCAATGAAGCGTGGTATTCAGACTGTTCAAAAGGCTGGCGCTATGGGTGTGAAGATCCAGGCATCTGGTCGTCTCGGTGGAGCAGAAATGTCACGCCGTGAGTCATACCGTGAAGGTCGTGTGCCACTGCACACACTTCGTGCTGACATTGACTACGGATTCCGCGAAGCTCGTACTTCAACCGGTCGCATTGGTGTGAAGGTTTGGATCTACAAGGGTGACATTCTTCCTTACCAACTTACGAACGACGAAAAGATTGTTCGCGAAGCAGCTATGGCTGCNGGNGATGCAGTGCCAGTCGGTTCAGCTCCAGCNGCACCTAAGGGTGTTGTTCGTGCCGGTGGCGGACGTCGTCGTGTTGAAACAGTTGAAGTTACTGACGTTGAAGTAGCTGACATTGCACCAGTGGACATCATTGCTGCTGATGCTGAAGTCGAAAAGCTACTGAGTGTTGAAGAAGAGATTGAGCGTCGTACTGCTCAAGATCACACCGACACGCCACACTTTCGAAAGGACGCTGAGTAATTATGTTGATGCCTCGCAAAGTAAAGCACCGTAAGCAGCAGCGCGGTCGTATGACCGGTATGGCTAAGGGTGGAGTAGAACTCAACTTTGGTGACTTCGGAATCCAGGCTCTCGAAGCTGGTTGGATCACTGCACGTCAAATTGAAGCTGCTCGTATTGCAATGACTCGTCACGTTAAGCGTGGTGGAAAAGTTTGGATCCGTGTTTTCCCGGACAAGCCAGTAACACAGAAGCCTGCTGAAACTCGTATGGGTTCAGGTAAGGGTAACCCTGAGTTCTGGGTTGCCGTTGTGAAGCCGGGTCGCATCATGTTCGAACTCGGTGGTGTTGATGAGACACTCGCTCGCCAGGCTATGGAGCGCGCAATTCAGAAGCTACCGATTAAGGCGAAGTTCGTTATCCGCCCTGGAACACACGGCGCACCGGAGGTAACCATCTAATGGCAAACACTAAAGAACGCGTAGCGGAGCTTCGACTCCTCGGCGACAAGGAAATGATCGAGCGTCTTAGTGAAGCTCGTCGCGAGTTGTTCAACTTGCGTTTCCAACTCGCCACAGGTCAGCTCGACAACACATCACGTCTAGGAGAGGTTCGTCGCGACATTGCGCGTCTTGCCACTTTTCTTCGTGAGCGCGAAATCGAAGCTGCTGAAGCTTTGGGAGAAGGTAACTAATCATGACTGAAGAAATCAACACCAGTCGCGAAAACCCACGCAAGATCCGTGAGGGAATTGTTGTGTCGGACAAGATGAACTCAACGTTGGTTGTTGCGGTTAACGAGCGTGTTTCACACCCTCGTTACTCCAAGACAGTTCAGCGCACAAAGAAGCTCTANGTCCACGACGAAAAGAACGAAGCCAAGGTTGGCGACAAAGTACGCGTCCAAGAGACACGTCCACTTTCGAAGCTCAAGCGNTGGCGCCTAACTGAAATTGTGGAGCGTGCACGATGATTCAACAAGAGTCCCGTCTAAAGGTTGCCGACAACTCAGGTGCGAAGGAAGTTCTTTGCATCCGTGTGCTCGGTGGAACACGCCGTCGCTACGCATCAATTGGTGACGTATTTATTGNAACNGTTAAGGATGCAATTCCTGGTGCTGCAGTGAAGAAGGGTGACGTAGTTCGCTGCGTTGTTGTTCGCACNGCTAAGGAATGCCGCCGTCCTGACGGTTCATACATCAAGTTCGACGAAAACGCTGCAGTACTGATCAACGATCAGTTGCAGCCTCGTGGAACACGTATTTTTGGCCCAGTTGGCCGTGAACTACGTGACAAGAAGTTCATGCGAATCATTTCGCTGGCTCCGGAGGTTTTGTAATGAAAATTGTAAAGGGTGACAACGTGCTTGTTCTCAGCGGAAAGTTCCGTGGAGAGCGTGCCGACGTTATTGAAGCTTTGCCAGGGAGCAACAAAGTTGTTCTTGACGGCATCAACGTTTCAAAGCGTCACACTAAGCAGACGGGCGCAACAATGCAGGCTGGAATCATCGACAAGATGATGCCGCTGCACGTTTCGAACGTTGCTATCTGGTGCGCCGGACACAAGGGCCCAGCCAAGGTTGGATTTAAGGTTGCAGACGGTGCTAAGTCACGTGTTTGCCGTAAGTGTGGAGCAGGACTATGAGCACAACAACTCGTCCACGTCTAAAGGTTGCTTACGACCAACAGATCCGTCAGGCTCTGAAGGAAGAACTCGGCCTTGCAAACATCATGCAGGTTCCACGTCTTACAAAGATCGTGCTGAACTCTGGTGTTGGTCGTGCTACTCANCAGGCATCTCTACTTGAAGGTGCACAAAANGACCTTGAGCTCATTACTGGTCAAAAGCCAATTGTGACTCGCGCCAAGAAGTCAATCGCGAGCTTCAAGCTTCGTGAAGAGCAGGCCATTGGAACCAAGGTGACACTTCGCGGTGACCGCGCTTGGGAATTCCTTGACCGCCTCATCAGCATCTCAATCCCTCGTATCCGTGACTTCCGTGGCCTTAGCCCTAAGTCATTCGATGGCAAGGGTAACTACACCTTTGGTGTAAATGACCAGTTGATCTTCCCCGAGATTGACTACGACAAAATCGACGCGCCACGTGGTTTCGACATCACGATTGTTACAACGGCCGCGAACGACGAGCAGGGGCGTGCATTCTTGCGCGCTTACGGCTTCCCCTTCAAGCAGGAGAATCGATAGACATGGCTAAGAAAGCCCTTGTAATCAAGCAGAAGAAGACACCTAAGTTTTCGACACGTGCTTACACACGTTGCGAACGCTGTGGTCGTCCTCGTTCGGTATACCGCAAGTTCGGTCTGTGCCGTATTTGTCTACGAGTAATGGTCCACGCTGGAGAAATTCCTGGCGTAACAAAGGCAAGTTGGTAAATCATGACAATGACTGACCCAATAGCCGACATGCTCACGCGCATTCGTAACGCGAATGCCGCAATGTTCGACAGCGTAAAGATGCCGTCTTCGAAGTTGAAGGAAAGCCTCGCAAAGGTCCTCTTCAAGGAAGGTTTCATTTCGAGCTACACCGTGACTCAAGAAGCGGGTAAGGCTGGCAACACGCTAGAGATCGTCCTTAAGTATTCAGAAGACCGCAAGAAGACCATTGTTGGTCTGAAGCGCGTCTCGAAGCCTGGACTCCGTATTTACAAGAAGTCAGACCAGATGCCAAAGGTTCTTGGTGGTGTGGGCGTGGCCGTTGTTTCAACGAGTCACGGTCTCATGACCGACCGCGAAGCCCGAAAGGCCAAGCTCGGTGGCGAGGTGCTTTGTTATGTCTGGTAACACGCAAATTTTGAAAGTTGAGGTTCGCTGATGTCACGTATTGGTAATAACCCAATCACCGTTCCATCATCGGTAACAGTCACCGTTTCTGGTGAGCAAGTAACAGTCAAGGGACCAAACGCGTCCATGACTCGCACCATCCCTTCATGCATCACTGTGAAGCAAGATGGCGACCAGCTCATCATCGGACGTGTCGATGAAGAAACAGCTTCGAAGTCACTTCATGGTCTTTCACGCACACTTATTTCCAACATGGTTGTTGGTGTGACTGATGGCTGGGCGAAGGAACTCGAAATCATTGGTGTTGGTTACCGTGCTGCTGCAGCCGGTCCTAGCGCTCTTGACATTGCACTTGGTTTTTCTCACCCAGTTAAGTTCACCGCTCCTGAGGGCATCACTTTTGAAGTGCCTGCTCCTACGCGCGTGATCGTTAAGGGTGCGGACAAAGAAGTTGTTGGCCAAGTCGCTGCATCAATCCGCAAACTACGTAAGCCTGAGCCCTACAAGGGTAAGGGTGTGCGCTACCTCGGTGAAAAGGTTGCTCGCAAGGCTGGAAAGGCTGCTAAATAATGGCACGCACAACACTCGAACTACGTAAGCGTCGTCACCGTCGAATTCGCAAGAACCTTTCAGGTACTGCAGCTCGTCCACGTGTCGCCGTGAACCGTACGAACAAGCACATCTCGGCACAGATCATTGATGACGTTGCAGGAGTAACACTCTGCGCATCGTCTTCAGTCGAAGCTGCCTTGAAGTCAACTAGCGGTGGAAACATCGACGGTGCCAAGGCCGTAGCTCAGCTTCTCGCTGATCGCGCCAAGGCTGCCGGTATCACCACAGTGGTCTTTGACCGCGGTGGATTCGACTATCACGGTCGCGTTGCTGCATTCGCAGACACTCTTCGCGCTGCAGGACTGGAGTTCTAATGACCGACGAACAGCAATACGAAGAACGTACGATCAAAGTAAACCGCGTTTCCAAAGTTGTGAAGGGTGGACGTCGTTTCTCATTCACCGCTCTCATGGTTATTGGTGATGGCAAGGGACACGTTGGACTCGGTTACGGTAAGGCNAAGGAAGCTGGTCTTGCGGTNCAAAAGGGAATCGAAGAAGCTCGCAAGAACCTCTTCGAAGTGCCACTCGCTGGTTCAACAATTGTTTACCCAGTACTCGGTGAAGCCGGTGCTGGTCGCGTGCTCATGAAGCCTGCAGCTCCAGGAACTGGTGTTATCGCCGGTGGTGCTGCTCGTGCCATTCTCGAAATGGCTGGCGTTAAGGACATCATTGCGAAGTCCCTTGGCTCTTCAAACGGCATCAACGTGGCACACGCAACTATCGAAGGACTGAAGCANTTGCGTCGTCCTGAAGAAATTGCTGCGTCACGTGACAAAACTGCTGACCACGTCATTCCATCTGGCACACTTCGCGCATACCGCGAACGCCAGCGTGACAATGACCTGTTTAAGACGGAGGCGTAAATAATGGCGCAACTAAAAGTCACTCAGATTCGTTCATCGATCGCNACAAAGCCAAAGCACCGCGGAACACTTCGNGCGCTTGGNCTTCGTGGCATCAGCCAGACCAACACGCTGCCTGATCGTCCAGAAATTCGTGGAATGATCGCACGCGTGCCACACCTTGTAAAAGTAGAAGAGGTCAACTAATGAAGTTGCACGATCTCAAATCACCTGAAGGCTCAACACACCGCAAGCGTATTGTCGGTCGTGGTATCGCTGGTAAGGGTGGAAAGACTGCCGGACGTGGAACCAAGGGACAAAAGGCTCGTCGCCAGATTCCTGCAGGTTTCGAAGGTGGACAGCTTCCATTGCTCCAGCGCATTCCTAAGTTGAAGGGTTTTACGAACCCCTTCCGCGTTGAGTACACACCAGTAAACCTTGACACCCTCACCGTGCTTGGTGTTAGTGACGTCACTTTTGAAGTGCTCGTAGCTAACGGCCTTTGCAAGAAGAAGGACTTCGTCAAGATTCTTGGACGTGGAACTCTCGGAACCAAGATGAACGTTTCTGCACACGCTTTCTCAAAGTCAGCCCAGGCTGCAATTGAGGCAAGTGGTGGAACTGCAACAGTTATTGCACTTCCATTCGCAGTTCGTCCACCAGCCGCGGGCAACCAGCACCAGAACCGCTAAGGCGAAATCGTGTTTAGACGACTCGGGAATATTTTTAGGGTTCCAGACCTTCGCAATAAGGTCTTGTTCACCGTTGCCATTATCTGCCTCTACCAATTGGGAGCNAACCTTCCAATTCCTGGNGTNAGCTGGACGCAAGTTCAACTTCTCCAGTCAAAGGCGGGAGCNAGCGGTGTTCTTGGATTCCTAAACCTTTTCTCGGGNGGTGCNCTTACTCGTCTGGCTGTTTTCGGACTTGGAATTATGCCCTACATTACGAGCTCAATTGTTGTGCAGCTTCTGACAACGGTTATTCCAAAGCTCGGTGAATGGCGTGACGAAGGCGCACTGGGTCAAAAGAAAATTACGCAAGCAACCAGGTATCTAACCATTGGACTTGCACTGCTTCAGTCGACTGGACTTATCTACGCATTCCACGGTCACGACCAGGCTCTGCTCGGATTCAGCATTGACCTCATTCCTAAGTTCAACTTGGCCCTAGGTCTCTTCATGGTTGCNATCATGACTGCTGGAACTGCATTCGTTATGTGGCTAGCTGAACTTATTACCCAGCGCGGTATTGGCCAGGGTATGTCACTGCTCATCTTCGCAAACGTTGTTGCGGGTCTGCCATCAGGTGGCGTTGCCGTTTGGAACGAAGGCGGACCAATCAAGTTCTTCACGATTCTTGCGATTTCAATCATCTTGCTCGTGATCATTGTNTACGTGGATCAAGGTCAACGTCGCATCCCAGTGACGTTCGCACGTCGCGTTGTTGGCCGAAAGGAAATGGGTGGAAACTCTACCTACATTCCGCTCAAGGTCAACCAGTCTGGTGTTATTCCAATCATTTTCGCTTCTTCAGTGCTCTACATTCCAGTGTTGCTCTCAAACATTGTTCCTTGGTCGAGCTTCCAGCACTTCGTAACAAACTCACTACACCCAACGAGTTTCTTCTACATTTTCGCTGACTTCATTTTGATTCTTGGATTCACGTTCTTCTACGTGTACATTGCGTTCGAACCTCACCAGCAGGCTGAAATGCTTCGCCAGCAAGGTGGCTTTGTTCCAGGAATCCGTCCAGGTCTTCCAACTGAGAAGTACTTCGCCAAGATGCTGTCACGCATCACGGTTGTTGGTGCACTCTTCTTGGCATCAGTTGCAGTTGTTCCAAGCATCTTGATGGCCTTGTGGAACATCAACAAATTCCCCTACTACGGAACCACCCTGCTTATTGCAGTGGGTGTTGCGCTCCAGACAATGCAGCAGATTGACTCACAACTCATGATGCGCAACTACGAAGGCTTCTTGAAGAAGTAGCCATGTCGGCACGTTTAAATCTTGTAGTACTTGGTAAGCAAGGCGCGGGTAAGGGCACCCAGTGCAAGCGTCTCGTTGACGACTACGTCATTCCACAGATCTCTACTGGCGACATTCTTCGCGCTGCGGTAAAGGCCGGAACGCCACTTGGAAAAGAAGTTGCTGGCGTTCTCGAATCTGGTGGACTTGTTTCCGATGAACTTGTAAACAAGCTTGTGCTTGACCGCATGAACCAAGACGACGCTAAGCGTGGAGCCCTCTTTGACGGCTTCCCACGCACACTGAACCAGGCCGAAGCACTCGATGCGTTACTTGGTGATGATGGCGTAAAGCTCGTTCTCAACCTTGACGTTTCTACCGAGCTCGTAACCGAGCGACTCAGCTCACGTCGAGTGTGCCAAGAATGCGGCACTATCTACAAAGACTCTGACATTGAAGCAATTTCTGGCACCTGCGAAAAGTGTGGCGGCGACGTCATCCAGCGTGCAGATGACCGCCCTGAAGCAATTCGCAAGCGCCTTGACATCTACGAGCAAGACACCGCGCCACTGCTTTCGTTCTACGAAAAGCGTGGGTTGCTCGTGACAGTTAATGGCGATCAGACTCCGGACGAAGTAACGGCCGCTATTAAGAAAGTTGTCGCTGAGCGAGGACTCGCGTGAGACGTTCAGCTGACGAGCTGAACAAAATGCGTAAGGCCGGCAAAGTTGTCGCCGAAATGCACGAAGCAACGAGAGCCGCAGTGAAGCCCGGCGTTACCTTGTTGCAACTGAATGAAATCGCGGCTGAAGTTATTGCCAAGCGCGGAGCTCGTTCAAACTTTCTCAATTATCACGGTTTCCCTGCAGTCATTTGCACGAGTCCGAACAACATGATTGTTCACGGTATTCCTGACGACACCAAACTCCGTGAAGGCGACATCATCTCTATTGACTGTGGCGCAATTGTTGAGGGCTACCACGGTGATGCTGCTTACACAATGGGTGTTGGAGAAATTAGTCCGGTGGCAAAGAAACTGATTGACATTACTGAACGTTCAATGTGGGCTGGTATCGAGCAACTTAAAGCTGGTAACCGACTTCACGAAGTTGGTCGCGCGGTGCAGAACGTGGCTGAAGCTGCTGGGTTCTCGGTTGTACGCGAATACGTCGGTCACGCAATTGGAACTGCGATGCACGAACAACCTCAGGTTCCTAACTACTGGCCGGGTTCAGGTGGNCCAACACTGAAGACNGGCATGGTGTTTGCCATTGAGCCAATGATCAACGTTGGCTCAGCTGATACCTATGTGCTCGATGACGGTTGGGGAGTAATGACCCAAGACGGTGAACTCTCTGCGCACTTCGAACACACCATTGCCGTTACCGACAATGGTCCTGAAGTTTTTACCGTTCTTTAGAGTTCGTCACTGCGCCGCTGGCTAACGAGCGCAATTTCAGTCCGGTTCGATAGCCCTAACTTGTCCAGAATCATTGATACATAATTTCTGATTGTGTTCTGGGACAAATTGATTGTCTGCGCTATTTCCTTATTGCTCATTCCCTCGGCCAGTAGTGCAAAAACACGGAGTTCTTGAGCGTTGAGTTGCTGGACCCGCAAGTTCTCCTGAGCTCGTCGATTTTCTCGGATTTGTAGGTGTTCTAGATCCTGCTGGGATAAAACATGGGGAGTGAGACTGTTTATTACCGCCGTGAGCTCTAGGTCAGCAGTTTTTAACTGGTCCTTGGTGAGGCTCGAGGCCACATTTTCATAAGCAATGTCTAGTGCTGCACGGGCTTTTGCCAGGTGACTCAACACAGAATCCAGGTATTCACGCTCGGCTC
>Ga0007879_1000085_pt1 | contig 20007 bp, 19 predicted proteins | sample CryBogCBH15Jun09_FD_54995 | JGI IMG/M metagenome (GOLD analysis project Ga0007879, IMG submission 54995) | Freshwater microbial communities from Crystal Bog, Wisconsin, USA - CBH15Jun09 | ecosystem: Environmental > Aquatic > Freshwater > Lake | place: Crystal Bog, Wisconsin, USA | collected... | reverse complement strand
GTGGATTTACCGTGATCGATATGCGCGATGATGCAGAAATTGCGAATCTGCGCAGGGTCAGTTTGCGAAGGTTGTGGAGCTTTCGCTAATGGAATGGCTGGCATGGCTTAGCCGTTAGCCTCTGTGTTGGAAGTGTTATTTAGCAGAAGTCTTGTTGGCAGCTTTTGCCATTGCAGACTTCTTATTTGCTGCAGAGTTGGCGTGGATGACGCCCTTTGAAACTGCAACATCGAGCGCCTTTGATGCAGCGCGTAGTTCTGCGGCAGTGGCAGCGACATCTCCNGTAGCAGCGGCATCCTTGAAACGGCGGATGGCGGTCTTGATCGATGAGCGGACAGACTTGTTACGAGCCTGAGCCTTCTCATTGGTTCCGATGCGCTTGATCTGAGACTTAATGTTTGCCACTTATTTGACTGCTTTCTTCTTTAATAAAACGTCTAAGAGCTAGCCACGGTGGTGACGAGCAGGGGTGAAGGCTACCAGCCAGCGGACTCTAGGCTCAAACTGAGCTATTTAGAGTGGGCTCTACTGCGAGAGATCGAGATGATGGTCCGTTCCAGCGCATAAATCGGGTCAGAGGCCGCTCCTTTGATATCGGCATCGGCTTGAGCCAGCGCAACGACCGCCCCAGCCAGGGTGGCTGGGCTCCAGCCAGATAGTTGGCGACGCGCCTTATCGATCTGCCAGGGCGACAAGCCAAGCGGACCGGCCAGTTCGAAGGATTTGCTACCGCGGTTAGCGCCGGAAACCTTGGCGAGCGCACGCAGGGAACCAGCGAGCGCCGAAATAATCATCACCGGATCGACCCCGGTTTCTAGCGCCTGGCGCAGCGTGACCAGCGCCAGATCGGTCTTTCCCTCTAAAACTGCATCGGCCACATCAAAACCAGTGGTCTCCACCCGACCTTGCTGGAATTTGGCGACATCCTCTTCGGTAATCGTGGCGCCTGCGGCAACATCTGAGGCTAATTGGGAGCAAACTCCCGACAATTCGCGCATATCTGAGCCCAAAGCTCCAACGATTGCGGTGACGGCATCCCCCGAAATCTTGCGCCCCAAGCGAGCGAACTCAGCGCGCACGAAGTCAGCCTTATCAGACTCTTTCTTAATTGCCTCGGCGGCGACAAGGATTGGCTTGGCCTTCTTAATTTTCTCAAGCAGCGCCTTACCCTTTACTCCCCCTTTGTGCCAAAGCACCAGGTGAACGCCCTCATCGGGGTTCTCGATGTATTCAGCAATTTCATCACCAAGTTCTGCCGCTAAATCTTGAATCTCTTTAATGACCACGACGCGGGCATCACCGAAGAGTGAAGGCGCAAGTGCGTCGGTGATCTGACCGAGTTCCAGAGTATCTGCGCTGAGATGAGTGACGGTGGCTCCTGGGCTCTGCGCCACGGCGCTAGAGATCGCGCGATCAGCAAGTAACTCCTCGCCACCTTGAATCAGAGTGATCCCCACGAGTGCCATCTTAAAGCGATGTACCCACACCCGAGAACCGCCACGGCAATAGCGGCCCCGGCAAATCCCTTGGTCAGGTGCACCACCGGCACTTTTGCGAAGTTGGTCGCCACCCAGACGATCACGCTGGCGAAGGGTTTCTGTGTGAGCGTTAGAAGATAAGAGAAACCAGATGTAAAAGGTGAAACGAGTGCGGCAATAAATCCCACCACCGTTATCGGCGCCACGACTGGTTCCACCAAGAAATTGCTCGGCAGAGACATGAGTGAGAACTGTCCCGAGATCGCCACACTGAGCGGCGTACAGAAAATATTTGCGGCGATCGATATTGCTAGGAGTTCCGCGATCTTGCGATGACGCAGATACCTAAAGAGCCAATCTGCAACGGGATCTGTCAGCAACAAGATTCCACCTGTTGCTGCAACTGAGAGTGCGAAACCGGGATCGATCGCTTCAAAGGGATCAATCAAAATCAGCAGACTGATTGCGAGGCCAAGCCCTGCAAGCGCCGATGCTCTTACTCCGCGAGCTTTGGCAATAAGTAGAACACTCACCATCACCGTTGCACGAAGTACCGAGGGTGATGGTCGAACCAAGAAAATGAATCCGATTAGAACTAAGGCACATATGACTAGTCGGGCTCGCAAGTTAGGGACGATCCATTGCAAGATCCAGATCATAAAAGCCGCGATGATCGCAAAGTTTTCACCGCTTACTGCTGTGAGGTGAGTCAACCCCGCAAGCAACATGTCGTTTACGAAGGTATGGGTTTCAAGAGAGGTATCCCCTAAAACCAATCCGGGAATCAGCGCACCACTTGCACCACCAACGCGCAAAGAAATGTTTCGGAAGTCCGATCGAATCGCTCCAGTAGTGCGACCAATCAAACCAGCACCGTGAATAACCGTGATGGTTCCGCGTGCAGCAAAGAGCCCTGCGACTCTTTTCTCGGGCGTTGAGTACGCAATTCCCGTGCACGATATGACGCTGCCAGGTAGCGCAACAAAGTGCTCAGATGTTGTAAGGCGCATCGGAAAATGCACATTCCGAGTTACGTTATGAACTTTCATCGAAATGACAGAGACAATTGCGGTGGTCGTTGCGGGCTTTACATACCCCTGCATCTGCTTTGGTTCACCTAATTTTGGATCAGTTACTACCGAGGCGACGATGTGAAAGGAGATCTTCTTATCGAGGAGCGGTGCCACTGCGCTGGTTTGCAGTGCACGTTCGTGTAGCGCCATCAACCCTGATCCTGCAACTAGGGCCGCAATGAGTACCCATCCACTAGCCCGCTGACGACGCAGAATCCAAATACACAATGGAACAGCCAGCAAAAGCCACACTGGAGCCAGTAATCCGACTCCAGCGGCTCCCAGCCATATCGCTATTCCTACAAGCGGTAGCGCTAAATCCGGACGAAGCTTTTGAGGTTGGCGAATTTGCTCTTGCCCATCCCGCTCACCTTCGTTAGATCATCGATCGTCGCAAAGGGACCATGCGCGGTTCGATACGCCAAGATGCGCGCCGCCATCACCGCCCCAACTCCCGGCAACTCCTCGTATTGGGCAACCGTTGCCGTATTGATGTCGATCGTGCCGGAGGTGATCTTGCCTTTAGATGCTCCACTCTTCTTAGACTTTGACGAGGCGGAGGTAACTGGTGGCGCACCTACAACAATCTGCTGACCATCGGTAAGCACCTCTGCCAAATTGATATCAGTGAGTGAAACTCCCTTGAGTTGTTTGCCAGCGGCCTTGATCGCATCAATCGCACGGGAACCTTGAGGCAACTTGTAAACCCCAGGGTGCAAAACTTTGCCCGCTACATCAACCACGATCAACGCAGGAGGTGCAGGGATCGGTGAGTAACTCGGCAGTGGAGTTACGGATGGAGTTGCGACTGGTGCGGCATTTCCATGCGCCAAGGAGAAGAAGATTGCGCCAACCCCAAGTGCCATTGCCAGAATAAAATAAATTGCGCGACGTTGCAGATCGCTAAAGTGAGGAAATTCGAACATGGCGCAACTTTATGAAGCGCGCCATGTTCTTGAATTATCTTGATTTAGTGCTGTGGATTAAATAACGATGTTGACGAGCTTTGGTGCAACGGTGATGATCTTCTTGATCGTAGCCCCGGCAATCTCCGCCTTAATAACATCATTATTTAGCGCCAACTTTTCGAGATCCTCTTTGCTGATGCTTGGTGAGACTTCGATGCGATCTTTGATCTTTCCACTGATCTGCAAGACGACAGTAACGTTATCTGCACCGAGCAACGACTCATCGATCGTTGGCCATCCAGCAAGTGCAACTGAAGGCTTATGACCTAAGCGCTCCCACATATCTTCGGCGGTGTATGGAGCAACCAACGAGAAGGCAATCGCAATAGCTTCGGCTGCTTCACGGACAGCAGGATCTGCTCCCCCGCAACCAGAGTCGATCGCCTTGCGGGTTGCATTTACCAACTCCATGATGCGGGCAACCGCAACGTTGAAGCGGAAGGATTCGACGGCAAAGGAGATATCGAACAAACTCTTAGCGGTCACTTTACGTAGCGAGAAATCACCAGTCGTGAAATCAACTCCTGGTTCGCTAGTTACGTCTCCTGAAATTCTCCAAGCACGGTTCAAGAACTTGAATGATCCACTCGGTGATACATCAGCCCAGTCGATGTCATCTTCTGGTGGTCCAGCAAAGACCATCGACAAACGGATTGCATCCACACCGTGGGTAGCAAGCTCATCAGATAAACGCACCAGATTTCCGCGCGACTTTGACATTGCCGAACCATCCATTTGCACCATGCCTTGGTTCAGCAGGCGAGTAAACGGCTCTTCGAAATCCAGGTGACCCAGGTCGTGCAAGACCTTGGTAAAGAAACGTGAATATAGAAGGTGCAATATCGCGTGGGTGACGCCACCTACATATTGATCGACCGGCAACCAAGTCTTGACCTCGTCGCTATCAAAAGCGCGATCATCAAATTGAGTACTGGTGTAGCGCAGGAAGTACCAACTGGAATCAAAGAAGGTATCCATCGTGTCGGCATCGCGCTTTGCGGCGGCGCCGCAGTTAGGACAAGACACATTGACCCAAGCGTCTGCTGCACCAAGTGGAGAAGAACCCTTCGGCTTGAGATCGAGCCCAGCAGCATCAGGAAGTTCAACAGGTAATTGATCTTCAGGAACAGGAACTTCACCGCACGATGGGCAGTGAATAATCGGAATAGGAGTTCCCCAGAAACGTTGACGTGAAATCAACCAGTCGCGTAGGCGATAATTCTTGGCAGATTTACCCAAGTTCTTAGCGGCCAACTCTTCGATGATCTTGGCGATCGCCGCATCTTTGGTCAGTCCATTGAGCGAACCAGAGTTAATCAGCGCGCCATCCCCTGCAGTTGCGACTCCGCTAACAGCAGGATCTTCCTCACGAGTTTCTACAACAACACGAACAGGCAACCCCATCGCACGCGCAAAATCCAAGTCACGTTGATCATGCGCAGGTACCGCCATGATCGCGCCGGTTCCATAATCCGCGAGCACGTAATCAGAGGCCCAGATCGGAAGTTTCTCTCCGTTAACGGGATTGATTGCATATCGCTCTAAGAAGACACCGCTCTTTGGACGATCTGTTGCCAAGCGATCAATGTCGCTGGCAGCCTTGGTCTCCTCTAAATAAGTATTGAATGCAGATTCAACCGGTCCACTTGCTGCAAGTTCTGCTGCGAGCGCACTATCGACTGCAACCACCATAAATGTTGCGCCATACAAAGTGTCAGGACGCGTCGTATAAATCGTGATGGGCTCGGCACGACCTTCAATTTCAAAGGTAACTTCGGCGCCCTGTGATCGTCCGATCCAGTTGCGCTGCATCATCAAAACTTTTTCAGGCCACTTACCTTCAAGTGACTTCATGTCATCGAGCAAGCGATCTGCATAATCTGTGATCTTGAGGTACCACTGATTGAGCTTCTTCTTGGTGACCGGTGTATCGCAACGTTCGCAGAGCCCAGCGACTACCTGCTCGTTGGCAAGAACGGTCTGATCTTTAGGGCACCAGTTAACGGCAGAGTCTTTGCGATACGCCAAACCCTTTTTATACATCTCGAGGAACAACCACTGGTTCCACTTGTAGTACTCGGGGTCAGAGGTATGAAGCACGCGATCCCAGTCAAAAGAGCAGGCGTAGCGGCGCATCGAAGCTTTCTGGACTGCGATATTTTCATAGGTCCAGGCGCGCGGATCAGTGCCACGCTTGATGGCGGCGTTCTCAGCCGGCAGACCGAAGGAGTCCCACCCAATTGGGTGCATGACGTTAAATCCCTTTTGAACCCAATAGCGGGCGATCACATCACCCAGGGCATATGCCTCGGCATGGCCCATGTGCAGATCCCCGGAAGGGTAGGGGAACATATCCAGGACATACTTCTTGGGACGTGGGTCATCTGGGCGACCAGACTTAAATGGCTCTATCTGATCCCAGACGGGCAACCACTTCTCTTGAATTCCTTGGACGTCATAAGCCTCATGCATGAGGCGAATTCTCCCATGCCACACCAGTCAGTTCTTCCGATACCTGCCAGAGGTTGGTTGCCAGCTGCTGGTCGTAGGCCAGCGCCTTGGCATGGGTAAATTTTGGAGATCCCTTAAGTTCCATAAAGCCATCTGGCCCCAGAAAAGCGGTGTGATTAATGCCCTCAAGGACCGCGCCACAGAGCAGAGGCAAGGCTCCCTGAGCAGCAGTTTGAGCTAATTTTTCGGCGGTGAGATCACTCAACTTTGAAATCGGATCTTGCTTCCCCGGTCCCCCAAAGAGATTGGTGCGTGCCCAACCTGGGTGCGCGGCGATCGGAATCGCCCCATGACCTCGCGCCAAACGACGGCGTTCTAATTCATTGACGAAGAGCAGATTGGCGAGCTTTGAATCACCGTAAGAAATCCACGGTGAGTACTTACCGATTCCAAGGCAGCGATTCTTGATCGTCTCTCGTGATCGATCGCCAAAATTTCCGAGGCGATGGGCAAAACTTGATGTAACAACCCAACGCTTGGTGACATACCGTTCAATCAACCCTGCGAATGCGAAGTGACCGAGATGGTTGGTGCCCATCTGCGATTCAAATCCATCTACTGTCTTGGAAAATGGTGGAACCATGATCCCGGCATTCAAGAAGACAACGTCATAAGGTTCGGTCACCTTTGCCGCGGCAGCGCGAATCGATGCGAGATCAGCTAAATCCATAAGAATAAATTCTTGAGCGCCGCTCTCTGCCATTGCGGTCGCACCTTTGACCTCACTACGAGCAGTTACCGTTACATTTGCACCTTTAGCAACCAGTGCTTTGGCAGTTTCCAGACCCAATCCACTATTTGCACCTGTAATTAAATAGCGACGCCCCGACTGATCCGGAATGCGCGAGGTAGTCCAGCCCGAAGGAAGATGTGGTTGCAACTTCATCACAAGAGCAATCTACATCACCTGACTTGCGCGCGAGCAAAACTTGGGTGAAGGGTGAAGAAGTCAGCTGGAGGCTATGTGCAGGTTTTACCTGAAAATACGGACTTTTTAGTGGAACGGGATTTTCACTCAAAAAGTTGAAAACTAGTATTTAGACAGAGAAACCTACCCAATAAGGACTGAACAGATGTATGTTCCTCTTCACTCTATCTAGGAGACAAAATGCAAATCTCAATAAAAATCGACACTTATCTGATTGATGGCAACCTAGAAATACTCAAGAGAAATTTAGGTTGGAACCTCCCAAAAAACCAACCTGACCTAAATTCTTATATAGAAGAAAAATTCACCAAGCTGGCAGAGACTTCATTAATCGATTACCTTGAGATGTTGCTCGGTTCGCCGCTCCCGAACCGCGCAGTGGAATTCAAGGAGAAAAGACTATTGCATTTGATATTGCATTACCTTGATGAAGATGAATTCTTTGATGAAACACAGGTAGCTTCCATGTTTCAGACAAGCGAGTCCGAAGGCAGAGCATTGCTGAAAAATGTTAGGAGCCGATACAGGAATGACATCGATAATCGCGTTCGAGCAAGTCTCACCAGTATTTTGAATGTAGCCACGCCATTAGATTCGGACAACTGGCAAGTACTTATCAAATCAGAAAACTTAGTTGAAGCACTTAAGCAAATAGTGACAATCAACCTTGCAGAACTGCCTCAGATTTCGAAAGTACCTGGCTCTGCGGCTTACTTCCAAATTGTTAATGATACCTACATTAAATTATGTTCGTACTTTGGTACAGAAATCAAAAAGAATACTATTAAAGCTAAGGCTAAGAAATGAAATCCACCTTTCATTCACAAGCCTTGGAAGGCTTCCAGTCTCTTACGGTCTTTATAGCCTTTGTCACAGTGTGGTTTAGTATTAAATATGAAACACTCAGTGAATCAACTTCCGAGATTTCGATACCGTCAGTGCAACAAGATGCCCGAAATAATGAGAGGTCGAGAAGAAGGCTGGTTTTATTATCCCAAGGTGTTCCATTTTTATTTTTGACTTTATTCCCAATTTTTCCATTGTCACCTCTGGCAGTCCGCATACTCGAAAACGCACACTTGAAATTTTGGAAACTCGACATGATTACAGGTTCATATTGCCTTTTAGACACTTATCTTCTGCTCGCATTCATTTGGGTTTTAATTTTAAATTTCAAGATTGCTAACAGAGCGTTTGGAAGGGATTAGATCCATTTTGCTTATTCTTTGAAACTGATCGCAAGTCAACATAAAGAAATTTAGATGGGCACCAAAATGTATTAATATTTATACGTTAAATAATTTTCTTTAAATGTTCATGCGTTTGCCAGAGAGAATCTTCTCGGCATATTTCTCCACGCGGGAGACGCGTGTTTCAGCTTTCTTGGCGCTATCAAAATACAGCATGTACTCACGTTGGCAACTTGGAGTTAACTTCTTAAAGGCAACGGTCAGCCCAGGAATCTTCTTCATGGTAGCTGCGATATCGGTGGGTAACTCCACGGGCATTGGCTTCTTCATGGGGACTTCAATCCCCGCCTCTTCAACCGCAATCGCCTCTGCCATGTAAGCCTTGATAACCTTCTTTGCTTTCACAATCTCTTCCAAGTTCTTGAAGCGCAACTGCCGACCGGCCTGCACATTAGGAGTTTGCTGAATCAAAATCCCCTTGGGATCTTTCATGATCACGCCTTTATGAAAGAAGACCGCGATATATTCCTTAAAGGCATGTAACAAGAAGACATTCTTATCGTTGAGCGTGTAGCAGGGCTGTCCCCATTTGAGATCTTCGGTGAGTCCAGTTGCCAATGAAATTTCGCGCAAGAGCGCATACTCATCATGCCACTTGAGTTCTTTCTTCATGAAGACGTCTACGCGCTTGTTCATGAAGAGAACTTTACCTGCCTACTTCTTGAGTTTGGCGCAATACCCATGGATCGTGGAAGCGGCAGCACCAACTGCTTCGCCATTGTCCCCATTGAAAGAGAGAACAGTCGATAGCGCTCCCTGCCAAGATTGAAACGAGAGGTCAGCACGTAAGGCGGCGTTGTAAGCGGAAGCGACCGAAAGTAAGTCACCTTTTAGGATCGCCATAGCCGCAATTGTTTTGGCTTTTTCAGCCGCTGCGTTACTGCTCTTCTTTCGGTTGCTAAACGCCGTCGCATAAGCCTCGGTTTTGTCGACCGCGGCGCAAATGGCGAGTCCAGCTTTCACCGCGCCCGGAGTTAATGCGATTGCACTTTGACTAGAGGTGGTCACCAAACCACCCACAATGAGAAGACCTGCCACCAGCGCTTTCGAATTCCGTTTCATAAGTGACCCCTCATTGAGGCTTCCGTCGCAGACGGAGGGTCGTCTGGCTCGAAGTTATTGAAGGGTAGAACTCTGCCACGACCCTGTAAATAGACTTTCAATACCGTTTCTCTCGGCACCCATGCCTATCCCAGTTCATCGCAAGTCGACTCTCGCTACAACTAAAAACGAGCGAAACTGAACTTGCTGATATCAATATTGCTGGTCCCTGTCTGGGTCAGCTGAGCAAGCACTTCTCCTATCGCTGCCGAGTGCTTAAATCCATGGCCAGAGCAAGGCGAGGCGATAATGATGTTCTTGTGCTGCGGGTGGAAATCAATCACAAACTTTCCATCAGGGGTGTTGGTATAAAGGCAGGTGGCGGTCTTAACACTCCTACTCGTTAATCCAGGAAATTGCCTCGCCACGTAGTGTTCATACATCGCCTGGATTTCACTATCCGGTACTTCACGGTCTATTTCATCTGGAGTGGTCTGCGTTTCGTAAACTGCATTTGCCACCTTCACTCCACCCGAGGGGCCTGCAATCGCTGGGAATCCGTAAAAACCGTCGTTGAGTCCATTGCCAAAGGCCCAGATAAACACAGGTAGATCGCGGAATTGTTGGTAATCATTCTTGTCGGCAATATCAAACCAGTGCAGCACTTGGCGATGAACGCTAAAAACTGTGGCCTTCTCTGGCAACAAATCTTTAATCCAAGAACCCGAGGTGATGATCAATTTATCTGCAGTATAAGTTCCCTTATCTGTAGTCACAGTCACCAGACCATCCACCGAGTCGTAACTCAAAACCTTCTCATTCAAATTTAAGGATGCGCCGTACTTATTTGCAAGATCAAGTTGAGCTTGTACTGCATTTTCAGGTCGAACGAATCCCGACTCGTATTCGTAATAACCCTGCTCATCCCCTGTAAGGTTAAATGCGGGAAATCTCTCTCGAATCTGCCCAGTAGACAACTTCTCGTGCTTGATATTGTTTTTCTCTGCCAGCTCATAGAGGTTCTCTAGAAAATCCTTACCTCGACTCTGACCGAAACCTGTGCCGCCCACCATGATAAGCACACCAGTTTGTTCCAAGATATCTAGTCCAGAATCTTTTTCGATCTCTCGCCAGAGTTCATGCGATCGCTTAACCAAGGGCACATACTCTTCGCCCTCACTTGTTGCAAGGCGAGTGATACGCGTTTCACCGTGTGACGATCCACGCTTGTGGGGAGGATTGAACTGATCGATCCCAAGCACTTTCACACCCGCTTTAGCTAGTTGATAAGCGGTGGCACTACCCATTGCGCCAAGTCCAATAACAATCGCGCCATATTCACTCATGTCCCAGAGCCTAGGAGCAATTCAAATTATTTGACGGCAGACTTTTCGCAAGCGCACAAGCCTTGCATCAGCTTAAAGAGCAATGATTTGATCTGCCGCCTTAATTTCAATTTCATATATTCAAGGTGTCTCGCACGAAAGCCCCACCTACAGTCCTTTGAAATCGGCATGTAGGTGAGGCTTTTCCTCGAGTCGTTCAAACGTAACCATCAATCACTTGGGGAATGGATACTAGAGATTGTTATGAAAGCGTGACGACTACCTTTGAGGCAGATACCCCGCGGCGTTGGATGTCCATGGCAGTTTGAATGTCATTCAGACTTTTGCCGACAACCTTTGCTCGTGGGGTTGGAGGAAACCGGCCTTCAGCTAAAGCACTTGGTAGAAAGTCTTGGTAAATTGCGTGGCTTACTTCGTTTGCTTTGAGCGTTGTACCGAAGATGAATTTAACTTTGACTCCACGCCGGCGGGCACTCACCTGCAGTGAAATGTTGGAGGTAATCAACTTTCGGATGATACCCAATTGTGTGAATGCCTTCCGATTCTCATCTGCAAGAACGTCGAATGACACGGCAGGTGTTGCCATAGTGACAAACTTGTTGCCTTCGACCTGCCCAATAATTTGAACGCAGGCTGGAGCAGATGAAGTTCCTATAGCGAGAGCTCCTGCAGAGACCTTCCCTTTGAAAGCCTCGACGATCTCTTTTACGACGCTCTTACTCTTGTAATCGAATACCTGTGAAGCGCCTAACGACTTCACATACTCGAAGTTCTTAGGTGAAGAGGTTGCAATTACGTTGTTGCCAGCAGCGACGGCTAGCTGAATGGCATTACTTCCGACGCTCGTCGAACCTCCCCAGACAAGCAGAGTTTTTCCATTGGGCTTCGCATTCGCCGTTGGAAATTGCATTCCCAATTGATCTTTTTGGAAGAGTCCGCAAGAAGCGGTGGAAAGAGCGAGTGGCATCACGGATGCATCTTCAAAGGCTAGAGAGGAAGGGATAGCTGAAGCCATGCGCTCCAGAACAACCACATAATTCTGGAAAGTTCCTCGAGCTGCACTGTTGGAATCTTTGTCACTTCCTACGGCATGGCCGATTACCCGATCGCCCTTCTTAAATCGAGTGACCTTGCTTCCTACCTCGACCACTTCCCCGGCGACATCAGAGCCAAGAACAGTCGGGTACTTCAGCCAGCGGTAGGCCATATTTCCTGCGACTTGAATAATCCAGTCGAGTGGATTAACCGCCACAGCGCGAGCGGCAATAACGATCTCATCCTCGTTGGGGGTCGTATAAGGAGCCGGGGCCACCTTTAATGTGGCTCTTTTTTCATTGATCCAGGCTGCGGAATTGGTTGGCATTGTCATTTCTCCTTCGATAGTAAGTGATTACACTTGGTGTAATCAGAAGTATGACAGATGATTGCACCAAGTGCAATAACGAGGTACTATTTCGGCGTGGCTAGATGGGAAGAAGATCCGGTAGGTCGGCTCCAGTTCGCTGCCATGAGCCTCTTCTTGGAGCGCGGCTATTCCGAGGTGACTGTCGCCGAGATTGCAGAACGGGCAGGTCTCACCAAAAGAACATTCTTCAATCATTTTTCCGACAAGCGAGAGGTCCTTTTTGCAGGATCCAAAGACTTCATCGAAAGCACGCGCAAACATTTATCAGAGGCAAACCCGGAGCTCTCCCCCATCGATGCGGCTATTTATGCCTTGACCCAGAGCGGAGTAGAGCTTGAACAGCATGGTGAGTACGCCCAGGCGCGTAGAGATTTGATCGCAAAATCCACTGAACTCCAAGAACGCGATTTAATAAAAATGTCTGCGGTAACCAAAATGATTGCAGATGCATTGGATGAGCGAGGAGTGGAGCCGAAGATGGCAAGGCTTACCGCCGAAGCCGTGATCGCAATCTTCAATTCCTCATACGATGAGTGGATCGACACTCCGGGCTCAAACCTCGGCAACATAATGCAGAGACAACTGGAAAAATTTAGAGCAGCAATCGCTTAGCTCAAAGATTGGAAATTTTTAGTTCGACGTTTAGAACGACGCAATCTAATTCTCTTCACTACGCGTTTAAGCGCCGCAAGTCGTAAATCCCACTGACGTTCTAACTCTGCGATCAAAGCTCGACCCTCAACGAACCTTTTTCCTGTTGAGCCTTAATCTGTATCGCCGCGCTTTTACTTCAAGCCACTAGCCCTGAATCCACCAAAATCTGCAAGTGCTTTCTCGCGTCTTGCCCTGCCGTCTCAAGTCCATAGGTGACCAATTTGATAATTAATACATAAATTTGTAGTCAATTCTTCCCTAGCGAAAACCACCGATTTTCTTGCCAGATCTTGGGCTCAGCTCTCAATTTAAAAGATTTAATTCCAAATAATCAGGACAACAACTTCTCCAAAACGGAAAGTGGGCTAGTGGGGATATCCTGATTTGGAAAGGACAATTTTGCATTGGTTGACTGCTCGAGCAAGGCATCTCGATCACTTTTGCTCATCGATAAAAGAACATCTGGATATTGCTCGGCCAGGCTAACGAACCAACCAAACTCAGCCCAACGTTGGTTACTTATCAGTTGACTCATCAAAGAAGCCATTCTGACATTTTGTCGAAAAGTCGAATGACCAGATATGAATGTTCCAAAAGTTTGCAAAAATTGGAAACTAAAGGAATTGGCCCGATTAGCCATCTCGACAAATAAATGACCGATGATATTTTCTCTTGCTTGAAAATCGATTAAGCCGATCAAGAGCATAAGATCATCAGGATTAGGAAACCAACCAGAAGCAAATCCATTAAGAATCGCGATTCCGTATTTCAAAAGAGCGTCACCTAAGGCTGGAGCTAACATCGAATTATCAATTTTAGAGAGCATCAAAGCTACGTGCACCAAGTCGCCACCCAAATTAGCCTGCAAGCCTGCGAGCCATTCAGATTCTGAAGCTGTTCCTACCCTGATAATTGCCCATGACGTAACTGCATCTATCGCCGTCGCTTCAACCATAGGCAATTCCAGTAAGCAACGCACATATGCAAAATCAGAAGAACTCTCCAGATATCCCTGCCTCTTGTCTGAATCTAGCAACACATTGGTCGTAAAATCTAGAAATTCATTAGTGCCGATTAATTCACCCAGCAACTTATGATTAGCGATAAAAAAATCGGGTGAAACATTGAAACTGTCTTCCTTATGAAGTCTTGCAAATGTTCTCTTGCCCCATAGCTTCCAATTTGGATTAGCTACCACACACCCAAGTGCTAGATCTCCCGCAATATTCATGTGTCGCAATAACCAATTCATTTGTTCTTGGAAGAATTCCGAGTTGGAATCGGGATCGATTCCCGCGGCGACAGTTGTGTCCACCGCAATCCCAATATTTCTAACTCGTGAGAATCCGTCGACAGATTTTCTAACTTTTAGCGTTAACATTGAAAATCTGGCACCAATCTCCATATGTTGAGAGGCAATTCCATTTCCTGCATGTGCAAGCAAAACACCACTATTCGCTAGCTCCAGAATTGTCGAGTCCCCATCCGAGGACTCCGCCAAAATGTCCAGCATCACCGCAAATGCCTTCGTAGGAATTATTGGAAAGTCTTGATTTTGCAACTTCTCTCGAATGCGGGTCATAAGATCACTCCTCGCCACCCGTTCATCCAATGTATATCTAATAGCAGATTCAGTCCAAAGATTCTCTTCGGTAGTTGTCGAAGCGAACTCCACTAATGCGTCGCTTAATTGCTCGGCACTCCACTGAAGATGAATCAGTTTCTGGGAATTATCATTTGCATGCAGTCCAAACAAGGACAAAGCCTTGATTGTCTGAACTGCATCTAAATTGATGCCTAAATGAGCTGAATCAAAGCGAATATCAAGCGCCTGCAGAGTTTGACCAAATGCAGCCAATGCAGTCATCTCGTTGACAAGCTGTAGCGGATCTGAGGGGATACCAGCTATTTTCGTATACATCGCTTCACATTCTGCTGGTGTTAACATCAATGAGACTCCAACCGCTAGACCTTGGCCAGATCTAAAATCAGCCAATCGCCAAGAAGTAACATCCTTTATCGATTTTACAAGATATGGACTTATCCAATCCGCAAGCAAAGAGTCTTTTATCAAACCCGCATCATTTAGGGTCGCTAACGCATGAGTAAATTGCACACCTCCGTTAAATCCCCATTCATCAAAGCCAATTGACTCTAACGCATCAACGAAACCAGATTGACTACGTAAATCTGCAAGATCCTTCGCTTCACCCTGGTTGAGTGCATTTTCGATGGGGCGCTTAAGCAACAGTTGCAACGCATGTTTTTGATCGCTTCCAAAAAATAGGGCGCATAGGTCTGTTTGAACAGTTGAACTCAATAACCCAGATAATGATTTTTCCAGAAATGTTCCGTTCAATAGTTCTGATCGAATATCCCTACCGTCACGAGCCAATAGAACAAAGTACGCGACATGCAATATTGGAATATCGTTTCTCGTGCGCATGAGCGCTCCAATTTGATTTACAAAATTTACTAACTGACGTGGAGTCGGCTCCTCTTTACTTACTGCACCGCCAGTGTTGCCTGCATAGAGTGAGCGAAGTTGAACCAAATATCTGTTTTCCAGATCAGAAAGGCTTGGAAAAGCTTCCTTAAGAAGCATCTGCAAATATCTACGCCAATCACTCAGTACTAGCGGCGGCAGAGTAAATCTGATTTCAAAAATCTTCTCTAGGAAGGAATTTTCAATTTTGAAGTCGGAAGTCACTAATCCGGCTCCGTTGGAGCTGCCTGATGCAGCCTCGCTTTTCCAAATTTTTCTTAGGCTTTCCAAGTCGTAAGGAATAAGTACCCAGATTCGTTCTGTCCATCTTTCTGGTTTGGATGATTGAGTTGACGACGTAAAAGTTTGCATAGTAGACAAAAATCCCCGAGCTTCCTCAGTGACAACTCGATCAAGATTATCGAGAACGATTACAAGTAATTGCGAATCTTGAATAGATGCCCTTGCAATTTCTTCGAAAATACCTTCGAAATCAACGGAAGTCGGTTCCCCTCTGATGACATTTTCTTCAATCTCCTCCAAAGTTTGGTCTTGCAAAAAGAAATTTAGTTCACGCAGGAATCCATCACGAAATTTACTTGTGGGATTTTTCTTTAGGCATAGAGGGGTTAGGTAGTCCCTCACGAGCCAAGTCCAGTTGAATCCGAATATTGCAACAGACATCAAAGGAAGAAGCAAAATAAACAAACCAAAGAGGGAGTAATAGTGGTGACGGGCAGAAAAATGGTGATCAAAGAGCGTGGCACCAATTGGAAAGAATAGAAGAGTAAGAGAAGTGATTTTCCCAGCGGAAGTTAGAATGTTTTTCTTAGTATTTATGGTTGTTTTTTGTCCACGCAAGCGCTGTCTAAAACTCTTAGCATTATCAGGTCGAAGCCACTTGTTGGCCTCTAGCTCTGAAATTAGTCTTTCAAGGAAGGTTCTTCTCAAAGGATCACCTTGGTGCGCCCAAGCGTCGAAGATAAAGACGTAAACTTCTTTCGTAGTAATTCGTCCAGATTTGAAGACGCCTGAAAGTAAACTTACAACTGTAGATTTTCCAGAGCCCCAAGCTCCCTCAAGTCCGATGACTCTGCCACCGCGCTCAACGCTCATGATTTTGACTAGCGCGTCGGCTAATCTGGCATGTGCACCACCTTGAAAGTCGTCAGTTTCGGAAGGCGCGTCTTCCAAAAGGTGGATATCCATGGGGAGATCTTTATGCAATCCAAGAAATTATGTTTTTTGGTAAAGCTTCTTGTAACCAATGATTTGATACTTCGGAACGGGTTTCCGGTTCTAGGGTTGACTTGAATCTACTGGGCGACGCTCTATAGAAATGCAATTGTCTATTACTCCAAATTCCCTGTATTTCTCGCTACAAAGGTGATTCATTCGGTAAATTAAAGCACTCTCGTTAATAAGAAGATATGCATTGTCCGATTTATTTGTCTAGGTAGGATGTCCACTAAGTGATTGGTAACTTTCAAAAGGTTTCCGTTGAGTGACAAAACGGGAGTGAGAAGAACTGAAAGCCACTTTTAGAATTTAAATGCTTAGAGATTCGCCCAATTCCTAAGTGGAGCTGAGGGGACTTGAACCCCTGACCCCCTGCATGCCATGCAGGTGCGCTACCAGCTGCGCCACAGCCCCAATTTTCTTATGGAGCGGAGTTTAACCCGCTCAACTTGCCTATCTTAATTCAACGAGTTCCAAAGGCAAACGCGGGCAGTCATTCCAGAGGCGATCGAGCATGTAATAGTTACGGAGCTCTTGGGACTGGATATGGACCACGAGGTCGGAATAATCGAGCAGNACCCACTGNCCCTTGCCCTCTTTNCGGATTGGCTTCTCGCCAATTTCGGCTAACTTCTTNAAGACTTCGTCGGCGATCGCCTCGACCTGGCGCTCNTTGGCACCGGTGGCGATCAAGAAGACTTCGGATANAACCATCTGGTCGGTCATATCGATTGCGACGATATCTTGACCCAACTTTTCATTGACGGCCTCNGCCGCTCTTTGCGCTAACGCTCGGACTTGCTCACTTGCTGCCATAGAGGCCACGCTCCTTGATNTAGGTCAAAACTGATTCGGTGAGAAACTCTTTTGGATCTCCACCTGATTCAATGATCTCTCTTACCTTTGTTGCAGAAATATCTAGCGCATCGATCTCGACCTCTGGGAAGCCAGATTTCGCTGACTTTTCACCGGGGCGGCGGACTACAAGTACATCCACTAATTTCTTGAGTGCATCTGCTTTATGCCACTTATCGAAGTTGGCTGCCGCATCGCTACCGAGAATTAGTGTGAATGAATCCTTTGGAAAGAAAGGCTTGAGTTGAGAGATCGTGTCGATCGCGTAGGTGGGACCTTCGCGGCGAACTTCGAGGTCGGTGAGGACAACTTTTTCTTGCAAGGCATCTGATAGATCATCGAGCGCGAGGGTTGCCATTTCGATCCGGTCGTAGCCAGAGGCCTCTGGCTTTTCGGCGCGCATATATGGGTTGCCAGCAGGGACCACCATGATGGAGTCGAAGCGGTCTGCTAATGATTCGATGATGTGGAGATGTCCACGATGAATGGGGTCAAAAGTCCCACCCAGAATTCCTACTTTTGCGATGTTTTAATCCCGATCTAGACGAAGAACCAGGAACAACAAGAGCGACAAGATTACGAAAGCTGTTACTCCGAAGAAGACAGGAGAGGCTGGAAGTGGGCGGACAACGGTATGTGCCTCACGGGACAGTAGGTGCTTCAGCATTGGGCTACTTTAACCCATCGGGGCCGTGGGCGAGCAATTCCTTGAATTGTGCCTCGTTGAGGATGCGAACCCCGAGTTCAGCGGCTTTAGTGGCCTTGGATCCAGGTGAATCCCCCACTACGACGTAATCAGTTTTCTTGGAGACGCTGCCAGAGCTCTTGCCTCCATGAAGGGTGATGACCTCATCGACACCATCGCGAGTAAAGGCCTCGAGCGATCCAGTGACGACCAAGGTCAGTCCGGCCAAGGTCTGTGGGTTGGTGTTGACGAAAGTTTCGACAAGTGAAACTCCTGCAGAACGCCATTTACGGATGATCTCTTGGTGCCAATCGACTTCGAACCATTCGATGATGGATTGGGCGATGATCTCACCGACCCCATCGACTGCGGCTAATTCATCAATGGTGGCGTCCATGATGGCATCGATTGAACCGAATGCTTTGGACAAACTCTGAGCTGCGGTTGGACCAACGTGACGGATTGATAGAGCGACAAGAACGCGCCAGAGTGGACGAGTCTTTGCACCCTCGAGTGCAGCCAAGAACTTTTCGGCAGTTGCACCTAGGGTGCCATCTTTCTTAATGAAGAAATCACTGGTGGCTAATTTTTCGGCGGTGAGGTCGAAGAGATCACCTTCATCTGTAACGAGTCCACTTTCAAGAAGTGCGCTTGCTGCTTCGAAACCCAAGACATCGATATCGAGTGCGGCACGAGAGCCGATATAAAAGAGTCGTTCGCGTAATTGCGCCGGGCATGATTGAGCATTGGGGCAACGGATATCGACATCGCCGGATGAGATTGCCTTGAGCTTTGTACCGCAGTCAGGACATTTGGTGGGCATGACAAAAGGACGTTCTGATCCATCGCGTTTTTCGACAACTGGGCCTAAAACTTCTGGGATTACATCGCCTGCTTTGCGGATAACTACGGTGTCGCCAATCAAGATTCCTTTGCGTAGGACTTCTTCTTGATTATGCAGGGTTGCGTTACTGACGGTTGAACCTGCGACAACGACGGGTTCCATAAATGCGAATGGAGTTACTCGGCCGGTACGTCCGACGCTAACTTTTATATCCAATAACTTGGTAGTGACTTCAACAGGTGGATATTTGTAAGCAATCGCCCATTTAGGTGCGCGCGAAGTAAATCCAAGTTGATTTTGAATATCGATCTCGTTGACCTTGATCACGATTCCATCGATCTCGTGTTCTACATCGTGGCGATGGAGTTGGTAGTACTCAATAAATTTTTCAACCTCTTTGCGAGTCTTTACAACTTTGTAGCGATTACTCGTTGGCAATCCCCACGACTTAAGAAGTTCATAGGCGCCTGATTGACTTTCGAAAGTTGCGCCCTCGATCGCGCCGATTCCATGAACCACCATCGATAGTGGTCTGCTGGCAGTTACCTTGGGATCTTTCTGGCGGAGCGAGCCTGCCGCAGCGTTACGAGGGTTGGCGAAAGCCGCTTTGCCAGATTCTTGGATCTCTTCGTTAAATTCATTGAAGGCTTTGATTGGGAAGAAGACCTCACCGCGCACTTCAAGCAGCGATGGAATGTTCTTTCCCTTGAGTTCGTGCGGGATAACAGAGATGGTCTTTACATTGAGCGTGACATCTTCACCGGTGACACCGTTCCCGCGAGTAAGTGCTTGAACAAGTTTGCCATCGCGGTAGAGCAAATTGATGGCGAGGCCGTCAACTTTTACTTCGCAGAGCCAGGTGTTCTTTACCCCAGCTTTGTCGATACGGTCGAACCAGGTAGCGAGTTCATCGAGGCCAAAGACGTTATCGAGGGATGTCATGCGCTGGATGTGATCGCGCGCCTCAAATCCGGTTGCAAATCCCCCACCCACTATCTGAGTTGGAGACTCGGCAGAGCGGTATTGCGGATATTTGTTCTCGATCGCTTCGAGCTCTTTTAACTTGGCGTCGAACTCGGCATCGCTGATGATTGGCTTATCGAGGACGTAGTAGCGGAATTGATGGTCACGAAGTTCTTCGGCCAGGGCTGCAATTTGCTCGGCTACCTTCGCTGACATATGCAAAAACTACAGGGTGGCGCTGACGGTGGCGGAGCCGACAACCCGATCGCCATCGTAAATAAC
>Ga0007879_1000083_pt1 | contig 20155 bp, 22 predicted proteins | sample CryBogCBH15Jun09_FD_54995 | JGI IMG/M metagenome (GOLD analysis project Ga0007879, IMG submission 54995) | Freshwater microbial communities from Crystal Bog, Wisconsin, USA - CBH15Jun09 | ecosystem: Environmental > Aquatic > Freshwater > Lake | place: Crystal Bog, Wisconsin, USA | collected... | reverse complement strand
CCTGCACCAATTGCTGCAGCCATTGGCTCTTCAATGATGTACGCCTTACGTGCACCGGCATATTCAGCAGCTTCCATAACGGCACGCTGTTCAACACCGGTAATTCCTGAAGGCACACAAATAACCATTCGAGGTTTTGCGAAGCGACGTTGGTGAACTTGGTGAATGAAATAGCGAAGCATTTTTTCGCAGATTTCAAAGTCAGCAATAACGCCGTCTTTGAGAGGACGGATTGCTTGGATGTTGCTCGGTGTGCGACCAACCATGCGCTTGGCTTCGGCCCCTACCGCGAGAGGTTTTCCATCTTTCACGTCGATGGCAACAACCGAAGGCTCGTTGAGCACAATGCCGCGTCCTCGTACGTACACGAGCGTGTTAGCGGTACCAAGATCGACCGCCATGTCACGGCCTAAGAATGAAAAACGCTTGTCAGCCATAGAAACCCTTTAACGAAAGCACCGATAACGCCCTCTTCTACCTACAAGGCTAGGCCAAGACAGTGCCTCTCGGACGGTAAATCTTTTTTAAGCCAGTTCTGGAAAGAAGATTCCAATTTCTCGCTTCGCCGATTCAGCTGAATCTGAGCCATGAATGAGGTTCTCACTCATTTCGGTGGCCAAATCACCGCGAATAGTGCCTGGAGCTGCGTTTTTAGGGTCAGTCGCGCCCATAAGGGTGCGAACCGCCTGCCAAGTGTCTTGCGGTCCTTCAACGATCGCCACGAGAACTGGTCCACGAGTAATGAAGTCCACGAGTGGTGCGTAGTAGGGCTTTCCTTCGTGCTCTGCGTAGTGCAGTTCAGCGGTGGGACGGTCGAGAGTCATTTCCTTAGAAGTTGCAATTGTTAAACCAATGGCTTCAATGCGACCGATGATTTCGTCACCGAGTCCACGTTCAAGCGCATCTGGTTTCAGAATGATGAGAGTTCTATCCATCTACAAAATCTAACAGGCCTAGGAAAGGTGTCTTGAAGCGACGTGCATCACTTCACCTCGAACTTCGGCGACGAGATACAAACTTCCGGCAGCAACAATCAAATCTTCATCAGTTGAGTGCTCTCTCGCGTGAGCCAGTGCAGCAGCGACGCTCGGGTGCTCAATGGCTACTCCCCCAGCTTCTCTGACAGCTTCGGCCACATCGTGTGCGCTCGCCGCTCTCGGAGAGTGCGGAGCACAGCAGTGAAACTCAGTGAAGCCGAGCTCAACAAGTGGTGTCACCATGTCAATTATTTCTCGACCGGTGAGCATTCCAAGAATGCATCGACGAGTTCCCTCCACATGGAATGCACCATCGAGNGTGGCGACAAGTGCTCGTACTCCGGCTGGATTGTGAGCCCCATCAACAACGATCATTGGTTTGCGAGAAATTAGCTCCATCCGACCTGGCATACGCACACTTCGTAGCGTTTCGCGAATTACTTCTTCACCAAGCGCACGACCCAAGAACGCCTCGGCACAGACAATTGCAGTTGCAGCGTTCACTCCTTGGTGAATTCCGTGAAGTGAGACCAAAACTTCTTCGTAGTGCTCATAGGGAGTGCGCAGAGTGATTGCTCTGCCGCCAAGTGCAAGTTCATTTCGCTCAAGCGAGAAGTCATTTTCAATTGTCCAGAGTGTTGATCCGAGTTCTGAAGCTTTCTTGCTCGCTATGTCAACAACGACGGCGTTAGTTGTGGCAACAATTGAAATGCCTTCGGGGCGGAAAATGCCAACCTTGTCTGAGGCAATCGCACTGATTGTTGTTCCAAGAACTGCAGTGTGATCAAGGTCCACATTGGTAAGNACCGCAACATCACTGCTAATCACATTCGTAGAATCCCACGTGCCGCCCATGCCAACTTCAATGACGGCAACGTCAACGCCTTCGTCGGAAAAGTGCAACAGCGCCGCAACTGTCAACAGCTCAAAGCGAGTCAGTTTTATGCCCGTCACCGACTCCACATCGTTTAAGCGACTGAAAAGTCCTATGAAAGTCTCATCGTCAATTGGTTCACCATTGAGAGCAATACGCTCGTTAATTGCATGGAGATCGGGGCTGGTAAATGTCCCCACGCGAAGTCCCGTGGCGCCGAGGAGAGCACTGGTGAGCGTTGTGGTCGTTCCCTTGCCATTGGTACCAGTTATGTGAACCGTCGGATAATCATTCTGGGGATCAGCCAGCATGGCCAGCGTGTCAAAAATTGGTGCCAGCGTNGGCAGTTCTTGTCGATTTGGNGCAACGCGCTCAAAGTCAATGTGCGACTCCAGCCAGGTCAGAGCCTCAACGTACGACTCGAACTGCACTACTTAGCTCGCTCGACGGGTGCGCGTCGCCTTTCGCATTTCATATGTAGGAGCAGTCTTTTCGCGCACTGATTCTGCGGTGACTACACAGCGAAGAACATCCTTGCGACCTGGAACGTCATACATTGCTTCAAGCAGAACGCTTTCCAGAATTGATCTAAGACCACGAGCACCCGTGCCACGCTCGACCGCGAGGTCAGCAATTGCTTCGAGTGCTGGCTTTTCAATAACGAGCTCTACGTCGTCCATCGCCATCACCTGAGTGAACTGCTTAACGAGTGAGTTCTTTGGCTCAGTAAGAACATTGATGAGCATGTCTCTTGTGAGCTGTTGGACAGCGCCGACGATTGGCAGACGACCAATGAATTCAGGAATAAGCCCGAACTTCGTCAAGTCCTCTGGAAGCGCGTGACGGAACAGTTCTACGTCGCCAGCCTTCTTGCCCTCAACTGGAGCATTGAAGCCCATTGACTTCTTTCCGAGTCGACGCTCAATGATTTCTTCAAGACCCGAGAACGCACCACCACAGATGAACAAGATGTTTGCGGTGTCGATTGTGATGAATTCTTGGTGAGGGTGCTTGCGGCCACCTTGTGGTGGAACGCTTGCAACTGTTCCTTCAAGAATCTTAAGAAGGGCTTGTTGAACGCCTTCACCCGAAACATCTCGAGTGATTGATGGGTTCTCTGACTTGCGAGCAATCTTGTCGATTTCGTCAATGTAAATAATTCCACGTTCTGCGCGCTTCACATCAAAGTCCGCAGCAGAAAGAAGTTTTAGAAGAATGTTTTCGACGTCTTCACCAACGTATCCAGCTTCAGTGAGCGCAGTGGCGTCTGCAATAGCGAATGGAACATTGAGCATGCGAGCAAGCGTCTGTGCCAAGAACGTTTTTCCACAACCAGTTGGTCCAAGAAGAAGAACGTTTGACTTGGCGACTTCTACGTCGTCATCGTGAAGCGGTCCAGATTGAATTCGCTTGTAGTGGTTGTAGACCGCAACAGAAAGGATCTTCTTGGCGTCTTCTTGACCAATGACGAACTCATCGAGGAACGATGAAATCTCNCGAGGTGTGGGGAGATCTTCAAGNACTAGCTCAGGGCGGTCCCCGAACTCGTCAGCAATGATGTCATTGCAGAGGTCAATGCACTCATCGCAAATGTAGACACTGGGTCCAGCAATGAGCTTCTTAACCTGTTTTTGACCTTTAGCGCAGAAACTGCACTTAATAAGGTCGCTATTTTCGCCAAACTTTGCCACGGAAAACCTCCGACACGACCTCCGCCTTGTTCCATCCTAGGTGGTGAAGGGGCAAAAAAATGGTACCTAAGGACGCTTTGAGATCACTTCGTCAATGAGGCCGTATTCCACGGCTTGCGCTGCACTGATGATGAAGTCACGGTCGGTGTCTTTTGTAACCTTCTCAACACTTTGACCAGTGTCAGCAGCGAGCATCTCGTTGAGAGTGTCCTTCATGTGAAGAATCTCGCGAGCCTGAATTTCAATGTCAGTAGCTTGTCCACCAACGCCACCCCACGGTTGGTGCATCAGCACGCGTGAGTGNGGAAGTGCATAACGCTTACCCTTGGCGCCAGCACCTAGAAGTACTGCTGCAGCAGAAGCGGCCTGTCCGAAGCAGAACGTCGAAACGTCTGGCTTTACGTACTTCATTGTGTCGTAGATCGCAAAGAGTGCAGTGATCTCTCCACCAGGTGAGTTGATGTAAAGGTTGATGTCCTTGTCGGGGTCTTCAGATTCGAGGAACAACATCTGTGCACAGATGAGGTTGGCGATTGTGTCGTCAATGCCAGTTCCGATGAAAATGATGCGTTCTTTCAAAAGACGGCTGTAGAGATCGTAAGCGCGCTCGCCACGGTTTGATGTCTCGATAACTGTTGGTACGAGATAATTCATTGCTTTGAAGTGTTCGTTCACGCTTCTACCTTATGCGTCTAAGTCTTGACTTTGGTCAACCTTGAGAAGTTCACGGTCAATTTCCACGCCATCAGGGTCAACGAAGGTCACGTTGTCATTAAGCCAGCGAGAAGCCTTCATCTTGGCAACTTCGGCCTGGAAGGTGACAACACGTCCAGAGTCGCGCAGGTTTTGACGAAGGATCTCTGGCTTAGTGCTCATTGCTTCAGCTGTTGAGATGAGTTCTTCTTCGATTTCAGTCTCAGTTGGCTCAATCTTCTCAGCCTTAACGAGGGCACGAAGGGCGAGGTCAATTCGAACGGCACGCACTGCGTCAGCACGGAGCGTTGCAAGGAGATCGTCCGGAGACTGGTTTGTGATTTGCAAGAACTTCTCGAGGTCCAAGTTCTGCTGTGAAAGGCGGTGCCCGAGGTCGTGGAGTCGTTCGTTCGTTTCACTTGCAATGAGAAGGTCTGGAGCAAGCTCTTCAGGAACGAGGTCGCTCAGTGCGATGAGCACCGCGTCACGCTGAGACATTTGTGCTTCGACAATTTTCATGCGACGCATTTGCGAAATGATCTGCTCGCGCATCTCGTCAACGGTCTTCCATTCAGTGTTCTCTTCTACCCATGCGTCGTTGAGTTCTGGCATTACGCGCTCTTTGACTTGCTTCAGCTTGAGTTCGTAGGTTGCTGTGTCTTTAGTACCAGCAAATGATCCGTTGAGCTTCAAATCTTCGCCAGCCTTGAGGCCAACAATCAGTTCATCAACGCCTTCGGTGATTACGCCAGATCCGACTGTGTACATGTAGTCAGACATTTCAAATGGCTCGTCGTCAGAATTGATTTTCTGCATACGTACGTCCATAGTGACAAGGTCGTTGAGCGCGATTGGGCGATCAACATCACGAAGCTCTGCATCTGGTTCGCGGAAGCGGTCAATCTGCTTTAGAACTTCAGCGTCGGTTACGTTCGGCGAAGGAATCTCAACACGAAGGTCACGGTGTCCCTTGATGCTCGCTTCTGGTCGGACTTCTACTTCTGCTTCAAACTTGAGTGGACCAGATTCTTCGCCATCAGTGATGTTGATGTCTGGTTGTCCGATTGGGTCAGCCAATGTGTCTGACACNGCGTGAGCGTAGAAGTCTGGCATNGANTCACGAATTGCTTCTGCGCGTAGCGCTTCGATGCCACCGAGGTGAGCAATCAGAACGTTCTTAGGAACTTTGCCCTTGCGAAAACCTTTGATTGAGATCTGCTTAGACAGAGACTTGGCAGCAGCCTCCATGGCTTGATTCATTTCGGTCTCGTCGACCTCAACGGTGAGCTTGATTCGGTTGTTTTCTAGAGTTGATGAAGTTGCGCGCATAGGGATATAGAGCCTACCGGCTGAGAGCTAAATCTCTAAATCACAATGGGCATGGCCTGGCTAAAGGCTTGCGCCATGGCCTTATCGCCTCTAACGTCAGTCGCCGAAGCATTAAGGAATGCCTCTGCGCCAATGCGCCCAGCGCAGCGCCGCCAAAAGAGGGCCACGGGAGTGGTTATCTCAAGAACTGGCTGCTCTTCAGTCATGTCAACTGCAATGCAGCGACCATCTACGACCTTGAACATCAGTAGTCGGCCAAGGCGGCCTATGAGGTTGATCTGAACAAGGGTCCCCTCTGGAGCCTTCATCTTCTTTCCCAAGATGTACGGCACTGCTCCTTCGAAACGGTTCACCACAACTTCTTCGCCGGTGCCGTGATCATCAGCGGGCTGTAAAAGCGCATCGCGGATGTCTTGCAAGTGAATCCACGAATCAAAGATGCGAGTTTCTTGAAATCTGAAGTAAGGCTTCTCACCCTCTGGACTCCAGCCAACTTTGTCCCACGCCTCTTCATCAAGAGCGCGGAGCCTCTTCAGCGACGCCTTTGTAACAGTCGAAAACTTCTCCAGAACCTCACTGCCCGCTAGTTCGCGATTCGACTGAACGAAGGCTTCGTTTAGTTCTCCGATTTGATTTTTAACGTGAGCGGGCATCTCACCTTCAAATGCAGGAACCTCCCCACCTGAAAGTAGAAGTTCGAAACCAAGCAAGTGGCTAAGGATGTCCTTGACGGTCCAACCCGGGCAAGGGGTCAGTGCGTTGTATTCCTCGGGGCCGAGAGGTCGAACGAGACGCTCTATTTGCGTCCACGTATCTTCAAGTGAGTCAGTAATCCACTCGTACGCCACGGCTCTCCAATCGATCTCCTTGAAGCCTAGATACTGGTCGCTTTCAAGGCGAGTCATCTACAGCGTGTAACGTGGAGGTCTGCAGTTCACGGGAAGTAGCGCAGCTTGGTTAGCGCGCCTGGTTTGGGACCAGGAGGCCGGGGGTTCGAATCCCCCCTTCCCGACCATTAGAGACTCAACGAATTGATCGAGCCACTACTAACAGTGTGGCGAGCGAAAGATTGTACGAAGTAACGCTCACTGCAGTTGCCTTCATTGCTCCCGTACCCGGAATGCTCCACGTTATGAGCCCTCCATTTGCCTTTACTTGCGTGGCGCCACATTTTCCTGTTGCAACACCAGCACAATTACTCCAAACCTGAGCGGTGTGGCCGTTGACAATTTCAGTTGAAATCTTCGTATTGAATTCGAGGGGTCCATTGCATGTGCCTTGCGCTTTTTCGAAAACACTTATTCCCGGCAAGTTATTTCCAAACGTGCCTGATCCACCGAGAGCAAATACTCGAAGCGCACCGTCGTCACAAAGCGACGTGTCGCTCAAGGTGAAGTGCGTAAATTTAAATCCCGCGAAGTTTGCAGGGTCGTAAGTCTTGAATTTCATTGACGAACTGCTCTGATTCTCATTTAGTGCCAGTGAGAAAGTTGAGAGCGTATTCGAGGCAATCGCTCCAATTGGCTTTGAAGATGATCCATTGGTAATGAATACACCAAATGAAACATGTTGGTAATTCGTGACTCCACCACTTGTCACATACTGTTTCGAAGCATGTGGCTTCACACAAACACTGTTTAAGCCCGACATGTAATTGGTATTGGTGCTTATTCCGTAACAGAGTTGCGTTGAACTCTTATTTGAAAAAGTAAACACTTCATTAACTACACCTGTCCCAGGAATGTTTCCGACTGAGAACTGACAAGAAGTAGCTGTTTTTTGAGAGCCTTGGCCAACGCACGAGACGACATGGCCAAGCTGACCAGACCCGTTCCACGACCAAGTAACACTTGATGCTCCAGCGCTCGAGGTGAATGTGAGGCTTAGGAGAAGTATGGCTAAAAGTGTTTTTGTACGCATGCTGAAGACACTAAGTCGCCAGACGTCTCGCTACTGCCAGACCAAAGTCATTTACTTAGAAGTGAATAGTGGAAGTTTCGAATTCCAGCCAGGAATAATCTTGCCCACGGGTGTTGCCAGCAAATCTTCGAGAATTGAACCGTAGACATCTCTGAAGTCTGTTGTCATGAGCATATTTCCAGTTGCATCAAGTTGCGTGAGCGACGGCTCGTCACCAATGAATCCACCGACACCAGATTTTCCAACAACGTAAACAGCGTTCGATGTTCCATGGTCGGTGCCTTGGGCTGCATTGGCCTTAACACGACGACCGAATTCTGTGTAGACAACAACCGTTACGTCGTTAGCTCGCTTGGTTCCAGCAATTTGAGACATGAATCGAGCAACTGAGTCGCTGACCCCACCAATGAGTGCATTCTGTGTTGCCACTTCATCGGCGTGAGTGTCAAAACCTCCAATTGAAACTTCCCAAACTCGCGTGGGAGCACCTGCACTAATGAGTGTTGCAACTGCGTCAAGTTGTGGGTTGAGGTTCGAGTTGCCGACATTTTGCAAAGTGGGGTCGACTGGCTTCAGAGCGCCAGCTGCAAGTTCTGAACTAACGGTGCTAGCCATTTGATACAAGTTGGCAATCGAAAGTGCAGCGCTCTGCGTTACTGGTGATGCACCGGCAGTTTGAGCTCCAAGTGATTTGAACTGACTGAGCGCTGTTCCCGTTGGCAATTTAAATCCAGTTGCCGGCATCACTGATCCACTTTGCTTCGCGCCAGCAAAGGCCGGAGGCATCGTACTTCCCACCGATACTGCAAGCATTGGATTAAGAGGCTGCGTATCGAGCCACCTTCCGATCCAACCCGTTGAGATCGAAGTCGCAGGTGAAGCTGTTTGCCAAATGGCCATCGAAGAAAAGTGAGAAAGATTCGGGTTGGGGTAACTGACACCACGAACAATTGTTAACTGCTTAGCGTTCCATAATGATGCGAAGTTCTTCATCGCTGGATTGAAACCAAGTCCATCACCAAGTGGCAGAACCGTTGACTGGTCAACCGAAATTCCTGGACGAGAAGAGTAATAGGTTGAATCGAGATAGGGCACCAAGGTATTCAGTCCATCATTCCCACCGTAAAGAGTCACTAGGACCACGATTGGAGTCTTGGCTGGAAGAGGCGTCGCAACAGCAGCCGATGCAATCTCAGAAAAACTGAGTGGCAGTGATGCGGCCATTGCACCTGCGCCAGTGAGCTTTAGAAAATCACGACGAGAGAAGTCTTCACATCTCATTGGTTCACCACGTATTCCGGTGCATTGAGCGCCAGCCAAGCGAGTCGTGCAGGGTCACTCGCTGCACTGGTGAGAACCTGCTGGGTTGTAGCCCCCCATCCAGCAACACCCAACCACATCGCAGCGGCGGCAACACGCTGCTTCGCTGGGAGAACTGAAATTGGAGAAAGATTGCCGTGACTTACTAGGTACTGCGACAGATTTATTCGCTCTTGCGCTTGCGCTGCACCAAGCCAGAATTCATCGGGTGGCCATCCACCGACGTTGGGCGGATTAAAAGGTGTATTGCCCATTCTTGCGAGTGCGCTGAAAACTGTTGACTGAGTTGGCAATGTGGACGGCTGAATGCTTAGGGCTCGACAAGCGCTCACAAACCACTCAACTGGTGATTTCGCTTGCGCGTGAAGAGAGTCGCTAAGGGCTGCGTGATACACGAGTGCCTTTACTGCTGCGCCAATATCTCTCGTGGCGAATGCATCACTCAAAGTACTGTCTGGCTGAGGTGAGGATGAGTTGTAAAAGCGGAACCAGAGTCGTTGCGCGATGAAGTCTTGACACGACTTTTGTGAAGTCAGCACCGCGACAGCATCTTGAGGCGAGAAGGCTCCCGTAGTGCCGAGGATTGAAACGGTTGACGTGTCGTGAATCTTCGGTGTGTACGTAATCACTCCGGCTTCTAACGAATCAGCGGTGATTTTGTAACCAGTGAACGATTTCGCGAGTGCCGTGACGTCGGCTTGGGAGTAGTTGCCAACACCGAGAGCGAAGAGCTCCATGAATTCACGAGACAGATTTTCATTCGGAGCCGCCACGTAGTTCTGTTGACCATCGAGCCAGTACTGCAGCGCACAGTCATTGATCATTGACTGAGCCATGGTGTTGAAATTGCCGAGTGCATTTTGTCGAAGTACTTGGTTCTGCGTCAACATTGGTGTGGCGTAATTAACTTTGCTAATTGCTGTTGCCCAGTGCCCGTGCCAAAACCACGTCATTCGCTCAGGTAGTGCGTTGTCAGCAAGCACCATGCGGTCCAGCCACCAAAAAACCAGCTGGTAGTACTCCAATGCGTCTTGGAACTTTGCAGCCTTGGAAACAAGCGAGCCGATTTTTGCGAACGTTGGTGTGCTGAGATTTGACACACCTGCATCGACCGCTGGGACATTCAGAATTGACGCCTGCGCACTTGGGACGCCGCCCGCCATTAACTTCGCGAACTCCCCCGGCTTCGGACCAAAACCGAATCGGTGTATGAGTCGCGAAATCTGCGCCTGGGTTGAAAGTTGCGTCACGTAAAAAGGATACGCACTGCTTCTGTGAGCAGCGTGTGAAAGTGCTGACAATCTCCTGAGTGCCCCCGGCAAGACTTGAACTTGCAACCTGCGGGTTAGAACTCCGATGCTCTATCCAGTTGAGCTACAGGGGCGCACCCTCAATCGTAGTTAAATAAAACCTTCCTTTTGCCAGGTTCCTACGCTGTGCAATACTTATAGGTCTTGGTGGGTGTAGCTCAGCTGGTTAGAGCGCCAGGTTGTGGTCCTGGAGGCCGCGGGTTCGAGACCCGTCACTCACCCCAAGAATTGCCCGTCGGCACCATAAATAGTGGTGTCGACGGGCATTTTTTCTGTCGCGACATGGCGCTCGAAACTCCGTGTAGATTTTCGCTACACACCTCATTCGAGGTCTAAGGGGGAAACATGACAATCGTTCGCGATTCGTTCTACATCAATGGACAGTGGGTTAAGGCCTCGTCAAAAGAAACACTCGAAGTAACAACTTCTGGAACAGGTGAGATCTACGCAACAATTCCTGCTGGAACTGTTGAAGAGGCAAATGCTGCAGTTGATGCAGCTGCTGCTGCTTTCACTTCATGGGCCAACACCAGCCCCAAAGAGCGTGGTGAGCTACTAACACGTATCTCAGAAAAGCTCGCAGAGCGTGGTGACGAAATTGCTCTATGCATTGCTAACGAAGTTGGAATGCCACTGATGCTCGCTAAAGGAATTCAGGCTGGACTACCAACCTTCACGTTCGCCGACAACGCACAACGTGCATCTGAGTTTGTCTGGGAAGAAGAAGTAGGAACATCAACACTCGTTCGCGAGCCAGTAGGTGTTGTTGCTGCGATCACACCTTGGAACTACCCACTGCACCAAATCGCTAACAAGGTTGCCGCCGCACTTGCTGCTGGTTGCACCGTTGTTCTGAAGCCAAGTGAAGTTGCTCCGATCAACGCATTCATCCTCGCTGAGATCATCCACGAAGTTGGGCTGCCTAAAGGTGTATTTAACCTAGTAACAGGTGTTGGCCCAGTTGTTGGAGAAGCCATCGTTGCTCACCCGAAGACTGACATGGTTTCATTCACGGGTTCAACTCGTGCAGGAAAGCGCGTTATGGAAATTGCCGCGCAGATGGTGAAGCGCGTTTCACTCGAGCTCGGTGGCAAGTCTGCCAACGTAATCCTCGAAGACGCTGACATTGCTAAGGCNGTNGCTGACGGAGTTGGAAAGGCTTACCTCAACTCAGGACAGACTTGCTCTGCNCTAACTCGCATGGTTGTTCCACGTTCGAAGTTGCAAGAAGTNGAAGATGTGGCTGTTGCTACTGCTGCAGCATTCACACCAGCNGATCCAATCACTGGCGCAAGCTTCTGTGGTCCTCTTATCAGTGCTGTTCAACAGCAGCGCGTACGTGACTACATCAACAAGGGAATCGACGAAGGCGCTCGCCTTGTTTGTGGTGGCGTGTCGGTTCCAGAAGAACTCTCGAAGGGTTTCTACGTAATGCCAACGATCTTCTCTGACGTGAAGAACTCAATGACTATTGCGCAAGAGGAAATCTTTGGACCAGTTCTTTCAATCATCCCTTACGACACCGAGGAAGAAGCCGTAGCTATCGCTAACGACTCTCTCTACGGTCTCGCTGGTGGAGTTTGGGCTGGCACCGACGAGAAGGCCTTCGAAGTCGCTCGAAAGATTCGTACCGGTCAAGTGGAAATCAACGGTGGTGCCTTCAACATCGTGGCGCCATTTGGTGGCTACAAGCAGTCAGGAATTGGTCGTGAACTAGGAAAATACGGATTCGAAGAATTCCTAGAAGTCAAGGCCATCCAGCACAACTAAGGAGTTCGCCGAGCGCGTGGCGGTATAGACTCGTCACGCGCCGGTAGCTCAATTGGCAGAGCATTTGACTCTTAATCAACAGGTTCCGGGTTCAAGTCCCGGCCGGCGCACTGAAAACTCCCCGAGGAAACTCGGGGAGTTTTGCTTTAGAAACACTCAGCTAGTTCAAAAAGGAATGCTTGCAGCGTTTGTATTTGACTTCGGAGTTTGTCATCCGCGCTGTTCCACTTCTCATCATTCAAAATTCCATTAGTGGCTGCAGTTTCTCTAAGGGCAATCTGCATAGTCGTGAGCCACGCCCAAGCCTCTTGCTCATTAATGAACTCTTCATTTCGAGTCATGTACGCGAGTTCCGCATTCGTAGAAATCTGACTTTGTCGAGTCAACATTGCGAGTGGATTGTCGTCATCACTTGAGGGGTCAATAGGGGCATTAAGTCTGCGGTGCCAGTCGTGCTCAGGGTCTCGCTCGGCGGCGACCACATGGCCGAAGGCTTCATAAACAATGTTTCGCCCAGCCTCGTTTAGTCGAACCTCAATTCGTCCGTCGCGACGCTTAATGAACATCTTGTTCTTGCTCATGGCTGCTCGATTGTTGACTGAAGTCCAGCTACTTGCAATTTCACGCAGTAGCTTTCGGCGATGTCTTTTTGTCCCGACCAGACAACTGCTTTGCCTTCATTGTGCACCGTCAGCATCAACTGAGTGCACTTGGCATTGGGGTATCCAAAGATTCGTTTAAAAATGACTTCAACGACTTTCATCGGAGTAACTGGATCGTCCCAGACAAGAACGTTCCAGGGGCGCACCGTTTCGACGGCGTCATCAGTAAGTACCTGAGAGCTGGTGGTCTCTACTCGTTGTGGTTTTACCGATGCCATGTATCTAGTGTCTCATGTCGCGGAACGAATTAAAAGGAAAATCTTTAGGCTGTGGAAGTGGCAAATACTGACGTCAGGCTTCCCAAGGGATTCAAAGAGCGATTTAACGTCGCAATTAGAAACACCATTGGCCTCACCCAAGATCCGATCCCAATTTGTGATGACCCGGAAATCTCATACATGGCCATAAATAGCGTGGCTCGGCTGGTTCACGGTGACCTGGCTTCAATGCTCATTGGTGGCATAGCGAGTCTCTTTTTTCAGACGCTTCACCCCTACGCAATGGCGGGCGTTGCGCAGCACTCGAGATATCAAAACGATCCATTGGGGCGAATGCTCCAGACTGCAAATTTTTTAGGTTTCACTACCTACGGCCCAAAAGATCTGGCCTACTCATCTATTGAGCGAGTTCTTGCCGTTCACGAAGCCGTGCGCGGAACTGCTGATGATGGTGTTGAGTACTACGCCAACGATCCTCATCTTCTCCTCTGGGTGCATTGTGCTGAGATCTCAATGTTTCTCGAAGGCTATTTGAAGTTCGGCAGAAAGCGCATCACTGATCAAGAACGAGATGCCTACGTTTTAGAAATGTCACAACTAGCACTGGACTTTGGAATTACAAATCCGCCAAGGACTTACCGAGAGCTACGAGATGAACTGAGTCGCTTTCGCCCTGAACTGCGACTGATTCCAGAGGGCGCAGTGGCTCGAGACTTTGTTGCTCACGAAATAATCAAAGAACGCTCAAAAAAGATTGTCTTCTGGTTCTTTGTTCAAAGTTCCTACGCACTCATGGAGCCATGGGCTCAGGAGTTGCTTGGTGTTCCTAGGCGAGTTCGGCTCAACAGATACTTGATCAAACCAGTAACAAAGTTCTTAAGTCGGTGTTTACGGATCTTCGTTCCGCCCTATGAGCCGCCTAGGCCATAAGGCCGAGACCACCGTCAACAACGAGTACTTGACCCGTTACGTACGGAGTGCTCGCTAGCGACAAAATCACGTCAGCCACGTCTGCTGGTGTTCCGCTTCGCTTCAGTGGAGCCATGGCGCTCACAACGCCTCTAATTGCGTCCCAGTCAGCCGTCCAGGGCGTATCAATGAGACCTGGGGCCACTGCGTTTACTCGCACTTCTGGGCCAACAACCTTGGCGAGCAGCGCTGTCATGTGATTAAGGGCAGCCTTTGAAGCAGCGTATGGAATTGATGAACCAGTTTGGCGAACGCCAGCAATTGATGAAACGTTCACAATGGCACCCTTCGCTTCTCTAAGAGCTGGCATCGCGTGAACTGAGATGTTCCATGTTCCAAAAACATTGACTTCGAAAATATCTCGCCACACATCAAGCGTTGCTGCGTTGATGTCAGCGTGTGCAATAACTTTGGTGGCTCCAGCATTGTTGACAAGAACATCGAGTCTTCCGTAGCGCTCGAGCACCATGGCAATCATCCGTTCGCAGTCTGCGTCATTGGAGATGTCGCCTTGGATGTAAAAGGAACCTGGCGTCTTTTGACTCAGTGCTTCACCTTCGCTGACACTTCTCACTGAGTTAAAAATTACGTGGTCACCTAGCGCAGCGAATCGAAGTGCAGTTTCTTCACCAATCCCGCTCGTAGATCCAGTGACAAGTACAACGCGACTCATTATGAGGTCCTCGCAATTCTGTAAGAGCCAGTCCAGCGCTGACCTGGTTCAAGGATGATTAAGTCTTTCCCGCTTCTAAGCGCGTCAGGAGGACAGGTCATTGGCTCAATCGCAACTGACGTGCGGCGCCTTCCAACTGGCAAGCTGTCACCCGTGAAGACCTGCAGGTAGGGAAAGTTGCGGTCCATTGATACGTCAATGTTTGACCCCTTGGAGTCCTTCAGTGAGACGGTGCACATTCCAGTGTCATCACGATTGAGCTCAGCGTACGTAACGTCAAGGTTGTGCCCATTCACCGACTTTGTTGTTCGAAAGTCGTAGTTGTTTCCCGCCACCGGCAAAATTTCGCCCGTAGGAAGTTTGCGATCATTCACTGCAACGTACGCATTAGCTGGAACGGTTAACTCTGCACCCTCGATTGTTGGCGTTGTAACCGCGAAGTATGGGTGGTAACCGAGGCCGAACGGAATTGGAACCTCATCAAGGTTTTGCACTGTTGCAGTTGTGGTGAGACCTTTAGGTCCTAAGTGATAGTCGAGTGTCAACTTGGAGATAAATGGATAGTCCGGAAGTGGGTGGAGAACGAGTGACATGACGCAACGATTTTGGTTCGCCACTTCAATGTCGAATGGGCGCCAACGAGCCAGTCCGTGATTGGAAGTGGCGTGAACTACATCATCAATTTTGGCGGAGCCTGTACGACCTGAAAAAGTCCACTCGCCGTCGCCAATACGGTTGGGCCATGGGTATAGAACTTGATTTCTAGCGAAGTCCGGGATGTCTTCAGCGGCGAAGCCTTCAACAACTGGAACCCCACCTTTTACGTAGACACGAAGGGTGGCACCGACTTCGGTGATAATTGCGCGCTGATCGCCGTGGGCAATCGCGATCTGTTCTCCTGATGGAAGCATTAGCTATTTTTCCTTCTATTCACTGACATGTAACTTACGACAGTTAGCCTTAGAAATATGCGAATACTCATAACTAATGATGATGGAATCAATGCCCCTGGAATAGCGGCCCTCACCCGGGCTACTTCAAGGTGGATTGAGCGGTGCCCAGAAGGCGAAATTCGCGAAGCAATTATCGTTGCCCCAAACCGGAACTACTCAGGTATGTCTTCAGCGGTTGGCGACGTTTTCGACAACCCTTCAGTGAAGTACAAGAAGCAAATGATTGAAGGGGCAGACAACATTCAGGGCTATGCCCTCGACGCTCCCCCAGCTCTGTGCGCAATTCTTGGAGCGATCGGAAGTTTCAATTTTCAACCTGACCTCATTCTCTCTGGCATCAATGCTGGTGCCAACGTCGGAAGAAGCGTGCTTCACTCGGGAACTGTTGGGGCAATCCTCACAGGAGCACAGCTCGGACTATCGGGACTTGCTGTCTCAACAAACTGGGGCGAAGGAGTTTCCTACGAGCCAGCTGCAGACATCGCAATTGAAGTTCTCGAAGTAATGCTCCAAGCGCCGCAGCGAACACTCATGAATCTCAATGTTCCAAATCTCCCGAGAAGTGAGATCAAGGGTGTTAAGCGAGGTCGAATTTCTACAGCAGGAATTGTGAAGTCTGCAAAATCTGGAGCAGGCGGCCCACTTGATGACGAAGGTGAGCTCAAGCTTCGACTCGGTGCCGCTACCCCAGAACTTGGTGACGTAAGTGATGAAGACGCTGACGAAGACGGTGCATTGATCGCCGCTGGCTACGCGTCACTGACTCCGCTTCGTGGGCCTCACGAAGAAACAGACATGGGGCTCAGTGATCTGATGCACATGTCGCTCAGCGTCATTGAACGACACTTGAAGGAATCCAACTAGTCCGACACCGGGCGACGTCGGTTCTCTTTGACTCGACTTCTAGCTTTCTTTTCATCAACGCGGCGAACTTTTGAGCTCTTGGTGGGCTTGGTTGCTCTGCGAGGAGCTTGGCGCGTAAGGCCATTTGCGATCTTTAACGCCAATTGTTCAAGAGCTGCTGACTTGTTCTGTGCCTGCGAGCGGTAACGGCTCGCACTAGAGCGAACGACGGTGCCTACTTTTTCAATTAGCAAGGCACGCTCGGTTTCGCTCAGCGCTTCAGATGTATTGACGTGAAAAGAAACGACGACGCGAGTGAGGGACCTATTTGCGTGCTGTCCTCCTGGGCCGCCTGAAGTTGTGACGCGAAGTTCAATTTCGCTAAACGGTATTGTGAGTCTGGAGCGAATAAACAGCGAGCCGTCGGCGTTTACGCGCGGCCCCGACATGTCTACTTACCTTCGGGAAAACGAACCATCGCGAGTTGACTACCCAGCGCTACAAGTTCGCCTCTTTCGTCAAACATTTCACAGCGTTCGTCCACGAGTCCGTCGGCAATAACAACACACCACTGACGAGCTCGTAGCCACTCGCCTACTGGCACGCGACGGACGTATGAGCTGAGTTGCAATGTTGGCACCCATCCAGAAGAGCCAATCGCGAATGTTGCTGGTGGCATGGCGTCGGTTGCGAACAACAAACTGTGCGGTGACCATAATGCATCGTCATCGTCAAGTCGCAGCCACATCTTTAACTCGGCTTTGTCAGAGATCTCACCATCGCGCCACCCAGAGCTTGCTGGGTCAAAACGTTGATCAACAACCTTTGCAATGTTGATTTCATCTCCGCCAGTAGAGCGGCGGCAATCTTCGAGTGGGGCAATGTCAAACATGGGTGTATCGGCGTATCTGAGATCAGACTCTGCGCCNAGNGTTCCGAGCGTCGCGATTGATTCATTCGTGATTACGCCTTCTTGAAGGAGGGTTATGTGGACAAATGAAACACCACGCCCAACTTTTCTGACATCAGTGTGTAGTTCTGCCGGTCCTGTACGAGGAGCGCCAATGTAATTTGTCGTTAGAGCGGTCACGTGTTGATGAGCTGATCCCTGCGCACTGGCAGCAGCAAGCGCCGCGCTTCCNAGAACNGTCTGCAAGTACCCACCATTTGGTCGTCCATCGGTGATGGTGTAGTAATCGGACAAAACGGCGCTAAANCTGCCATCTCCNAGCGGTTCAACTGCACAGGCATCACGGAGGGGTCTGATCGTATTCATCTGACAACCTTACGACAGCGCACGGTCATGGCTGTAGATTAGAACCCTAGGAAGAAGGAAAAATGCCAACGATTCAGCACTTTATTAATGGAAAACGAGTTGATGGAACTGGCGACATTCCAGTTTTCAATCCCGCTACTGGCGAACAATCAGGCAGCGCCCCTATTGCTGATGCCAAGTTGCTTGACGACGTTGTTGCCCAGGCTCAACAGACCGCAGCCACATGGCGCAACTCTTCACTCTCAGTTCGTACAAACATCCTGTTCACCTTCCGAGCACTACTGGTAAAGCACACTGACGAACTCGCCGAGATTATTACTGCCGAGCATGGAAAAACAATTGCTGACGCCAAGGGCGAGATCGCTCGTGGGCTAGAAAACGTGGAATACGCCTGCGGCCTCGCTGAGCACATGAAGGGTGGCTTTTCCAGCCAGGTCGCAGACGGCGTCGACGTCCACTCTGTGCGTGAAGCCGTTGGCGTAGTTGCTGCAATCACACCGTTCAACTTTCCAATCATGGTGCCACTATGGATGACTGCCAATGCGCTCGCTACAGGAAACGTGGTCATCTTGAAGCCTTCTGAACGAGACCCGTCGGTTTCAGTTCGACTCGCTGAGCTTCTGAAAGAAGCTGGGCTCCCAGACGGAGTGTTCAATGTGCTCCACGGAAATGCAGACCTCGTGAACGGAATTCTCACTCACCCGGGAATTGATGCAATCAGTTTCGTGGGTTCAACTCCAGTTGCAAAACACGTCTACGAAACTGGAACCAAGAATGGAAAGCGTGTTCAGGCTCTTGGTGGCGCCAAGAACCACATGGTGGTTCTTCCTGATGCTGATCTCGACATAGCTGCAGATGCCGCCATCAACGCAGGCTTTGGTTCTGCTGGTGAGCGTTGCATGGCAATCTCAGTGGTTGTTGCCGTGGGTGACGTTGCCGAGCCTCTTCTTGCGAAGATCACCGAGCGCATGGACAAGCTCACCGTTGGACCTGGCAATGATCCAAAGTCTGACTTTGGCCCAGTGATCACAAAAGAACACCGTGACCGTATTGTTAGCTACGTCGTAAATGCACCAGCAGACGGTGTGCAAGTAGTTCGCGATGGAACAGCAATGGCTAGTGAGAAGGGCTTCTATGTGGGCCCATGTCTTCTTGACGGGGTGAAGCCTGGAATGAAGTCATACGACGACGAAATCTTTGGACCAGTTCTTGGTGTTGCACGTGTCGCGTCGTACGCAGACGCAGTTGCCATGATTAACGCAAATCCATTCGGAAACGGAACTGCAATCTTCACTCGTGATGGAAATGCTGCTCGACTCTTCAGTCGTGAAGTCACGGTGGGCATGATTGGAATCAATGTTCCAATTCCAGTTCCAATCGCCAGCTATTCATTCGGTGGATGGAAGAATTCACTATTCGGCCACTCACACATCTATGGCCCAGAAGGATTCACCTTTTACACCCGCGCGAAGGTAATCACCACACGCTGGCCACAACCATCTGAATCACAAATTGACCTCGGCTTCCCGAGAACTCGTTAGGGAATCGTGAGTAAACAACACACCAGCGTCCGTTCATACGGCGTGCTGATTAATGAAGGCAATGTTGCACTAGTTAGATCGAGTAACCCCAAGCACCAACCACCTCTTTGGTGGCTTCCTGGTGGAGGCATTGACTTCGGTGAATCACCTGAGGACACCCTTCTCCGTGAATTTGTCGAGGAAACTGGACTTGAGGTCAAGAATCCGAAGCTCATTGGCACAACCAGTGATCTTCGCCGCAGAGATAACGGCGACAAGCTTCACACCGTAAGGATCCTCTTCACTGTTGAACTAGCTGGTGGAGAGCTTCGCCACGAAGTTCACGGCACCACCGATCACGCTGGATGGTTCTCGCTTAGTGAGATCAGCGAAATGAACCTCGCTGATTATGCAAGAGATGCGATTGAACTTGCGAAAGGCTAAGAGCGTTCTGCTCGGACCACGTGAGGATGTCTTTGCTGGTAAAGATGCTGTAAATCAGGGTCGTGAAAGAAACCTTAAAAGTGCGTTGCACAAATTTGACGTAGTTGATGTTCGAATTTTTGGAAAAAATGTTGAGTTCATGCGAGCATGATTAAGTCCTAGAGTTTTGATATGAAATACGCAATCCTGGTCACACTCATTGCCAGTTGGTACTTAGCAGGACTTTCAGTCACGGTTGCGCTGAATGTGTACCCATCGTTTGAGTTTGTTGATGGCGAGAAGTGGCAACGATTCCACGAGCATCACTCGAATCGAATTAGCTGGGCAGTCGGCCCTGCATGGATTGTTCAAGCGGCTGGACTGGCAATCTGGTTATTTTCCGTCTCGCACAAAACCCTGGCCATGTGGACGGCGAGTTCACTTTTTGCCCTAGGTGCCGTGGGGCTAACAATTTTCAGTGCAGTTCCTATCCACCAGAAACTCTCTCATGGCTTTAATGCAGATCTACTGAGAAAGCTTCGTTTCACACACGTGCTGCGAACAATTTCATGGTTGCTTGGCGCACTCTGCACAACTCTGGCACTTCTTCAAGTGCTTTAGACCTGCGACTACTGCGCAAATGCGTCCGCTGGCAAGTCTTTTTCACCGCTTGAAATAGCGCTCAGAATCCTGTTGGCTACAAATGATGGCTCAAGACCTTGAGGCATCTTTGG
>Ga0007879_1000076_pt1 | contig 20891 bp, 47 predicted proteins | sample CryBogCBH15Jun09_FD_54995 | JGI IMG/M metagenome (GOLD analysis project Ga0007879, IMG submission 54995) | Freshwater microbial communities from Crystal Bog, Wisconsin, USA - CBH15Jun09 | ecosystem: Environmental > Aquatic > Freshwater > Lake | place: Crystal Bog, Wisconsin, USA | collected... | reverse complement strand
GTGAACAGAATGGGCTACTACATCACAGTCAAGCCGTGGAGCGAGGAAACTGTGGTCGAGGACGAAGAGTTGGAAGAATTGGACTAGGAGGTTGCCCCCGAAGTTTGGGGGCAATCTCCCCCTATCGCGTGTGCGCATACGCGAAATCGCGTATCGCGTGGGCATGTACGCGAATCGCGTACGCGAAGAGTTTTTCAAAAAAAAATGGGGAAAATGATTTGACATTGACGTCGGCGTGTGTCATACTGTTTGGGTCGAGAAAACGTCTCGGCAATTTACCGAAAGGATTACCAATGGCGACAGCCACTAAGAAAGTTGTAAGCACCGAGGTTCAGGATACTGAAGATGACAGCCCTACGTCGTACAGCGTGACGGTAATGGTTGAGTACCGGTTTGACGTAGATGCCGACGGCGAAGCGGAAGCGGAAGCCGAGGGCTGGCGCTACGAAGACTACAAGGGTTTTGCATCAGTATACAGCATTGACGTGGAGGAGAACTAATGACCAACTACACCACTATTGAGCAGTTAGTAGAGGCGGTGCAGAAAGCACTCCCGAATTGCGACATTGACCTTGACAACGAGGGTCAGGTCATCATTTACACCAACTATTCATTCATTGACGGCGTTCTAAAGGAGAGCGAATAATGGCAAAAATGTATGTAGGCTTTGACGGCAACTATGGTAGCGCCGAGGATTACGACCTCTTTATCTTCGACACCGAGGATTTTAGCGAGGCGCAACTGCACCTTTTTGATGAAGACCCCGCCGAGTTTTACCTACGGGCGACGAGCGACGACTGGGAGGGCTTAGAGTGAGGAGCGCAACCGAGGCGTCGAGCGCCCTTATCCTATACGCCGAGCGCAAGTTTCACGGCGAGGAGACGGAAGCCAACGAACTGCTGTATTCTTTGCTAGTAGAGATGCTACAGTGGAACGTAGCAGTCACGGACAAAGTTTTCGATTTCTTTGACCACTGACTTGACAAAGTAAAAAACCCCTGTTATAATAGATGAGTACCGGAAAAGCCGGTGCAGAGACAAAGGAGCATAATGCACGTATTACATTTTATCGCAGTAGAGGCTGACAACGCCGAAGACGCAATCTCTCAAGTAGACATTGCTTTGACGCACGATGACAACCCCGTTTTTCCGTGGAGCGACTGGGCAGAAATCGGGGGGCGCTGGGAGGACGAGGGCGAGGTTCACTGCTACGCAGACGACCCCACAAAGTTTGAGGACTTTTTGGAGCGTGCCCGTCTCAACCGAGTGAATGAAATCAAGTTTCTGTTGAGCAACATTGACACCGAGGCAATCATTGAAGAAGTGCGCAACTTTGATGGCCGTGATGCCGGACGCAGTCTTGATTTTTACCATCTCCGTCAGGCTATTGCCATTGCCGAGGGCAACGGAAAGCACGATGCCTACTTCTACGACCTGAAAGAATGGTGCGAAGACTTCAAGTATCTCCGTGAGCGCATGGAAACAGACCCCACTCGTCAATTCTTAGTCTTGGTAGATTTTCACCACTAGGACTTGACAAAGCAAAAAACCCGTGGTACAATGGTTCATCACCGAAAAGCGGTGGTGACAGACAGAAAGGATACAAAATGGGAGAGCACCACGTTTACTTCGTAAGCATTACTTGCGACCACATGGTTCTAAACACTGTTGTCTACTACGACAGAACGCCCGACGACGACCGGCTGGAAGCGGACATTGAAGACGTTCTGCTGGAACTTGCATCACGAAAGATTTTTCAAGAATACGGTTTCAACCCCTACAACTGGGCTATTGACACCGACTACACCTACGGAGGAGAACAATAATGACTGTAAACTATGACACCGACGGGACGCCATACATGGAGGTCTCTTACACCTACACCGTAAGCGTTATCGCTGAAAACGCTGATGAGGCGCTGATGTACGCTGACGGGCTTTTCAACGACCAGACGGGCGCAAACCCCAATGACTTCCACGTCGAGGTGCTGTAATGAGTACCTACACGCACTATTTTGTGGTGGGCTACCACAAAGACCGTGGGTTCTTTTGCGACACCGACGTCTTGGAAGCACATTTTCCTGACGGCTGTATCTGGGATGAAGACCTACAAGAGTATCTTCGTATCCCTGACCAGGGATTTAGGGAATACGACGCCNACCTTTATTCGGCGCTACTGCATTACATCCGCAAACTAAACGAAGAAGGAGGCTACTAATGAGTAAGTGGATTATCAAGGACTGGGCGGGCAACCGACTGTGGACAGAGTTCGGGAGCGACGACCCGAACCTATCGTTCAACAGTTTTGAGGAAGCGTGGGACTTTATCTACGTCGCAAAGCCCGAACCAGACGAAGACAGCCCTGACTGGGTTGATGGCTGGTACGACGACTACTACGTGGAGGAATTGGCATGAGTAGGTTCACTCACTACTTTGTCGTGGCCTACAACGAGGACACGGGCTTTACTTCCGACACAGGCACCCTAGAGGCAAGGTTCTCCGAGGGCGTAATCTGGGACGAAGAGGAGCAGGAATGGGTACGTATCGAAGACCCTGAGTTCCGTGCGCATGACGCCAGCATCTATTCCAACCTACTGAAAAGGCTACGGTGATGGTTTCTAATAACACGGGATTTTTCAATAACCCTTTTCTAAACTTCCTGATGAGAGGGGGTGAGAGAAAATGAGCAATTATCAACTCCAGAGACCAAACAGCACCAACATTGTTGCGCAACAATTACAGTGCTGTGGAAAGTTAGTCCCGATTGGCAACGCACGCTTTATGAAACGTGCCGTGGAGCGCCACCGTTGTAAGTAGCAACTAGCCCGTGGCTAGGCAGTCTATCCAAAACCCTTTGTAAGACCCCTGTAGTGCCCTGTAGTGCCCGCTTTATCCCAACTGGATAGATTGCCTAGCCCNCGTAAAATAATGCCTAAAATCGACGCCTCGCGTGGGTCGCGTGTATACGCGATTCGCGTGTTTTTTTTTCGCGTATACGCGAGGCCAAAATTTCCAAAAAGAAACGGGCAAACTCAGCCAGTTTTTGAAAAAAAGACTGGGGAAAATTTAGCCCAAGGCCGGCCTCAGCCAGTTTTTAAGGCAAATGTGGGGAAAAATTAGCCTCGGATAAACCCTCATAAAGTACAGTATACCACAATTTTTGTACCATTACAAGGAATATTGGTACAAATATATATGATTACTAGGGGGTTTTGGCTCTAAAAGTACCTACACGCGTGCGCGAGGGACCGGGCAAGGGCGTATAAGCATGGTTTTTTCACCTTACACTCCTCTTCCCCATAACTCACATCACTCACAATCCCTGCGTGCTTTCCTCAATCACCTTGCAAATACTCAGGTTCTTCACCATCAACAACTAACTCACCGCTTAGCACCTGTCTGGTCATCTCATTTAGCCACTCGTTCAATTCTGCATCACTTACCGTACTCTGTTGTTCAAAATACGCCTCTTCATTCATTTCCGTGTTCAACTGTCCCATCTTCTCTCCTGTGTCTGGGTTTCTTCCGTCGCTTAGCATTGCCTCAATGTAGGTTTGCATTATTTGCTCTTGAAGTTGTTCCAGTGTAGGCCCGGATTCTTCTTCCTTCGGGTTGCCCCCCGCAAAAAAATCAGTCATCGGTTGCTCTCCTTGTTGTGGTGGTCGAGATAAGCACATACTTCCCAAACAACGTTAGTGATTGAAGCGCCAGTGCCAAGAATAAGAAACACTACCAACAATGCCCACGGCGTTGTTGCTGCAATGAAGANAANCAAAGCNGCCAACCATGCCAAAGAGATTCGAGTTTTGGGCTCGAGACCCCTTATTTTTCTCCAAAAATTTTTGAATGTAAAGCGGGGCTTATTAATATTTGTTCTCATTACTTATTACTTTCATAATCGTACGTACCCCAAGGCTTTGGCTTGGGTAGTGCTTCTCTTTGCCAATACTGCGCCCCGCCCTCGGATGGCTTGAAGGCAAAGAACCAGCCGCTTTCTTCCGTTTCCTTGTTCCACTGGAACACCTCTACGTGACTGCCAACTTCCATGAGGTTGCCGTGGACGGGGCGTAGCATTAGTTGTCGGTCAAGACGGCTACAATGCCCGCTAGGGGCACGTGGACGTACTTGACGCCCTCAATCTCGACGCCGTGAGCCATGTTGTGCTTGAAGACTACAGAGTCTCCGGGCTTTACTGTCTCGACGTCGGGACCAACTGCGATTACTTCAGCGACGTCGGGCAATGGCCCTGCGCCCTGAGGAATGACCAAGCCCGATGCGGTCTTCTTGTCTTCCTGCTCGAGTTTGATAATTACGTTGTCTGCTGTGGCGTTAAATGCCATTGCGTTCTCCTTCTAGTTTTTCGATAGTGACCAGTATGTGCATACGGCAGTCTTCCACGCCACCCTTGTACCCTAGCCACTCTGGTGATTCAAGGTTTTCTGCAAACACTTGCAAGCCATGTAGTTTGCTGTAGATTGATTGCAGTTCAAGGATGGCGCGGTCGAGGCCGTTTGACATTACTGCTCNGGTGTTTCTTCGGGCTGCTCTAGCGTCTCTTCGGGNTGCCCGAATGCTCGAGAAAGTGAGTTGCCGACTTCCTTTTCNGTTGCGCCCGCTCTGAGCAATAGTGCTCCAACGCCGTTNAAAANCATTGAGCCAATTGCTACGAGGTCTACTTCATCCATGGTTATTCCTTCCCAATTGTTTCGACACGTTCAATGCCGGTTTTGATTGCGCCGTTAAATAGGCTCTTGTACTGCGCCTCTGCGTTTTCCCCCGCAAAATTGGCGAGGTGTCCCGTCATGGCCAACAGCGCCTCACGGTAAACTTCTGCCTTTGCTTCTGGGTTCAACGATGAGAGAAATGTCATTGTTTCTTTGTACGTCTTTTCGAGGTGTTCGAGGAACTCCGGGTCCTGTGCCTGTTCTGGCGTCATTGTAAATCCTTTCTGTTTATAATGCTTGCAAATAATACCACATAACTACTAGTCAAGCGTACTTTTTATAAGTACCATGACCATCTGCGGATACTTGCCTTAAAAATGCTCTCGCACTTGTTCTTCGGTCCAGAACTTGTTGTCTTTGTTCTTTATCCTTAGACGATTTAAAGCCCTGGCAATGTTGNGTTCGCTCCAACCTAGTTTGCGCATTTCNCTTATCTCAGCCTTGGCAGTTGTCAATTNCGTAATGGTTTCGTTACTGTTTTGCTCCGTCATAGAAGCACCTCTCGAATTCGTTCGATGGCTCCGTGAGCGTCAAAGATGTTGTGGTGGTCTACCCAGAGGGCAATCTGGTCAAGTACGTCAAGTACGTCAAGTACGTCGCAAGGGTAGTCGCCAACACAACCGGCGGAACACTCGTTAGAGTCGCAATGCCCACAAAAGCATTTGGCGTGCTTTTCTCGTAAAACTTGGCGTTCCTCGGGAGTCATAGGCTCTCCTGCCCATCTTTGTAGCCTTCGCCGTATCCCTCGGACCAGGCGTTCTCGAACCAGTCCAGTACCTTGATTACGTCGCAGGGGTAGGGGATGTCCAATCCGTCATCATCTAGGCAAAAAACACAAAAGATTCGGTTCTCTCGAAACCCAAATTTGCCGTGCTTCTCTCGTAGGGCTTGGCGTTCTTCGGGGGTCATAGTTTCTCTCCGCACTTGGGGCAGTAGGTGTGCGTCCAATACTCGGGTAAGACGCTGGAGGCGTACCCGTACTGACCTGACCTCTTCACCGTGACCCAGTGGTCGCACTCAACTTTAACTTTGAGGTCGTTAAACTTTAGGTTTTCGGTAGCGTCCAGTACCTTGATTACGTCGCAGGGGTACCTTTCATACAAACAGTAAGAACATTGATTTTTTTCGTCCCGGCTGTGCTTCTCTTGTAAGGTTTGACGTTCTTCGAGGGTCATAGTTCCGCCTTCAAAATGAACTCGGCTGTTTGTAGCCATTCGTAATCGTCCTCGTCTACCCGCATTGTGTTGATTTGGTCAAGGCAGTCAAGGGTTTCGCTAACCTTTATCTCCCATGAGTCCAGCACCTGAATTACGTCGCAGGGGTAAAAGACTAGGCGTGTGCTTACGTCCTCACTTGAACAGTATTGGCAGACGTACTGGTCTCTGTAGGTGTTGGCAAAGCAAGCGGAGTGCTTCTCTCGTAAAAATGTGATTGTTGCTTTGTTCATCGGTCAAGCCACGCAAAGAAAGTAATTAGAACAATGATGGGGATTAGTAAAAGAAACAACTCCCATGGTTGAGTTATCCAACTTGTAAGAAAGTTCATCGTGCCGCCTCCCAAATGCAAAAGCCCAGCCAGTAAGCCAAGCCGGTGATAGCAATAATGTTAATCCAGTTATTTAATTTCATCAGCGAAACCTTAGACCTTCAATGTGATTGACTACAATTTCCGAAAGGCATTGAATGGCATCGTCCCAGCCCATTTCGTAACCCTTGTAGTGAGCCTCTTCTACTGGTTCCCAGCCGTGCTTCTCTTCAATAGAAAGTTTTTCTGGACGTGCCCGGCTCAAACGTTCTTCAATAAGTTCGAGCAACAGTTCTTCAGCACGGTTCTCTGCGGCAATGGTCTTTCTATCGTTCATTAGCCCCTCCTTCAAGGATGGCAATTGCTGTATCGGTAATACCCTGCTTAGGGAAGTTCTTGAGAAACTCAATGGCTCCTTCAATGCGCATTTGCAAATCTGCTTTTGAAGTGGTGTGGGTTGGCCCGTAACCAATTTCCCATACCACTGCTTTGCGCCCTGACAAATTGTACTTACGTGCGCCCGAGTCACGGATTCGACCCTCGAGAACAAGCGTGCGACGTGCAGCGTGCAGAGAGGTAATAAGCAGGTTTAGTTCCCCTGCTAATTCATGGTCTGTCTTGGGGCCGGCGCTAAGCAAAGCAAACACTTGCTCTTTGCGTGTCTTGAATGTCTTAGCAATTGACAATGCGGCTTCAACACTCGTATCTGATTCTTTTTGATGCGGTGGTAACATACTGTCCTTTCTGTTTTGAACGCCATTTTGCGCTACGGATAAACAATAACAGGTCTTTTCTCCCGTGTCAAGTCATAAATGCAAAATCCCCGACCTTTTTAGGGCCGGGGCATTTTGCAGACAGAAAGGAACCACAGTGAACAGTGAGTGAGGCTGCTCGTTTGTAAGTATAGGAATGTAAATACAGCCTTGACACCGGAAACCCTTTGTGGTATTGTGGTTTTGCCACAAAAGAGTTGTGGCACATACAGAAAGGAATCAAAATGTTTTTAATTGAGAAGTTTATCGAAGAGGCCGACGACTTAGAGTTGGATTTGCTAATGCCAACCAATCTTAGTGTCCTTAACGACTACTACTTTGCCATGGAGGCAGTCAGCGATAACGGAAACTGGTTTGGGTACATTGTACTCCCGGACGACCGTGAGGTTGCTGTTGCTTACAATTCGGCTACGGGTGCGACCAAGTATCGCAAAGATGACGCTTATTTTCAGTTTGCCGATGACGCAAAGATTATCTTCCCTGCTGACTCATGCGCAATTGACACTATGAGCGCCTTGCTTGTGCTGTCTGAAGCATACGAATGGGATGCGGCGTGAGGTATTTCTACGACTTAGAGCCAGAATGGGTTATCTCTGCTTACGAGAAAAATGGTCGTGAGTACAGGGAGATTGCTGTTTTGTTTGAAGGCCCCCTCATGCCCGTAGAAGCATTTGAGATGATGGCGCAGTTTTGCAACGCGGTGCCCATGTGGCAAGCGGTTCAGCACGCTTTGGACCTAGAGAAAGCAAACCCAGAAGCAAGCACGCCTTCGTACGAAGTGCGCCTAATCAGTAAGGCATCAAAGCGAGTTTTAGTAACCGTATTGTGGGAATCTAGTGCAATTGACTTGTGCAAAGAAGACTACAAGAGTCGAAACCTAAAGACGTATCGACTGTTGGCTGAGATTGATTTGGCCGAAGACGAAGACATTGACGAAGTAAACCTTTCGGCGCTTTCACTTGCCGGAAACTTTAGGGTCCTTGACATGATGGACCTTGACGAAGTAGAATTAGAAGACACAGACAGAGAGGAGCAGTAATGATTAACCATTTTCACAAATGGAGCAAGGGTGACGAAGAAGATTCGTTGCAAGGACGAATTATCAGCAAGATGAATCGGGCGGGTATTACCCTTACGGCAGTTGCAGTGCTTGACACAGCGGTAAATAGCGAGGGTCCCTTTGAGGTAATTGAAGTAAATGATGGGCTTGAGTTGATGGTTTGCATCAAGGAGAGTTTTATTCTCAATCTTTTTGGGGAAGCAGAAAACGAGTACGCACGTGGGTACGCATTTGGCGTTTACATTGGCAGTTTGCTTACTTCTATTTACGATAACCTTGAGCGACAGGATTCTCTTGACTGACCCATTGACCAAACAAGAGCGTTGGGAAGTTAGCGAACGCTGGCGGGCTCGAGCAATCATTGAGAAGGCTCAAAAGTCAGACCGTAATGTTGTTGAAGAACTTGCTTCTCACTTTGTAAGCCGCAAACTAATTGAAGAACTTACAGGAGAAGAGCACGTCTTGAATAAGAAGACGCGCCGCAAAGACCCAAACAAAATGCTCCCGGTGTGGGGCAAAGAAAACGCTGAGCGTCAAATGACAACTCAGGAAATTTGCGAATCACTTGGGGTGAGTTACTCCATAGCAATTGGCTTGGTCAAGAACACCGATTACTTTACAAGAATTAGCCGAGGCATTTATCTTGTCTTGGATGGGGCCGGCAATCGAGAAGCGGCCAAGGCGTCTAAGAAAAAGGTTGACGCACCTGCTACACTGATTTAGTAACCCGACAAGGTACACATAGCGGGGCACTTAGGTTTGAACTAACCTAGGTGCCCCGCTTTTCTATTCAATAACTTCGCCGTCAATAAGACCGGCTGCCCACGTTGGGGTCATGCCGTCTCCAAGGTCGGTAATCGAGCGAGCAAACATTGTTCGAGCCATCTCAATTTGATTCTCTTTGAGGTTCAGGTCTCGGTTTAGAATGACCGCCATGAATGCAGCGCCAATAAGGTTGGCTTGCTGTTCTTCAAGGGCAACAATACGCTTCTGTAAGTCAAATTTGAGCAAAAACTCAAGGGACTTTTGATAACGCTCCCACGCTCGTTCAAGCACTTCAATCAAGGCTCGAGTGTGTTCAATGCCCGTCTTATCAGTGACCTCTAGAATGCCGTGTAGGTCTTCTAACTTCTCTTCAAGTATGAGAGACCACTGCTTCATCTTGCCCGCCAACATGAACGCTTCAACCTCTGGGGGTCGAATGGGTTCTGGTTCGCCAAGGCGCTCTGTGAGCGTTACAAGTTCACGTGTCATTTGAGTTTTTAGTGCGCCCTTAGTGTGCGTTGGAGTTGAACCCCCGTGCCACTTGCAGCGCCCTTCTCCTAGGTGTTGGGTTCCCATGCCTTGCGTCTTGACACAGTAGCGAGTAATCTCAAGTTCTTTGAGTTCCTTGCTACGAAGCCTGGCCCCGCATTTACCCTCAAGGGGTTCTGCGGAGCCAGGAATCTTTTGGTCAGGGTAGTTTTCTTCCCAAAGGGTTTCGTCTTCAGTCATGGATGGGAAACGTTGTATGGGTTACTTTGAATTCGTAACTGTCTGGGTTGGAGGTTTCTGGGTGGTAAACCTCACTGATAATTTTTGGCTGAGAACTTGGGTGTCGCCCCATTGACTCTGCACGCTTTCGGGATTTGTAAAACTTCATGCTGCTTCCTTTTCTTTTTCAGCCTTCTTGCGACGGTACTCTGCAATGTACAAGCGGTGAGCAACCTTGCAGGGTTCGCACATCAAAACAAGTCGCTTGTTGTGAAGTTGATAACCCTTTTCAGTTCCATGCTCAATAGGCACAATCGGCTCTGCTTTGGCTAACTTTTGCAATGCCGCTTCACGCTGCAACTGCTTGTTGATAGTACGGTCAAAGAATGGCTGTGGCATACCAAGGTGGCGACGCTGTGTGTATCGCTCTCGTTCGGTAGTGCCCGCCCAAAAACCGTAGTGCTCCTGCTTCATTGCTTGGTCTAAGCACTGTGCNTTTACTGGGCAAGAATCGCACAGTTCGTAGCACTCCGCTGATGGTTCTTCTGCAAANAAGTCAATGTTTGAGTTTCGACAGGCGCTGTCATCTACCCATTCGTAGTTAATAACATTAGCCATTAGTTTTCAAACCAATCTTCTGGCAATGCCCAGTCATCGGGCGAACCCAATCGAACCATGTGGGCGCAGGGGTCTCCGCCCTGGTCCCAGTAACGCTCTTCCGTTTCGTGCATAGGGTAGCCGTCGTGCGTATTGCAAAACTGCTCTGTGCAGAAACCATTTTCTAGCCCAAACTTGAGCCATTCTTCAAAATCCATTTTGTTCCTCTCTGTTAGAAACATTGGTTATCTCCTGACCACTCTGGCAGGAAGCCTCCGTTTGCTTTGTATACGTTTACTGCAACTGCGTCTTGCTCAATGCCACTCGCATATTGAGCATTTGAAGCGTACTTTAGGCCACCGTAGTGCGCCCAAATGTAATCCAAAAACTGATAAAGCCCACGTGCGTTTTCGTAAGAAACCGAAGTCAGGTGGTTGCGTGATTCACTGTACCTAATGCACGCAAAGGTTGCTTGGGCAGAGACCGGAAGCGAGGCAATGGGGCTTGACGTTGTTGGCCAGTAGGCTTTTGCGTCTGTGGCCCGGGTGCTCCACTTGATTCCTGCGTTGAGCGGGGTGGGTGTTGGCTCCGTTGTGGGGACAACAACCCTTGGTTTGTGTAAATGCTTTGTTTCATTTGTCTTAATTATACCAGAGTTGGTACCATTAAAGCAAGTGACTGTGACAAAAATAATTGCCGCTGCGATGTTTTTCATTTCAGACTTTCTCTTAATGCGCAGTGAATATTTTTCACTGGCCCAGAGACGCTGGTGGAATACTTTATTGCCGCTTCCACTGCGCCGTCAAGCACGCCTTTGTCAAACTCTTGGAAAGCGTTTAGATAACCAAGAGCGTACGGTGCGCCCGACCCAATCGCCATAACTGACGACGTTATTTCAAGCACCGAAAGGTCATTCTGAATTATGACCAACGGTTTGTTCGGCCACGCGCAAAGAATTTCCATGTCAGACACAGAAGTTTCTTCGCCCGTAACGTTCTTTAGCATGTCCACAATGTTTTGCGGAGTGCAGTTTTGTTCTTTGAGGTTTGATACAAGATTGATTACTCGCCACGAACCGACAATGCCAATAAGGCCATTTCCCTTATGCTTGATTGCTTTGGGAGTCTTTGATATAAAAATCATTTCTCCGCCAGAAGCACCCGAGTCAAAAGACATTGAGCATTCGGTTTTGTTTGTGTAAGCCACTACAACGCTCATCAATCCCACACCCCGTCAAACAAGAACTGACGGTCACGCAGAATACGGTCAGGCCAGTCTACTCCTTGCAAACGGTCTCCACGAAAACGCTTGACGTGAAGCATGGTCTTATCAACATCATCCTTGTAAAGAGAGATGCCAGTTTCAGGCCAGGCCATCCAACGCTGTGAACCCATAGGGGTAAGTTCACGCTCGCCCTTAGCGCCCTTAGCGGCGTGGTGCTCCATGACTAATGCGAAGTCATACGTAGTGCGCAGTTTGTCAAGAACCGCCATTGCGCCGTCAGCAGAATCTTCATACGTCTCATTGGCGCCACGTCGGTACATCTTGTAGATAGGTCCAATGCAAACCAACTCTGGACGGTGCGAAGCAATCTCACGTTGAATCTCAGCGAGGTCGGACAACTTGCGAATCTCAATGCCGCCGGGGCGTCGGAAGAACTTCAAGCGGCTTTCGTCGTAGTCTTCTCCCACACGCTCACGAAGCATGTTCATAAACGGAACGCCCGTCTGCGTAATCGCTTGAGTAGGGTTCTCGAGGTCAATAACAAGCGCCCGCACTGGAGGAATATCACGGTGACTAAACGGGTGAACACCCTGAGAAGCAGCCATGGCAATGGTGCGAAGAATCATAGACTTACCAGCACCTTCTTCAGCAACAACAATCGTTCTGCTTTCACGGGTCATCATGCCCGGAATAACAATTGGAGCAAGTGCATCGGCGTTTAGGTCGAGTTCGCTCATTGTCATTGACTCTGGTTCCACTGAACGAACTGCGCCCACACCAGCAATTACATTGCCAACGGTCTGAGCAATCTCGTAAGGGTTTCCACCGCCAGCAATCTCTTCCTGTGCCTTCTGCAAATCCACCATCAATCGACGGGCCGAGGCGTGCTTCGCCACAATTGCGCCGTACTCAACAGCGTTAGACGCAGACGGGCAGTTCATTGACATATTGACCAACAGTGAAACCAATGTGCTGTCGTTCAGTTCAGATGAAACCGTTACTGGGTCCACCTTTGAGCCACGACTAAACAAATTGCAAATAGCGCCAAAAATATCAGCGTTACGTGGACGGTAAAAATCCTCTGCCGTCACAGAGTCTGCTGCCGCAATGATTGCGCCAACAGATAGAAACATTGCGCCCAGGAGTGACTCCTCAGCAACAAAGTCATGGGGAATCTTTTTTTCAGTCATGCTCGCTCCTATCTACTTGAGCCAGTAATTACCGGAACGACGTTGGCCCTGTGCATCCAAGGCGTATGTAGTTCCATCACTGGCGAGTAACGTACCTTTTACGTTAGTAGGACGAGTATAACCGTACTTGGCAGGATTGTCAAGCCTACCTTCATTATTCTTTACGTCAATCCATTCCTGCCCAGCGTCGTAAGCGTCGTAGATGACAGCCGAAACCAACTGCTCCGGCGTAAGTTCAACCGAAACCGACACGGCATCTTCGTTGGCAATCCACTGACGCCAGTGCTCACCCTGACCAAAGAACTTCTGCCCGTACATGGTGTAGTTAGGGTCTTCGCCCTTTCGACTCTCGGCGTACTTCTTGGTTGCTTCAAGAAGCAGTGCAGGCTCAACGCCACGACCAACCGTTGCCTTGTAGTAAATAAACGCATCACCCTTGCCGTCTCGACGTGGGTACAACTTCCACATCTCTTCAAATGCTTCGGGGTATTCGGTGCGAGGTTTGCGAGGCACCTTTGGCTTTGCCCCAACTTTTGGGGATATATTAGTATTAGTATTAGTATTAATATACCCCTCTTCACTGGTGAGGACCCCCCTCCTCACTGGTGAGGACCCCCCATCGTTTGAGGTAGCAGGCCAAAGGTAGTAAATATTGCCCACTTGACGCCCCTCGATAAACGAGTGCACAATCTCCAATGCGCCAGCGTCACGAAGTTCGTAAATGGTACGCTCAGCAGTGCTATCACTGACGTCGAGAAGCGTTGCAATGGAGCGATGGCTAGTGCCCGGAATGCTTAGATTCCCACTCAGCGCCCCTCGCATGTAAGCCCAAAGACGCACCGCCCTGCTTGAAAGCGTAGGGTGGCATAGAATCCATACGGGAATCCCGATAGATGTTTCGTTTGTAATATCCCCCACCAAAGCGTTGTTCCCAAAACGCAGTGAAGCAGTTATATGCTTCCCGTCTTTTGAGTACCGCTTGGGCTGTTGTTCGTTCACTCGGTCTGTCATAGGTGCTCTACGATACACCACGGGGGCAAGAGTGTCAAGCGTACACACCCCAGAACATTTGTTTTGTTATACTGTTCATAACAGAAAGGTTGCTTATGGCAAAGAAAACATTGAGTGGCAGAGACGCCCTCGAAGCAGTAATGGCTCAAATTGACAAAGACTTTGGCGAAGGTTCAATTGTTCGATTGAACAGCGAAAAAGTTTTGCCAGTAGAAGTTGTGTCTACGGGTATCTTGCCCCTTGACATGGCGCTTGGCGTTGCGGGCCTTCCCCTGGGGCGCATTGTAGAGTTTTACGGACCTCCCTCATCAGGTAAATCAACGCTTGCCATGCACACTATTGCAGAAGCACAAAAGCAAGGCAAGGTCTGCGCGTACATTGACGCAGAGCACGCAATTGACCCCAACTACGCAATGGCCTTAGGCGTTGACTTGGACGAACTTCTTTTGTCACAGCCCAGCACCGCTGAAGAAGGGCTTGAGATTATGATTCGACTGGCAGAGACCGGCATTATTTCTGTCATTGTGGTTGACTCCGTTGCGGCGCTGACGCCTCGAGCGGAACTTGACGGCGAGATGGGCGACGCCAACGTCGGCTTGCAGGCTCGTTTGATGGGTAAGGCTCTTCGTAAGTTGGCAGGGCCGGCGTTTGATAACAACACGTTGGTTATTTTTATCAATCAGTTGCGAGAGTCCATTGGCAAGATGTATGGTCCATCCGAGTACACCCCTGGTGGCAAGGCATTGCCCTACTACGCTTCGGTTCGACTTGACATTCGACGTATCAAAACGATTACCAAGGGCGAAGAAGCAACCGCAAACCGAACCAAGGTAAAGGTCGTCAAGAACAAGGTGGCAGCACCGTACCGCTCTGCCGAGTTTGACCTTGAGTATGGAGTCGGCGTGCCGAAGGCAAACGCCCTTATTGACTGTGCAACTGACGTAGGCATTTTGCAGTCACGTGGCGCTTGGATTTACTATGACGGGGAGCAGTTTGCAAACGGTCGGGCAAAGGCAAAGGCAAAGATTGAAAAAAGCCCTGAGTTGTACGAAGAGTTGTACAAGCGCGTTCTTGCTTTGATTAACGTTACCAAGGCTTTGGATGACGACAATGACTGAAAAAAACGCACAAAAAAATAATCAAATTAGAATTGCGGAAGCGATTAAAATGTGGTACGTTGGTCATACGTACGGTCCGAGTTACCGAGACATTTCCCGAATCACCGGTATTTCATTGGGAACTGTCTTCAATGTGTGCAAAGAACTACGAGAATCAAACATCATTGAATTAAACGAGAAGGTGGCAAGGTCCATCAAGTTGAAAGGAACAGAGTGAACAAAGTAGAGGTTATCCCCGTATGGGATATGAGCAATGATGAATGGCTGGAAGCCCGTAAGGGCGGCATTGGCGGGTCCGATGCTGGCACAATCATTGGAGTAAATAAGTACAAGTCTGCCTACGCATTGTGGGGCGAGAAGACCGGCATTATGCCTACTGAATTCAGTGGCAACGATGCAACCGATTGGGGTCACGACCTCGAGCGTCCGGTAGCGGCTCACTACGCACGTAAGCACAATAAGGCTGTCGTAGAGTGGCCTGTCATTCTTCGCTCGCTTGAAGAAGGTCGGGAATTTATGTTTGCCAACCTTGACTTCTTAATTGTGGAGCCCAGCAACGAATTTCCTGCTGGCTCAGTGCAGACGTGGCGTTTCACCACCCCGCCCCCCAACGTCGAAGGCATTCTTGAAATTAAGACTGCTGGTATTGCCAGCCCCGGAAACCCCGGCGCATGGGCGTACGACAACATTCCTGACAGTTACCGTTTGCAGGGATACCACTACGGAATTGTGGCAGGTTTCCATGAGGTGCCCAAGGTCACGTTTGCGGCTTTGGTTGGCGGTCAGGGTTTGCAGGTTCGTGAGATGGAATGGAACCAGAACATTGCAGACAACCTTATTGTTGCTGAGGCAGAGTTTTGGGAGCAGGTCATTACCAAGACTGCGCCCCCCACTGACGGAAGTGAAGCAACTGAAGCGGCTCAGCGCCAGCGTTACCCACACCACGAAGAAGGTAAGTTTGTTGAAGCAGAGATTGACTTCCTTGCTTTGATTGCAGAGTTTGAAGCCGCTAAGGAAGAAGCCGATGCGGCAGACGCCAAGCGTAAGGCTTTGCGAGCACAAATTGTTGAGTTGGTTGGCGATGCTGAATCAGCAAAGTACAACGGCTCCGTTCTTCTTACGTACAAGGCTGGCAAGGAAGTAGAGAGCCTTGACACTGACCGTATCAAGAAGGAAGCACCAGAAATCTGGGAGCAGTACAAGAAGGTTCGCCCCGGTGCCCGCACTCTTCGAATTAATTCTAAGTAATGGACTTGACTTGTTCAAATCCGTGTGCTATTGTGATTACACCTCAAACGAAAGGAATGTAAATGAAGAGTGAATCAATTATCAACATAGCGACGGCACTTGCCGCTGCTCAAGGAGAGTTCTCCGCAGTACCCAAGGGTTCTAGTAACCCATTCTTTAAGAGCAAGTACGCAGCGTTGCCTGACGTAGTTGCAACTGCTACACCCGTGTTGTCTAAGCATGGTTTGTCGTTTGCTCAGTTTGTTGACTCTGACGAAATTGGCGACTTGCTTACCACGTACCTTATGCACGCTTCGGGTGAGTTTATCAGTCACTCAATGCGTTTGCACGTTACGAAGGCTAATGACCCACAATCTCAGGGTAGCGCCATTACGTATGCACGTCGCTATTCGCTAATGTCGGCCATTGGTTTGGTTGCGGACGATGACGATGACGGCAACGCTGCTAGTTTTGCCGCTGATATTGCAGCACGCAAAGCGAGCGGTAACGCAGCAACGCCTACACCCGTAAAGCAGTCGCTGGACTCTAAGGTTGCAGCCGCAGCCGGTCAGCCTGCACCAGCCAAGCCCACCGGCATGGCTACGGAAAAGATGACCCGTATGATTTGGGCCATCTGCCACAAGACGCTTAACTACGATGATGCACAGCAGTTTTCGGCTGTCTCTGGTGTCATCGGGCGTGAAATTAATGACCTCAATAAGTTGACCTTTGATGAGGCCAAGAGTGTCATCGAATACCTACAGTCGATTCAATAACAGAAAGGAATTAAAATGTCATCAACCATTACCATCACGGGCAACATTACCCGAGACCCGGAATTGAAATTCTCTCAGGGGGGCGTTGCCACGGTTCGTTTTGGCCTTGCAGAAACCTATAAGAGCAAGGAAAAGGAACACACCAGTTTTTACGACGTTGTTGCCTTTGGCAAGAACGCGGAGAACGTTCACGCTTCTTTGGTCAAGGGCTCTAACGTCATTGTCAAGGGTCGTCAAGAGGTTCGTGAATACGAGCGCAACGACGGCACTAAGGGCACCAGCGTTCAAGTTGTCGCTGACGAAGTTGGCGCATTGCTTCGCTTTGCTACGGTTTCAATTCAGAAGAACGAGCGCACTGCGGCTCCGGGCTTCAATCAGGGCGGCGGCTCCAGCAGCAACGCTCCCTGGGACGACGACCAGTTCTAGGTTGAATCGTGACTGACTACTCCGCTCCGCTTACCTACAAAAATATTGAGGCATCAATACTCTACTCGGTAGACCGAATGGACGAACTGACCAAGATTTTTGCGGGTACAGCGGACGAGTACGGCAGGGCTGAAGCGGCCTTCAAGTCTGCTTACGCCAAGAGCCGTCTAAGTGCCCGTATCGAAGGCCCCATTAACGGGGTGAAGGTAACTTCCGATATGGCTGAAGACATTGCTACCGTAGACACAGAAGTGGAACGTATGGCAATGGAGGCAGCAAAGGCAAAGAATGACTCTACGAGGCAGGCGTTAATGTCTGTTCGTAGTAGGCTAGAAGTGCTTAGGAGTCTTATGGCTTCTTATCGAGACTAGGAGGCTTTATGTACGAACAAGAACTGCAAAAGTACATCGAAACTTTGGAATCGCAAATCGAAGATTTGAAAATCCAAATGGAGACGCTACAGACTGCTTTGCGCGAGTCCCACCGACTCAATGCAATTCTTATCACGCAACAGCAACATATAGACCTGTAATTGGAACGCAAGAAGCCCCTCGTTTCCCGAAAGGGATTAGAACGAGGGGCTTCTTTGCGTACAAACACGCCCTTAAAACAGAAAACGGGGCTAACAACGAAAAAATCGCTGTCGCCCCGGTCTAAAAAAACAAAAGAACTTTACAAAGAGCGTTCTTCCTTTGTTGCTCAATTTCTTGATGCTCACCGAACGTGCCAAGCACAATGGGACAATAACTGCTCAGGGCGCTCTGTAGACGTCCATGAGGTCCTCCCCCGTGGTGTTGGGGGTGCTATAGTAAGTGAAGACTTAGAACAGTTTATGGCTGTGTGTCGCTACTGCCACACCATGATAACAGACAACCCAGCAGAAGCGCACAAAAGAGGATTTCGAAAATGGTCATGGGAAAAGTAAATCACATTGTAGAAGTCGTTTTTGAAAAGGGCAAGTACCGTTCTTCTTGCACTTGCCGTTGGACCTCGAGCCACCCAAGTCGAACAAAGGCGCTGTCTTCTTCGCATCTTCATGTTTCAGATTCGTTGGGCGCCTATGACGCCAGAATTTGATTTCACAGAATACGAAATCTATCAATTTCTTAGCGTTCTAGCAGAAAGCCGTCCAGACTTCTACAACTACGCGGCCTGCAAAAAGCAAGGCATTCAGCATTTTTTTCCGGGGCGGGGTAAGTCTTCGCTAGTTAAGAAGGCTATTGAAATCTGCCAGTATTGTCCAGTCCAGTACGAGTGTTTTGAGTACGCAATGAATACTCACACTGAAGATGGTGTTTGGGGCGGAAGTGCGCCCGAGCAACGAACCAAATGGATACAGTCTAAAATTAGCGTAGAAGAAGCATGGCTAAATCTAAAACAATGAAGAAGGCGCTTCTTCTTCTTCTCGCCGCTTTTTTAGTTCTCTAAGTCGCTTGGGGTATGACGGGTCTTGCGTACACGTCATGTGCACTTCATCGTAATCAGCAAAAGTACCCTCTAACTGCTGAGGGCATAGGTCTCCGCAAACAATGCAGGGAATCCAAGAATACTTGTCGTTCCTGTTTCTGCGAAGATTGATTTGTCTTGCTACCTCAACGTTTTGAGGTGTTTCATTACGCTTCATAAAATTTGTTGGTCACTCCATCCAAAGGGCCCACATCCGGTGCCGACCAACAATGTTAGCATACCTGGGGGACAGTTTACGCCAGCAGTGCTGGTAATCCAGTGAGAACCACCGTCTGCGGCTGGAGCCATAAAGACCTGACGCCCCGTAGCACTTGATGCTACATAGTGGTGAAGGTGTCCACAGAATAGAATTTGCGCCTTAGCAACGGGCTGGTTGCCCATTACTTGACCCTGCCACCAAGACTCAATCTTGCCAATGCTGCCATTGGTCTTTACCCAGTTTTTATTGCTTCCATTGCGGAAAGAGTGACCGTGCGCAAATGCGCAAGTTACTCCGGCAATCTCAAGGGTCATGGTTAGGTCTTCGGCAATGGCGCCAAGGGGGATGTTCACGTTGGCGTAACGCTCTACGTTATGCTCAATGATTTCCGCAACACCGTCAAAGATTGCAAGGTCATCGTTGTCTGTCCAAGATGTGTACGCTTTTCCATAAGCATTCCGGTTCTCACCGTGGTTGCCCGGAACGGCCCCTAGAACGACCCTGTAGCCCTCGTCAACAAGCAAGTCAACCATTCGCATTACCAAACGACGAGCGACCCGCATTTGCTCACGACGGTCGAGGTCGGTATTGGCGGTCTGCATGTCGTAGTGTCCCGAGCATTGCTCGATAAGGTCACCCAAACCCACAAGGTAAACCGTTGTTACGCCACGCCCAAGTTTCTTTAGGTCACGCAAACGAAAAACAAGTCGGTCTTGAAAGGTAACAATGCGGTCAATGATTGCTTCACTGCCGCCCCCTTCCATTTTTCCCATTTGCCAATCGGCCAAAAGCGCAAGCATTGCTACTTCGCCTTCAGGGGCAACGGGCTTTGCAGGCTTCTTCTTTTCAATTGCCTTGCGTAATTCAGTTAGGTCTTCAAAATCAACTTCTATTGGCTCGAGTCTGTGTCGATAAAACTCTGTCAAATCAAGTTTATTTGAGGCCATAACAAATACATTCCTTTTTACGGTGCCTAAGTAGGGCAGGATGCTTGGCGTCAAGGCCACGCTTTTGAATGAAACGAACAATAGATGCACCGTCAATTGTGGGCTCAATAAGGGCCGCTTCAACTTTTTCACGGTCATCTTTTTCAAGACGGGAAATAATTTGCCCAGCGATACAAGGCCGCTTTGGCTTCTCAAAAAATTCTGACAAATCTGCTTTAGGCACTAATGGTTCCTTTCAGTAGTCGCCCGAATTGTACCACAGTGTTAGCCTAAGGGAAAGTTTTCTGGCTTAACAATTAGTTGATTGTCATTGCGCACTTTGGTTTTTGTGGTGTCTGCGTTTACAGAAACGGAAGGTTCGCCCATCCAAGAATAAATCCAAATCCCAGAAGAGTAAAGCCCAGAGTCAATAATGGCTTGATAGGTTCCCGTTGCAGTTCGCACAATGGTGCTTGTGGGGTCTCCAGTGCCGTGCGTGTACGTATAGGTAAGCAGAGTGGTTGTGCCGTCATCGCCATTAATTTGCACGCCCAGAAGCACAACGTCAGGGTCTACAATTGTTCCAGTGTATGAAGTAAAAGGAGTGCTTGTAAGGAGCACAATTTTAGTGCCCTTTGCGTAGATGTTTGCCGCAGTGTTTTTCACTATGTTGTCTCCAAATAATCCGTCGTTTGCAACAACAATTGCAGACGTGTCGGCACTTATAACGGTCTCCGGGCTTGGGGAACTCATTATTTATTCTCTTCCGTAACGGGGGAGATAAGTCCCCTAACGTATTTTTCTGCCTCAAAGTCACTTGCTGCGGCAACGTGAATGCCGCCTGCGCCACGGTGGTGCGCTTCGCAAAGCCACATAAGATTGTCTCCCGATTCAACCCAAGCACCAACAATTGATGGGTCACTTACTCCTGGGTAATCAACCTCGAGCCACTTGAGGTCAACGCCGTTTTGAAGGCTAAACTCAATGTGGGCATGATGCAACTCAAGCGGTTTCTCTAAGGAGCATTCACTAAAGTCTTTCCGGTGTGCGCCAATAGCACATACCGCCGTCGCTTTTGTGCGACGACGGTATGCGTTAAAGTCTTTGTAATGCGGGTCGTGCTCACGTGGTTCGTGATGCGGATAATGAACCACGTAGTGATGCGTTACACCCTGGTC
>Ga0007879_1000070_pt1 | contig 22199 bp, 18 predicted proteins | sample CryBogCBH15Jun09_FD_54995 | JGI IMG/M metagenome (GOLD analysis project Ga0007879, IMG submission 54995) | Freshwater microbial communities from Crystal Bog, Wisconsin, USA - CBH15Jun09 | ecosystem: Environmental > Aquatic > Freshwater > Lake | place: Crystal Bog, Wisconsin, USA | collected... | reverse complement strand
TCAAATTTCGTTGCCGATTTAAACGGCCCCACAAGGGCAAGCGTAGAAGGTCGAGGCAGAATCGTGCTGGCAATTGCCTTGATTTCATCGGGAGTTACTTGGGCGATCTTGTTCAAGATCTCATCAAAGCTCATGATTTCGCCGTAAACGAGTTCGCTCTTGCCGATGCGCATCATGCGCGAGCCGGTATCTTCTTGGCTCAAAACGAGCGATCCTGTAACCGAACCCTTTGCTCGAATGATCTCTTCATCGGTGAGGCCATTTTCGGCGATATCAAATGAGATGTCACGAATGATCTTGATGACTTCTTCGGTCTTGTTGGGCTGACAGCCGGCGTAAAAGGACATCGTGCCGGCGCCAGAAAATTGTTGGACGTATGAGTAGACCGAATATGCCAGGCCGCGCTTTTCGCGGATCTCTTGGAATAATCGTGAAGACATTCCCCCTCCCATTGCCGATGCCAGGATGCTGAGTGCAAAGCGGCGATCATCGCTGCGCTCTACTCCCTGAATTCCAAGCAGAAGATGAGATTGCTCAGTCTTGCGATCAATAATGCCGACCTTGCCGGTGCCGCGAGCTTTGACGACTGGAGAGTGGCGAACATTGGGAGTGGCATCTGGAACATCAAGGAATCCATCGCGACTCATCGCTTGTTCAATAAGTTTTACAACCTTCTTGTGGCTGATATTTCCAGCGACCGCGATAACAATATCTTCAGGGCGATAGCGCTTCTTGTAGTAATTAAAGATGGAGTTACGCGACATTCCCTTGATGGATTCTGGGGTTCCAAGAATTGAACGTCCCAGAGGAGTGTCGCCGTAATAAGTCTCTAGGTATAAATCGTGAATTAGATCTGAAGGATCGTCATCGCGCATCGACATTTCTTCAAGGACGACTGTGCGCTCAGCGTCAACATCGGCAGCGGTTACAAGAGATGCGGTAATGAGATCTGCGATTACATCAACGGCGAGGGGTAGATCAGTATCGATTACACGGGCATAAAAGCAGGTGTATTCCTTGCCGGTAAAGGCGTTCATCTCTCCACCAACTGCTTCGATAGAAGATGAGATAGCCATTGCATCTCGGCGGGTAGTGCCCTTAAAGAGTAAATGCTCTAAAAAGTGTGAAGCTCCCGCGACAGGTACTGTCTCGTCGCGGGAGCCCACATTGACCCATACACCAAATGCAGCAGAGCGAACGGTTGAAACTTCTTCAGTAACAATCCGCAGACCGCTAGGCAGAATGGTGCGTGCCATTAATTATTCAGTTCTGGTTATTCAGCAGCAGCGTCAGATGGAGTTGTTCCATCAGCGAGAACTGGAACCAAAGAGAACTTGCCCTTTGGATCGATCTCGTTGATCTCAACTTCGATCTTATCGCCAACCTTCATAACCTCTTCGAGGTTCTCGATGCGCTTTCCACCATGCATCTTGCGGATCTGCGAGATGTGGAGCAAGCCATCTTTGCCAGGAACGAGAGAGATAAAGGCACCGAAAGTCGCAAGCTTTACAACTGTTCCGTTGTAACGCTCGCCGACCTTTGGAACAACCGGATTAGCGATTGCCTCGATCATTGCCTTTGCAGCCTCTGCCTGTGAACCTTCGAGAGCACCGATGTAGATAGTTCCATCATCTTCGATGGTGATATCTGCGCCCGTGTCATCTTGAATCTGGTTAATCATCTTGCCCTTAGGTCCGATGATTGCACCGATCAAATCTGTTGGAACCTTGATCGAGATGATGCGAGGAGCCAAGAGGCTCATCTCATCTGGCATATCGATCGCTTGGTTCATGATGTCAAGGATGAAAAGACGTGCTTCCTTCGCCTGCAGCAGAGCTGCTGACAAGACTGAGGCAGGAATTCCATCAAGCTTGGTATCGAGTTGAAGCGCTGTAACAAAATCCTTTGTTCCAGCAACCTTGAAGTCCATATCTCCGAATGCATCTTCAGCACCCAAGATGTCAGTAAGTGCGACATATTCGGTCTTGCCGTCAACGAGATCTGAGATCAAGCCCATTGCGATACCCGCAACTGGAGCCTTAAGAGGCACACCAGCATTGAGAAGCGACATGGTCGATGCACAGACGGAACCCATGGATGTTGATCCATTTGAACCGAGTGCTTCTGAGACCTGACGAATTGCATATGGGAACTCTTCACGAGTTGGAAGAACTGGAAGAAGTGCGCGCTCTGCAAGTGCACCGTGACCGATTTCGCGACGCTTTGGTGAACCAACACGACCGGTCTCTCCTACTGAGTAAGGAGGGAAGTTGTAGTTGTGCATATAACGCTTGTGGTTCTCTGGGCTCAAGGTATCGAGCTGTTGCTCCATCTTGAGCATGTTGAGAGTGGTGACGCCCAAGATCTGGGTTTCGCCGCGCTCGAAGATTGCTGAACCGTGCACGCGAGGCATAACCTCAACTTCAGCGGTGATCGGACGAATGTCGCGAACTCCACGTCCATCGATACGAATCTTGTCGCGCAATACGCGCTGACGAACAGACTTCTTTGTGACGGAGCGAAGCGCAGCAGAAACTTCCTTCTCGCGTCCTTCGAACTGCGCAGCAAGTTGCTCCTTGATAGCAGCATTGATCTCATCGAGCTTGTTCTCACGATCTTGCTTTCCAGCAATGGTGAGAGCCTCAGAGATTTGTGCGCCAGCAGCGGCTTCAACTGCAGCATAAACATCATCTTGATAATCAAGGTAGACAGGGAATTCGCCGGTTGGCTTTGCAGCAACCTTTGCGAGTTCATTCTGTGCATCGCACAAGGCGCGGATAAATGGCTTTGCAGCTTCAAGTCCTTGACCAACGATCTCTTCAGTTGGAGCCTGAGCGCCACCCTTGATGAGATTGAGTGTCTGAGTTGTGGCTTCTGCTTCAACCATGATCACAGCGATGTCATCGCCTGCGATAGATCCAGCCACAACCATGTCGAAGACTGCCTTCTCCAAATCAGAGTGATTTGGGAATGCAACCCATTGTCCGTCGATCAGAGCAACGCGAACGCCGCCGATTGGACCAGAGAATGGAAGTCCTGCAAGTTGTGTAGACATTGATGCTGCGTTGATAGCAAGCACGTCATACATGTGATCTGGGTTGAGGGCCATGACGGTGACGACAACCTGAACTTCATTGCGCAGACCCTTTACGAATGCTGGGCGAAGTGGGCGGTCGATCAAACGACAGGTCAAAATTGCATCTTCAGAAGGGCGACCTTCGCGGCGGAAGAATGATCCTGGGATCTTTCCTGCTGCATACATACGCTCTTCAACATCCACTGTGAGTGGGAAGAAGTCGAATTGATCCTTTGGCTGCTTNGANGCAGTTGTTGCTGANAGCAACATTGAATCATCATCGAGATAAACAAGCGCGGTNCCCGCGGCTTGACGTGCTAGGCGACCGGTTTCAAANCGGATTTCGCGCTTTCCATACTTACCGTTATCAATTGTGGCAACGGCGAACTTAACATCTGGACCCTCCATGGGTCATCTCCATTTCTCGGCTCTCTCACATTAGGAAATGGATCTTCGATCGAAGTTCACGGGCTGGCCCGTAAACCACTACCGAGGACCGATTTACTAAAGAGAGAGCTGTTACTTAATTCTTAATTAATGGGTATTAATTAACTTCAATTAACGACGAATACCGAGCTTTTCGATAATCGCTCTGTAACGCGTGACATCTGTCTTAGCAAGGTATTGCAGCAGACGACGACGCTTACCAACCAACAACAAGAGGCCACGACGATTGTGGTGGTCATTCTTATTTGTCTTGAGGTGTTCGGTAATCTCTTCGATTCGGCGCGAGAGCAGGGCAATCTGTGCCTCTGGGCTTCCTGTGTCAGTGGCAGAAGCGCCGTANTTTGTGATGATTTCTAGTTTCTCTGCTGGCTTTAACGCCATGNTGGCACTCCTTNGACTTTCACGAGGGCCTCGGTGGGAATCACGAAGGCGCGCTTTCTCGCTTGTGGACAAAGGTTACCAGCGAGGCACCACGCGGGCGAAATCGCTCCCGATTAGCTGGGCATTTGTGCGTGAAATGGGCCTAGAAGGTGCTGAATGTCTCCAAACGAGCCCATTCATCTCCTCTTTCAGAGGCTTTGGCATTCTCTGCCCGACGAGTCGCGAGGTAAGCCCGGATCATCAACTCCCCTAAGCCCGCAGTCAGTACTGAATCGCGCTCAAGAGCCTCAAGGGCTTCAAGCTGGGTGGATGGGAATGGCTTAATTCCGCAGGCGATCTTCTCGGCCTCAGTAAGCAATGAAGGATCTCGATGGGCAGGGGCTGGAGCTTTGAGGCCGCGAGCCACGCCATCCATTCCGGCCAAAATAATTCCTGCCAGAGCCAGATAAGGATTCGCCGACCCATCGCATGCCTTCAACTCCAAGTTAATGGATTGCATCTCACGACCCTTGAATGGACTTGCGACTCGGACAGCGCACTCACGATTGTCATAACCCCAGGAGATGGTGTTTCCAGCCCAAGCTTGCGGCTGCAAACGTAGGAAGGAGACGTACGAAGGACAGGTGAGAGCAAGCAGACCAGGAAGGTGCTCCAAGATACCCGCAACGAAAGACTTTCCAAATTCTGAAATCTGAGTCGGCTCGTTCTCGTTATAAAGCAGGTTTACCTTCTTCTCCTTGTCCCACAAAGAGAAATGCAGATGCGCTCCAGATCCAATTCCATCTTTAAAAGGTTTAGGAGCTAAGGATGCGAGAAGACCAAATTCAACTTCGGCGGTTCCGCGAATGGTGTCACGAAATTGCAGATGGCGATCGGCCGATTGCAACGCTGGTCCATATTTAATCGCGATCTCTTGTTGTCCAGGCCCATACTCATTGATCGCCTGTTCTACAACGATTCCCTGTGCAACCAAGTTATCGACCATACGATCTGTTACTTCACTCGCGCGATCCATTCCTGAGCTTGAATAACAAGGGCCGTTCATCCACGGTACTGGTCCGGACTCAGATGGGGTCGCTAGATAAAATTCGGATTCGAAGGCAGACATCATCTCAATGCCTTGAGCATCAAGTGCAGACAGAGCGCGCTTAAGAACGGTACGCGTGCAGCCGCCCCATTCACTTCCATCTTTCTCTTGCAGATCGCTAAACATTGATGCGGTGCGATCTAGCCATGGCAGAAGGGCAAAAGTATTTGAATCAGGAACAATGCGGACTTCGCCGACCGGCTCCATGCCTTCAACCGCTACGAGATCTTCAAAAAGGTTGACTGCATTCTGTGCACGCGTAAGACCAACGCCTTCATGAATCTTTGATTCAATCTGTGAGGCATGAACGGTCTTTCCGCGAATCACCCCGGCTAGATCGCAGTAGAGAAAACGGATGAGGCGAAGGTTCTCCTTCTGTGCAACTTCTACTACTTCCTTTTTCTTCATCATTCCTCGTCTCGTTAACCGTGGATTTCATATGCGGCAAGTGCGTTGTCATGACCTATTTGTTGAACTACGGAGATCGCATCGGCTGCGGACCAATCGCCGCGTGAAACAAATGAATCCAATATATTTCCCAGACCGCGCCGAAAGAGCATCGCGCCCAAGTAGGTGAGCTCTGAGAGACCCCATGCATCCGATGAGAATAAGATCTTGTGAAACGGCGCTAGCTCTAGCGATTCTGCGATCACTGCTTGAGAGCGCGCACCGGTGTAATTAACCGCTAAACCAACATCCAAGTAGACATTGCGGAACATTTGGGCCAGATAACCAGCATTGCGTTGGAAAGGGTATGTATGTAGCAACATCACGGGAATCTGCCGTTGCTCGAAATCTCGAATGAGGTTTGTCATCAACAAGGGATCGCATCGGTGGAGATCTAGATCTGGATCTCCAAAACCAATATGAAATTGGAGCGGTTTCTTAAGTTCAGCAGCGGTGAATATTGCATGACGTAATAGCACGGGATCGGTGATGCGTGCCTTACCGGTTGATTCAACGTGGGCGAGCCACTTGCTTGCAGCGACTTCTACTTGGTGTTCAGTTGGAGGAGTCGGATCGAAGTCCAAACCAATGCGATAGGCAACGATGCTTTTGAGTCCTACTGCATTTTTTGATTCGCGCTCGAGCGCTTCGCTAAAACGTGCCGCGTAGTTCGCTGATGAGACTCCAGAGCGAGCAACTTCTTCTGCGATAGTTTCGATGCGGATTACTTCATCAACCTTTGATCCGCTTAATCGAGCCATTCCAGCAGGGTCTTCCATATCGTTGCCACGAAGACCAGTTTCGATGAAGTAGCGCCCGATTCCGGAGGCCTGTAAAAGTCTGCGATTAACTTCTTCGCCACCTAGTTCGGTGCGACGTCGGAAATACTCGGTGGCCGAAACTGACTGCTCTAAATCCAGTAGCGGGGCAACCCAACGTCGAACCGCGAATCCCACTTGAGTATTCATTGCTTGCTCTAACGAGGAAGGCGTTCTATCCGATTCGGTGATCATGTGCGAAAAGGATTCGATAGAGGGAGTTTCGCGAACCACCCCGTGGACGTGATGATCAACAAGAGGCAAGGCTGCAAGCGCCTCAGAGGCGGGTCCTGCCGGTTCAATCATCCAAGAATTGGAGGTCACGATTACCTTTCCATCACAAGTGGCACGAATAAAGCCTAACTAACCCGCTTTCGCCAGGCTTATTTAAGGCAGAAGGGCGATTACGCGAGCAGGACTTCCAGATCCTCCAACAAGCGGAAGCACTCCGACAACAACCCACGCGCCGAGCGGTGGAAGCAACTTGAGGTTTTGCAAATTCTCAAGATGCCAAAGTCCCTTGGGGTGAGTGATCTGCGAGTGAACCGGAAAACTGGTCGCAGCTCCCGAATCGATTCCCAATGTATCAATGCCAAGACCCACGGTCTTTCGAGTTGATACCAAGTACTCAGCTGCTTCAACTCCAAAACCTGGGAAACGTAGATCTCCGGGTTCTCCGGCGTAGGCGACTGAATCCCGATTCTTCTCTTCCCAACCAGTTCGAAGAAATACTGCGGCGCCTTCTGGAATGGCCCCGTGTTTCGCCTCAAATGCCAACACTTCATCGAGCGAGAGGACTGCATCTGCATCATCTCCGACGCGCTCTGAAATATCGATCACTGCGATAGGACGCACCAATGACTGGGCAGGAATTTGATCAACCGTGGAATGTCCTTCAATGAAATGACAAGGCGCGTCGAAATGAGTGCCGGTGTGTTCAAAGAAAGTTACTCGTCGTGCGAAATATCCATCATGAGCGACCGTGACCAGGGTCTCCGCTTCTGGAGCTGGAGCCCCTGGCCACATAATGACATCCGCGCCTAGCGGAATTGTCAGGTCAACTACTTGTGCGTTATTTAACATGCCAACATCGTACAGATTTTAGAGCGCTTCAGAAAGGTTTTCGTCCTTACGAAGTTGATCGCCCATCTTCTTTGCAAGTGCTGGCTTTGCCGCGATGAAAATAATTCCGAGCAGAAGCCAGATCGCTGATGCAATAGGCAAAATACGAGCGGACCATGCACTTGGCCAAGGATGAATGTTCTCCCAGACTGTGATGCCCAACATTCCGATACCAAGGATTGGAATGATGATCTCCCACATTGCGGCACGCTTCTTAGCACCAAAGAATACGAAACGAATAGCCCCCACAGTTGCCATGAGATAGACAACAAGGAGAATAAGAGTTCCGATCACACCGGAGCCAGCGAAGATATCGAAGGCCTGCTTGTTCCAAGCAAGGTGCCATACAACAACAATCAGCAAGACTGCAAGAGTCATGATACGAGTTGCATTAACAGGCGTTCCGTTCTTCTCGTGAACTGTGCTGAGGTGTCCATTGCCAGCATCGCGAGCCATCGCAAATGCGAGTCTAGATCCACCAACAAGACATGCAAGCAAGCAACCAAAAGCCGAGACCGCTGCACCCAATGAGATGAGAGTTCCGATCCATGAACCAATAAAGCTAGAACCCAGATCGCCCATCAAGGAGCCGGAAGCGCCGAATGCCTTGATGCCAGCATCATTCGTTCCGAATCCCATGACTTCAACCGCAGTGACAATTACAAAGAAGAAGCCACCAAAGATTGCAGTGCCGAGCATGGCTCGTGAAATATCTTTCCGTGGATTTGTTGTCTCTTCACCCAATGTGGAAGATGCTTCAAAACCTGCGAAAGATAAGAATCCAAATACAGCGCCGACAAAGACACCGTTAAATCCTGCGCTCTTTGGAATAGAGAAGACTGACCAATCGACATGGTTGCCATTAGGAGCGTGTCCTGTTGCCAACTTAATGAATACGACGATTGTTGTAACGATGATCAGAAGTACTGTAATTCCTTCGAACGAAAGCAGAAGGCGAGTTCCATTTCGAGCAGGAACGATTGCAACCCAGAATGCTAGGGCCAGCGCAAATGCGCCAACCAGGAATGCAGACCAGGTTGGTTGGTGTTTCCAAACACCTAACTTGTTAAGAAAGTCTGCGCCGAAGATTCCTGCGGCCATCGAGGTCACGCAACCATAGAAGGTGTAAGTACCAATCAATCCCCATCCAGCGACAACTCCGCTACGAGGACCTGTGGTCGCCCCAACAAAACCGTAGACGCTGCCAGCGTGGTTGAAGTTTTGGCAGAGTCGAACAAAACCGTAAGCGATAAGAAGTACTCCAACGGTTGCAATTCCAAAGGCGAGCGGTACGGCGCGTCCTGAGTGGCCCACGCTTCCCTGCGGATTGATATTTGCTGCCATTGATGGAGCCATAAGCGCCACCGAGATTCCGATGGCCTCCCAAACATTCAGATTCTTTACAAGCTTTCGTTCGGACATAATCCCCCCAAAATTCTTCCCCAACTGTCTGGGGATTTGCTTAGGGTAATTGTGGAACGTGCTGGACGATTATGTGAGTAAATCGGCGAAAAAATTTCAATTACTTTCCAGAAAAAGCCCTCGGTGAAGGCCTTATGCGGGAAATTCTTGATACGAACTAACTTAACTAAGCAGGCGCTTCGCCTCGATGCAATCTGCCTTCATCTGAACCAAAAGGGGATCAAGGCCATCAAACTTCAAGGTATCGCGCAGACGGTAGCCAAACTCCAGCTTTGCCTCTTGGTCATAGAGATCAAGACCGGTCTGATCGATCGCGTATGCCTCGACCTGGCGACCACGAACTCCAGGGAAAGTTGGATTGGTGCCGATGGATATGGCGGCCTGCCAGCGTTGCTCCCCCACGGTCAGCCATCCGGCGTATACCCCATCTGCAGAAATCGTCGCGTTATCGGCTAGGCCGATATTTGCCGTCGGATAACCAATAGTCCGACCGCGTTTCTCACCATGAACGACCGGACCGCGGAGGTAGAAGAGACGAGTTAATAATTCATTGGCTCGTTCTACATCGCCATCGACGATCAAATTTCTAATGCGAGTAGATGAAATGGCACTGCCGCGATCCTCTGACAAGGCGACTGCACTTACACCAAAACCTTTTGCATGTTCTTGAAGATATGCAGCATTGCCCGAGGCTTTATGTCCGAAAGTAAAGTTGGCACCTACAGTGACATGAGTTGCACCGAGTTGCTTTACCAAGATTTCATCGATGAACTCATCTGGTGATTTTGCGGAAAACTCCCGGGTGAAGGGAAGTACTACAACATCTTGTGCGCCGTGCTCTTTCAATAGTTGTATGCGATCTTGCAGAGTTACAAGCGCGGTCGGGGTGCGCTCTGGAGCGAAGACGGATGTTGGGTGCGGATCAAAGGTAAGCACTGTGACCGCTCCATATTTTGCGGCCTCACGCAAGATCTCCTGATGCCCACGATGAACGCCGTCAAAAATCCCAATTGCCACTGAGGTCATAGTGCGGATTCTTTCATGGAAACGAGAGTTGGGGCGGCCAAGATCTTCTCGCCTACTTCACGGTTCAGAAGCAGTGCAACAAAGGTTCCATCACCGGAAAGTGCGGCAGTTGTCTTCTCCGTCGGGTTAGCCGAAATTGTGCGACCAAATGAGATCTCGATTAATTCGCTGGGATCTAACTCACGAACTGGCAGAATTCTAGATATTCCAGTTGCAGTTGGGATGGGTTCGGCCACTTCCCAAGGCGCACACTCCGATAGATCGAAGGGTGAGACCAGAGTCCGCCGCAGAGCACTCAGATGGCCGCCAACTCCGAGAATGGATCCTAAATCTCTCGCAATGGCGCGAATGTAAGTACCTGCAGAGCAAATGACAGAAATGCGGAGCTCGATCCCGACATCAGTTCGATGAATCTCATGGATCTCGATAGAGGTGATCGTTACCTCACGCGAAGGGAGTTCAAACTCTTCACCAGCTCGCACTCGCTCGTGACCGGTCTTACCGTCAACCTTGATTGCGCTAACTGAACTTGGGCGCTGCGAAATAGTACCCACCATCTTTTGCAGTGTGTCATAGATGGCGGAGTCAGTCACAGCGCTTAAAGCATTGCTCGGAGCAATCGTGAGTACTTCACCTTCGACATCATCGGTAACAGTAGATTTTCCGAGTGAGATGGTGGCGTCATATCCCTTGGTGCCATCGACGACGTACTGCAATAACTTTGTAGCATTACCAAGTCCAAGAACTAATACTCCAGTCGCCATGGGATCCAACGTCCCAGCGTGACCGACCTTCTTAGTTCCAAAGCGCCTTCTAATTTTTGCAACAACATCATGGCTCGTCATTCCGCTCGCTTTATCGACGAGCAAGAAGCCATTCATTGATAGCGCGGAGTTACTCGGTGACTTTGTATGGATCTGCATCGCCTATGGGCTTAGCGCCTTCGCGCAATTTGGCGAGTTCGGCATCAGCGGCGCGCACCGAAGACATTAGGTCGTTCATCTCTTTTGCAGACTCTTGAAGTCCATCCGCAAAAAATTCGATGGTCGGTGTTATGCGCAAACCTAGCGCTGCACCCACCTCGCGGCGGATCAATCCTTTTGCAGAGGCGAGTGCTGCAGCGGTTCCAGCTTGCGCATCAGCATCACCTAACACGGTGTAAAAGATCGAAGCCTGTTGTAAGTCACCTGTAACGCGAACATCTGTAATAGTGACAAAACCGAGGCGGGGGTCTTTGACCCGCGCCTCAATTGTTGTCGCAATAACTTCCTTTATGCGATCTGCAACTTTTAGTGCCCGATTCGATGCCATGGTTAAGCCCGCTTCTTCTCGCGAATCTCAAAGACCTGGATTACATCGCCAACTTCAAGATCCTTGTATGAACCGAGTCCGATACCGCACTCGTATCCATCCTTGACCTCAGTGGCATCATCTTTGAAGCGACGGAGTGATTCGATGGTGAGATTCTCACCAACTACGGCTCCATTGCGCAAAGTACGAGCCTTGCCGTTACGACGGATCAAACCATCGAGTACTAAGCAGCCGGCAATATTTCCGACCTTGCTCGACTTGAAGATATCGCGTACTTCAGCATTACCAAGAATGACCTCTTCGTACTCAGGCTTGAGCAGACCTTTAAGGGAAGCTTCGATCTCTTCGATCGCCTGGTAGATAACGGTGTAGAAGCGAACTTCTACCCCCTCTTGATCGGCAAAGATTGCAGTCTGTGGCTCCGGCTTAACGTTGAAGCCGATGATGACTGCAGTAGAAGCAGATGCCAATGTGACATCGTTCTTCGTAATTGCACCAACACCGCGGTGAATTACGCGCAGATCAACTTCGCTACCAACATCGAGCTGTAGCAAGGCATCTTCCAGAGCTTCGACAGAACCAGAAACGTCACCCTTGAGGATGAGATTAAGAGTGCTGACCTTGGATTGCTCCATGAAGTCTTCGAGTGAGACCTTCTTGCGGGTCTTGGCGAGCAGCGCATTGCGAGTGGCAAGCTGACGCTTCTCTGCGATCTGACGCGCGGTGCGGTCATCTTCAGCGACGATAAATGAATCACCAGCGCCAGGAACTGAGGTGAATCCCAAGACCTGAACTGGGCGAGATGGACCGGCTTCAGCGACAGCATCACCGTTCTCATCCAACATGGCGCGAACACGGCCATATGAACCACCGGCAACGATTGCATCACCGATGCGCAAAGTTCCGCGTTGTACGAGAACAGTTGCGACTGGTCCGCGACCCTTATCGAGGTTAGCTTCGATAGCCACACCACGAGCATCGTCATCAGCAACAGCACGAAGATCCAATGCAGCATCTGCAGTAAGCAGAACGCTATCGATTAGCTCATCTAGGCCCTCACCAGACTTTGCAGAGACGTTTACAAATATTGTGGTTCCGCCATACTCTTCAGCGATCAAGTTGTACTCGGTCAATTGTTGGCGAACCTTGTCAGGGTTTGCGCCTTCTTTATCAACCTTGTTAACCGCGACCACGATTGGCACATCGGCTGCTTGAGCGTGGTTGAGAGCTTCAATGGTCTGAGGCATCACACCATCATCAGCTGCAACAACCAAGATCGCGATATCTGTGACCTTTGCACCACGAGCACGCATCGCTGTAAAAGCTTCGTGACCTGGTGTATCGATAAAGGTAATAGCGCGCTCTACGCCCTCATGCATGCGGTGAATCTGGTAAGCACCAATGTGCTGTGTGATTCCGCCTGCTTCAGACTTAATAACTTCCGTTTTGCGAATCGCATCCAAGAGGCGAGTCTTACCGTGATCAACGTGACCCATGACCGTAACGATCGGCGAGCGCACGACGAGATCGGCATCATCAATATCTTCGAGCTCTTGCTCCAGATTGATATCGAACTCTTCTAGAAGTTCGCGATCTTCATCTTCGGGGCTAACAACTTGAATCACGAAACCAAGTTCGCCACCCAAAATCTTGAAGGTATCTTCATCAACCGATTGAGTTGCTGTAACCATCTCACCTAAATGGAAGAGAGCGGAGACTAATGAAGCTGGATCGCCATTGATCTTCTCGGCGAAATCCATAAGTGTCGCACCGCGACGAAGGCGAATAACGGTCTTGCCATCTCCATGTGGAACAACTGCTCCACCAAGAGAAGGGGCCGCCATATTGTCGAACTCTTCACGCAGAGCCTTCTTGCTCTTATGCGCCTTGCCCTTCTTGCTTCCCTGCTTTCCAAAGGCTCCTGCAGTTCCACCACGTTGATGACGACCGCCGCCCTTTCCACCAAAGTTCGATGGACCGGTTGTGCTTGGTGCGGCTGATGGAGAGCGATAAGGAGAACCGCCTGCTGCTCCACCTGGACGAGGTGCACCTGTTGAAGGAGCTCCACCTGGTCGCGCTGGACGTGCTGCAAAACCTGGACGTACTGCGCCAGGGCGATTGCCCGACATTGGTGGACGCTCACCAGGGCGAATTGGACGGTTGGCCGGTGGACGAGGAATTGCGCCACCACCTGTTGAAGAGAATGGATTATTGCCAGCGCGAGGTGGACGAGGAATTGCTCCTGCTACCTGTGCTGGGTTTGGAGTTGCAAATGGATTGTTACCGGGGCGAGGTGGCTTTGGAAGCGCACTATCTGCCGCCTGTGCTTCACCCGATGCCGCCGCAGGGGCAACCGGCGCTGGCGGTGTAGGTGCAACTGGTGGAGCAGGTGGACGAGGGACGGCAGAGACTGGCGCCGTTGATCCCGCGGAAATACCTAATTGATTTCGTGTGCTCTCATCGAGCTGTGCGATGGCAGCATCGATCTCAGCTTGAGTTGGTTCAGCCTTCTTAGGAGCAGCTTTTTTCGCTGTCGCCTTCTTCGCTGGAGCTCCCTCGGCAGGTTTCATGTCGGGGAACTTCTCCATCAACTTGCGCACGACAGGTGCTTCTACCGTTGATGATGCTGACTTAACGAACTCACCGACTTCTTGTAACTTGGTGAGGAGCTCTTTACTGTCGAGCCCTAATTCTTTTGCTAATTCGTAAACGCGGACCTTTGCCACAGTTGCCTTCCTGGTTCCCGGCCCCTGCGTCTATCGCCGAAGCCTAAATAAGTGCCTTACTCATGAGCGCGCGGTGCTCATGATTGTGTGTATGCCTTCATTTTTGCTCCTTATGATGGATCAAACTTTTTTTCTAACTTTCGTGCAGAAACTGCTCAAGATCTTCGGTGAGAATTTCTCTGGATGACTTGAAAGCCCGACCAAAAGAACGTCTCTGCACCGCCAACTCGAAACAATTCGGGTGTAGCCATGCTCCTCGACCTGGTAGAACTCGCTTCGGATCTGGCGTTACCCGATCCTCGATGAGAACTAGATGGAGAAGTTCTTTCGAACTCTCCCGACCCCTACAGGCGACACAACTTCTCATTTGGGTTGCCTTTGGAACCATTACGGAGAACCTTACTCGCTCTCCGCTGAGAGGCGTAATTCCTCGGCCGCGGTGGCCTCCGCAAGCTCTGCCGCCGCTTGAGCTTTGGCGATATCGCTGGGCTTGAGCAAGCGCTCAACGGGATTGTCGGGATGAATATCCATACGCCATCCGGTCAGTTTGACCGCTAAGCGGACATTTTGGCCATCTTTTCCGATGGCGAGGGAGAGTTGAAAATCAGGGACAATGACCTTGGCCGACTTGGCCTCCAGGTCGACGATCTCAACGCTGGTGACTCTGGCGGGTGCTAAGGCGCTAGCAACGTAAACAGTTGGATCTTCAGAGAAATCGACGATATCTATCTTCTCGCCATTGAGTTCATCGGTCACTGCTTTGGAACGAGCGCCCATCGGGCCGATCAAAGCGCCTTTGGGACTAACTCCAGCGCGATTCGAGCGCACTGAAACTTTCGAACGCTGGCCTGGCTCACGAGAGACTCCGACGATTTCAACGGTGCGGTCTTTGAGTTCAGGGACTTCAAGATTGAAGAGCATCTTCACGAACATCGGGTGGGTGCGCGAGAGAGTTACCTCTGGACCTTTTTCACCCTGGCGAACATCAACGACATACGCCTTGATGCGATCGCCATGCTTGTACTTTTCGGTGGGAACCTGCTCGTTAAGAGGAATCTTTCCTTCAACTTTTCCAAGGTCAACATAGATGATGCTCTGATCGCGACCCTGTTGCACAATCCCAGAAATGATGTCACCTACATTGCCAGTAAATTCAGCGACGATGCCAGCGTCGTTCTGTGCCCGCATCTTCTCTTTAAGCACCTTACGAACAATCGACTTTATCTTTGCATCAAAACCCTCTGGCATGTGTGTGATTGTTTCGGTGTAAATGCCCTCATCATTAAATTGCGGAACGTGAATCAAAATTTCGCCATTTTGACGATTAAGGACGGCGCGACCCTGCGGCATAGCTTCAGGCAACTCTGCATAACCTTCAGTAACGGTCTGCTCGATCGAGTTAATGAGTTTTTCGAGAGGAATTCCCTTCTCGACTGTCATTGCTAACAGCGCATCAACATCAACACTCATTACTCGTCACCCTTCTTAAGGGATTTAAATTCGATTTCAACGTGGGCCTTTGCAATGTCGGCGAGCGGAATTACATCCTCGTCAATAGCGATATCTGCATCGCTCAGGTCGCCGATACGACCTTTAACTAAATTTCCGTTGTGGAGCACGATCGTTGCAAGTCGCCCCTGATTCTTGCGCCAGTGTCGCGGCAGTGTTAGCGGGCGATCTATACCTGGAGAACTGACCTCTAAGGTAAATGGGGTCTCACCGAGTTCAGGTAAGTTTTCTAGGATCTCGGAGATTTCTTTGGTCACAGTAGTAACCTGATCGAGAGTGAGGTGGGTATCGCTATCAACGATAACGGTAAGAGTGGTGGGTGAACCACCGGTCAAGGTGACCTCTTCTAAGTAGATGCCAGATGCCTCAATTATTGGCTTGATTGCTTCTGTTACAGCCTCGATAACGCTCATTACTGGCTCTCTTTCCGCTATTTAGTTATAGATCCAATCATAACTCAACTTAGCAATGAGAGCCGCCACGACCAGTAGGAAGATCCTTCGCACCAAGGGGGAGCCGCCGCGGATGGCGAGCCTAGACCCAATAAGAGCGCCCGTTACATTTGCAAAAGCCAGAGCTAAGCCAAGGCGCCACCAGATATGACCGGTGAGTTGGAAGGTAACGATGGCACCAAAATTTGTAGCGATATTCACTAACTTTGCGGTAGCGCTCGCTTTGAGAAATTCATAACCAACGACGATGACAAGTAAGAAAACAAGGAAAGTTCCTGTACCAGGACCAAAGAGTCCGTCATAGAAACCAATCAACAATCCGCACGCGGCAACTATCCAAAGTCTGGTCTTATGCGTGTAGCGCAATCTCTCATCGAGCCCCAGATTTGGTTTGCGCCAGGTGTAGATACCTACAAGTACCAAGAGAGTCAGTATGAGGGGGTGAAATACTTTTGTGGGAAAGTGCGAGGCAAGTTTTGCTCCGGCAACCGATCCAATCAGTGCTGGTAGAGCCATCGAAACAGTAAGTCGAAGATCTGGTCTAACTTTCTTGAAGTANTTCGCGGCAGCACTTGAAGTTCCGAAGATCGAAGGAATTTTGTTGGTTCCTAAAATCATAGGTATTGGCTTGTTGGATATCCCAATAAGGAGCGCAGGAAGTTGTACCAACCCTCCCCCGCCGGCAACGGCATCAACAAAACCAGCAAAACCAGAGGCTAATGCCAGGAATAGAAATGTAAGGACTGACATGAACTAATTGATGGCTTTGAGAATTTCAGCAACAGCAGAGTCGGCAGAAAATTCCACTTTGGAGCCAGTACTACGAACGCGAAATTCAATCTTGCCCTCAGCTAATGATTTTCCAACGATCACAATGTATGGAATACCAATTAACTCTGCATCTTTGAATTTAACGCCAGCACTTGCATCGCGCCGATCGTCAAATAGAACTGTCAGGCCAGCTTCTTCTAAATCGCCCGCAAGCTTCTGCGCGAAATCAAAGATGGAATCATCCTTGCCCGCGGCTACTAAATGAATTTCTGCAGGAGCGATCTCACGAGGCCAGTTAAGTCCGAGCTCGTCATAACTTTGTTCGGCAATCGCAGCTACGGCGCGAGAAACACCGATTCCGTAAGAGCCCATAGTGACAACTTGAGACTTACCGTTTTGATCCAAGACTGTAAGGCCAAGCGCTTGGGCGTACTTGCGACCTAGTTGAAAGATATGGCCGATCTCAATAGCGCGATCAATGACAACGGGAGTTTCACACTGTGGGCAAGGATCGCCCGCCTTAACCTCGGCAGCTTCCACAAAGGCAATCACGTTGAAATCGCGGCCATGAGTCACATAGCGTGCATGCTTTTCGCGGGCATTGGCTCCGGTGATCCAATGCGAACCTATAACGATCCGCGGATCGGCGTAGACCTTTATTCCCAGGCGTTCTGCATCTTGTGGTCCTACGTAACCCTTAACCAGGCCGGGAAATTTAGCAAAGTCCTCATCTTCAAAGAGTCGCAGATCTTGGACGCCAGCAAGGTTTGCCCCTACGCGCTTTAAATCAACTTCGCGATCGCCAGGGACCAAGATAGAAATTGCTTCACCATCTGCCATCAGAAGCACATTCTTCAAGGTATCGGCTCCGGTGATCTGCTCGCCATAACGCGAATTAACCAGCTCTACCAATGAGTCGATCGTTGGAGTATTAGGTGAGTCGAAAACTTCCAGCGCAGGCGGAGTCGATCCGGAATAAGCGGCGACCTTGGTCACCATTGCCTCAACATTGGCAGCGTAACCGCATGACTCGCAGAGAACATAAGTGTCTTCACCGGTTGGGCAAGGGGCTAGGAATTCTTCGGACTTTGAGCCACCCATAGCACCTGACATCGCGGAAACAATGTTGAACTTCAATCCAAGGCGATTAAAGGTCTGAATGTAGGCCTCGCGATGGCGTTGATATGAAGCTTCCAGTCCAGCATCATCGATATCAAAAGAGTAGGAGTCCTTCATTACAAATTCGCGGCCGCGGATAATTCCACTGCGTGGTCGTGGCTCATCGCGGAACTTGGTTTGAATTTGGTAGATGGACAGTGGCAGATCTTTGTATGAGGAGAATTCACCCTTCACCATTAAAGTGAACATCTCTTCGTGAGTTGGACCTAATAAATAATCATTGCCCTTGCGATCTTTGAGGCGAAAGAGGTCAGGTCCGTATTCAGTCCAGCGATTGGTCTCCTCGTAAGGTTCACGCGGCAGCAGTGATGGGAAGTGAACCTCTTGGAAGCCAGCCTTATCCATCTCTTCACGAATTACCTTTTCGATATTTCGGTAGGTGCGATATCCCAAAGGGAGCCAGGAGTAGATACCGGCTGCAACGCGGCGGACATAACCAGCCCGAACTAGTAAGCGATGGCTCGCTACCTCAGCATCGGCAGGGTCATCGCGCAGAGTGCGCAGCAATAAGGTCGACATTCGCAACATGCGAGAACCTTATCTGAGGCAATAAGGGTTATAGACCGTTGACTGTTGGTGTGCCAGAGGCGACGCCTGCGGCAGCCATCTCATCGGCCAAACGATTGGCCTCAAAGATCAGTGTTTCTACGATCTCTGACTCGGGCACGGTCTTGATGACCTCACCCTTCACAAAGATCTGACCCTTGCCATTACCTGATGCAACTCCGAGATCTGCCTCGCGAGCTTCGCCAGGACCATTGACCACGCAACCCATAACAGCCACGCGAAGTGGCACGGTCATACCTTGCAACCCAGCCTGAACTTTCTCGGCCAGCGAATAGACATCCACTTGAGCGCGACCACAGGATGGACAAGAGACGATCTCGAGTTTGCGTTGACGCAGGTTGAGAGATTCGAGAATAGAGATTCCGACTTTAACTTCTTCAACAGGAGGTGCTGAGAGCGAGACGCGAATGGTGTCTCCGATTCCCTCCGCCAACAAAATTCCAAAGGCTGTTGCAGATTTGATGGTGCCTTGGAAGATCGGACCAGCCTCGGTCACACCGAGGTGTAATGGATAGTCACACTTCGCCGCCAAGAGGCGATATGCCTTGACCATGGTTACTGGGTCATGGTGCTTTACTGAGATTTTGATATCTGTAAATCCATGCTCTTCAAAGAGAGAGGCTTCCCACAAGGCAGACTCGGCGAGCGCCTCTGGAGTTGCCTTGCCGTACTTGGCGAGAAGTCGAGGATCTAGCGATCCAGCATTGACGCCGATGCGGATTGGAATACCGGCATCGCCAGCGGCTTTAGCAACTTCCTTAACCTTGTCATCAAATTGCTTGATATTGCCGGGGTTGACGCGAACCGCGGCACAACCAGCATCGATTGCGGCAAAGATGTACTTGGGTTGGAAGTGGATATCTGCAATAACAGGGATTTGAGATTTCTTGGCGATCGCCTTCAGGGCATCGGCATCATCTTGGCTCGGCACAGCAACTCGAACGATCTGACATCCAGAAGCGGTGAGTTCTGCGATCTGCTGCAGAGTGGCATTTACGTCTGAGGTCAGGGTCGTGCACATCGACTGCACGCTAACGGGGGCATCTCCACCTACCAAGACATTGCCTACTTTGAGCTGCTTGCTCTTGCGGCGTGGAGCCAGGGTTGGGAGTGGGGCTGACGGAATTCCAAGATCGACCATGGCTTTATTCTGCCTCAAATTAGAGATTGAAGTGAACTGGATTGAAGATATCGGCTGCGAGCAGCATCAATGAGAGCCCAACGAGGAAAATAAATACCACTGCTGTGAGCGGCATCAATTTCTCTAGCGCAATTGGGGCGGGAGAAGGGCGTCCACGTCTACGTGCGTTCGATCTACGAACTCCATCAATGACGGCGACCGCCATGTGACCCCCATCTAACGGGAGCAACGGTAATAAGTTGAAGATTCCCACAAATATGTTAAGGCTGGCGATGATCAGCAAGAAGGTCTCGAGCTTATCTCCGAAGGAGAGGGCGTGATCGCTTGCAGTAGCGGCAGTCGCTTGAGCCACGCCAACTACTCCTACCAATCCATTGGCATCTCGCTTGGCACCTAAGAAAGTTTGGCGAAAGAGCGCCGGCACCTTGCTTGGAAGCGTGACTAGAGACTTAATGGAGGTGGAGAAGAAATTCGATCCAAGCGACCAGGTGTCATGCAACGAGGTGACGATGCCCTCACGTTGTAGTCCGATCTTGCTGATGATTCCGAGCATCCCATAACTCTTACCAGCAACGGTTACTTGTTTTGGTGTAACCACCAGTGTGAGTAACTGACCAGCGCGATTAATCCTTAAAGTAACTGGCTTATCTGCCGAATTACGAATCACCTGAATATCGCTGTTCCAGTCCTTAACGACCTTGCCGTTGATCGAGAGGATCCGATCACCAGATAGGAGCCCCGCACTTTTTGCCGGAGAGGTTGTGGCGCCAGATGTACACGCACTCGAGGTAGCACTGGTGTTGATGCATGGCAGGACTTGGTCAATGACCGGCAAGGTAGTTGAGACTCCGATGCCGAAGAAGATCACAAATAATAAGAAGAATCCGATGATGAAGTGGCTCACCGAGCCAGCACCGAGCACTACCAACCTGCGTGGAGCAGAGGCCTTAACAAAGGCACGTGGCTCATCCTCAGGACTCAACTCTTCTTCGGTAGACATTCCAACGATGCGACAGTAGCCACCAGCTGGGATCGCCTTCACACCGAACTCGGTCTCCCCGCGCGTAAAGGACCAGATCTTGTAGCCAAAACCAAGGAAAAATTCCGTAACTTTCATTCCAAATTTCTTGGCGAAGAAGAAATGACCAAACTCGTGAATCATCACTGAAATTAGGAGTGCCACCACAAAGGCGAGTACACCGAGAGCNTGCAACATTATTTCTTCCCTTGCACTAGTAATCCAGCGACCTGGCGTGCATCATCCTCTATCGCNCTGACATCTGAGAGGTCGCGCACCTTAGAGTTTGCTATGGAATCGAGTTGCTCCGCTGTTGCGGCNACAACTTCAACGATCGATGTAAATGGTAACTCTCCGCGCATAAAGGCGGCGACGGCAACTTCGTTGGCAGCATTGAACACTGCNGGCAACCCGCCACCACGCGAACCACAGTGACGCGCCACATTGATGGAAGGAAATCGACTCTCATCAATAGGTGCAAAGTTCCAGGTTTGTGGAGCGCTCCAATCCACGGGAGAAGTCGCCTTCGCTGTTCTATGAGGTGCACCTAGCGCATATGCGATAGGTCCTTTCATATTTGGTGGACTCAATTGAGCGATGGTGGATCCATCTATGAATTCGACCATCGAATGAATGTACGATTGCGGATGAATAACTGCCTCGATCTTCTCGTAAGGAAGATCAAATAAATAATGTGCCTCAATTATTTCAAGACCTTTATTTACCAGCGTTGCAGAGTTGATGGTGACGACCGGCCCCATAGACCAAGTGGGATGTGCCAGCGCCTCAGACAGTGTGACGCTAGAAAGATCATTGCGATCGCGAAACGCTCCCCCACTTGCAGTGAGGATCGCTCGCTTGACCTCTGATTTAGTACCTGCCATGAAACATTGATAAAGCGCGCTATGTTCTGAGTCGACCGGGATGATTCGGTCTAGACCAAATGCTGTAACTAAATCTCCACCCGCCACCAATGACTCTTTATTAGCCAAAGCAACTTTATTTCCTACTCCCAATGCAGCGAGAGTCGGTCCAAGCCCAATCGAACCGGTAATTCCATTGAGAACGATGTCACAGGGAATTGAAGCGATTTCCGTAGCGGCTCCAGGACCATCTATAACTTCTATTGTTGAAGTTAGCTCGCGAGCGAGAGCACCATTGCCGCTCACTCCAATTACTGTGACTCCAAATTTTTCTGCTTGAGCAATCANNGTNGGAATATTGGAACTTCCCGCAGCCAAGGCNATGACCCGAAAAGAGTCTGGATTAGCGGCGATAACTTCTAGCGCCTGCACACCAATAGACCCGGTCGAGCCCAAGATGACAATATCGCGCATAGTTATATCTTCCCCTACTTTGCAGGAGAGGTGTTGTTGAGTTCTGCTGCAGCAAGTTGGCCACAGGCCCCATCAATTTCGCGACCGCGGGTATCTCGCACCGTAACTGGAACTCCATAATTTTCCAGAATAGAGACGAAGGTGGCTTCATCCGCTGGGCGAGATGCTGTCCACTTGGATCCAGGAGTTGGATTAAGAGGAATGAGATTGACGTGGGCATTGCGATTCTTGAGTAGACGACCCAACAAATCAGAGCGCCAGGCTTGGTCGTTGATATCGCGAATAAGCGCGTATTCAATTGAGTAGCGTCGCCCAGTCTTATCGGCGTAAGCATCAGCGGCGGCGAGCACTTCTTTTACCTT
>Ga0007879_1000042_pt1 | contig 39495 bp, 56 predicted proteins | sample CryBogCBH15Jun09_FD_54995 | JGI IMG/M metagenome (GOLD analysis project Ga0007879, IMG submission 54995) | Freshwater microbial communities from Crystal Bog, Wisconsin, USA - CBH15Jun09 | ecosystem: Environmental > Aquatic > Freshwater > Lake | place: Crystal Bog, Wisconsin, USA | collected... | reverse complement strand
GATAAGTATAGGCAACAGCATCTTTAATATACTTATTAACTAAAGTATTTTCTACAGCATGGGTTGATATTCTTTGTGGAAAATATCCATTCATTTGAACAATTTCAGCTTGACCACGATTATTCTTAGACAAATAAGCAAAAGAATTACCTAGTTTTGCTACTGAAAACTGAGCTGCCACACCATGCTGACTTGAGCTTCCTGGAATGCGCTGAAAAGGAAATGGGAAAGTTCCAACATCCGACCATACTTCTGTAGTGGTATCGCCTAATAAAAAGACTTGTCCATTGCTTGCAATGATTGACACTAAATTATCTGGGCCAGTAAATTTGCTTGCAAAAGACAAACCATAAGTTACTGGAGAAAGGATATTAGAAGCAGCCCATTGTTGAGTATTAGGCTTGTTGTAAATAAAATAGTTATCAATAATATCTACTACATTAGCACCTTGAAATGCGCCATCTGTGCTTGGAATAACTGCAAAATTTACAGCATACATAGTTTCTGAGCTTACAGATTGATTAGGGCTTACTGTATAGTTTCCTGTTCCACCTGAACCTGTACCAAAAGTAAGATTAAGGGTTAACCCTGAACCTGAACCAGTAGTGCTTGTAGAAGCTGCATTGGATGGTGTAGAAGTATAAGAGCCAGGATAGGTTAAAGATAGCGAAGAAACAGCACCTGAGCCTCCTATGCCTGTTACTGTAAAGTAAGCTGCGCTTTGTCCATAAACACCGCCTAAAACATATACAACATCATTTATGGCATATCCTGTGCCTGCTGTAGCAATGCTTCCGCTTAATACTGTTCCTGTGCCTAATGCACTTACAAAAGTATTTGGGGTTACTCCATTGCCTACTATTGCTTGCCCTGGATAGATTTGTCCTGTAAACATATAGTTCACAGTCATTTGGCTTCCTGAAATAGAAGCATTAAATGAACCACCTGAAGCATTAGAATTAAATGCTCTGCTAGTTAAATTTAAAGAGGTGTTAATTTGATAAGTTCCGACACCGCCTGTGCCAGAGCTAGTAATAATTACCCCTAAACCAGTTCCTAAGCCATACAAAGACTGACCTTGAATAATTCTGCCTTCTCTAATGGAGGTAACAGTTAAAGTTGTTCCTGAAATAGAGCCAGTAAAAGAACAAGCATCAGGTTGGCTTATGCGCCATGTATAGCGATTATTGCCATCAACAATATATGCGCTAATGCCATTATCTGTAATGCTGACAGGGCCAGTAGAGGTATTTAGAATACCGACTACATAAGGTGTAAATTCAGAATCTAAAACATAGACATAAATGCCACAAACCGCCATTAAATAATTGCCACCTGATAAAGCTTGCATTCCACGAACAGAATCTTGATTAGCAAATTGAACTAAGGAAGTAAGCCCTGGAGTTGGATAAAGCGCAACTACACCTCTTTCACCCTGAGCTTTTAAAGGGTCAATTTCAGGTCTAAAGTTGATACATTCCTGAGCATCTTGATAGATACTAGGAGCTTCATAAGATGGGCCTACAAATCCAAAGTCAGCCATTATCTAAAGAATCCTCCGCTTAGAATCCATCCTGCATCTTTTGCTCTGCCTACCAACATAGAATCAGGGTAACCAGCAGCAGCAATCGGTTGCATATTGTTGCGCTTAATTGTTGACTTAGATTGTGCAGCATAAGCATTAATCATGCTAATTTGAGTTGGAGAAGCTTTGCCATACATCGGCATAAGTCTTTCAGCAAGATTCCATCTAAGAGCCATTGCATAGCCTTGTGGAAGCGAAATAGTGTCATATAGACTTGTATAGTTGCTAAAAATGGTAGATGAGAACATATGCATCTCACCTTGTGATGGATTAGGCCATACAAAAATATTGCCTGATTCGGCATTAGGATTGTAATAAAGGGCTTTAGGCCAAGGGCCATTCAAAGTCTTTAAACCAATCTGGTTGTAGTTTTCAAGGGCAAGAATAGCTACTTGATAGTCTAAACCACCATTTTGCACAGCCTGACCATTGCTCTGAGTATTTACACGAACATAAGCTTGGTCAATAAATAAAGGCTTTTGGTAATAAGCAGTAATGGTTTCTGAGCTTACAGGACTTGTATAAGTAATGTTTAGCTTATAAGTTCCTGTTTCGTTTACTTGACCGCCAGCACCAGTTAAGAACTGAACAATCTTAGTTCCTGAGGTTATTCCTGAACCACTAAGGGTTTGCCCTTGGGCTATTGCGCCTGTAGTTAAACCAGTAACAGTAAGAATATTGCCTGTAATTGAGCCTGTAAAAGTAGCTCCTACAAAGTTTTGTGTGCTTGGATTTGGCCCAATAGTGTATTGAGTTTGCCCTGAAATTAATGGAAATATGATTTCTGTGGTGTTATAAACCATCATATCTTCGTTAGACCATTGGTCTATAAGGTCATTGAGCATATCAAAAGCATCTTGAGCAGCTTCAGGAGTTGGTGTTTCACCAGCTTCTAATGCGCCAATGTCTTTTAAGGCTCTGCTAATAATATCAATCGGCAATGTCATAATTGTTCCTAAGCATTAGGGGTAAATACTTGAGGCAGCCAAGGCAGAACCGCATCAGTTTTAATATTTAAAGCATCTAACTGTTTATCTAGTTGAGCAGTTATGTGACATTTATCGTCACGAACAGCTTCCGATTCAATCCATTTAGCAATAATATCTTCTGTTACTTCATTAAAAGGTATTTTATTACTAGGAGAGTCAAAATACCAATATCCTTCGGTTTCTACTAAATTATTTTCATCAGTAGCAGTTATATGGTACTTAGCACTAAGAATGACTTCATCCTTAGCAGTAATTTCTGTAATTTTCCAAGTATATGTTGTCATGCTGTGTATGTTCCTGAGCTTGTAAATGTATGGATAGTGTTGCCACCAGCAGAGGTGATTGTTCCTCCTGTGCCTCGTTGACTGCCTGAATAACTAATAATAACTATTCCTGAACCGCCATTACCGCCTTGCGATTGAGTTCCTTGGTCAGGGCCTCCACCACCACCACCGCCTGTGTTAGCTGTTCCATTACCGCCATTACCAGTATTGTTAATAACACCATTACCACCGCCACCATTACCGCCAGTTCCTTGTGTGCCATTTCTTGATGAACCACCACCGCCACCGCCATAATAAGTAGCTGAACCTGAAATAGAATTAGATATTCCTACACCGCCAGCACCACCGCCTGAACCTGAACCAGCAGCACCAGCACCTCCAGCACCACCGCCACCGCCACCACCATAAGCAGGGCTACTATTTGCACCTGATGCGCCATTATTTCCTTGTCCTGCTGTGCCAGTTCCACCAGCACCGCCTGAACCGCCTACACCACCGCCACCGCCTGAACCACCATTAGCTCCAGTAGTAACACCTGAATCTCCGTTAGCACCAAAACCACCACCTACGGCTGTTAAGCTAAATGCAGTTGAATTTGCACCATTAGTTTGTGCTGTATTTGAACCACCAGCACCAACAACTATAGAATATGCAGTTCCAGCATTAAGAGTTGTAGTTCCTGAAATTACACCTCCAGCACCACCGCCACCTCCATCTCCTGTTCCACCTGTTCCACCACCAGCAGTTAATAAATAGCTAACTGTGTAAGGGCCACCAGCAACAATTTGCCAAGATGAACCATTCCAAATTTCATAAGCTACAAGAGTAGTATTCCAACCTTGCTGACCTACAGTTGGGCTTGATGGTCTACCAGCAGTAGTCCATTGGGCTGGAGTTATGCCATTAGTTCCATCAATAATTACAGTCATAGTGCTACCCAAGATAAAGTTGCTTCATCCCATATAGCTGGTGTTTCAGGTCTTGGTGTTGGGGCTTCCCATGTCCAAGTATCTTGATTTAATGTCCAGCTAGGAAAAGGTTGTGGGGCATAGAAAACATCATTAGTAGCATCGTAAATATGCCCAATACCAGCATAGTTGCCTCTTAATGGAGTGCCACCTTGAGTATGTTTGTTTTCAAGAGTGTTATAGCTAGTTTGAATCCATGCGCCTGGCGATGAATCTACGAATGTGTCAAAAAACTCAGGTTTAGCAACAATGACTTGTGTTACTTTTCCATCAACTACTTTAGCAAAATGTCCCATGTTTTCCTCGTTAAGCTGTGTAACTGCCTGATGCAGTAAATTTAATAATAGTGTTAGAGCCTGAAGTAGTTACTGTTGGGCTTCCTGTTGTAGTTCCTGAATAACTTGATGTAGGAACAGAAAGAATTACAACACCTGAACCACCATTTGCACCATTATTTGTTGCATAAAAAGCGCCACCACCGCCACCGCCTGTATTGGCTGTGCCAGCAGTACCAGGGTTTCCTCCTCCACCACCACCTCCGTTACCACCTGAACCATTTGAAGGTGTATCGCCACCACCACCACCTCCACCGCAATAATAAACAGCAGAACCTGTAATTGAAGAAGAAATCCCTACACCGCCATTACCAGCAGACCCTGATGTTCCATTTGCCCCAACAGCACCAGCACCGCCACCACCGCCACCAGCGACATTTGGAACTCCTGCATCATAACCAATGCCACCATTATTACCTTGACCAGCAGTTCCTGAAGATGCGCTACTTCCTTGATGTGCGCCACCGCCTCCTGAACCTCCTGATGCGCCATTAACATTTCCTGCGCCACCGCCACCACCGCCACCAAGCGATGTATTTGAATTAAAAACGGAATTTGAACCAGTTGCACCACGACTGTTTGATGAAGCTGAACCTCCTGCACCTACAGTAATGGTATATACAGTTCCTGGAGTTAAATTAGATGTTCCTGTTAATAAACCACCTGCGCCACCACCTCCACAAGCAATAGATGATGAACTTCCTCCACCACCACCACCAGCAGCAATTAAATAAGAAACGGCATATTGACCAGAAACATAAGTAGTCCAACCACTTCCGTTATACATTTCTGCGCCATTAATTGTAGTATTCCATCGCATCGCACCAACAACAGGGCTTGATGGTCTTTGTGCAGTTGTTCCTGTAGGCAAAACTAATGCGCCAACTGTGCTAGAAGCATCAATAACTCCACCAGTTGCAGTAATAGCTAAATTACCTGAAGTATCAGGTGTAACACTAAAAGCTGTGCCTGTAGTTGTTCCGATGTTTATAGTTGTAGACATTATGCAATCCTAAAAGCAGTAATTGTGCTGTCTTTGCTGTTACCTGATGAGTTGTAAAGCATAGAAGTTCCTGAATAAGTTGTAGCATTTACACTTATTCTGATATTTCCAGCAGGACTAGCAATGTAACCTGACAATGAAATTGTGTAGTTACCATTCTGTAATGGGCCATTAACACGACAAGAAGCAATAACTGTTGTGCCATCCCATAATTTAGCACTCCAGTTTGAGTTAGCATTAGTTGGGTCACGAACAACTACAGTTCCACTAGCAAACCAAGTGCCTGTTGTACCTTGTGAAACAGTTGGGCCATCAATATAAGAACCACTTGTTAAGCTAACATCAGCCCCTAATGAGTTTGTATAGGCTGTATAAGCAAGCATCATTGTGCCTGTAGCAGCAGGAATTGTAAGAGTATTAGTTCCAGCAACATCAGGCACTACTACACTAATAGCACCTGAAGTATCGCCACTTAAAACTATTTTAGGAGTGCTCATAAAATAACCCAGCGAGAACCAGCAGAAACAGTAATTGTAGTTCCTGCTGCAGTTGTAAATGGCCCAACACTCATCGCATTATTGCCAGTTGCGATTGTATAAGAAGCTGTATTGGTTTTAGCACTAACAATTAATCCATTAGAAGCGACTATTTGAGGAGTTGTCAAATCGCCTGTAGATGGGTTCACTTTAATGCTTGTATTTACATAATCTGTGCTAGTAGAACCGCTAGTGGCAGATTGAAAGCCTAAATAATAGGTTGCATTAGTGGTGGTGCTAGTAATGGTTAAACCACCGCTAGAGGCTGCCCAGGTTGGGACTCCACCAGCAAGGGTTAAAACATAGCCATTTGTGCCTGCGGTCAAGAATGTTGTAGTTCCTGAAGCGGTCTGATAAGGCAATGAACCATTTGCGCCACCAGCTAAATTGGTCGCAGTTGTAGCAGTTAGTGCATTTCCACCAATAGACAAGCTAGAAGCTGTGCCAGTTAAGCCTGTGCCAGCACCACTAAATGATGTTGCGCTTAAAGTGCCTGTATTTGGCACAAAGCTTAATTTAGTAGAACTGGTGGTTTCCCCTGTAATTGTTCCGCTTGTAGCGGTGGTCATTGCAGGGTAATAAGTAGAAACTGAGGTTGTATTGTCAGTGATGGTGATGCCTGATGATGCAGCAGCAGCCCATGTAGGAACACCGCCTGACAAAGTCATGACATAACCATTAGTACCAGCAGCTAAGAAAGTTGTAGTTCCTGACCCTGTTTGATAGGGAACTGAGCCATTAGCACCGCCAGCTAGGTTTGTAGCTGTAGTTGCGCTTGTAGCTGTTGTTGCAGTTGCAGCATTACCGCCAATAGAAAGACCAGAGGCTGTGCCAGTTAATCCTGTTCCTGCTCCACTAAATGAAATGGATGTAAACACCCCAGTAGAAGGGTTGTATTGAAGCTTAGTAGAGCTTGTATATTCTGTTGAAAGGCTTCCGCTTGTTTGATTAGCGAACAGAGGGTAACGAGTGCTATTTGTAGTGGTGTCATCGGTAACAGTCGCATAAGAAACAGGAGTTGCCCAAGTAGGAGTTCCTGTGCCATTAGATTGCAAAAACTGACCAGTAGTACCAGCAGCAGTAAATCCTGTTACTCCTGTGGCAGATTGCCAAGGAATTGCCCCTGCGCTTCCACCAGCTAAATAAGTAGCATTTGTCGCATTAGTTGCAGAGCCTACAGATAAAGTAGATTGAGCCACATATTGCGGTGCAGTTGCGCCAGCAGTTAATACATAGTTTGTAGTGCCAAGGCTTAGGAATGAAGTAGCTCCTGCGCCTGATTGATAAGCTAAAGCACCAGCAGTACCGCCAGCAATATTGGTCGCTGATGTTGCTAAAGTGGCTGTTGCTACAGCACCGCTAACAATAGAGCCTAAAATTGAGGTAATCCAGCTAGGATTTGAATAAGACCCTGTTGTATAAACTCCATTGGTTACAGTCCCAGCATTTCCTGTAATACCAATTCCCCAAGTGCCTGATGCGCCTGTTCCTGTTGTAGAAGGTGCGCCAATAGTATTGTAGGAAATAGTCTGAGCTACAGAGCCATTAAAAGTAGTGCCAGTTGCGCCACCAGTACCGCTATTATTAAAAGTTACTGAGTTAGGGGTATTGGCTGTAACAGTAGTCGAGCCACCCAAAGAAACCGCATTACCATTAATAGTGATGCTAGAGTTTGCTAAATAACTGTTAGCAATAGGGGTCGCATTCCATGTTCCTGCTGTAAGAGTGCCAACTCCTGTAATTCCTGTATATGAGCCACTAATTAAACTAGAAGCGATTGTTCCGCTAGTAATTTGACTTGCGCCAATAGCAATAGAGGTATTGGTTGCGCTAGTGATTTGCCCTTGAGCATTTACGGCTACTACAGGAACAGAACTTGCCGAGCCATAAGTTGCAGCAGTAACACCAGTATTGGTAATGCTAAAAGTATTAGCAGATAGGGTTAACCCTATACCAGCATAATAAGTACCCAAGGCAGAGAACTGAACAAAGGTAATTGGAGTTACACCAATAGTTCCAGTATCAGCAGAGGTAGATACCCAGCCAGTATTGGCTTGTGAGCCGTTTAAAAGTACTGTGTAAGCCCCTGGCACTTCTGCCCATACATCCATATCAACGGCACGAGTCCATGCGCTTGCAGAGGCTACATAGATGCCGTTTTCAGATGCTGTATTTTGATTTTTTACCAATACTCGGTTACCAGCTAATACTGAATAACCATCAATGGTTTGCAGACCTGACAAAGTAATGTTGGTTAAAGTGCCTACTTTACAAGCAGCTTTAGGATTTAAGCCTTGAGCTACAGTATCAACATAAAGTTTATTAGCAATATCAATAGCATTAACAGGACTATTTGCAATAGTGCCTGTAGTGGTAGCAATACTTGTAAAGTAACCAGCAGCAGGAACAGAACCACCAATAATAGAACTATCAATAGTGCTATTAGTAATGGTTAACCCTGATTGAATAGGATTAATAGTTGCATAAAAAGGCTTACCTTGGCCTATGAAAGTTTGAAAATTTCCATAAACATCAAAGTAAGCCTGAACAGGCAACAAATTCTGAACTACAGAATTGGCTGGATTAGCCATGTTTAAGCCTTAATAAGCGAAACAATTAACTAAAACAACATCTCCAGCAGACATATTTGTAGCAGCACCTGTTGTTACAGAATAGCTTGTAAATGTAACTGAAGTAGTTGAGCTTGCTGTTAACTGCAAGAACAATGAATTACCATTAGTTACATCAGCAGCAAAAGCAAGCCAGCCATTTACTGCAGTTGGCAAAGTAATAGAACCATTGGCTGCGCCACCAGTACCAACAACAATCTTAAAGCACATTGTATTGGCTGCTGTAATAGTTGGACTTGTACCCCATCCTGAACCAAGACTAGGCAAAGTTGCGCTACTAGCAAGCAAATTACCACCCATTTGAAATACAGAAGGGTTAATGGTATCGCCAGTAAGAGGAGGGCTAAAAAATTGACCTCCTGGGCCTACTAAACCTAAACAAACACCAGCAGAATTAAACTGGGCCTGAACAGGCACATTTTGAACTGTTACTGTAGAAGCTACTTGATTTGAACTCATTATGCAATTCCTTCACCAGGGGTAATTTCAAGGCTAGTAGCTGTTCCTGCAATAAACCAAGCATTTGGTGGGATACCGCTAAATACACCAACTCCATTAGGCTGAATAGTAAGCACATTAGCTATACCAGTAGCTGTAGGAGTTGTTGCAGCAGGAGTTACTGTAGCATCGCCTGGCTCTTGTGGTGACCAGCCCACTCGAACCAATCCATTGGTTAAATTGATAATCCGATACCCTGAAGGGTACACATTGTTATTCGACTTAACCTGAACAGGAGAAGTGCTTACTAGGTAAGTTGGGCCAAAAGGCGCAAAAGCTGAATCATAAGCCATGTTTTAACTCCTTAAACTACACTAGCTGGGATAGGACTATCTTCGCAAGTAGAAATTTTAAGCAATAAATTACCAGCAGTTTGAGTTGCTGAAGAACCAGTAGAGTTTACCAATCGAACAACAACTTGATTTGCTGTATTGGTATAAGCATTTCCAATAGAAATACCAGTTACCAAAGCAGCATCAAAAGCAGCTTGAACAAAATCATTAGGCTGAACACCAGGAACAGTTAAAGTTACATCTGTTGTTGTGCCTGAAATAGTTGTTGATGGGAGTGTTACTTGGACAATGGATTGGGCAATGATATTGCCACGACAAACAGTAGTCTTAGACATAATTTTTCCTTTAAATAAGGTAATTCAATTATAGGTTATTCAAGAAAAAAAGCCACACTTTTTGGGCATGGCTTTTTTCTTTTACTTCATGGATTCTTAATAGAAACCTGGGCTTAAATCATATCCATAAATATACACATCAACAGTCGCAGTAGCGAATGCCGTAGAGATATTTACATATACAGTTTGTGCTGATTGTGCTGTATTAGGATTTGAAGCTGCTGAAATAGTTACATAAGATGGAGTAGTTTGACCTGTCAAAGCTGCTGCTGTCAAAATACTTGTTGTGCCACCTTTATTAACTGCTGTGTAAACACCTAAATTAACAGAAGCTACAGATTGTGTTGCGCCAGCATTGTTAGCATTAGCTACCACTACTGAAACAGGAACATAAAGTGCGCTGTTGTTAATTTGAACAGCAAAGTCTGCTGCTGCTGCGGTTGAAACACCTTTCAACACACCTAAAACTCGCAAAGCCTGTTGGCTATTTAGGTTCGATGGGTGGGTCGAATTTTGGACTGCTGGGCCTGGATTTGCCATGATTTTATTCCTTAAATTTAGTTAAAAGGGAAGGGCTTTCGCCCCTCCGTTTATTAAGCTGCTACTCGGCAAGCCAACTCTGGGTAGAGTGGGGCCCAACCATACAGAACATCAACACGAGTCGGAATCGAATCATTGTTAATAGTGTATTGGCGCACGACTCGCATGGACAGACCAATTTCTTTGTCTGATGCACGACCAGCAAAATGAACACCTTCAGGCAACTCTAAGTCAGCCATAGCCATTGTGAATGCATTGCGGTGCATTACGATGTTTTGTGGAGAAACAATACCATTTCCACTTGCATTGTATTGTGATGCAAAGAATGTCACAGCAGCAGTTGCTGATGGGCTAGGGATGCTCACATTCTGGAACTGACCACCGCTAATAACAGCAGGAGAAACAGTTACAGAAACAGAAGAACCAGAAGCCACAGAAACAGCAGACTTAACTACAAATGAACGAAGTTTGTTTGTGCCATAAGCTTGACGATTTTGTGGGTTAACTGCATACACACCAGCGATTTGGAATGTATCACCAGCATTCAAGTTGATTGTGCCAGTATTAGCAGCAGTCAAAGTGATTGTGGATTGTGAAGCCCAACCAGAAGTCAAGAAACCAGTTGCAGTTGTAGTTGCAACAGAAGCAGTAACAGTAGAGCTAGAGAAGTTACCAAAAGTTTGTGACACGATGTTTTGGTCAAGTTTCCAGTTCATACCGCCAGAATCGCGACCCATCAAGCCCTTTTCATACTGCATACCAATCTTGTCATTAGGAACAAACAAGCCTTTCAAGCTATCAACAATAGTTGCAGATGTAAATGGCTCAACGATACAGCTTCTACGACCATCACGAGGTGCGCCTTCAGAATCAAGGTAAGCCTGTGCTGACAAGTATGTATACAAGCCAGTTGGAGGAGTACCAGCAGTACCAACGATGTTTGCTGTGTTCAATGCTGCTGTAGTAGTACCATCAAAGTCGATTTTGTTGGCAATAGCTGCAACGGCTGGCTTAAGGATGCGGTCAGAGAACATATCCAAAGACAAAGCTAAGTCCTGGGTGGTAAATTGAGTATCCACATGGAACTGAGTGCTTAAAGTTACAGGTACAGAAGTTTCATTCAAATCTTCCACATTCAATGCAGGGCCAGTAGTACCGATGAAACGGCCTGGTCTGCGGACATTGACTGTTGCGCCAATTTTTGCGCCAACTACAGCGAACTGGTCATCATAGTTGCGGTCAACTTCAGAAGTGAAAGTTAATTCATTTTCGAGAACCATTAAGGCCTCATTAGTAATCTTGCTAATCGTCAATAAAGTATTTGACATTTTAAATCTCCAAAAAAATTAGGTTTATCTAACCTTGCCAGATTGCCTTGCAGCTTTCCATTGTGCATAAGTCCCATGAAATTCACCATTGGTGTCCACAAGAATATCTGCTCCAACTTTGCCACCACTAAGCGGTCTGATAGGGTCAGGTGCTTTACTTCCTGAAACAATCGCCTTTACTTTTTCAGCTTTTGGCTTTTCTGCCTTAGCTTCAAACTTAGCCTCAAGTTTGCCAATTTCTTTCAGAGCTTTAACAGAATCCATTTCTGTTAATTTGCGAGCATAATCTTCATCAGAAGCAAGTGCATATAAGACTTGAGGCCCTACATCACTTTCAAGAATTGCTTTTTTGATTTCATCGCTAACCACTACATCACTTGATTGAACAATTCGGTCAAAATCAGGCATTTCTTCTTTTGCTTTTTCAAGCTTCTTATTCCAAGATTCTATTTTCTTGGCTTCAGCTTCTTGAGCTTTGCGACTAGCTTCTTCTGCATCCCTTCGCAATAAAGCATTTTCTGCACTCCATTCCGCTAATGCCTCTGCATATTCATAAGCATCATTAAACTGGTCTGCTCTAGGTTTACCTTCAACTACAGGTTTTTGTTCCTGTTGCTCAGGGTTTACCCTTGCTTCATAACTCCTTAGCTTTTCTCTAAGCTCTTGAGCTTCAGCTTCCGCTTGTTTAGCTCTTTGAGTTACCTTATCGAATCGCTTATTTAGCTTATCTTTAGACTTTTCAGGGTCTTGTTTCTTAGCTTCTTCCTTTGCTTCTGGTTCACTCTGTTCCTGTTCCTGTTCTGGCTCTGAATCTTTCTTTACAGATTCAGCCTCAGCTTGAGGTTCTTGGTCAGCTAAACCTAATCTTTCTGCATAAAAGGTTGTTGCATTGTCACTTGTTATTACATTTGATGCTTCTCTTACAACTTCTGATTCGGCCATGATTTCTCAAGCTCCAATTTAAGTTAAAAATACTACTAAAAATAATTCTTGTCTATTTATTCCGCTTTAGATGCTTTTTTAGTTTCTTTAGCAGCAGACTTTAATAAAGATTTTTGTTCTTTCAAAGCCTTTTTATCTAATCCTGCGAATGGATTGACAGGCTGGGCTGGCTCATATTTCTTGCCAGCTCTGCGAGCCATTTCTTTCATTTTCCACTCTAATGCATTATCACCTGTAATTGTTGGCATATTTCCTCCGATTGTTAAATGCCTCTTTCGATTGTTTCATCTAATGCTGCTCTTTCACTTCTTAAATCTAATTGGGCCATGACTAAAGCCAGTTGTGCCTTTAATTGCTCCACTTCTAGCTGAGTTTGAGTCTTAATAACTGTGTCATGGGCCTGAGTATCGGTTCGCATTCTAGTATCTTCTCTGCGAACTTCCATCTCCATTTGAGTTTTTTGCAGCATAGCTTTGTCTTTTTGCTCTGCAACAGAAGCCCCATATTTCATATCCAAGGTCATCTGCTGAATCTGTTGTTGCAACTGTTGGATAACAGATTGAGATTGTTTGAGCTGCATCTGAGCTTGTGGTGGAATATCGGCTTTTTCATCAATCTGAGCCAATGGATTAGCAGCAGCCAAGCGGTCAGCAATAATGTCAGCACCAGGGAAGTCCATATTTCTAAAGACCAAGTCACCTGCTGTTTGCATCAAATTAGGGTCAGCAGTCAATAGAGTCATCATAGAATCTACCGCTTCTTGTCGCTTAGAAGCATAGCCAGGGCCAGTTTCCATCACAATGTCATATTCACCAGTAGTTACATCATTCAAAACTCGGTCTACACCTTGTTCATCTTGAGTCTTTTGGTTAATGCCCACTAACTCGCCTTTACCATCTGCTCCAATGATTCGCATTACTCTTTCTTCAGAATAAATATGAGGAATTAAATCCAAGCAGATTCGACCAGACTGCCTAATTGACCTTGTAAGGTTGTCATAGTAGTGGAAATTGGTCATGTCAGTTTGTTGCTGTTGACCATTTAGAGCTTTTCCAGACTGCATACCTTGTGGCAACTGAGCAGGGTCATAAATACCGACAACTGCCATCAAGTCTGAATTTAAACCTTGGAGAGCTGTAACCATTCCAGTAGGAGGTGGCTCTGGCTGAATCCTTGTAGGAACTGGAGCTGGAGCACCTTCAGAGTCTTTTTGCTTATAGCGCAATACAGGCATAGACTTAATATTGGCCTGATTCCACTCCATTTCATGACCTTCATCCTGACCTTCTGCAAGGAGGAATTTAGCCTTTGGAGCAAGGGCAACGGACTCGGTAAGAGCAGTTGACCAGAAGTTATACATTCTTTGTGGGTCTTTAGCCATGCGAGTAAGACCAAACTTCTTCTTCTTACTGTCCACAATGAGTTGTTGACCATATACAGGCACAACAGGAATATAGCGACCAGGCCAATCTTTTTGGTCAAGGATTTGCATTCCTGTTAACTTGCACCACTTAATCTGTTTTTTAATGGTTTCTCGCTTAGAAACTACATAAACCCCTGCATCTTGCATCATGATTTCGGATGGCTTTTCATCCTCAAAACAAGTTGTGCCATCAGATAATAGGTAAAGCTTGGTGCGAATATGCTCGGTATAAAAGTATTCAGCAATGCGAATATCTTTTTTGGTAATCCATTCTGATTGTGAATCGCCTGTGCCACGAGGGTTAAAACCACCGCCATCATCTGCACCAGGGTACATTTTGCGGAATGATTCTTTGCTGATAACCTCGGTAATTAAGCACTTTTCTGCATCTGAACCATCAGGCTCATTGGAATTAGGGTCAAAATAGACCATGAAAGGGTTCTCAATGCGCTTTACATAGATTTCCTGTTCCATTGAATTAGGTCTTGGAAAATCATGAACAATGCGCCAGTAACCCCAGCCCATCCGAACTGCAAAGTCAAAAGCATTGTCATAAGCTGCATCAGCATCTGATTGGTTTTCAATATGGCGCAATATTCCAGTAATAACTTCGGCTACCTTTTCATCGGATTCGGTATTCATGCCATGAGCTACCATCCGAGGTCTTTGTTGTCTTTGCTGATTGGCTATTTGTCGGCAATAGGCATCAATCTTGTTGATGGTCAAATATGGTCTAGATTCAAGCAGTCGGCTATTTTGAATCTCTACAGGCCATTGGTCACCACCAGCGAATTTAAGGTCATCTAAGGCCTCAACTCGATTATTAGAGTCATTTTCAGAACAGAAGCGCAGGAACTGTTTAGCTTCCTCGATTACTCCTGATTCATAGTCATCGCCATATTCGGTGGAATAGACACCACCATTGCTTTCTACATTCATTACCATAATGTTTTCCTATTAGCTCATCCAGCTTGTAACATCATAATTCATGGGCTTTCTTTTGACTACTTTCTTTTCTTGAATCATAAGCCCTATGTATCTGAAAGCATCTGCTCCATGCGAATACTGGTCATGGACAGGCTTTTGACTAAATGCTTTAGTGTCTGGGTCTACATCATATCTGTAGTGTCTTAAACAATCTAGCCCTGCAGAGGTATTATTCTTGTCAAAATAGCATGAATTAAATATGGTTCTAGCAGCATTGATGGAGTCAACAATAGGCACTCTTTCAATGATTCTGACATTAAATCCTGCAGCTCTGACTATTTCTTCAATACTTCTGCCATTACTAGCGATTGTTTTGTTTCTAGCATCATGGGGCAGATATAAGGTGTCATAGACATAACCAAAGGTCTGCATCTTTCCAAGAATCTCACTCATAGTTGTCTGAGTGGTTTCATAGTATCGAATAAGCCTGGTTTCCATGCCTATGAACTGAACAAACCATATAGCAGTAGCATCGGCCCATCCAATATCAAATACTGCCATTACAGGCTTTATAGGGTCATAAGGGACATTGCATATTCTGTTGTCTGCTTCTGCCCTTTGCATCTCTTTAGCAAAGACTGCTCCATCAATGGTAGACCGAGTAAAGCCTTCCCAGACATTCTGATAAGCCTCAAAGTCCCTATTCATTAGGGATTGCCTCTCTAGGTCTAGGACAGCAGGAAACCAAGGGTTGTCATTCCAGTTAACTTTTTGCACTACAGCATTATCAGGAGGATTCAAAATGAACCGCTTATAGGTTTCATCGGTAGGCAACTCAGGGTTAAAAGTAACCCAAATCTCGGAGTTTTCCTTACGGATGGTAGGAATCAGAATATCCCAGCTTAATTTTGAGATGTTATTAGCTTCCTCACACCAACAGTAATCTATGCCCTCGATAGACTTTAGGCCATTGATATTGTTCTTAATGCCAGCAAAGATAAACTCTGTGCCATTCTTGCCCCTAATAGTGCTTTGAGTCACCTCATAATGGGCTTCTAGCTTTAGGTCATAGATTTGGTCTACAAGGAGCTTATGAACAGAATCCTTGATTGAGGTCTGGAACTCACGAGCACATAAGACTCGAATAGTCTTGAGAACTCCCTTGCATAGCAACATTCGGGCTACAGAGTGCGATTTTCCACCCCCTCTACCGCCATGTAATATTCTGTACCGACTATGTTCTGGTTCAACTAAGCATTTAAGCTTTTTAGGGAATTGAGGCCAAATAAAGCCTGATGTATCAATCTGGCTTGACATTGCCATCCACGAACATGAAGCCAATGCCCTTTACAAACTCTGCTCCATCAGGGCCACTAATCTCTGTAGCTTGGACAGCTTTGCCATCCATTCTGTCAATTACTTCTTTCACAGCCCAAGGTTCTCCCTCTACTGCTGCATCTACAAGCTTCTCTGTAACCTGTCTTAGCTTTAAAGCATCATTTTGAACAAGAACTTTTCTCAACTGGTCAGAAAAGAGTTTCCCTTTCCTCGCATTCTGATTGCCCTTTAAGCTCTCAGCAATCTTCTCATTCTTAGAAATAGTTGTTTCGGTTTCCATGTCCATGATTTAATTAGCTTTAGGTTAATGATTGTTAACTTTAAGTTAATGGTACTACTCATTGTCCATACTGTCACTATTAGCCTCTGCTTCATTTACATCAGCTTGGAAAGTAGGACTATTAATGAGGTTTGTATATTGGTCTTGAAGCTCTTGTGGAACTCCTGGTTGTAATACTAAAGCATTCATATCTGCCTGAATTTCTTCAGTAGATTGAGGTACTGGATAAGGAAGGTAAATATTAGGAGTTGTCATTATTCTGGCTCTACTGTAGTTTCTGCTGGTACTTCTGGAGTTGGCTCTACAGGAGTCATTTGCTTTGCTACTTCAGCATTGGCTTTTAGGATAATCTCATCATGAAGCTTTTGCACCAATTCCATTGGGAGCTTTCTCAATCCAGCAAGAATTAGCTCTAATTCTGCGGTTGTATGCTCAAAAGTGATTTTTAGGTCTTTGATATTCATTTTTTACCTTTTTTTGCAGCTTCTTTCTTAACGGCATAAGCAATAGCTACTGCCTGCTTTACTGGTTTTTTGCCTTCTTTGACTTCTTTGGCAATATTCTCTTTAAAAGCCTTTTGGCTGGTTGATTTCTTTAGTGGCATGGTTTTGCTCCTAGTGGTTGCTTTCTTTAAGGCTGGTTTAGGTTTTGGTGCTTGCTTGTTTAATGCTTTAGCCACATCCTCAGTATTGAAGTTTTTAGGCCACATTTTTGCTATTTGCCTGGCTCTATAGTTGTAATAGGCCCATGCGATTACAAAGATTGCAAAGGCTGTAAAGACTAATGACATGACTAACTCATCCGACATTTTGGGCTTCCTCAAAACAAACATCCTGCCAACTCATCACCAGATACTTAACCCCATCTTCATAGTAAGGGAAGTATTTGAGATATTCCTCGCCTGGGTCATCATTCATAGTGCCAAAGCGGATTCTTGCTCCAACTTCAATAGGCATATCTTCTCTGCGACCACCTGAAAGCTTTTTACCAGGGCCAACAGCAATGACTGTACCCATGTTTTCGACTTCTTTGTTATCAACAATAATGATGCTAGAAAGCTCTCTAACATCAGGTTTGACTACAATTTTGTCTGCTAATGGCTTGAGTTTCATGATTTTCTAGGCCTTCCTGGTTTCTTTTTTGGTTGTTCTTCAGTAAAAGTAACAGTCAATCCAGTTGTTATGGCTTCAATAACATGGTTTTTAATGGGTTGCCATTCCCCACACCAATCTTCATTGGCTTTGTTTTGTGAAATTGGGTATCTTTTGCAGACTCCCATTCTTTCCCCAAAAGAAAAAAATCGACACAAATTGCAAGTGTCATTATGCTCTTTGTTAGCCACAGTTTCTCCGATTAATTGTGGTTAGAAAGCCCTGTTAGCGCACGACTATCAGGGTTTTCGCTTTTTTACTTCTTAGTTCTTTTTCTCATACTTATCTTCCATCGCATAAGTTGTGCGCTTATGGTCATAGCAGATACCAGCAGTACGGCCTGTATTGAACTCTTTGTCAGAGCCAATAGCATCTTCTTTACCCATTGCAACACCGCCACGATGAGATTTTTCCATTCTTTCGCCAGACATATCTGCCTTGCCAGCGCCTTTAGGTACAACTACACCCTTGGCAGGAATACCTGCTGTAGAGTTTGGATTACTTGTTTTGCCCATTGCCATAATTTTTCCTTTTGCAAAAGAAGCTGCAATATCGCAGCTCCTTATATTTTGCCTTATTGGTTACCCATGTCAAGCACTTTAAATACTGGTTGATTTTTAAAAGAAATTGCCATATTTTGAGCTGAATCATGATAGCCAGAATAACCAGCTTCTTTAATCATTCTTTCCCAATCATTAGCTTTAGTTTCTGCATCAAGAATATTAAATTTATCTCGATTAAATGTATCAGCCATTTTTAATAAATTATCTGGGTCTTTTCTTACATCATAAGAATTTTCAATATTCGATTTATATTGATTTGGGCCAAGACCAGGCTCTTTCATCTCTGGGTTTAAGTAAAAATGAGTCCTGTCTTTAACAGCTCCAGGGGCTCTTAGTCTTTCAGCTTCCTGGCCTCTTATACCAAAACCATACTTTTTAACATCAGTCTGGCTTAAATTTGGGCTATTGCTCCAATGAAATCCTTCAATAGTTTGACCATTTTCAGGAACTATATGTTCTTTCATATAATTTGGAACACCACCTCTGTAATCTAATTCAAGCATATCAGGGGGTAATGCCAGGCCTGTTTGTTTAGCATATTCCCATTGACCGCCTAATTCCCTAAGCTTTCTGTCCATTTCTGAGGTATCTTGGCCCATTTTTTCGGCTGCTGTCTTTTCTACCCTCATCAAGGCCATTTCTTTTTCAAGGTCTGCATTGATTCCAGAATAATTTACAAAGCTGTTTTGACCTCTGGTTTCAGAAGCAGCAGCTATTTGAGCCAATGGGCTTAAAGTTTCTTTGTGAGCTCCATAAGCCAATTCTTCACCTTTTCTGCCAAAGGTTGAGCCTGTAGTGCCATGACCAATATAGTCATGAACTGCCCTAAATTTTTCATTAGTATTTAAGCCATAGTAAGGGTCAAATTCATTGAGAAAAGGATGCTCCTCACCACCTCTAAAAACATACATATGGTTTTTATTAAGGGCATCATCTAGCATTTCTCTAGAATTAGCATAATTGGCATTGCCACCATGAAAAGAAAAATTAACCCCTTTATTCACTAAATTATCAAATTGCTGGTTTACTTCTTGGCGCAAAGCCCCATAGGATTTATGAACCAAATCATCATAATTTTGAATATCATGCTTTGCTAATAGTTCAGGATGCTTTGCTTTGTAATCCTGATAAATGGCATCTTTTAAAGCTGGACTTACATCATCCTTAGATAATGTTTCATAAGCCCTGGCAATAGGATGTTGTTTTAAAAGGGATGAGCCTGGCATGGCTTTGATTTTTTCAATGTCAAAGTCTGGGTTATGTTCTTTGGCTATTTGGATGGCTTTATTTTGTTCCTGACCATTGAATGCACCGCTTCCTTGTGACTCTCTAAGTTTTCTATTTGCAAAGCTTGTTTGAAGCTTTTCTTGTCCAGAAGTGGCTTGATTCCATGCTTTTTCATTACTCTGAGGTAATCCTGATATTCGTCTAAATTGTCCTTCATCTTTATATCCTTTTTCTAAATTTTCTGGATTAAATATCTGATAATAAGTTCCTCCTGTCATATCAGTATGTTTTACACCTTGATACCCTTGGCTAATTAGCTGATCTGTAAAATATTTGTCTGCCTCATCTCTAGATGCAAGTTTTACTTTTCCTTCATCAATTAACCTTCTTACAACAGCACCCTTGCCTGTAGCTGCTACTTCTCCAATATTAGGATTGGTAGTAAACCAAATACTTCCATCAGCAGACTTTGCAATATCAAAACCTGCTTTTTCAATTTGTTTAGCTGCTTCTTTGCTTGTTCCATGAAATATTGCTGTTGCTCCCATAAAGTTTGGCAAATAATTTTGAGTAAATTCTTGCATTGCTTCTGGGTAATAGTTTGGATTTGGCTTGCCTAAAAAGTCAGTTTTATACAATCCAGCCATAGTTTTATCCATAGCTCTTTGATTTTTTTCAAAGTTTTCAGGCCATTCTTTCCAATATTTGTCTAATTTTGTAGACAAAGTTTCTCTTTGATTTTTTAATTTTTTATTATCAAATTGTTTTTGAATTTCATCTGCTAGAGCCATGATTAGTCCATATCGAGCATTTTTATAAGGCGAATAGCAGCATCTACCGAATCAATTCGGCTTACTGCCCCTCCCCTCCATTCTTGCATGAATTTGACTTGTGGATCAGTAAAAGTTGCTTTGGAATCTCGCTTTATTTCTACCAATACAGACTTACCTTTATACCCAATGAGTAAATCAGGACAGCCACGACCAACAGTTGATAAATTAAGCACAGAAGCTCCAAGCGCAATAAAAGTATGCACAAGTTGCTTTTGGTTTTCATCAACTCGCTTTTTATAGTAAGTCATCTAGTAATGCCCTAGTTTTCTCAATGAGCTGCTCTGGTGAAAACCCCCAATAAGAAGTGAACTTTTTAGCCCCAAGCGAGTGATAACTGGTATCTCCAAGGCGATGGTGGTAAGCGCAGAGGGGGATTGCAGGAGCAGTATCTCGCTTTCCCCCAAATCTTCTGACATGGTGGATTTCTGTAGGTGTATCGGTTGTTTCAATTCCATGTTGCCTGCACAATATGCAGCCCAATCTCGCCAGGCGAGCATATTCATCCTTTTGTTTTTTAGTAGTCATGAGCTACATCTTCTAGTTTTAATGCTGCTTCTACAATTTCATTGGCTATTTGAGCTGCTTTATCTTTATCCTGTGAAATCATCGCAGAATAATACTGTTCTAAAAGCTTTTTTAGGGTCAAGTATGGCAAGCTGAAGTCTTTCATGTTGTGTCCTTAAATTTAAATTTCTATAAATAACCCCATCATGCCATTGCATATCTACCGAATTTTCATATAGCTCAATGATTTTATTGGGTTTTACCCAAATAGGGGCTTGTTTTTCTTTAAAACAAAAAGCATAAATCAATGGAGCTTCATCTGAACTAAAGGCTTCCACCATTTTAGGTAACAACTCAAACTCTTTTTTCTTAAAATTATCTGTTCCCTTTACAGCAATTACATAAGTTTTTCCAAAAGAATTAGTAATTACATAATCTGGAAGGTTTCTAAGAATGGGATTTATTCTCCAAAATTTAGGCACATTATTATTTTTTTCATCAAATCCAAGCCTTTGAAATTTTGTATCAAAAACATTGCAATATTTTTCAAATAAAGCTTCTCCATCACTTTTAGCAGTAGAAACCCTTTCAATATAAGAATTTCCAGAATGGCTCATATACCACCTTGTCTGCGATTGCTGGATAAAGTGCGCCAAATATCAATAATTCGCTGTTCATGCTGCCTTTCATTATCAATTTTCTTAAATTGAACATAAGCTTGTAAATGAGCATCTAGAGCATCGGCATATTTCTGGCTCGCTATGGCTTTTTGTTCCCTTTCTGACACTCCCCCCTCAGAAAGTAAAAAAGAATGCGCCTTGGCCTGTTTAATGCCTTCTGCAAGGTAATTTACCTGTCCACCAAGTGCAGCATGAAGCTCATTGGTTTCAGCAAGCTTAGTTAAAGCCATTTCTACCCTGTTTTCATCCAATTTATCTAAATTCATTTCCATTCTCCATATTCATAGGCTCTATTGCCTTTAAGCCATTGTTCTTCAAAATCCCTTACCAACTGCCAATCAAACTTGCTTTTGCTCATGTATTCTCTAAAAGCTTTTAAACCCCATTGTCTGCGCCACATAATTAGCTGACGAACAGCGCAGCGATGCTTGTGCTTTTGCTCATCCATTGGCCTTCTTCTTATCCCTAAAATCCAAGATAAATTTCTTCATCTCAAAATAGCTGTTAAATCGAGCTTTCGAAGGGTCACCTCCACATTCGACCCTATATGCCTCCTCAATCTGTTTATCGCTTCCTAGGGGCATTTCTGTGGCTTTTTGGGCTGCTTGATGAATCCAAGTAGCATCGAATGACCTCCAGCCCTTAAAAATGATGGTTTCTAGCACTTGGTCTAGTGGCATCTTGGCTAATTCAGCTTCTTTGATAAGCCTTGTAAGAACTCGGTCTGTAACTGGTGCTTTTAATCTTTTTCTATAAACCAAAAAATCAGACCATAAATCATCACTCACTCCGACAGGAGTGGGTATAGTTTTTATATGGTTCTTGGTTATTGGTTCTTGGTTCTTGGTTGGCATTGGGGGGTGTTTAAGGGGGGTAATAGGGGGGCTATCGCTACCCTTATGCCACCTTAATGCTGCACCTTTGCGACCCCCATCCTTCATAGCTTTGTATTTAGCTATTTCTTCATCAGCTCGCTTTAAATGCCAGGCATTATCTTGATAAATAAAAAATTCGGTAAGAATTGCGCCAACAATTTCAAAGCTAGACCTAACCTTGCGAGCCAGTTTTGATGTATCGGTAAAGGGTTCTTCAGTCTGATAGTAAAGGTCTATCATGCGCCTATAAGCTAAATCTTCCTCATCGGTCAAATGGCTTGTATGGCTCAAATAATCCCCAATATGGAATGGGTAAAAGTTCATCACTTAATCCTTTTTAAATAGGTCTGGTCTTAGCATCTCTCTGGTCAATTTGTAATTTGAAAGCTCCTCAATAGTCTTTAAATACTTAAATGGGATGTTGCTTTGACCCCACAAATATATGGTATTGGGCTTTACATCCAGCTTTTCAGCCAAGTCTTTGAGTGAGCCAAATTCAATCTTTAATAAATCCATTGGGTTCATATGATTCCTTTCTTAGTTTTGGGAACTATACCATAAATCTTTTAAAAACATTAAAAAAATGTTGTATTAGGGAAACTCCCTATAAAAAAGTTGTTGCAATCTGTTTTTTTCATGTATAGTTACACCTATGCAATAAATTTTTTTAACAAGTGATGAAGGGAAGTAAAAATGAAACTACTAGATGCAATCGGTGTAATTCTTTTAGGTGTATTGCTAGCTGCAATGTTTATCTACGGAGGGTTTTAATCATGGGTATGTCTAGACACGATGCTTACTATGAGCCTGATGACTACGATGATCGCACCGATGAGATCGAGGCAAGAGCTTGGGAACTAATGAAAGTTGGTGGCAAGTTTGATTACAGAACTTCAGGTGCAATATCAGAAGCCCTTGGTGACATGGGAGTAAAAGATTCTGAAAATTTACAAGCTGTGATTGATTCAGGTGACCATGAAGCCTTGGGTCGAAAACTAATATCAATGGCTTGTGAATACATGGAAGGCCATGCCAAATCTGTAGCAGAATTTGAAATTATTGATTGAGGAGAAAGTGATGACTACAAAACCTACAAAACCAGCAGCAATAGATTACAAAGAAGATGCAATTTGGAATCGATTTAATAAAGATGAGGCCCTGATTTCTCAGCTAATCATTCTTAAAAAGTATCTTGAAAATGAAGATTCCATCAAAGGCCATGCAGTATCAATGCTTGATGGATTGGTCGATAAATTGATTTGCGACCAGATTGATATGATTTCTGAAGCCAAAATACCATACTAAGGAGTAAGTGATGAAAACTTTTAATGAATTAAGACTTATCAATGTCAATGAACATACAGAAAGAAAAGGTAAATTTACCTACCTTTCTTGGACTTGGGCAGTAGACCAGCTTCTACAAAATGACCCATCAGCCACTTGGACTTTTGGTGACCCTGTTTACTTCAATGAATCAGTAATGGTTTTTTGCACAGTAACCGCTATGGGTAAGTCTATGACTTGCCAAATGCCTGTTATTAACAATATGAACAAGGCCATCTCCAACCCTAATGCAATGGATGTCAATACCGCTATGATGCGCTGTTTGGTTAAGTGCATTAGCTTGTTTGGCATTGGTCTATACATTTATGCTGGTGAAGATTTGCCTGATGAAGAAATGCTTGATTTAACAGCAGAGGCCGACAAATGGGTTTTAGCTATTAGTGGAACTAAGACTATGGATGAGCTTAAAGAAATCTATGGCGCAGCTTATAAAGCTCTCAGCAAAGACAAAACAGCAGTAGAAAAGATTGCTAGTGCCAAAGACCTTCAAAAAGGCACTTTAATGGCATTGCAAGCATGAGCTGGGCCGATAAAGTAGCCATTACAACAGTTGCAATAACTGCTGTAATTTTGATGACAATGATTAGATTAGCGATTAGATTGGGGGGTATATGACTACTTTTACTACTGAAGATAGGGTTGCTGTTGAACAAGGCACAGATGCCTGGCATCAACTTAGATTGGGCAAGGTTACAGCTTCTAGAGTAGCCGACATATTGGCTAAGACTAAAACAGGGCCATCCGCATCAAGACAGAATTACCTTATTGAATTAGCTTTACAGCGCACTACAGGCATCATTCAAGAATCTTACACCAATGCAAGCATGGAATGGGGTGTTCAAAATGAGGGAAATGCAAGGGTTTTATATGAAATCACTACCAATAATTTTGTCGATAGAATCGCTTTCATTGACCATCCTAGTATTAAGTGGTTTGGTTGTAGCCCTGATGGTCTTGTGTCTAATGGGGGGCTTGTGGAAATTAAGTGTCCTAATAGCACAACTCATTGGGAGTATTTCAAATTTAATAGACCGCCTCAAAAATATGTAATTCAGATGCAAGCGCAGATGGCCTGCACAGGCAGACAATGGTGCGACTTTGTAAGCTTTGACCCCAGGATGCCTGACCGAAGCCAGTTGCTAATTGTTCGAGTTGATAGGGATGAGGCTTTTATTGCTGAAATGGAAGCAGAAATTAAGAAGTTTTTAGATGAAGTGCAAACCGAAGTAAATTTGATGAAGGGAATTAAAGATGGGAATTGAATATTATTTAAAAGCTGCTGTATCTGAATATACCGACAAAGATGGGCAACAAAAAAAGCGGTATCAAACTGTTGGCATAGTTACCAAAACTAAAAAAGGTGACCTTATGGCTAAAATTGAAATGTTGCCTTTATTGGGTATGAAAGAAGGCGCATTTTGGTGTTATTTAAATGTCCCTGAAGATAAACCTGATACCAAAACTAATAACTTGGCTGACATGGAATCTGATATTCCTTTTTAAGGAGGCATTATGAATGAACATATATGGACTGCATCAGGAACAGATATTACAATTCGGTGGAAACTTCATGGTTGGATTCCACCATCAGAATTGCAAGAATATAAAGATAAATGGAAGTATTACCAAAATTTACCTTTAAGAAATCTAGATGATGCAGCTAAAGAACAGTATGAACAAGTAATGCGAAAAGCTAAAGTATTGAGGATTAAATAATGGCAACTAAATTAAAGGTACTTGTACCTGCTATAAAAGAAAAATCTGGCAAAGTGATAGTGGCTAAGTCAAAAGCTTATAGCCATGATGAACTTAAAAAGATGGTTGGTAAAGCAGCCAAAGGCGCAAAGCATGAATTTGAGCTTTCTAATGGTCGAATTGTGACTCGCAAAGTTGCAGCTAAAGTAGCTGAAAAAGCTGGCGAAGTACCTAAGTCTGTTGGAAAAAAACTTCACAGCCATGATTTGCGAAGGGCTGAAGGCATTAAAAAGAAAAAGATGTAATGACAGATGACCAATGCCTTATGTTTGGCCTTGCCATAATATTTGGCTTTGGCATCATTATTTTGTATTTAATCGGACAAGACTATGACAGATGAACCAGTTCCATTTGGAGGGAACTTAAAGACTCCATCAGATGATTGTGAAGAGGCATTCTTTGCGCTTTACCCAGACTTTTTCTATGAAGGCTCTACGGCCCTTAATTTATGGACTCAGGCTTGGTTTAATGCATTAGATTGGGTTGAAGATAATAAAAAACTAATTCAGCTTATATGAGAAAGAAAAAAATTCGAGTTACCTATGAATCTAGGTATAAAGAATTACTTAAAGATTATCAAAATGTATTAGATAAAATGGGAAAACAAACTGTCAGAATTATTAAGCTTCAAAAGCTAATTCGAGAAGCCCATTCTATTATGATGAATCATATAGACTTCAAAGAATAAAGGCAGTTAAGCCTACACTCAAGGATGCAACAAGTAAGGGCTTTTTAGGCTTTCGACCTTACAGTTAGTAGTTGCCAAATTGATGCCTTTATGCCCCTAATATATCCATAGCTTTATGGATTTTATTAATTCGGTCATCTAGGCCTAAAGTACCACCATTGATGCGCTTGGTCATAGTATTCCAATCTTCAGCCTCAGCAAGGGCATTTAAGCCCTTTTTGTTCCAAAACCAGCCAGCAGATAGGCAAGCCCACTCAGGCTCTAAAAGAAGGCTTGGTTCGCTTGTAAAAGGCTGTCCTAAGGCATCGCCACATACTTGGTAATTAGACCGCCCTGTTAGCTGTATAACCCCTCTGCCATGAAACTTCCAGCCATCGCCATCTTGGGTATTGCCAAGGTCGGCTCTACCGCCATAAACCTTGTTTGCAATCATTTCAGGGTTGTTTGCATACTTTTCGGCAGTATTGGCATCAGGGAATCGAGAGGGCCATACTCGCATCAAAGCCCCTGCGCTGTAATGAAGGTTTTCTTCTAAGGTTTTAAAGTTATTAGATTCATGCTGACATTGTCCAATAAAGGCAGCTTGTCGCTTTGGAGTATCTATGCCATATTTGGAAAAAGTATCATTTAAAGGTTTAAGCCATTTTTGGTCTATGCCAAGGGCTTGTAATTGCTCATTCGTCATTATCTGCTTGCCCTATTTTCACACCAGCTACCAACCCTACGAATGCACCAACCACCATTTGAAAGGCTGGTGTAATAGCTTCAAAAATTTTAGTATTGTCTATTTTATCGACAAAAAGACCTACAAGTAACACTCCCACCATAGACACAAGGATGAGAGTAAGTGTAATGGTAGCAAGTAAAGTGACATAAGCACTAAGTTCTTCTTTTTTCATTTGATTGCATCATATTGTTTATAACAAGCATCTAACCCTGCTCTTATTGTGTCTGCTCTGGCAGCTTCCCTGATAAGAAATTTTGCATCCTCGGCATAAAGGGTTGCCCCAGTTCCACCTTGTCCATTGCTGGCTTGGTCGGTGCGACTACTGCGCTTCCGCAGCTCGCTAATAGCATCGACAAGCTGGTTATTAATAGAATTGATTTGAGCATCTTTTGCCTTTCTAATTTCATCGGTAGCAAGCTGGGCTTCTCTTTCTTTCTTTTGAGTTTCTGCTATTTGGTCTGCTTTGTATTGAGCAAACCGACTAGCTTCAAAACTATAGCCCATATACCAAGAGCCAACTAATGCAATAACTGCTGCGCCAATCTTTATCCAAGTGAAAATGGGCAAAGGAAACATTACACAAGCCTTGGGCTAAAAGCAAAAGTAGCAGGGTAATCTTTGATTAGCTCTGTATTGTCATGCCATTGGTCAGGGGTAATAAAGCCAGGCTCAACTAAAGCTTTAATGTTCCATCCAAAGTTTAAATATAGAGTTTTGCCAAACATAGGCTTGTATAAGACCCATTGCCATAAACCATGACCTTTGACCAGTATGCTTCCAGGCTTAGTTGGGCTGCAATCTAAATCGCCTGTGTAACTCATGCCTGTAGAACCATCAAAGGTTTTAACTGCAAAGCCATAAAAAGGATTGCGCCAAAGCCAATGAACTTCTGACCACCAACAAGGAGGAAAGTTAACTTTAAATCCATCATCACCCCATAAACTATTGTCAGGGGTTTGAAACCAACTTAACCAGCTAAACAGTCTTGGCTCTGTAGCTTTTGCGGTTGCATTGTTAATCCAGCCATATTCGCCCTTACAAAATATAGGCAAAATGAAAGCCAATGGGTAAGTTAAAACTGTGCCAATAAGATTAATAATGACTAAGAATGGATAAAGTATGTAGCTCATTGAATACCTTCGCTGGTTTTAAATCTAAGAATAGCAACAACTATTCCAATTAATACCAAAACTAAACCATAGTATTTATCAGAAATAATATTTTGAAGGTTTGAAAAGTTATCATACAAAGCCCCAAATATAACAAGGGCCAAAGAAAACCACATAGTTTTAGAACTATGAACTCTTTTCATTTTCTAACAAAAAATATATCTGTTAAAAAGCTAATTACAGCACCAACAACAGAGGCTACACCCATTAAAGCCCAAAGACTGCCTTTAGACCTTTCAGCCATAACTAACAGTTCTTTTAAATCTTTTCTAATTTCAGTAAGTTCTGATTCCATAGACTCAACTTTGTTCCATAGAACACCATAGCGCACTAAATCAATAGAGCCTCGGTCATCCATTATGAACTCCATGTAGCAATCGGTTGTTTTGGGAATACAGGATTAGCTACAGGATTAACAGCATAACCTCTAACAATATTGCGATAAGCAATAAATTCAGCTTGATTAGTCAAATAAGGGTTATTTGTAGTGCTGGCAACATCAGGAATAGTGGCCCAATCTGTTGCATATAGCAAGGCACTAGCTTGTTGTTGGCAAGCAGCATTAGCAGCATTAGCATTCAAAATAGCTATTTCTGCATCACAAGCAGCTTTTGTAGGCTCTGCAATATCGGTGGAATACCATGACAAAGTTTCAAAATCATTGTCATTGGTCATGCTCCATTTAGCATTAGGGGTCAATGCTGTAATAGCATCTGCATAAGTAGCACTCATGATTCGTAAATCTCCAATAATGTAATGACAGCAGTTGCACCTAAACCAATATTACCTAAGTTTTTATTATAAGTAAGAGTTCCACCGCCTGCTGCCATATAAACTGTATAAGTTGTAGAAGCAGTAGTATTAGGAGTATCTAAATAAGAAAAAGAATTAGATGCTAATGTTTCGCCACCACTAATACTTCCCATAGTTGTAAAGACTGAGCCTGAACCAGCAAGGTTTGTAGTATTGCGATAAAGAGTAAATCCACTAAAGTTACCTGTAGAGCTATCAGCCCCAAAGCTAACTAAAGCTAATATTTTGCTATTTAAAGAGCTAGGAGTAATAGTAGCTGTATGGCCTGTAGTTACCAATGAGTTAGAAGTAGTGGATGCAGTTGTTGTAAATGTTTGCTGAACCATCTGAACAATGACTCCAGGGGCAGTTAATGCTCCTGTTACCGCCAATGTTCCTGAAACTGTAGCATTACCTATAACAGGCAAAGTACCACCTACTACATTCAAAATGCCATATAAATTGTCATAGGTAGCAATTTGATTATTGCCTGAATCAGTCAATACAAATTTATATGAATTTCCATTTGTTAACCAAATCTCTTGTGGAGGCCTGCCATCTGTTCCTAAAACAATAGGATTAGCATTTGCTGTGCTTCCTGAAGAAGTTGTATAAGTTGCTAAAGGAGTGCTTGAACCAGCTTGGTATGTATATAAAAGACCGCCAGCTAAAGGTAATCCTGTAGTTGTAAAAAATTGAAATCCATTACCAATGGGAGATAGTAAGACTGACATTATTGTTCCTTATATGTTGGATTTCCAGATAATAAGCCTCTAAGAGCTGTAGCTGGAACATTTTTAGTTCTAGATTCAAATTTAGGTATTTCACCCAATCTCATCATATCGGCAAGTTTAGCTACAGAATTATTCTTATTAATATTAGCAATTTGTTTTGCGCCAAAAGTGCTTCCAGATAACAAAGCAGCAGATAGATTTCCGCTTAAAGCATGAGTTCCTACTGTGCTTAAAACACCCATTACAGTATCAGGAGCAAATTTAGAAATAAGGTCTAAAGTTTTTTGAGTTGCGCTTCCTTTAGCAACTTGTTTTATTGCTTCTTGTTCTTCAGGTGTAAAAAGCCTCATGCGCTTATCATTTTTTGCCAAACTGTTCATTTGGTTTTTTAATGATGTTGATAAACTTTGATTAGTAAATTGAGCATCATTTACCATGTCATCAAAAATTTCAGCTTTTTTAAGTCTGGAATATTGAGTTCTAGCATCTTTCCATGCTTGAGCACCTTGAGGATTTCCAGCAGTTAAGTGTTGGTCTGGCGCATTTAAAACATAATCATCAAATTCATCTTTTAATTTTGAAGCCAACATTCTCACTTTAGGATTGCTAGAAACTTGCTCTCCAGCAATAATTTCTCTTAAAGCTTGTAACTCTAAATAATCTTTTGGCCTAGATGTATTTTTTAATTCATCTAATGCGCCTTTAATTCCTGAATAAGTGCTTGAATTTTCAGCATATCCAAATTGCCTTAAATCTTTACCAACTTGGTCCATATGAGCCGCGAATTTATCTGGAGCAAATTGAATGCCTGATTTTTCAGCTTGGCTATAAAGATTTTTTGCGGTAGCAGCAAGTTGTTCTTGAGAAGGCGCATTTAAAGACCTTTGCTTTAATGAAACTCCAAAAGGTGCGCCAACAGTAGCCCCAGCAAGCATAGCCAAATAGGGGTTGTCAGTTTTTTCATAAACAGCTTGTCCTGCCACAGCAGAAGGAATTGCAGCAGCAATTTGTGATTTAGGTGCAGCAGCAGCAGATTCAGCAACTCCTCTTACAAAAGGAGAAGCTGCTGTAGTAGCTAATCTAGTAACAGCAGGTAGTTCTGCAGCAGTTCCACCCATTGCACTACCAGCAGTTTCAATCATTCTTTCTGGGCCAGTTTGCGCTACAGGCAAACCAAGTCTAGTCATGTATTGTTGGATTAAATCGCTTGGCATTCCTAATTTAGGAATATTAGTGCCTGCAAATTTGTTTATGCCACCTGTAACAGCATTAATACCAGTATTTAATACATCACCAACAGGAAGTGCAACAGAGCCTACAAGAGCACCAGCAGGGCCTGCCAAAGTTCCACCAACAGCAGCACCAGTTACAGCAGGAGTAGCACCTCTAGCAAACAATCCAGCAGCTCTAGGCAAAGTTAAATTAGGCTTTGGTTGTAGTTCTGATTCTGGAATATTGGTACTTCCAGGCAAAGATTCTGGGCTTACAAAAAGTTTATTGTTTTCAGCAAGGTTTACACCTTCTAAAACTTTATCAAGATACTTTTCTGGGTCTTTAGTTTTAAATCCACCATAAGCTTTCATGGCCTTTACATAATCGCCACCATGCTCTTTATGCAGTTGGCTAATGTAATAGTCCATTGCAGCTCTAGCTTCATCTTTATTGAATGGATTAAACTCCACTCCTTGTTTGTGAAGCATGGCTACAGTTTCAGGCATAAATTGGCCTAAACCCATCGCACCAGAAGTAGGATTTACAGCAAGCGGATTGCCAGAACTTTCGGTTTGAATAACATTTTCCAAAAGCTTTGCTGGAGTTCCATAGCTTTTTTTAGTATCAAATTTGTTTGATTCTGGAGGTGTATAACCAGAAACTTGAACACCAGGTTTACCTGTTCCAGTTTTACCAGAACCAGGTAAAAGCGCAGGTGCTGCTAATGAATCTGGGTCTACAAAATCTAAAGCCATTATTTGCCCCTAGTAGCAATACCATTAATAACTCGCAAATCTTCTTGAGCTTTTTTATATCTTTCTGATTTTTCCCCACCAAGTTCTTTGGTAATTTGAGTCAATCCTTGTGGGTCAATGCCAGCATTTCTCTTGGCATCAGCCAATCTAATAGAGTCTAAATTTAAATTAGAGTTCCATTTTTGCTGATAATCATTCGCATAGATAGGGTTGTTATTGCTAATTGTTTGTGACTTGTCTACACCATGATTAAACATCTGAACACCATAAGCCAATGCTCTGTTATATCTAGAAGTATATTGAATGGCATCTGGATTCCAAGTAGTCTTACCTGCTGTTTGAACAGCTTGTTCAATTTGCTTCTGAGTACCGCCAGTAACACCCATTTTTCCTGCGCCATAAGCAGGATTTTGTGACAACAAATTGGTTTCATTGGTCAATACATGGCCCAAAATATCATAGTTTGCTGCAGGATTTCTAGTATTAAATTCAGGAATGCCAACATAGTTTCCTTTAAGAGCATTCCATAATTGAGCACCTTGACCAGTATCGGTAACTTGAGATAGTTGAATAGCTTGATTAGCAGCAGATTCAATCTGAACAGCTTTACCAGCTTGCTCTCTTGAAGTATTTACTAAATTATTACCAATTTCTAAATTGGTTGAAGTTTGAGGTGAAAGAGCAGAAACTGCTGGTCTTTGCTGATTTGCAGGTTTATTCATTTGGTCAGGTGTAACACCGCCTTGACCACCACCGCCTACAGCAGAACCACCTACTTGACCGCCACCACCTACTAAATACTTTGTGCCTGGAGGCAAGCCAGAATTGTCCCCAGGTTGAGCAACAAGCTCTGTGCCTGGTGTTAAACCTAATGCAGTTGCTTGGCCAGCTTGAGTTCCTGGTGTTTGAGAGGAAAGTAATTGATTTCCTGTAGCCAAAGGAGCAGTAACACCACCAAGATTGGTTTGAGATGCTTTTGGATAAAGTGCATCTAATTGACCTTGTGCATTTAAAGACCTAGCCATACTTTGTGCAAGCCAAGCTTTTAATTGAGATAAATTTCCACTTGCAGGAAGCCCTGCTAAAGCTTGTTGAACAGCAGCATCAGGAGTTCCTGCATTTTTTGCATGAACTTTTACTGAATCAATAATATCTTGAGCTGTTAAATCAGGCTTATTAATGAGCCTTTGTTGGTCTTGAATAGTATTGGTTAAATGAGCCTGAAAGTTTTGTAATTGCGAAGTATTTGCTTCAGCAGTTGCCTTTCTAGCATTGGCTTGCCCTTGTTCAATTTCAGAAGGCAATAAAGCTTTCTTTTTTTGAACTTCAAGATTTTTTCCAGTAAGGTCAAGAATATCTCCCAAAGAAGTAGCTTTAGGAGCATTTTGATTTCCATAAATACTAGGGTCAATAGTTTGACCTAATTGTGGAACTGAAACTCCGCTTGTGCTGATTGCCATAATTTATTCCTAAGCTATTTGAATTGGTGTAGATGGAGCTTGAATACCAAATCCACCACCTGTTCCACCAGAACCATAATAATTTGGGCTTGAATTACCAATGGTGTTTAAACTTGTTCCACCGCTAGGTATAGAAATTGGTGCATTATTACCACTATTCATTGCGCTATAAGCACCCATAGTGCCTATTGTATTGGCTGTGCTACCATAAATATTGCCTTGAGCAATTTGAGAAGCAGCAGTAGCATTGGCTGAACCTATTCCAAGATTTGCCACATTAGTTGCTGTTCCTAATTGAGCATTAGACTGTCCAGTTGTACCTGCAAGACCTAAATTAGCATTTGCCAAATCAATAGCAGCAATATTGCCTCTTTGAGCTTGAAAATTATTAAATGCATTTTGATAAGCATTTTGAGCATAATTTTGGGTATAGTCACTTAGTGACTTTAAAGCATTTCCACCTATAGCACCGCCAGAAGCATTGCTGGCATTTAAATTGGTCTTTTGTCCAATATCTAATCCAAAAGCATAATTAGGAGCTAAATTAGCATTTAAATCTTGATTGCTAAATTGTTCATTAAAATAAGGATTGCCAGAAGTAAGGCTTGCTAATGGAGTTGCGCCATAATTAGCATAAGGAATAAAATTTTGAGATGCTGTATTTCCAGCAGCAAGTATATTACTTTGCTGTTGTGTAGCAGCATTTGCTTGAGTTTGAGCAGCATTTTGTTGCCCTTGACTAGACAAATAACCTGCTGCAACTGAACCTACAACTACTGCTGTTGCGACTCCTGACATTTAATTTCTCCTTATTGCAAGATTTAGGGCTTGACGATAATCAATAGTAATTTCTTCCCCCAAATTACCGCCTTGGCATCCATTTATAGCCTTATTTGCCACTAAATCAATATTGCCATTATCCCTCAAAACCATAATTCCATTAGCATTTTTTGCATGATTTGTATATCTTCCTACAGGGGTTCTTTTGCCATCTATGCGAGCTGGAGCAATTACCTCTCCTTGAGCAATATTTCCTGTAGCAAATACACCTTTTCCATCAATTCTTGAATTAGCAATCATCATTTTGTAATTGCCAAAAGGCATGGGAATTTGGTCATCCATGTTTTCTGTCTGTTTTCTAACAGTTTCATGGTCAAAACCATATTCAGCAATAGCTAAATAATAATCAGCTACATCAGAAGAATGGTCTAAAGTTAATAATAAATTTTGAGCTTTTTGATTTTCTTGCCAAGTTATGCTTTTTTCAAGAAACATAGATTCAAGCTTTTCTACATCGGTTTCCAAAGTCGCATAAACATTTTGCCAAACCATTTTTTCATGAATATATCCAATTTTTCGACCTGGCTTTGAAACAAAAACTTGAGGAGCAATTAATTCATTTTTTGAGCCATCCTCATTGACCATTGTTACTCTACCAGAAATCATTATGTTTAAATGTTCGGTTTTTTGATAATGACCTATGGACAATGTACCAGCAGGAATGGTGACTTCTCGGATGTAGATATTAGGGCCAAAGCGATGCACTACAGGACAATCTACTTGTTCATGCTTTAAAAATTCAGCTTCTAATTGCTGAACTTTTTCTTCAGTTATAACTTGTAAACTAGACATTGTAATAAGGAACTTTATAAGGCTTACCAGCAACAGTAATATTGATAAATCCAGCAGGGTTAGTAGGCAATACTGCTGCGCCTTTGGAAGCATTAGGCGAGCTACTAAAATTTAGTAAATTCAAAAAATACTGTTGCCAAGACCTAGTTGGCATCTTTGTAGACTCATCTAGCAAAGGGGTCTGTGGATAAGGATTTAATTGAGAATTGCCATAAATCTGATTTGCCATTAGTTTTCCCCTTCTGTAGCTTTAAGGTTAGCTGACACAATTACAGCCTTAATAGGGTCAGAAACCGATACCTCAAAGATTCTATCCCTAGACCAGCCTAATCTGCGCCAAATAGCTCGATTTTGATATTTGCCAATTTTGCCAATACTGACCCAATGTTCATTAGACCAAGTAGAACCGCCATCATTTGACCATCTGAGCATTGCTTGTGGGTTTTTTCCTTGCCCTGTAGATAAGCCTACACCAGGCTGAAACTGAATTTGCATTTCATCAAAATATTGCCTTTGCAAGTCAGTTACTAAATGAGGGCATCTTCGCAATCTGCGAATTTCACCGCCATTGTCTGTGTAGTTATTAGGGTCTAACTCATAAATATTGCCATTTTGCCAATCCCCTACAAGAACCATATCTTGAAAGTTTGCTTGGCAATTTGACCGATGGCGATGGTAAACATTATTGGAGTCTACCCATAACCACTTATGCCACATTTGAGTGGATAAGTCATAGCACCAAGTCAAATCAAGGGTTGGGAAAGAAAGAACATAAACTTCATGGCCTTCTTGTTGATAAGTATAGGCAACAGCATCTTTAATATACTTATTAACTAAAGTATTTTCTACAGCATGGGTTGATATTCTTTGTGGAAAATATCCATTCATTTGAACAATTTCAGCTTGACCACGATTATTCTTAGACAAATAAGCAAAAGAATTACCTAGTTTTGCTACTGAAAACTGAGCTGCCACACCATGCTGACTTGAGCTTCCTGGAATGCGCTGAAAAGGAAATGGGAAAGTTCCAACATCCGACCATACTTCTGTAGTGGTATCGCCTAATAAAAAGACTTGTCCATTGCTTGCAATGATTGACACTAAATTATCTGGGCCAGTAAATTTGCTTGCAAAAGACAAACCATAAGTTACTGGAGAAAGGATATTAGAAGCAGCCCATTGTTGAGTATTAGGCTTGTTGTAAATAAAATAGTTATCAATAATATCTACTACATTAGCACCTTGAAATGCGCCATCTGTGCTTGGAATAACTGCAAAATTTACAGCATACATAGTTTCTGAGCTTACAGATTGATTAGGGCTTACTGTATAGTTTCCTGTTCCACCTGAACCTGTACCAAAAGTAAGATTAAGGGTTAACCCTGAACCTGAACCAGTAGTGCTTGTAGAAGCTGCATTGGATGGTGTAGAAGTATAAGAGCCAGGATAGGTTAAAGATAGCGAAGAAACAGCACCTGAGCCTCCTATGCCTGTTACTGTAAAGTAAGCTGCGCTTTGTCCATAAACACCGCCTAAAACATATACAACATCATTTATGGCATATCCTGTGCCTGCTGTAGCAATGCTTCCGCTTAATACTGTTCCTGTGCCTAATGCACTTACAAAAGTATTTGGGGTTACTCCATTGCCTACTATTGCTTGCCCTGGATAGATTTGTCCTGTAAACATATAGTTCACAGTCATTTGGCTTCCTGAAATAGAAGCATTAAATGAACCACCTGAAGCATTAGAATTAAATGCTCTGCTAGTTAAATTTAAAGAGGTGTTAATTTGATAAGTTCCGACACCGCCTGTGCCAGAGCTAGTAATAATTACCCCTAAACCAGTTCCTAAGCCATACAAAGACTGACCTTGAATAATTCTGCCTTCTCTAATGGAGGTAACAGTTAAAGTTGTTCCTGAAATAGAGCCAGTAAAAGAACAAGCATCAGGTTGGCTTATGCGCCATGTATAGCGATTATTGCCATCAACAATATATGCGCTAATGCCATTATCTGTAATGCTGACAGGGCCAGTAGAGGTATTTAGAATACCGACTACATAAGGTGTAAATTCAGAATCTAAAACATAGACATAAATGCCACAAACCGCCATTAAATAATTGCCACCTGATAAAGCTTGCATTCCACGAACAGAATCTTGATTAGCAAATTGAACTAAGGAAGTAAGCCCTGGAGTTGGATAAAGCGCAACTACACCTCTTTCACCCTGAGCTTTTAAAGGGTCAATTTCAGGTCTAAAGTTGATACATTCCTGAGCATCTTGATAGATACTAGGAGCTTCATAAGATGGGCCTACAAATCCAAAGTCAGCCATTATCTAAAGAATCCTCCGCTTAGAATCCATCCTGCATCTTTTGCTCTGCCTACCAACATAGAATCAGGGTAACCAGCAGCAGCAATCGGTTGCATATTGTTGCGCTTAATTGTTGACTTAGATTGTGCAGCATAAGCATTAATCATGCTAATTTGAGTTGGAGAAGCTTTGCCATACATCGGCATAAGTCTTTCAGCAAGATTCCATCTAAGAGCCATTGCATAGCCTTGTGGAAGCGAAATAGTGTCATATAGACTTGTATAGTTGCTAAAAATGGTAGATGAGAACATATGCATCTCACCTTGTGATGGATTAGGCCATACAAAAATATTGCCTGATTCGGCATTAGGATTGTAATAAAGGGCTTTAGGCCAAGGGCCATTCAAAGTCTTTAAACCAATCTGGTTGTAGTTTTCAAGGGCAAGAATAGCTACTTGATAGTCTAAACCACCATTTTGCACAGCCTGACCATTGCTCTGAGTATTTACACGAACATAAGCTTGGTCAATAAATAAAGGCTTTTGGTAATAAGCAGTAATGGTTTCTGAGCTTACAGGACTTGTATAAGTAATGTTTAGCTTATAAGTTCCTGTTTCGTTTACTTGACCGCCAGCACCAGTTAAGAACTGAACAATCTTAGTTCCTGAGGTTATTCCTGAACCACTAAGGGTTTGCCCTTGGGCTATTGCGCCTGTAGTTAAACCAGTAACAGTAAGAATATTGCCTGTAATTGAGCCTGTAAAAGTAGCTCCTACAAAGTTTTGTGTGCTTGGATTTGGCCCAATAGTGTATTGAGTTTGCCCTGAAATTAATGGAAATATGATTTCTGTGGTGTTATAAACCATCATATCTTCGTTAGACCATTGGTCTATAAGGTCATTGAGCATATCAAAAGCATCTTGAGCAGCTTCAGGAGTTGGTGTTTCACCAGCTTCTAATGCGCCAATGTCTTTTAAGGCTCTGCTAATAATATCAATCGGCAATGTCATAATTGTTCCTAAGCATTAGGGGTAAATACTTGAGGCAGCCAAGGCAGAACCGCATCAGTTTTAATATTTAAAGCATCTAACTGTTTATCTAGTTGAGCAGTTATGTGACATTTATCGTCACGAACAGCTTCCGATTCAATCCATTTAGCAATAATATCTTCTGTTACTTCATTAAAAGGTATTTTATTACTAGGAGAGTCAAAATACCAATATCCTTCGGTTTCTACTAAATTATTTTCATCAGTAGCAGTTATATGGTACTTAGCACTAAGAATGACTTCATCCTTAGCAGTAATTTCTGTAATTTTCCAAGTATATGTTGTCATGCTGTGTATGTTCCTGAGCTTGTAAATGTATGGATAGTGTTGCCACCAGCAGAGGTGATTGTTCCTCCTGTGCCTCGTTGACTGCCTGAATAACTAATAATAACTATTCCTGAACCGCCATTACCGCCTTGCGATTGAGTTCCTTGGTCAGGGCCTCCACCACCACCACCGCCTGTGTTAGCTGTTCCATTACCGCCATTACCAGTATTGTTAATAACACCATTACCACCGCCACCATTACCGCCAGTTCCTTGTGTGCCATTTCTTGATGAACCACCACCGCCACCGCCATAATAAGTAGCTGAACCTGAAATAGAATTAGATATTCCTACACCGCCAGCACCACCGCCTGAACCTGAACCAGCAGCACCAGCACCTCCAGCACCACCGCCACCGCCACCACCATAAGCAGGGCTACTATTTGCACCTGATGCGCCATTATTTCCTTGTCCTGCTGTGCCAGTTCCACCAGCACCGCCTGAACCGCCTACACCACCGCCACCGCCTGAACCACCATTAGCTCCAGTAGTAACACCTGAATCTCCGTTAGCACCAAAACCACCACCTACGGCTGTTAAGCTAAATGCAGTTGAATTTGCACCATTAGTTTGTGCTGTATTTGAACCACCAGCACCAACAACTATAGAATATGCAGTTCCAGCATTAAGAGTTGTAGTTCCTGAAATTACACCTCCAGCACCACCGCCACCTCCATCTCCTGTTCCACCTGTTCCACCACCAGCAGTTAATAAATAGCTAACTGTGTAAGGGCCACCAGCAACAATTTGCCAAGATGAACCATTCCAAATTTCATAAGCTACAAGAGTAGTATTCCAACCTTGCTGACCTACAGTTGGGCTTGATGGCCTACCAGCAGTAGTCCATTGGGCTGGGGTTATACCCGCAGTGCCATCAATAATTACTGTCATGGCTTATCCTTAGTCAGCTATCCAAGTCTTAGTTGGTTCATCCCATGAATAACGTTTTGGTGGAGTTCCTGTAAATACATCATCTGGAACAGGAACAGGGTTTACCCATTCCCAAGTAGGAGCACCAATAGTCCAAGAAGCACAAGAAATACCATTACGATCTACTGGACGTGGAGCATAAAAAACATCATTTGTTTGGTCATATATAGAACCGATACCAGCATAATTGCCACGCAAAGCAACGCCACCATCAGGTTTTCCATCTTGCCCATAATGAACGCCACCACGAGTGTTGTAGCTAGTTTGAATCCAAGTACCAGGACTTGAATCCACGAATGTATCAAAAAACTCTTGTTCGGCTACGATCACCTGAGTGACTTTACCGTCTACTACTTTTGCAAAATGTCCCATATTTACTCCTTAAATTAAGCTATTTCTGCGGAAGAAGTCCAAGTGCAAGCAAATACAGCAGAACCACCAACACCGCCACTGGTTACTACTTCCAAGTTACCAAAATTAGTTACATCGTTTGACCCTGTTGGGTTGTTATGTGCGCCAACGCTATAACTATTCCAACCA
>Ga0007879_1000018_pt1 | contig 69197 bp, 59 predicted proteins | sample CryBogCBH15Jun09_FD_54995 | JGI IMG/M metagenome (GOLD analysis project Ga0007879, IMG submission 54995) | Freshwater microbial communities from Crystal Bog, Wisconsin, USA - CBH15Jun09 | ecosystem: Environmental > Aquatic > Freshwater > Lake | place: Crystal Bog, Wisconsin, USA | collected... | reverse complement strand
ACAGCGCAAAACGTGCCGAACTTGCCAAACTGATCTATGCCTATCGTCAGACAGGAACCGAACAGGCGAGGGGATTACGATCCCGCGTGGATCCCTTTCAGTCACCGGCAGATCGCCATCGTGAGTTTCTGGCAAAGATGATCTTTTCACCATCTCCTGAAGAATCTCGTAGGATCGATGCAATAGAAGATGCCGCAGAAAAGTCTAATGCTCTTTCAAAAATCGTCGATGCCCAGATGGAATCAGCAAAGAAAGCTCTCGAAAGCATGGGCGTCTCTCTTGACGACATCCTCAACGGAGAGGTCAAGGTCTCCTTGATCGGAAGCAAGGTCAGCGAAAACCTGATCGGAAGTTTCCGTCCCAATGAGCAAACGGCAATCAGGCTCCTTCAGAAGGGAAAAACATTTGAAAACACTGCAAAAGCCACCGGATTAAGCGTCAAGCAGGTCGAAAACCTCAAGAAACAATTTCAAGACAGCTTCCGTTCAAGGCATTTTGCCAAGTTCGAGAAAGGAATGAGTGCCAGTGACATCGAGCAACCGCCATCCGGACTCAACTCCAGATCTCCAATCAACCTTGATAAAGCTGAATCCGAGTTTCAGAAAGCACTCGAACTCATGGGAATGGGTGAGGATGCAGGTCTTGCCAAGAAGAAGCCCAATCGCACTTTCAATATCGCGGATCCTGTCGATGCGATCAAACTGGGACGTACCATTTCTGCAAGTAACGGAAATGCCCTAAACATGGTTCACGAATACTGGATGTCCTCAATCCTTTCAGGAATGGTGACACACGCGGCTAACTTTACCGGAATGGGTGTTAATGGAGCGATTGATTACACCATACAGAGAGGCATGGAGGCTTTAGTAAATTCGGCAATCGGCAATCCAGAGGGAACTCAGATGGGAGAGTTCAAATATATCATGAAAGGAATCGTTCCAGGGGTAAGCAATGCTGTCCGAGCAGGCCTTCGTGCATGGGACGCCGAACAATCCATGATCGACTATGATCTGTTGGGTCACAATCTGAAGCTCGATCAGGGGCAGATCGTCGGTCATGCATCAAGTGGCGCTATTCCCGGCAAGGCAGGCAGGATCATCCGTATGCCAATGAGGGCACTGGCCTTCATGGACGATGCCGTGAAAACCATCATCGCCCACATGGAAGTCGGGGCACAGGCCTACAGATCTGCCAAGGCCGAGGGATATGAAGGCGATGAGATGGCGAAATACATTCAAAGCGAAATCACGACACCTGGATCTCAATCATGGGAGCGTGCTGTTAGCCATGCCGTAAATCTGGCTTTCCAGACACCACTTCGGAACATGGATGAGTCGGGTGGCAACATCGTCGAGGCCGGAGCGGAAGCTCTTCAACGTGGCCTCAGGGGATATACTCCTGGAAGATTCTTCATACCCTTTGTACGCGTTCTTTACAATATCCCCCGCGTAGGAATTAGAAAATCACCTATAGGTACGGCAACCATGCTCTACAAGATGGGGCGAGAGGGTTTTTACAAATTCCAAGACGGAAAACTTAACCCCCATCCCTATGCCGGCGCTGAAATGATCCGAGACACTTCAGAGCAGATTCTCGCATGGTCGTTGATGGCCGCTCTCTGGGGTGCCGCCGCAGGAGATCAGGACGACGACAAGAAAAAAATCCTATTTACTGGAAGCAGTGAATCCCACAACAAGGGAGACAAGGCATTATCCGAACGTCTTGGGGTTCCTGCCTATCATATCAAGGTCAATGGAACCACTTACAATTATGGCCGCATCGAGCCTATTGCAACAGTCCTTGGTACAACCCTTGACATGATTAGAGCCGCAAAGTCTGCTCGCGATGGAGCCAGTGGAAAAGAAATCTTAGGGCAGGTTTTTGGCGGTATATGGAATCAATTTCAGGAAAAATCTTTTGGTAAAGGATTAAAAGATATCGCCGGAGTTACCAGTGACCCTCAAAACGCCGCAGACTGGGCGGCAAACTTTGCCGCGAGCTTTGTGCCCAACCTGTTACGCCAGCCAATCCGGGCATCAGATCCTTATGTCAGGGAAACAAGCGTTGAGGGCAACCCCAAAGAACTCATCCCACGCATTGCCCAGCGGGTAGGTCAATCAGCATTGCCATTTGGTTCACTCAATGAACCCAGGATCGATCTCTATGGCAATCCCATCAAGAAAGAGGGGACTATGGTTTCTAGGTTGACCCCAATGCAGGGTAGGGAAGTACCCAAGGTCGAACCGGCAGATAGGCTTTTTGCCAACTGGAATGCCAAGCATCCGGACGAGGCATTTGCCCCGGATAAGCCAACCCGCAGGTATGTCGATCCAGTGACAGGTAAAGTTCACTACATGGATGACAAGATGTTCCGGAAGTATTCGGAACTAGCAGGAAAAGCATTCCAACAAGCTACCCGCGCCGCAATCACTCCACAAATGGCTAAAAATCCCACTGAGGAAGACCATAAACTTGTCCATAAAATCCTTGAACAGAGCCGAAAGGACGCTAAACAACAGGTATTGTCCTCAATGAGGCCTAAAACAAAGAGTATCCAGCAGATGCTTTTTGGAAATTAAAACAGACACAAAACCACCACCTATGAAAAACAATACTGAATACCTTTCCGCCACTATTTCTACGCCCATCAATAAATTGCCAAGTGTTCGAGTTGTCGTGGCGCATTACAAAGAGCAACTTCAATGGCTAACTGCGTTGCCTAAAGATTTTTCCATCACCATTTCTCAGGCAGGTGAAGTTCCGGAAATACCTAAAGGTATCAATGCAAAAATTGAAAAAACTCCTAATGGGGGATGGGATTGCGGTCAGTGGATTCGTTGGATTGACAGAAATTACGAAAATCTGGATGACATCATTGTTTTTTTACAAGGAGCACCATTCATAGGGCATACCAGTGAAATTCTGTTAGAAGTGAATAGGGAAAAAATGACAAACATTTTTGATTATTTCTGCAATTCTAGGCCTTTCCATACAAGTGTCGGAAAAGGATCTGCATTTGGGAATCTGACATGGATTGTTCCGCCTGAGTATCATGTTCCTGCCTATAGTTGCGGTGTATGGGGATCTCAACATTATGTCACAAAAGAAGTAATCAAACGCAGATCTCATGATTACTATAGTCGCTTGGCAGATCTTTCTCTAAATTGCAGTGGCATTACTTTCCAAGAATCCTGCGAGCATCATTTTAACGTAATCTACGGCGTAAAAATGGAGGAAGTTCAGTGATTTCGTTTTTTGGAATCATTCATCAGGCCGGAGGATGTGGTCCTGAACTCCTTGGTGCAATAGAACTCCTGAAATCTAAAAATGTACCTGTTCGGTGCATCGTGCCAATGGGAGACCCTATCGTAGATAGTGGTAGGGCTAACTTTTTAAGGCAACTCGGAGTGCCGGTCGTTCATTACCGGCCAGGTATGTTCGAGGAGTGCAAGATCCTGATGAGCTTTGGAGAGGACAAGTGCTTTGACTACATGAGGCAGTATTCAGACAGGCCAAAATGGATGATCTGGAGTAGTTGTATGTCCCATTTGATCGATGCCGAGATCAGTGCGATCCAAGATGGCCTTGTCGATGAGTATTTCTTTCAAACGACAAGTAATGGAGATCTTGTTGGCCCTCAACTTGTCAAGGCCGCCGGAAAGGGGACAAGAATCTGTCACCGCAAAGGGTATCAGATCTATATCAATCCCAAGAGTCGTTATATGCCGCTTGCCCCCAAAAAGAAAAATCGCAAGGAGTTCAGGGTGCTCAAAGCCTCCCGCGATGATTCTGAAAAATGGCATGAAGAGAGTTGGAGAATGTTTAGCTCCATCATGGCACCGGCTGGAATTAAGGTTCAGATAGAGGTGGCCGGATGGGGGGAAAAGGCGCTTTACAAGGTGGGAAATCCTTGTGACCCATCGAGCAAGTGGAATGGTTCACTCAATGTCATTCTCAATGATCATATTTCTGATCCATTGCTGATGTCGGAACTTTACGCGACAAGCCATTGTCTGCTTCATTACTACCCATTCCTAGAAAGTTATGGAATCTCCACCACCCAGGCAATGCTTAGTGGATGTGTCCCAATAGGATCAAATACTCAGGGTTTTAAGGAACAAATTCAGCACGGAGTGACTGGTTTTCTCTGTAATTCAGCAGATGAGGCCAGTTATTACGCCTCGTGCTTGGCATTTAATCCCAAGAAACGAGAAGAAATGGCAAAGGAGGCTCGAAACTGGCAACTCCATGAGGGATCTGGAAATCCTGAAAAATCGTGGCTCTGGTATGAATTTATCCTGAAAGAGAAGGCTGGCTATAAACCCAAAACACAAGTATAAAACGCAATCACAGACGAAAATATGATTTCTTCAGACAACCAAGCCACAAACGCCCTAGATAATAGGAAACTCCCTGACGTATCACCGGCATTAGACCCGAATGCCCCCAGGGTACCTTTCCCTAGTTCCCTGCGGCTTGATCGTGCCACCGAGGATAAGCTGATGGAACTTGCCACGACCCGCATCGAACAACTTGAAGTGGAGTTGGGCAGGACAATTACTCTCTGGCACAACTGGTTCGAGCGTGAAGATCCCGAAAAGCCCACTGGGGGAAGAACTTTCATGGGTAAGCGTGATTACTACGAAATGACCTATCACAATAAGGTCGAGTGGAGGCGCTGGGCAGTAGGTGGAATCTTTAAGGAAAGTAATCTGACGCTTCCTGTCACACGACGCATGGTTCGCCAGATGATCGCTCGATCCGTTGAGTATTTCTTTGGAACTGATCCGTGGTTTGGAGTGTATCCGGTGGCACAACAGGATGACGAACTTGCCGAGACGATTGAAAAACACGCCCAGTGGAAGATCGAAAATAAAACAAACGTCAAAAACCAACTCATAAAAGCAATCGAGTACGCTTTTATCCGTGGCGAGGCCGTTGTCAAAACGACCTTTAAGAACCGAGACATGATCTACAAAACCATGCAAAACGTCCTAGTTGACGAGCAGGGTAACGAGATTCTTGGCACTGACGGACTACCAATTACAGAGGAAGATTCTTTTGTTCAGGGAATGAATCCAGCTACAGGGCAACCTTTTGGTGGAATGGTTCTTGAGCGCGATCAAATTACCCCGATGCCGGAGATTCCGATCTTTGCTCCGAAAATGATCACCAAGAAAAACAGCCTTTATCGAGGGCCTGATTGCGGAGTTGTTTATTACAAGGATTTTCTGTGCCCACTGACAGCAGAGGATGTTCAGAGCGCCGACTTTATCTGCCATCTCTACGATTTACCTGTCATGTCCCTGATCGACCAATATAGCCGCAGGGACATCATGAATCCACCGACAACGGAGGAGGATGTACGAAATGCCCAGAAGATGATGGATCTTCTAAAAAATATGTCCGGTGATGGGAACGTGCCCAAAACAGGACGCAATCAACCCCGATACGAGTGGGGTGAACTCCAAACGGACAATAGTACCGAAAACCCCACCTCCGAAATTGCCGAGTGCTATCTTTCCTATGATGCAGATGGGGACGGCCTTGTGGAGGAAATCATGCTGGTGATCGACAAGCGCACGATGTCCCCGATTTTTTACGATTACCTTGGAAATGTCTCACCATCCGGAAAACGTCCATTCACAGTGATCCGCATCAATGGCATCGATGGCCGTTGGCATGGGGTAGGGGGGATGGAAGTATTTGAACTCAGCCAGCAATTCATTGATCTGTGTATCAATCGCCGCAATTTTGCAGAAAGTGCCGCAGGTAGGACGACATTCTGGAATCCAAGCAAAACGCTTGAGGGACAGCGTGATCCTAATCTAGTTCTCAACACCGGGATGACCTATACGCTCCTTCCTGGGAGCAAAAAGGAAGATGCCCTAGATTATGTCACTTTGCCTGAAGTGAAGGGCAACAATCTTTTTGAAATGATGGAGACGTTTATGCAACTCATGCAGTTGGAAAGCGGCGTGGTGAATGCGATGGATGGTCAGGCCGCTGGTCTTCCCAGTGCAAAACTCGCCACCGGAGTCAGGAATATCGAGAAATCAGGAAATGAGATGTTTAGCCTTTATTTAGAGGCATTGGAGCCAGGTCTTACGGAGGTTCTTAGAACAGCCGCAGAAATCATTTATCAGAACATGGATGCCGAAGAGGTATTCACTGTGACAAATGGAGATGCCAAAGAAGTTCTTTCCCTGACCCCGGATCAGGTTCGTAACCTAGACATTGATGTGGAGTTGCTTCTTACCAGATCCAAGAGCGAACAAATGCTAGAAAGTAGTGTTCAGGCGGCAAATCTTCTCAACCAATTCTATCAGCTTCAACCAAACGTGCAGGAAAAGGCAAAATTGCTCTATGTTCAGGCACTAAAGGCCCTTCAGATCGAGCAGGCCGAGCAGATCATTACCCCAGTTGCACCACAACCACCGCAGATGAATCCAGATGGAACTCCTGTTGATCAGGATACTGACAAGAGCCAAGAGCCAGCCGCAAACATTCCTATCAACGACCCCGGACAAATCATGCCGGTAAGGTAATCCGATTATGGATCCTTTTGAGGCATTCAATCAATCTGCCGAGTCCAATAGGGGGAACTATGACCCATTTATGGCTTTTAATAAAGCCGCAGGAATGGATCAGATTTCAAATGTTGTTCATCAGCAAGCGCAACAGGTAGATAAACACTTTCCTTTAGTCAGGGTTTCCATACCAGGTTCCCGCGATATTCTTACAAAGGCACTGCAATTAGATCAAACGACAGGCATTCCCTTTCAACCCATTGTTGAAGGGGGCCAGATGACGATTACCCCTGGTATTGTCGCAGGATTTTTACCTTCAAACATTTTAACATTTAACCCAAGTGTTTCAGACAGCGATCTGTATGTATGGGCAACGTGTACGATACAAGATGGATCGGTCAATTCCGTGGTTCTGAATAGTGGAGGGACATTGCCTATTCCCCAAACAATTTCACAAAACTCCCCTCCAAATTTATTAAATATACCCATTGGAATGTATGCTCATAAAAACAATAAAACATTCAATTTTATATCTGCAAATTGGATAAGCCTTGTATCCACAGTTGCCTTTTCAACTACTGATTCAACAGGATCCTCTACCAGTTGGTATTACTGGACATGGTAATATTATGCCAAATTATACCGCTCTTGATAATTTTCAGGTTTTAACAACATCTACTTATACGTTGTATGTTAATACGACGACTTCATCTTCTTTCAGTGTTGGAGAAGCGGGAGATAGGTACAGATTTTTAACTCCACTAACAACTACGGAGTCAACATATAGTTCGTATTCTTACGATACGGCAGTTGGTTGGGTTTATTTTGATTCAAATGGAGGTTCCGATGGATTAATCGGAACTACAACTGTCTGGTATCCAGAAAGTGCTGAAATCACAACGGTTACAATTACATCATTTTCTTCTGTTTATTCATTTGTTTCAGTAACAAATCCCAACTATGGGCAGTTGCCAACTGACATTCCATCTGCCTGGAACATCACCTGCACAAGTTATTTTCAAACATTTTCGCCAGGTATGTCAGGGTATCTTTCAAACGTATCAACATACCAACAACTTCAAGTAGATGGACAACAACACACCATATATGGAGTTGGAGAAAATCATGTTGGAGGTCCAATAAACCCAACTACCGATTCAGATCAAACGGCACAATTCGGAGGATTTACGGCGACTTTCACTATCAATTATCCAACTTCAGAAAACACCACAACATCTTCGAGTTCTTCAGTCTCTTCTATTACTTCTTGGCTAGATGGTTTTCCATATAATCAAGTAGATGCACTGACTTCATGGAATAATGATAGGATGTGGAGAAATCAATATGGCTTTTATAAAGGTGAATCATTAGAACCAACAACTTCCACATCTTATACCATCGAGGTTGACTCAACAACCACAACAGAAGTTACCTATGATGGATTTGATGGTGGAGTCCTGACATATACAGGGGGACTTGAATATTACGCAGTGTATGCAACTGCCCTTGATTCAATAAGTCCCGGTCAGACATCATCAACATTTGTAACACCCTATGGTCAACTTGCAGGAAATCCCCTTTATGGCGATAGCGATGGAAATCTTTATTACTCCGCACTAACATACTTTTTACCATTTGTTACACCTTACAATAACTATCTTATAGCGACAGTTACCTATGAATACCCAACCTACACCGAACAAAGTTACTGGGTATTCTTTGATAAATCAGGAACCACTTCTGTTCTAGATTATGAATTTCCACTTCCTGTAAATTCGACTAGAAATCCTACGGTTTTGGGAATAGCCAAATATGGAAATGATAATGGTTGGGCCTTTCTTCCTGGAAAGGCAGAGATATATGGAGATGAGTTTGGCATAATAACTGATCCTTTCTTGCCTGGATATGGTCTTATCAAAGATGCATTGGGTGTTTCCATTGAAGGAACCAATTTTTCTTGGACTTCGTTATCGGGATCTTCTCAGACAACAAATTCATCTGCATTTAAGACAAGCAATCAGATTTCACGATCTTATTTTCAATCCACTTATAATCAGGGAAACAATGAGTATGTTTTTTCTATGCCAGAATGGTTCACTGGAAGTCTTGAGATATGCATGAGTTGGCAGGGGTTGGCCGGAATCACTACATTTTCTGATTCTTCTAACTCACAAAGTTCATTGCTTGTAGCCGATTATCCATATGATCCCCCATGGGGAACACAGACTACTGCATCCACAACCTTCACTTTGATGCCCAGTGAGACAATTTCAATATCACCGAAGGGATTCTGGAGTATGCCCACATTTACAGATTACAGAAGTGGTTTTTCCGGGATTCTATGATCACTATCTGTACCGCCGCCACGAAATCGTATCTCCATGCATGGGGGGTTCTCATCAGGGCAATAGCAGTTGCCGCATCTCATCATGACGAGGGGCATTTTATTTTTGCAACTGATCTTAGTGAAGAAAGTAAAAAAGCCGAGGAGTTCGCAAAAAGCACGCTTCCCGAAAACTGGAAAATCAGTGTCATTAGATTGCCCATCGAAGAGGATGTTAAAAATTACAAGCAAGAGGCTCAAATTCGTATTGCACAACTTCAGGGTGCGGCTTTTGCTTTTGCAAGACGCATTAAGAGCGATATCTGTTGGTCGGTGGAAAGTGACACCATACCGCCGGCAAATGCACTTCGAGTTCTTGAGTGGACACTCTCCATGCCGGATGCTGTCGGTAATCCCTACTATCAGGTCGCCGCTGGAACTTACCCCAATGGTCTTTTTTTAGGAGGGCATGGAAGCCACAATGAACATATTTACGAAGATTTTAAGCCTCATGAGCGTAAACTAAAACCAAGGCTTTCCCTGTTGCTCGAAAAATCGGAACAACGATTGAAGTCAGTAAATGATAAAAAATCCGCAGAGAGGGAAATGAAAAGAATGGCAAGACTTCGTGAATGGGTGAAAAAATCACCCCCTGACGGAAATATCTGGGAAATCACGGCCAAACATGGATGGAGAAAGCGTGGTTGGCTGGACTTCGCATATCCGGCCATCGGCCTCGGTGCGATTGTCCCATCGGACTGGTGCGGATTGGGGTGCACTCTCATGAGCAAGCACGCTTTGGCACTTGCGGATTTCTCATCTTATTCCGGACATGGAACTCAAGATTTGCACCTTTGCTACAGGAGGTGGAAGCCAGCAGGGTTACGAATTGCCTGTGTCCCTCATGTTGTATGCGACCATATCAAGCGCCGTGAGCGTGATGGCAAAACAGAGATTGTTCATCATGTAGCGTGGCATGATCTTAACGAACAAACCTATGGACACCTCCGGCAGAAGGAACAACCCTTTGTTCCTGTTTAAGAATTGACGATTGATCTAGCGGATCGCTCGTCCGTTTCTGGAAATTTAGCCATTGATTGAATTGCACGCCAGATCCGATGCCGAATCTCCCTTTCATTGGCATCGATGTCGTCTTCAAGCATTGCCTGTAATGCACTCTCCTCATGTTCCGCTAACCTTGGAAGAAGATAGTGCTTCCAAGCCGGTTGCCCCTTGAGTGCATTAAGCGCAAGTAAGTGTTGCTCGGCTTTTGCCCTGATATTTTCTGGATAAATCGCATTCATGTGAAAAAAGATAAAATAACAATTTAAGGCAACAGACAAGAGAATAACATAGACGTATAAAAAACATTCAGGCTATGTAAGGGCCTATGAGTAACAATCTGGCGGAAGCCGATCCTCTAACCCAGACGTCCGAAGAAACCTATTCCCTGGCGGCATTGCCTACAGGGGAGGCTCCTGCTTCGGTTCCAGCAACTTCAACCCAGGACACTCCCACGACGGAAGCGGCGATCCAGCCCGATCTAGATGTGGAGGCTTTGGATGAAGCAGGCTACTACCAGCAGATCGCAAATATCGAAGCGGCGCTTGCTAATGCCCCCAAACAGGCAGACGCAACGCAAGCACAGACAGAAGAACATTCTCAAGAGGAAGTTCCTGAAGAGGCGGCGGTTGATCCCGAAACAGAGGTCAATCCTGACATCCCCCTAGAAGACGCACGCCTTCCAGAAAGGATCAGGATCGGAAACTGGAACGAGATCGAGCGTAAAGCAGTTCTCCTTCGTCAGCGGAATCCCGACATGACTCTGGCCGAGGCTCTTGCCCGCGTCAGCCCCCAGTCACAACAGGATCCAACCACTGAAGCAACTCCGGAGCCAGTTCTTCCTTCAGAACAGGAAATTACTTCTAGGCTTGCAGAACTTAAAGCCGCCCGCGCCGATGCTTTCAAAAACGTGGAGCTTGATAAGATCCCGGAACTCGATGAACAAATCGAGGCCGCGAAGGATCAGATCGGCAATATCCGTGTTCAAAAAGCACAGCAACAGGCACAGGAGGCCGCTCGCTTCGAGACCACTGTTGCCACCAGTAAGACCCGAGCGGTCGAACTCTATCCCGATGTGACAAAGGCCGAAAGCCCCCTTGTCCAGAAGATGATCGAGATCGATGCTCGGCTTAAAGATTCCGAAAACCCCCTCTATTACAGCGCCGATAAGCCCCTCAAGGTGGCTCAGATGGCGGCAAACGAACTCGGAATCCCACCACGCGATCCAAGGCAGAAGACTTCTTCACCCAAGGCAACCACTTCGGCTCGTACTCCCGCCGCTCCGGCTAACGGACGTCCTACAACCCCACCGATTGCCCCGGCAAACGCCCGCACCAGCAGGCCTAGCCAAGCAGTCGTCAATGGAAGTTTCGACGACCTCTTATCCAAGGCCGAATCGATGGACGATCTGATCGCCATCGCATCGAAGTTGGGTAGGTAACAGCCCACTCTGCCGGCGTGTGCCGGATCTGAATAAGGGTCAGGTAGTCGGTGCTTCCTAGATAGGAAAACCTTATCATGCCTACTTATAATTCAGCAGATACCTACTATATCCCAGCCAATGCTAACTTGGCCGTCGATCTAGCCTCACAGGCTTCGCAGTTCTTGCCGAAGCTCTGGAAAAAGGGTGTCGATCTCTCCGAGCAGATGGAAGATTACTTCCGTGAGTTCGAGGGTTCCGGCCCCGAAGCCCCCATCCAATCCGTCACCGACCTCGCTAAAGGCGCTGGACAGTCAATCGTGTTCCGCACGATGTCCGGTCTCTATGGTGATGGTGTCCAGGGCGACGAGATCATCGGAGACAACGCGGAAGAGTTCCGCGTAGGTAATTACACCCTTCAGGTGGATTACCTCCGTCACGCCACCGCACTCAACCTGCGTACGGAAGACCAGACTGCACTCCTCGCGGAGTTGAAGGCCGGTGTTCCCGAACAGCTTGGCAAGTGGCTTGGTCGCAAGAAGACCGAGCGCCTTCAGATGATGTTCATCAACAAGGGCAACGCAATGAACACGATTTATGCAAATCAGGTTTCTTCCCGCGATTCCCTGACCAGTGCTGACACCATCAGCATGGACAGCATCATCAGTGCAGGTCAGCGCCTCAAGACCCTCGGAGCACGCCCTGCTCTGGTCTCCAAGGTAGGCAAGAACCAGATCAATCGTTTCGTGACGGTTGGACTCGGTGAAGCCCTCGTGCCCCTGAAGAATAGCTCTGATTACTTGGAGGCTCTGCGTTATGCAGGCGTCCGTGGTGATGAGAACCCGATCTTCACCGGCGGCTATGTCGATGTGAACGGTCATGTGATCCGCGAGTTTAACCCGCTCGATCACGATGGTTATGGTGCAATCGGAAGTGCGATGAACCCCAAGGCCCTCCTTGGCAATGCCATCAACAATCCCACGGCATCGTTCAACATCTACGGAGGTGGATCCGTGGCGGCGGCGGCGATCAAGGCTCGTTATTTCGAGTTCTTCTCGAACTACGCCTATCGCTTCACCTACACCGATAGCCTCGCGGCAACGACGACCCAGCGCTACATCCTGATCGTGAACCTCACTGGTTCCAATCAGGGCAAGTACGGCTTCTATGGCTACAATGCCAATGGGCTGGATGGAAGTGGCCTGAACGCCCTCACTGTCAACCAGGCTCTCGTGCCTTCCACGACCACCGCAACTTCCTTTGCCCTGCACACTGTAGGTCAGGTAGTCGGTTCTGGAACCGCCGCAGGTCCTTGGTCTGACGCCAACATCACCAACACACACCCAGTCGGTTCGTTGATCCTTGAGACCAACGCCAAGGGTGTTCCGTTTGGTCGCACACTCATTCTGGGTGCCAATGCCGCAGTCCGTGGTTATGGCCGCTTCCGGAACGAGCGCACCGAGCAGATGTTTGATGGTGAGTTCGTGAAGACGACCTACATCACCAGCGTCTTCGGGCAAAGCCCTTACCAGCGTGTCGATGGCATCATGCCCAATTTCTTGGTCATGGAGCACGCCATCCCATACGCCGGAATCAGCCTGCCTGTCGTCAGCTAAAAACGACTCCCAAGGACTGCGCCCTATCCCGCAGTCCGGGGAGGGGGGAGAAATCCCCCCTCCTTTCCTTGGATAGGAACCTCCACCACCCATTTTCCCAATGCCTAAATTCCTAATGACAATTCCCGATGCCAACCGATCCGGTGGACTCACTGTGAACCACACCGGACGCAGTGGCGTGTCCTATCCGTTTGTCTGGAATCAGAAATACGCAAAACACATCTACCTTGGCCGTGAACTGACACCAAAGGAGTTCAACAAGGTAGCACGCGACATTTTCACGGCTCCCAAGCCTCGCCTTCATGTTGTTCCTGAGATCTATGTCGATCCGTATGGCCGTGACGAGGAAACACCTCTTGTCGATCACATCGACACGACAAAGGAACTTGTCGATCAAAATCCGGAAATCGTACACGACAACGCCAATCCTCCCAAGAAAGCCGGTCGTCCCAAAAAAGAACAGCCCTCTGAGGCAGAGATAACTTTCTGATTATGAGTATGCTGAACCTCTCCAAGGTCGTCGATGACCTCTATCGCCTCCTGGGGATGGAACAGCCAGTCAATGCACCGGCATTTATTGCAGATGTCGCCACCAATGCCATCAATGCGGCAATTCAGGATATTTTCCGTGAGACAGGGGAGTTCTTCAGGTTCACCACTTACACAAATGTTACCTTTGGATCCAATAGCTCGAATGTAGCAAATCAACCGCTCAATATTCAGGAAAGCACGAGAGTCATCGAGGTCATCGGACCCGATGGCATCACAAGACTGCGCCCCTTAAACCGGAAGGAAGAATTGGATTGGTATGCGGCAACCTACAACCCAAGTGCCACCGCAGGATCCCCAGAAGCATTCTGGTTAGAGCGTACCTACACGGCAAACCCAGGAAGCATTCTGCACATTACCCCAAGTGCCGTAAGCGGAACACCGCTAACCGTCACTGTTGTCACGACCTTCGAGGTGCCCGAACTTGATGGAACTTTGGTTGCCAATTACTCGGCCAATCATTCCACCGGAGCGGCGGCACTCAATGCCGTTACGCTCCCGATCCCGCTTGATTGGATGGAAACATACCTCATGCCACTAGCTCGCGGTCATGCAATGCGATCTCATTATTGGATCCTAAAGGATGAAGCCCAGATGTTCTCCGCAGATTACGACAAAGCGATTGAAAAACTTAAACTGCTCAACCCCAAGCCAAGGGAGGACTTCGATACGGAGGTTGATCCGCAACAAGGTAAATCCTAATGAGTACGACAATTCTCCAACTTGCATCACGCATTTGCCGTCACCTGAAGGTAAGGGACATCCATTCCATGCCGGCAGACGATGCCACAGAAGTCCTGGATGCCATCAATTCGGCAATCGCCGAGTTTTTTGCCGCCGCCCCTTCTCCATACAGGGTAAAATCAAATGTTACTTTCAACATTCAGGCTCCCAACACTTGTGTTGTCGGGGTGACAAATGGAAGCACCTCAATAACAGGCGTCGATCCGTCACTAATAGGACTCTCCATATCGATCCCTGGGGATTCCCAGATGAACCGCATCATCGACACCAATACTCTAGATCTTCCTTATCAGGGAAATACAGGGTCAGTAACGGCAACGTACTATACGGATGCGTTCCCACTAGCTCCAAACTTCGCAAGGTTTTCAGGAGATCCGGAACTATTTAACAATGGGATCTTTGTTCGATACCTTCTTAGACAACCCGATGAGGGAAGATTCTTGGGTGAGGCTCAGATAGGTTATCCCTTGCGATTTGTGGTGGAAGCGCAAGGGCAGGCCTCCGGGGCCTCCCCATACTTTTATCTGCGACTTATCCCGATCCCAGATCGCCCTTTAACCTTAAAGGTGAACATGGAGGTAAGGCCGCTTCAATATACTCTAAAACAACTCATTAGCCCGACACCCCTTCCTGTTTCGGATGAGCACGTTTTCTCCATCCTCTTCCCGATGGCATTAAGCCGCATGGTAGGAGGACCCCTGTGGCCTAATGATTACGACCCCAAGATTGCACAAACAGGGTTGCAAAGGGCGATGGATTTACTGTCCAAGATGGCTCCCGATGCGGGGCCTGGAATGAATTTTGTCATGACACCTTGGAGATTCTAACACTATGCCACTGATTCAACTATCCAATGTAGCCAGTGCCATCAACAATGTCTTGTTGTCGATCAAGAATGGCGTGATTTCTGGTCGTCAGAACGTGATCGTGGCATTGCCTGAAAGCGTTCAGTTTGATTACGAGGTTATCGTCGGGGGAGGTCTTAACCAATTCCCCAAAAACCAAACCAATGTTTCGACGCAAGTTGAAACAGGCCAAGATTCACAAGTTTCACTTGGATCTACATCAGATAATTCTAATGAAGTATCTCAAAACAATGGTTTAACCCAAGAAAGTTCTACTGAATCAGGGATTAACTCTGGCATCTCTCAAGAAAGTTCTACTGAATCAGGGGTTAACTCTGGCATCTCTCAAGAAAGCTTTACTGAATCAGGGGTTAACTCTGGTGCTTCTCAAGAAAGTTCTTTGGAAAACGGCACCGAAACCGGAACTGAAACTGGTATAGAAACCGGAACTGAAACTGCTACCGAAACCGGAACCGAAACTGGAACAGAAACAGGAACCGAAACTGGTACTGAAACCGGAACCGAAACTGCTACCGAAACCGGAACCGAAACTGGTACAGAAACTGGAACTGAAACTGGTACAGAAACTGGAACTGAAACTGGAACTGAAACCGGAACTGAAACTGGTACAGAAACCGGAACTGAAACTGGTACAGAAACCGGAACCGAAACTGGTACAGAAACTGGAACTGAAACTGGCACAGAAACCGGAACACAAACTGAAACCGGAACAAGCACCAGCACTTCTACAGCAGACGGATATAACGCATTCAACTGGTACGTCTAATTATGCCATCTTCAATTAACTTTAACCAATCTGGTAGCGCAATAGGTTCTCCTCAAGAGCAGAGCCGCAGTGATTCAACATCACAAAGTTCTAGTCAGAGCAGTTCAAGATCCCAAAGTTCTTCCCGGAGTAATAGTCGTAGCGCGAGCAGATCATCAAGTCGTAGCGCAAGCAGATCATCAAGTCGTAGCGCAAGCAGATCATCGAGCCGTAGTGGATCCAGAAGTGGATCCAAATCATCGAGCCGTAGTGGATCCAAAAGCGGATCCAGATCATCGAGCCGTAGCGGATCCAGAAGTGGATCCAGATCATCGAGCCGTAGTGGAAGTAGGTCTTCCAGTAGAAGTTCGAGTAGATCCTCTAGTCGAAGTGATAGCAGAAGTTCCAGCAGATCATCATCAAGAAGTTCCAGTAGATCATCTTCGAGAAGCCAGAGCGGAAGCACCTCTTCTAGTCAAAGTTCCAGCAGGAGCCAGTCCGGAAGCACTTCTTCTAGCCAAAGCTCCAGTAGGAGCCAGTCTGGAAGCACTTCTTCCAGTCAAAGTTCCAGCAGAAGCCAGAGCGGATCAACCAGTTCTTCCCAGAGTTCAAGTAGGAGTCAGTCCGGAAGTACCTCTTCCAGTCAGAGTTCTTCCAGAAGCTCTTCTCAAAGTTCTTCGGCACTTACCCAGGCCTACGATCACGAGACAATCCATGTTACTTTCACCCTACCTATCATGGGAGGCCTTGCTATCCCTGTTGGGTCAACATAATGCTTGATTTACGTCTGCATTAGTATTTTATCTGTTACACTATTAACCACAAACCCCAATTACCATGAGCGAACGATACGAACCCACAACAGCAGATACATCTGATTCCGATCACATTATCTTGTCAAAGATTCTAGATATGGTTTCAGGAACCAACGTCGGATGGGATAACCAAGCATTCACCAATGATGGTAACGGAAAGCCTATCCAGATCGTAGTTTCTCGTGGAGGTCAGGTTCTTGAAACCACAACGATCACAAGAGACGGAAACGGAAACATTACCAATATCGCAAAAAGTTAAGCCTTATTTATGGCACTTACCGACAATCTTTTAGCGTATTGGAATTTTAACGATACAAGTTGGTCAGATTTAACCGGAAATGGTCACAATCTAATCCAAAATGGGTCTAATGTTAATCTTGTCGATGCAGTAGTAGGTAAAGGGGCTAATTTCTCTGGAGGTAATACATATTTAAGCACAGGAACAAACATTGTTCCTACTGGGTTAACCCAGCTTTCAATGGCAATATGGGTAAAATCTACCGCAGATTTTTTTGCCATGAATGCTTCATCTGGGCAATCATACGGCAGTTCTGGTCAAGAATTGGGTTCTGGTGGGTATGGAAACTTTAGCGTTCTTGTTAACAATGATGGATCAAGGGATAGGGTTTATGGAAATGGGATTAACACTCAAGACGGTAATTGGCATCATATCGTTGGTACATGGAATCAGTTTGGTCATACGTCTATCTATGTTGATGGAAGCCTTGTCGGTCANATTTCCTCAAGCGGAAAACCGATCAACAGCAATATCATTCACCCTATAAATTTCAATTCTAATGGTGATGCTACTTATGCGGTAGGGCAAAACGGACAAATCGATGAAGCGGGATATTGGACAAGAGAATTGTCGGCGGCAGAAGTTACGCAACTATATGGAGCTTCGTTTGGCACTACTTATCCAAATTTTACAATTTCAGCCGGCCCCCAATTATGGTTTAATAATTCTACTGGTGATGGTGATCTCAGTAATTTATCAAATTACTGGTTAGATAGTGGGTTTACAACCCATGCTAACTCTTTGCCTGGATCTTCAAATATAGTTTATATTGATGGATTAGTATCAAAAGATACTCAGGGTATAGGGGATGTTGGTTTTTACGCTTTATTCATTCAACCAACAGGTTTAGTAGAAAATTCCCTCCATATTACTTCTGTTCGGTTTCGTCAACAATCATTGGTTTCTGGTGAACAATCTGATGGGCTTTATTATTATCAAGGGAATTTGCTCAATGGAGGATGGAATGGTCAATACTACACATCAGGATTAGCAGACAATACTTTCACAGGACCAGCAACGGATTTTACTAACAATTCAAATCAATACTATATTAATGGAGTTGGTGTAGATGGTGGATTTAATGGTACATTATACGGCATATATGCTGGTCAAACAGGTTCATTTATAGACTATGGTTTTGATCCAACTGGCTCAACTAGTTATTTCTTTGTAAACGGATTAATTGCCAATAATGGTTATAATGGACAACATTATTACCAAGGAATTCCTGATAGCTTTACTGGGGCAGATTATGATTATTATTATGGGGAAGAGCTTTTTTTTATAAATGGAACCGCTGGTGGGTCAGGAGGATATGGAGGACAACACTATACCAATGGCTTTCTAGATTCCTTTACTGGTTCAGATTTTGACTATAATTACGATGCAACCATTTTTTACATAAATGGATCTGCGGCTTATGTAGGTTACGATGGGCAACATTATAATAATGGATCTACGGATTATTATTCCGGCATAGATTTTGATGCCTATTATAATGCTTCTATTTTATACTTAAATGGTTCAATTTCTTCAGGAGGGTGGTCTGGCAGTTATTATACTAATGGGTATTTTGATCCAACTTTTACAGGGTTTGCGTATGATTACTCATTTAGTTACGAAACAGGATATGTAAACGGAACAATACCAAGTGGAACTATATCCGCAAATTACCCATCACCATCGGATGTCAGGTTGGGGGTAAGTTATGGGTTGTCGATGCAAACTGGCACATACGTCGGTTCAGGAGGTGGATCTACCACTGGAATTAACCTTGGGCAACTCATCGGATTGCCGCCTTTTATTCAGCTATGAACAATTTCAATCCAACAGCAAATACCCTTAGCTCCTTGAGCCTTGATGCGATGGGAATGAACGGCCTTGCCGAGGTAAGAAAACCAGATGAGTCCAACTGATCAAACCGGACAAATAACACTATGGCTATCACTCTAGTTGCCGCTCCTATTGTTGCTTCCTCGAAGCTGGCCGCCGCTGACATCCAGGCTCTCATTGCCGCGATTTCACCTGTGGTAACGCTTCCGGCTGGCGAATCCCTGGCAAATGCCAAGGCAGTCAATGTTATCGTCAATGACGATGGCACCGGATCGCTGAATATCCGCTTCAGCAAATAATCAATGGAGGCGTCCGGATATACTCAACTATCCGGACGCCAAACCAACAATACACCCCTATGATTACGAGTCCTCCAACATCCATACAGATACCAGTAGCTCCAACAACAGCGCCTTCTGGTACTGCTCAAAATGTGACTCCCATTAACCTTACTCCTGTTAATGGTGCGATTCAGTTCAGGGGACCGTTAAACACAAGTCAGGTCTCCGCTTTTCAATCGCTTCTGGAAAGTTCCGGATTGATTGCCTTCCCATCAGGAAAAACGGCGGCAGATTTAGTTTCATTTTCCATCAATCTTGTTGGCCCATCCGCAGGGATTATCCAAGTAGGACTCAACTAAATAATGCTATGTTTACTGATAAGGAACATTCAGGATACATCCTCAAGCATTTGCCATTATTCGGAGGATTGAGTGGCGTAGCGGCATTTTGCACGATTTTTTGGAGTTATGCTTTGCTACCCAACAGGGTTGCAACATTGGAGGAAGGGCACAAAACCCAAGAAGCAAGAATAGCGGCCATCGAGGTAGATAATTCTCAACGGAGAGAGGCTTTAGCAACAGCATTGGCATTGATCCAAGCCATCGATGCCAGAACGAGGAGGATCGAGGATCATTTGATTCCTCCAAGCAACAAGTGAAACCCTACGCAAAAGAAATCACAGCAGGTGCCCTTATGATCATCTATTTCGCAATCCTTTTCCTACTTATCCTTGGTTCAATCACCGGATGTGCATCTGATCCTCGCTCACATTTACATAATTCTTCCCCAGACACTTACATACAAGGTGCATCCGGCATCAATGATCAGATTGAAAACAAAGCAATCCTCCTGGAACATTCGCGATGAAAACCATACTTTTATTTTTTTTAATGTGTGCTTTTGCAGTGGCCGGCCAGTTATCTGATCGTCAACTCGCACTTATACGAGGAATAGAGCAACTTTCAGCACAGCAAAAAGACGAACTTAACCATGCCCAAGCAGATTATCTGAAAGTAGAGGGACAACGAGATTGGTGGCAAGCCGATGACGCTAAACAGGCGGCTCGTGGTGATCTTTGGGAACACCGAACCGAAGTGATTGTAGAAATAGGTGCTTTGTTTTTTTCTCTCTGGATCTGGCCTATCTTGGCAGGGCAAGTTCTAAAAAACTTCCCATCCCTAGAGGGGTGGGTTTTTAGCATGATTCTTTTTGCACTTTGTCTATTTTCCGGGATGTGGGTTCTTAACCATTTCCTAGATATAATTGGAAAAGTGATCCCTACAATTCCTTCATGGGATCAGTCCGTAAGATGGATCCATCACGCTAGGGAATCATTAAAATGAGCATCACCGGAGCAATCGACTGGATACGTCGCGCTCTTAGTGAGTCGGATGGAACTCCTTCGTCGCTTCGTCCTCCATTCTGGTTTCATGAGGTCATTTTAGGAATTTGCATAACTGCTTTGGTAGCAGTGACTCTGGGATCTCATTTCCATGACCCTAAAAACCCATTTAATCCTGTTCCCCTTGGAACAGTCCTGGCCGGATGGTTTACCATTAATCGGGGTAGTAAATTGGTACAGAAAGGAATCGAACCCACACCTCCGATTACACCATTGACGTCATCTCAGTCATGAAGACTTTAATCGCTACCATCCAAGGACAGGATGTTTTCCAGAACGAGGATCTGACTTTCTCCTATATGGGTAGAGCGGATGTAGATGCCGATGGATCTCCAAGGGCTTACGCGCCAACTAAATCGGGTTTGCCTACGCTTGATTATCTAATCAATGCAGAAGATGGAGACCGCTGGTGCGGTATCGTGACAGATGATGATGGATACCCAGTCATCCAAGGAGAAAACGATCCCGCTCCTGGGTATTATATTTCAACAACAACGCTTCAACACAAGCAGTGTGCTACCAGTGATCCAGCAAGATATGTTGATTCAGAAAATGTTTCTTATGTCGTCATTAATAGGGCTATAGCAAAGGCCTGTAAGGGTGTTGTTCTGGGATCTCGATGCACCATCAAGGATACCATTTCTGGAATTTTGGTTGAGGCCGTGGTTGCAGATACAGGACCCGCAAGAAAGCTAGGTGAAATTAGCATCCGAGCCGCATCTCTCCTAGGTATTGATCCTTCAGCAAAATCCGGTGGGTCATCAGAAGTACGGTTTTTATATTCTTTCTACCCTAACCAACAAGCAGACGGATACCAACTACAGCCACTAACCTGATATGAACCCCGAACAAGACGCCCAAGAGATATTTGATAAATTTTCCTCCGATGGAGTAGAAAAATACCGCAAAGGCGTTAGAGAACATGGGGGAGGACTCTGGACTGGTGGGTGCGGATGGTTTGCCCAGCAACTTCATGACGAGGTGATTGATTCTGCATCGTACCTTCACCATCTCTGCCACCGCCTTCAATCCATCTCAACCCTAGCGCAAATGATGAAAGAGAAGTCCATCTCGCTAGAACACGCGGCAATTATCCTAGAGGAACTTGCGGGGGCACATCCCCCAAGGACTCGTCCAGGGAAAAAACCATTACATCCATGAATAACAATTCTGCAGGAACACCAGTAGTCAGGGAGGCAGTTAAAAGGTTTCCCGATACTCCGTCTCTTTCTCTTGCAAAAAAACTATATGCAGAACATCCCGAATTATGGGTGAACCTAGAAGGGTGCAGGAACTCGATCAGGTATTTCCGTGGGAATCGGGGTCAGTTATGCAGGTCAAATGCAAAGGACAAAAATCTGTTCAAACCCGCCGGAAAGCCTTGCGAACCAACAAAACTTCCCACTTCGTACAAGAGAAAATGGGAACCTTTCCTGCTCGAAGGAAACAAGATCGGAATCCTCAATGACATTCATCTTCCCTTTCATTGCAACACCGCACTCAAGGCCGCAATCACTTACCTAAAAAAACGCAAGGTCGATACGATCCTGCTCAATGGAGATACCTTGGATTTTTATCAACTCAGCAGGTTTGAAAAGGATCCCAGGGAGCGTAAAACCCATGAAGAACTCAAGGCCGCTAGGCAGTTTTTAGATTACCTCGCAGAGAATTTCCCAAAGGCAAAGATTTTTTGGAAGGATGGAAATCACGATGAGCGTCTTCAAAGTCTCCTGCGTGTAAAAGCGCCCGAACTTCTGGATATTCCGGAGTTTCGCATTCCTCACCTTTTGAGTTTTTCGAGTCGTGGGATCGGATACATTACTGAAAAACAACTCATCGAAGTAGAAGATCTGACGATCCTGCACGGCCATGAGTATGCGACACCCTTGATCGGGCCTGTCAACGCGGCGAGGGGACTATTCCTCCGGGCAAAGGCCAATTCCCTAGTTGGGCATCATCACCAAACCAGTGAACACACAGAGAGCACGATTCAAAAAAAGATGATCACTACCTGGTCGGTAGGGTGCCTCTGCGATCTTCACCCTCGATATATGCCCATCAATAAGTGGAACGCCGGTTTTGCCGTTGTTGAACGCGGGGAAGGGTGGTTCGAGGTGGAAAACAAAAGGATTCTCAACGGAAAAGTCCTGTAGCCATGAATATCCTCAATATCAGGGTGCCTCTCATCAATGATCGGTGCTGGATATTCTGGCCTTACTCCAAGGCCGAGGTCGAAAAGTGGCTTGAGAAAAAGAAAATCAAGGATGTGGAGCTAATTCCTGATAAGTATGGGGTACTTGGATCCTGTGTTTATACTGAAAAAAAGGGTGCTTTGGTATTCCTGAAGCGATGGAGGAACAATGACTATGACAGGCACGTTCTGGTACATGAGTTAACCCATGCGGCCAGCTTCATCCGTCACGCTCACGGCATTGAGGAAAACAATGAGAAAAACGAACTACTCGCCCACATCATTGACCATTTGACCAAGAGAGCATTTACCGCTTTGAGTCAAAAACAGCATTCAATGAAGGCAAAGCCGCGATCACCGAAGGCCTTGTCATCATCAGCGCGATCTGTTCCCTCTCATCCTTACTCATCTTGACTAGGTGAGGGGATACCCTCCTCCACCAGACCGAAAGTTCACCCTGCTTTTCACTCACGAGATCATCAACATCCTCAAGATCTACCTGCATTCCGCTTTCATTTGCCCAGATGGAAAGAGCTTTCCTGTAGTTCTGTGAGTTTGGTTCACATCCTAGGGCACGAAGAATCTGCTTGAGTCCGGTTCCTCTGATCTTTTTCCCGCTCGTGAACACCTTATTGATCAGAAAAAGACTGACACCGGCCTTATCAGCAATCTCGCGCTGGGTCATTGGCTTCATTTTGGAATCAAAACGACTGAGCGCCCGACGCATTTCGGAAACATCCATGTTTTTGCCGGGAGATTGATTTCTCTCGGCAAGCCACTTTTCTAATTGTTCTGACGAAGCGGATTGGATCGCGGCCTTACCCAGCTTGGGATAGGGAAAGCTATGTGCTCGTAACTCCCGAAGGTAATCTGCAAGTGTCATTTTATGTATTATTTCCGTGTTATTTTGTTAAACGTCTGTTGGGGGTTTCGGGGGAGAGACGGATATAGATGGTGTTGCCAATTCACGCCTTAACAGCAGGGCTACCAGTTCACTGAAAGACATTTCATTCTCCCTTGCGTAGAGCTTTGATGCTGCAGAGAGCTTGGGACCTATCGTTAAAGTCACATTGACCTTGTTAAGGTCGGGTTTCTTGTGCGGTTTCACAAGTGCAAAATACTTGTATAACCAACAGGGCGCAACTTTTTTTTCGTACTACAGACAAAAAAAGTGTTGATGATGTGGAAAACCAGTGGTAAATCCGAGGCATGGCAAGACCCAAAACACTCAAAGACCCAGAGCAGATCACGCTTGTCATCGAAAAAGAGACCAAGAAAAGGGCTTATGAACTTGCACTGAAAAACGGAATCTCCATCAGCAGATTGGTTTCATTCCTGATCGATGAAGCAAGTTCATATACCCCCGAACCCACCACCACAACCCCATGAGCAAAAAAATAACTCGTCAGGAAATCAACGATCTCGCCAAGTCGGTTAGATCGTCCGTCTATAAAAAAATCCGTCTCCCTGTGCTTCTTTATTTCTCGAAGCTCAATGCCTATGAACCCCCCAGCGAAATTCTCCGGTGGATCCTGATTATCGAGACAACATTTATCATCACGGAGGCATCCAACCTTGCCGCCGCAAAGAATGCCCTTCGTGGGCTTCATCGCCTCCTGAAAGAGGAGTTTCCAGAGGATTATCCAGAATCTACCACCGAGTAGCATGGATACTTTCGTCGGATTCCTACTTTTGATTTTCCTTTTAGGACTTTTGGTTGGACTGCATTTGCAGATCAACCAGGACAAGTAAGCAGACAAAAACCCACCACACATGACAAACAATCCAGAAGAAACCGCTCTGGCTCTTGCCCCATCGGCACCGGCCATGATCCAACAGCAAAGTAACACGGCTTTTGCCAATGCCTCCTCATTTGAGTTGGCACAACGCATGGCTCGCGCCCTAACAAGTAGCAACCTAGTTCCCACCACATTTCAAGGTGATGCGAACATTGGTAGCGCTATGATCGCGCTGGAAATCTCCCAGCGACTACAGGCATCCCCACTCATGGTGATGCAAAACCTAAATGTCATTCATGGAAGGCCGGCCTGGTCGAGCCAGTTCATTATTGCCGCACTCAATTCCTGCGGTCGGTTTTCCCCATTACGTTTTGATGTAACAGGGGAAGGGGATGACAAAACCTGCCTTGCATGGGCATACGATAAATCCAGTGGAGATCGCCTTGATGGTCCTCCGGTGACTATTTCGATGGCAAAAGCCGAAGGATGGCACAGCAAGTCGGGATCCAAATGGAAAACCATGCCGGATCTGATGCTTCGCTATCGTGCGGCGGCGTTTTTTGGCCGTCTTTACGCTCCGGACATTCTCATGGGTATGCAATCCGTGGAGGAAGTTGTCGATGTGGGCGACCGATCACGCAAATCTCCCAAGGCCTCGAATGTTTCTTTTGAGTCTCCGGAAAGGGACGTTAAGCATGATATGCTTTATGTCGAAGTTGTTTCTGAAAAGGAGAACATCATTGCAGAGCCTCCGGTATCTATGACCAAGAAGGAGATCGCAGAGGGAATTAAGGTCAAGTTGGAAGAGGACAACATCCCGAAGGAGACCCTGCTAGAGGTGTTAAAGAATAACGATCTGGCACCAAAGGATGCCACGATGCTGAATCAAGTTCCTGTAGAGGATCTTCAATACACTCTCCTTAACTGGGAAAAGGTTAAGAGCTTTATGAACAAAAAGGAATCGACCAATGAGTAATCCTGCCGCCTCAAAGGACGAGACCATTTCAATCAAAATCCCTGGGTGGGTTTTGGAATCACTCAATGAACACGCCCAAAAGCAAAGCGTGAGTCTTCAAACACTAATCCTCAACTGTGTCGTCAAACACATCACTACAAAACAATGAGCAATCCAGAAATCATTGAAAATCAACCAGCAGAGCAATATTTCGCAAGCGCCGGAGTATCCAAGCATGACCTAGATCTGGTCAATATCAGCCCAGCACACTATCAGGCCGCTAAATCCGCTCCTCGTGAAGAGGCAACTCCAGCCATGAAGATCGGAACACTTGTCCATACGGCAGTCCTCGAACCGGATCGGTTTGAAGAGTCGTATATCATAGCTCCAGATGCAGATCGTCGCACCAAAGATGGAAAGGCCGCTTGGGAATCTGTAGAAACCGCCGCAAGGGATCAGGGCAAGATTGTCGTGAAACCAAGCGATTTGCAGAATATCCAAGGCATGAAAGAGGCAGTGTTCGCCCACAGGAGCGGATCTGCCGCACTGAAAGCAGGTGGACTTATCGAGGCATCTCTCTACGCAACTCATGAAAGTGGGGTGCGTCTCAGGGGAAGGCCGGATTTGATCTCAAAAGGAAATGCCATCATTGATGTCAAGACCTGTGCCAAGGGAGCCGGGGGGAAGGCAGAGTTTGCCAAGGCGGTAGCCAATTTCCGGTATGATGTTCAGGCGGCATTTTATCTCGATCTGGCTTCATTAGTAGGTATGCCCAAGGAGGCTTTTGTATTCCTAGTTGTGGAGAAAGAGCCTCCCTATGCAGTTGCCGTCTATCAACTCGATGCAGAAAGCATCGAAGCCGGACGCCAGCAGTACCGAAAAAATCTTACACTTCTGGCAGAGTGCATGAGTTTTGATGAATGGCCTGCATATTCTTCAGAGGTAGAGGTTATCAGTCTTCCCAAGTGGAAACTTAACCAACTCGCGGAGGTATCGGCATGAGCGACACAATCAACGGAGGCCCTGCGTGGCCTATGCCAAAAAGAGTAGAAACCCCAGCGGGTCCTATGACTTACACTTACCTTTTACCTGGGGTTACAAAGCGGTATTACTTTGCGGCATTTGCCATGCAGGGGATTATTTCGAGTCATAACCAACCCTTCTCAAAAATTGTTGCTTCTCTGGCTTATGAGTATGCAGACGCAATGCTTATGCAGATGAATAAAGAGGAATACACATCATGATCCGTCCTAAATTTCTCAAGAAACAAGATACATGGATGCTATCGCGTGCCATGAAAATCCACCCCATCGAGCGACCTGATCAGCTTATCAGGATGCAGGATGGAACTACTTACAAAGTAGATCCGAACACTGGATCACTAAAAAACACATCAAAAAACCGAGCAAAGTTCCGCAAATTGCGGCACGCAATTAGTAAAATAAAATGACACCTGAAGAAGTATATGAAGATTGGTGGAAGTCGGAAGGCATCCGTTTCCTGAACGAAGATAACTCTGTTCCATCAACGGAAGATCGGGTGAAGCACGCATTTATGTCGGGTCTCCGGCATAATTATATCCGCGAGTGCATGAAAGCCACCTTGTCGCGTATCGCCATCACCAAGCAGATCCAAGAGGAGAAGCACGATGCCCCAAGCATTATTGAATAAGCAGTCATTGGCAGAGGCAATAGGGAGATCCCCTAATTATGTCTCCGCGATGATCAGATGCGGGTACTCGATGAAGTTCGGCACCAAGACGACGCTTAAACACGCCTTGTCTTGGCTGGCCGACCGAGCTTCTTCTTCGGGAGGGTTTCGGGTTGCCCAAGCGTACCCTTACCTGGCCGTTCCACACTCAAAGAGGGGGAAAGCGCCAGAACACAAGAATCGAGATCGTCAGCTTCAAGCCTCTGGTAAATAGAATGAATTTCACTAGAAGCGTGCCCGATGAATCGTCGAGCCATTTGTTCATTCACTCCGGCGCGTGCGAGTTTAGTGATCACAGTTACTCTGGTGCTGTGAAAACTGAATTTCAGCCCAAGGCCGGAGAAAATACGCGACCAGTCCCTAGAGGCAAGGCGATGAAACTTCCAGGTATGGGTGAGTCCTTCTTTTTTCAAACGAAGAAGAAGCGATTTTACGGACGGCATCAGTTTAGTGGTGTGGCGTTTCCCTCCCTTCAGAGTAAATGTGATGAGGTTGTTATCGAAATCAACGTCAGCAATGGGAAGGGAGGTTTCCTTCAACCTACATCCCTGATTGATGGCAATAGTCCAAGAGATCTCTTTCCAGTCCGGAAAGCCGGTAAAAGTTCCCTCAACGATGGCACGCTCATCATCAGTAATGACAGGCTTGGGTTTTGGAATGTCCCTTTCAATGCCAAGTTTTGCAATCGGGTTTCGGTCAATCCATTCTCGATTATAGGCCTCGTACATTACTTTTCGGAGCAACCTGAGATCGGCAATAGCGGTATTACGGCAAACCTTTCTGGCCTTTTTGCTTTTGAAATCGTTTTTGTTCCCCATGCCGGTTCTCCAATCAAGGTATTGGAAAGCATGGTTTCGGGTAACATCAGCGGCAGATCGAACTCCTTGGATCTCAAAAAACTCGGAAATGTTTTTCCAAGCTCCTGTATAAACCTCAAGGGTTTCTTCCTTATTCTTGTGGATCTGATCGAGCCACCCCTGCACCCAGGAAGAGAACGCTTTTCCGGATCGGTTCGAGTGATCTCCACTTTGCTCAATCATTTCCTTGGCGGCTCGAATCTTTCTGGCGTCACGAGTCTCTTGAACGGAGTCCCATCGTCGGTTGGTAGATTCTCGGATCAACCTTCCGGTGTCGTCGTAGTATTTAATCCACCAGTAGGGACTGCGATCTCTCTTAAACAGGGATGCCATAGTGTGCCTAGTGTGCCCCAGAGTCCTAAAAAATCCAATAGTTTCAGTGAAGACATTACAGAAAACATGACAAATCTACAGAGAAACCTAAATTCATGGTTCAAATCCATGCGGGGCAGTGCCTCTTTTTATAAGGGTCTAGCGGCTAGTGTGCCTTTAAGTGTGCCCGCCGAAAGCATGGAGGATTCAGAATGAACTCCATCGACATCTGGATCCCTTGTGTGCCGCCGACGACCACTTCCCAGCAAAAGGGGGCTTTCGTGCTGGGTGGTAAGGTAAAATTCTTTACCAAAAAGAAGGTTGCTCAAGCACAGGGAACATACATCGCGCTCCTGCAACCTTTCGCACCGGAAGTGCCCTACGAGGGTCCTCTTCGAGTCGCTTTAACTTGGCATTTCCCCTTTAGAAAAAGTGAATCCAAGAGCCGTATGAAATTGGGGCCTATTCATATCCCTAGCCGGCCTGATGTGGATAACCTTGGAAAGGGAGTATTGGACACAATGACGACTCTGAACTTCTGGAAAGACGACGGACAGATAGCCGATTTGAGACTGATCAAGCGTTGGGCAGAATCCCCAGGCATCCGTGTTTTTGTAGAGGAGATCGACCTATGACACAGGCGACATTCTTTGACGATCCGGCCATCGAGTCGGCGCTATCCGCATTTAAGGAAGAAATAAACCTGATTCCCGAAGCACCAAAACGAGAAATGACCCTCCGGCCTTATCAGGTGGAGTGCGTAGATTCCGTGCTGGATAACTGGAAGGAATATCAAAAAGTATTGGCGGTCTTGCCAACAGGAGCCGGAAAGACAGTTATCTTTTCCAAGGTAACGGAGAGATCATTGCCTGGACGTACTCTTATCCTTGCACATCGCGAGGAGTTGATCGAACAGGCCGTGTCCAAGATCGAGGCGACAACCGGAATCATTGCCCAAGTTGAGAAAGCTGAACGCAAGGCAGGACGCAACGCGGATGTCGTTGTTGCAAGCGTTCAGACATTGCAGGGGGATCGTCTTGAGGGATGGCCGCAAGATCATTTCTCAAGGATCGTTGTTGATGAAGCCCACCATGCCCTTTCCGACACTTACAGGAGAATCTTGGAACATTTCTGCACGGCAAGGGTACTGGGGGTTACTGCAACTCCATTCAGGGGAGACAAAAAGAATCTCGGTAGCCTTTTTGAAAATGTGGCTTTTGAGATCGGGCTTATTGACCTGATCAAACAGGGGTATCTTTCTCCTATCAGGATCAAGAGTGTTCCGCTTCAGATTGATCTCAATGGTGTTAGGACTGTCTCCGGAGACTATGACTTGGATCAGGTTGACCAAGCCCTCGATCCAATCCTTACCAAGGCGGCGGCGGCTATCCTAGAGCAGGCGGCAGGGCGAAAGGTGCTTGTATTCTTGCCCCTGCGAAAGACTTCCCAAAAGTTTGCCGATATTCTCAATGGGATCGGGATCCGGGCACGCCATGTCGATGGGGCAAGTGATGACAGGAGGGAGATCCTTGAATCCTTTGGAAGAGGGGAGTTTCAGGTTCTTTGTAACGCGATGCTCCTTACTGAAGGATACGATGAGCCTTCCGTCGATTGCGTCTGTATTCTCCGTCCCACAAAAAGCCAGCCCCTATACGCTCAAATGGTGGGTAGGGGGACAAGACTTCACCCAGGTAAAACAGAGTGCGTTCTCTTGGATTTCCTATGGCTACACGAAAAGCATTCCCTTATCAGACCTGCCCATCTCATAGCCAAAAGTGCAGAGGAGGCGGCATACATCACCGAGGCCATAAAGAAAAGTTGGTCTGGTTCGATGGATCTCCTCGAAGCACAGGGTCAGGCCGAACATGACAGGGAGGCCGCGCTCAAACGCGAGTTGGCTAAACAGGAGAGGAAAAAAGCTAAAACAATCTCGATTGAGGAATTGGCAGTCATGTTACATGATTCCGATCTCGCGGACTGGGAACCTACGATGCAATGGCATGAACTTCCCCCAACAGAAAAACAGACAGAACAACTACAAAGATGGAAAATAGACGCCACGCAAATCAAGACTCGCGGACAAGCAAGCAACCTTCTGGACAAGTTGATCCGTCGATCACGCTTCAAGTTGGCAACACCAAATCAAATAAAATGGCTCCGGCGCTTCGGTATTCCCAATGGGGAGCAGTGGAGCATGGAGAAGGCCTCGGTATTTTTAGAAACCAAGTGGGGTAAAAAATAACCCTAAATCTTTACACATTAAGACTTATGGACACAGATTTTGAAGAAATCTTTTCACGTTGCCGCGACATCATGCCACTTCCCGATCTCATGGAGAAACTGGGCAAGGGTGCGGCGGCAAAATCAAGCGCACGCTCACCATTCCGTGAGGATAACAATCCATCCTTTGGGATCTATCAAAAGGATGGAAGGTGGAAATGGAAGGATCATGCAACAGGTGAGGGGGGAGATGAGTTGGATTTCCTGATGAAGCACGAGGGATACGACAAGGGACAGGCCATGAGGTTTTACAAAGACCTGGCAGGGATTATCGAAACGCCGGCCACTCCGGTTTCAGCAATAAAGTCAGTAGATTGGCAACCATTTCGTGAAGCATTTACACAAGATCGAGTGAATAAACTCGCAGAGCAAAGGGCTTTATCACCTGCTTTCTGCACAGGCCTTGTCTCTAAAAACCTTATAGGTATCACAAATGATGGGTTTGTTGCCTTCCCAGCAATGGATCAGCATGGAAATACAATCGTCGGCGCTCATCGTAAAACGGCAAACGGAAAATGGATCTATACGGATGGTGCCAAGGCCGGATGGTATCCCTATGTCATGGGTAACACTCGCACCGCAGAGCAGATTTACTTTTTTGAAAGCCAATGGGATGCCATGACAGCCGCCGATTCCCTGGAATGGTTAGCTGATGATGCTGATGCCTTCGCCTCGATTGCCTTTGTCAGTTCGAGGGGTGCTAAAAACACAAAGGTTCTGGAAAACGTGCCAATGTCACCGAAGGCAAGGTTAATCATTGTTCCCCAGCATGATGATATAGGTAAGGAGTGGTCTGATGCGGTGATCGAGATCGTCAGAAAAAAATACGAACGAAGCCCTTATCTGGTCAGCTTTCCAAACGAATACAAGGATCTCAATGATTGGGCAAAGGCAGGCAATAATAGCCTAGCAATCTGCCGTGCTGTAGAGACGCCAAAACGTCTGATGCGTGGAGAACTTCCATCTCCTGATGATGGAATGAGTTTTGTAAAAGATGATATAGCTATCCCTCCGGAGTTGGTTGCTGGCGTCCTTCACAAGGGAACCAAGATGGTTCTCGGAGGACCATCCAAGGCATACAAGACATGGGCGCTACTCGATCTGGCCGTTAGCGTGGCTACTGGTAGCGATTGGTGGGGGTTTCCTTGCGTCAAAGGTAAGGTTATTTACCTGAACTTTGAAATCCCTCGTCCGTTCATGCGTAAGCGTCTTGAGGCCGTCCTCGAAGCCAAGGGCGTCAAGCTAGAACCAGGGCAACTAGAAATATGGAACTTGCGAGGATATGCCGGCTCTTTTGAAAAACTATCTACCGATATTGTGGATCAGCTTAAAGAGGCAGAATATGTGCTGTCTATCATTGATCCGACCTACAAGGTGATGGGTGATCGTGACGAAAACTCTGCTTCAGACATGAATAATTTGATGAATACGTTCGAGCAACTTTGCCACTCTACAGGTGTTTCAGTTGCTTTTGGATCTCACTTTGCCAAAGGAAATGCCTCCGGAAAGGAGGCCATCGACCGAATTAGCGGGTCAGGAGTAACTGCCCGCGATCCTGACTCGATCCTGACACTTACACGACATAGCGCCGGAGATGCCTACTTCACCGCAGACTTCACGCTACGCAACTTTCCGCGTGTGGATCCCTTCGTCCTGATGCGTGAACATCCCCTCATGATCAGGTGCCCTGATCTTGATCCTAACGATCTCAAGCAGCCGGAGCGGATGCAGAAGGACAAAGGCCCAAGACGCAGGGGGGAATCTAGTGAGGATAAGGAAGAAAAGCGGATTGCAAAGCTCCTAAAGACTTGCAGGGTGACTTTAGAGGCATTGACCCACCCAATGTCTCCAAAAGAGTGGATGGAGAAGTGTGAAAAAGCCGATATTCCCAAGAGAACTCACGAAAACCATAAAAAAGCCCTCCGTGAAGAGGGCTTCGTCATCTTGGATGAGGATAAGGGGCTATGGTCTAGGTGCTGATGATCTCCTTTAGCTTCTGGATCTCGTCGCAGAGATAGCGGAGGCAGTCCACGATCAGAACATGGTTATGGATGTCAGCGGCACTTGATGCCTCGCAAGTCAGGTAGTCTAGTTCCTTTTCAAGAGGCATCTCCTCCTGCTTTGGGGCATTATTGGGGCATAACGGGCGGCGAGTGCGGAGGCGGAAAAACTTAAAAAGTTCCGAATAACCTCCAATCATGGAATCCATCACAGGTTCGTATTGAGCTTCTCCCTTGTATCGACACTCATCCCCCTCTTGGATCACCTCGTCTGGGCCAAGCTCTCGCCATTCGGGAGCGTAGTGCCTATCTTCTTCTCTCAATTCCTCAAGAACCTTGTCTAATACCTTTGACTCTTCAGCAGTAGGTTCACGCAAATAGATGGTTGGTTCCTCATCAACTGCTTTTCCGCAATCTTCGCAGATGTCACCCATAGGATCAATTCGGCTAAAATAAGTTCCAGAAGTGCTACCACAATGCGGGCATTTCCAATCGTTTTCTTGTTCCTCTAGCGCAGTGGCGAGTCGGGCTTCTGCTTTGAGTTGTTTTAGTTCAGTTTCAAGCTCTTCATGCTCTCCCCTAAAAACAGGGATAAGGCAGTCCAAAGATTTATCCGCAATCGCAATAGCTCGGTTCATAAGCTTACGGAGCCTTGCGACCTCGTTGGTTTTCTCGGCAAGTTGCTTTCTGTAATCTCGGCAAGCGTCCAATGCCTTACTGAAATCAGCAGACCGATCACACAGAGCATGATAAAGCTCTACTGAATCAGATTGTGCGGTTAGCATGGTCTGTTTTGATGAAACTTCGGCCTCGTTGTCGGTGTCGTTGCTCGTTGTCATCGGTGAATTGTATGCGTTCGTTGACATACTAGCTGTGAGTAATAATTAGGCTTTATTAGCTTCGGGTAATAGTTCTGCAAGGTGGTGAAGTTGTTGAATTAGTGCCTCGGCTTTCTCTGCTCGTTCTTTCCAATGTGCGGCCATCATGTCGCCGCGTCTTGCGGCATCCATGAGCATCTCTTTGAGCCTTGCGACCTCGTTTTCGGGTGTCTGTGGGTTCATTTGGTTTGTTGGTTGATTTTGTTCGCGATACCTATCGGCGAGTCTGTGAGCTGTAAAGGCGGTCAGCTTTGGTGTTTGGAAAGGAACTTTTTCTAGCTCAAAAAGGACTTTATCAAAAAGCTCCCTGAGCCTTGCGACCTCGTTGGTTTTTTCGGAGAGCTCGCGTTCTAGCTGGCGGGAGGTTTCTACTGGCACTACAAAGGCCTTTAAGCCCATGACCTCGCAAGCCTCATCCGTCCTAGGCGTTTGTGTGGTGTCGGGGTTCATAGTTTTCTCCTTAAAAACTCGTCCACTTGTTTCCTTTTTTTACTTTCAACGGCTTTTGATGCTTTAAGAATACACTCTGCAAAGCCGTCGCTTCGTCGATGCTGGAAGGTTGCGATCACCTCGCTATTAATCCGGACCTCATAATTCCGGATACCCATAACGTCTTTAGGGTCTCCCCCTCCAACATTGACGATTGCGATCATGATTTTTTAATCAGAGTGTTGCTTTTCCCAAAGCGTCTGCTTGGGTGATTTCATTGGGCTACCCTTAACGTAGGGGGTCTTCATGGATCCCTTCAGTGACATGGGTGATGGTTTGAACTTTGCAGATGCTTTTCCTTTGCCCCCTTTAATCTTCATGGGGTTTGGTCTTCCTGATGATTTCATGGGATTACAGAGTTGGCTTTGTGGTGACAGAAGGGGCAGTATCGCCTTGGTCGGTGACGGCCTCTGCCTGGGACGTAGGAGGGACAACTCCACCTGCTCCGGTGATCTCTGCAACAGGGACGCCAGTAGCGGCGCTAACCTCTGCGAGTGATTCAGGATGGATCTCGCTTGCGGAGATCTCCGGCTTCTCTCCGGTGACTTCCTGATGATGTGCAAAAAGCTCTTTAAGAGCATTCAGCAACACTTGGTAGTCATGCTTGATACCAGAGGCGGCCTCGGAGAGGACGTTCTCCACCTTTGTTATGATGTTTTCTGACATGATGTTTGTATGGGTTGGTTGATCCTTAATGAAAAAGAACCTAGATGGATCAGTTCTAGGTTCTTGAGTTAATCGCGGAACGACGGAGGTATTCCGTCATGCCACGCTTTGCAGATTTTGCAGTTATAGGGACGTTGATGCTTGGGAAGCCGACCTGCCTTTCGCTTGTTATCCCATGATTGAGTCGCGGCCTGTTTGTGTGGAAACGTAGCCATTCCTCTACAGGAGTTCTTTTTCTTGGGCTTCTCCTCACTCCATTCGTCATCGTAATCACTCATGATCTTCGGTCTTTAGAATGCGTTCATAACGATCCCTCGTGACAACTTGAGCGCCGAAACGATGGATGAGGATAGCCGCGATAAATTGATCCGATTCATCGTCAAGAGATCCCGGATATTCTCTGTGAATACGGAGCATTTCACCTGCGATGCGTTTAGCTTCCTTGCGTCCATTCCAGGTAAGGCGATTAGAATGGGATGTCATCCTGCGCCGTTGATGCAGAATGCACGGCGCGAGGTGCTACCGGAGCGGGTGCGGGCTTCGGAGTCGTGTCCAGATCGCGCCAGTTGCCAATGATGACGCCTTTGACGCCACTCTCCCTCTCGGCCTTGCTGACATCCTGGACAATGAAGCCTTGATTGCCGTGCTTGTCGGGTCCGTCCTTGTTCTCAAGGAGAGCGCAGGAAAGATACTTCGGGATGCCTCCGTCACTCTGACGAGGCTTTCCCTCGAAGAGGCGGTGTTTTTCAATCTTGGTTACGTCGATGCTTACTTTAATCATTTTTAGTGTAGGTGTTAGGGTTTTGTCTGTTAATGGAATCTGGAATGGAAAATGTGGATAATTGCCGCCGATATGATGAAACAGCAAAGAAAGTGAAATAGTTCACGCAACACGGCGATAACGTGGTTGAAGTGGCACCTTCGAGGTCAAGTGCATGAGAAAGGCCGGCCAGTTAAGATTAGGACGATCTCCCTCGTATATTTTGGAGGGGATAGGGTATTTGTGCCTGGGGCATACCAGTCCCTCGAAGATCATAATTTTTTCGTTTTCTCCGGACTGATGGATCTCCTCCACTAGGAAGGATTCGCTTAAATTGAGTTTCATTGAATTGTGGTGGTTAGAGTTGAATTGTAGATGGACGCATGGCAATGAGGATTGCCCCCTCGATGACATCCTTCGGATCTTCATTGAACCGATATGCATGACACAGAGGACAGAAGGAGGCCTCGGAGCGGATAATGCTTTCGCAACCTTCGCAGACTTTGAATCCGGTTGGGTTGCTTAAAACGATTGCGGCTCGTCTTTGCCTGTCTTCTGTCTGTTGTTCTGACATTCATGGGAGTGAAGCGTCAAGCGAATTGATCTGCAAGGATCATAATGTTCGGATCGGTCGTGGGGTGATCGAGGCTTGCCATCAAGTGATCGACGCATTCATTGAAGGAGTTCCACCCTTTTGGGGATCCTTCAAGGAAATTGCTAGGCATCTTCGTGATCTTCATGAGGTTTTTCCATGTCATCATGGTAGCGCCGGACGCCCTGGCTCGTTGCAAGGCCTCTGCCATATTCTTGGCAAGTGCCAGTTGGTAAGGGGTGAGGGGAGTCATTTGTTTTTTATGTATTCCATGATTTCTTCTTCAAGAATTTCTTTTTTTTCTTCAGGCGTATATGTCCAACCATTTCTTTGTTCTCTTATTTCCCACCGTTCGATTGCCCATCGTGTTTTTCTTAAAGCATTTTTTTGGATACAAGAAATATATCTGTTTGAGACTTTTAATATTTTTGCCAAAGAATTTGATGATTTATGGGTCCCCTCATATCCAAACTTGGAAATAAAAACTTCCATTTCTTTTTTTGAAAGAACAGTTTTTATATTTAATGGTTGGGGGTTTGTTTCTATTTTTGACTTTTTAATTAACCTTTTTGCTATTTTTTTTCTTTCTAATAAGACTCTTTTAATAAAAATATCTACTTCTTTTTTTAGGAATTTAGTGGCGTGATTATTTCCACCCTTGATAAATTCACTATACAAAATATCCGATATTTTTGAGGTCATGCGAAGAAAAGAAGATAAGTTAGGATTTCGTGCTGATCGCATTGCGTCTTTACCCTTCTCTCGTCTGCAATATCCTCGCCTCGAAGGATGTCAGGAATGGAGTCGTAGATAGACCATTTGTTGTCGGGGGATAGGTATAGGGTCCACCTTGTCCAGTAATCGCCCTGTGCCTTGATCTTCCATCCGTCTGCCCAAGATGTCTTCTCAAGGATGTATCCTTTGGAACGAAGCGCCCTTGCCATGTTGCGAAAGTAAGTGAAGCGGGTTCTCTCCGGGGCTTTCCATGAAACAAGATCCCATTCTCCATGATCGTTTCGGGTGTAGGTTGCTAGGCCTCCGTTAAGTTCAAGTGTCTGTGTCATGATGCTTGCGTGTTCGTGATTGCGTTTGCCAGTTGGTTGATTCTGTTCTCAATCTCTCCCTTGTCGTCCAGGGGTTCTATGCTCTCATGTGCGAAGTGGCTTACTGCCGCTCGAAGTGAGAGCTTGGTGATTCTCATGCCATGCTTTCGGTATAGCCTGAGTAGTGCGTCGGTGATTGCGTCGATTTCGTTTTCAGGATTATCCATAATCAATTCAGGTTAAAGATAGCATCGAGGTGTGTATCCCTTGATCGTTCTGGCCTTTCCAATTCTTTGAGCATGAGTTTTAAGCGGGCAAGATCTTGGTAGATCTCTTTTGCCCTGCCTGTGCTTATCCTAATCTCGTCCAGGTTGTGATGCCTCGATAGCTTTAAGCACGAAAAGAAAAGCGGTTCGATGCTGTGAACAAAGCGCTGGGTTTCGGTTGCTATGTTCATGGTTGAGTTGCCTTGGCGATTGCGGCTCGTGCTGTCTCAATTACTTCGGCGTTCAAGTTGACGATATGCGCCGCGTGTTTCAGTTCTTCGAGCGTGTCTTGCAAGGCATAAAGTAGTTCCGGAGAGGCGGCGATGAGTCGGGCGTTTGCCAATGCTTCTTCATGCGTTCTTGCTCCGGTCGCGTGAACTCCATCAACCGATGCTATGGACGTATAATTTCCGTAAATTTTAAGAGGGTTATCTTCTCCTTGGGTCCAAATGGTTTGAGTGTGTTGTGTTGTCATGTGATTAGTCCCGGTTGATTGCGTTCAGTTCACAAACAAAGGCGTCTTTGGTTGCGTGCAGAAAGGCCGTATGGAATGAAACGTCCTTCTCTAGGTAATCCCCTTCCGAATCCATTGCATTCCAGGTAACTCGCCTGCGGTATCCACCGAGGCCTGGAAGGATTTGTGGAATGAGTGAGTATCGAAACTCACCCACCTCGATGTATGGCATTCCCATGTGCCTTTTTACTTCGTAATCCATGCCGGTCCTGTCGATGGGATTGGAGTATTCAGCGATGCTTCGGTGACAAAGGATTTCCAATGCCCTGCTAACCTCGTCAAAGTGATTAAGAGAGGACGGAAACATGATGTCGTCCGTAGTCAGGATCTTGCCATCAGGATAATCAATCTGTGCTTTGATCCCTGTGAATTTGCTGGCTCGAAGGTAAGCGATTGCAACCTTTGTCGATACTTCAATGGAAGAACACGATTCCTCGGTGAAGATGCAACGCCCGATCTCGTTAATCGGTTCCGCAACGATGATACCCATGCCAATGGTGCGGTTGGTATCAAAGGCGCTTTCCCATGCACTTTCCTCTGTATCGGTTAAGCATTCCGAACTACTCCGAGCGTAGTAACTATCGCCTGTTTCGATGTTGGTGATCTTGATGTTCATAGATTCTTGAATTGATGAGTGAGTGATTAGGAGGCCAAGTGGACGTTGCTATCTTCGATGTTGCGGCATCCGCTTTCGTATGCGTCATGCCCAATTACTCCATGCTCGTAGAGTAATGCGTTAGTCTCATTAGTGTTTGCCTCGATCCTGCATTTCTCGATCTCTGCCAAGGTCTCCAGGCGCTTTGCGGAAAACCGAGATGCGGTTTCGATCAATTCAAACTTCATTTTGCTTAAACTGAATGTCTGTAGGCCGCGCCACCCTGCTTCGTATGGTGCAGTTACAAGGAAATATCCCTTGCGGCTCTTGTGATAACTCACGCTAATTTGCGAGAATTGGTTATTACCTTCGGGGATGTCTTTAATGACAATGCTCGTATTCATGGTATTGATGCGTATGGATTAGTTTCTGAATGCGATTGCTATTTCGGTGTATGCGATTTTTATTTCGGATTCTGATGTCAGGATTAGGTCAACGTAGGTTCCGTTGTCGCGGATCTCCTCTTCCTCCTCCGGAGTTTCGGCATTGTTCTCGATGTGCGTATTGATCATCTCGATATCGAACTCGATGCGTGCCCCCTCCATGGTTTTGTTTGTGAATGCCATAGAGACGTTCTCCTCGTCGGGAATGCGTCCGATGACTACTAGGTGCTTGTGTTTCATTTGTTGTGTCTGTTGTTGGGTTGTGTCTGTTACTTTCCGGCGTAGGCGCGAGCCATAGCCTTGTCGTGGTTGCTGATGAAGATGCTGAAGGTGATCACCGCGAATGGGAGCGATGTCCAAAAGATTGCAATGGCAAGGTTGCGTAGGAGTTTCATTAGTATGTAGCGCAATAGGTGTTGAGAAACGTAGGAACCGCATCGGCCTGGAACCTGAATTGCAATCCGTGGTGCCACACGATTACGTCCTCTCCCTTCAACGGAACACGAGCGCCGTAGATGGACGTAACGAGGTTTTCCGATTTGCCAAAGGTGAGTGCGGTGCAACCTCCACCTGTCTCGATCACACGCCAGTCGGTGCCGGAGATGTCAAGCGATGTGTCGGGAGCAATCTGATGTTCCAAGATCTCTTCGCCCTCTGCCCATGCAAGCAGGTTTGCGAAAAGGTTGTCGGGAAGGACATCCCCAAGCAATTCCTCACCGGAGGCCTCCTCAAAGTCAAATACCTCGTCGATGTGAATCTGAATCGTCTCGGTGTTGCTCTCGTTCTCGTATGTCATGAGCGCCGGAGAGTCGCCATTATCGAGATCAAACGTGATCAGGCGCGAGGCCTCCTGCGTTGTGTATGTGGTCATAGGGTTGCCAAATGTGGGGTTGTCGATGTGTTTCATGTAGGTGTGAGATTTGTGTCTGTTAGTCAATTATCTCGGAAAGAAGCACAGAAAGGATGTGTTGCTTCGTGGCCTTGCGAGCGGCACGTTTGCGGCGTTTGTTTTCTTTGTCGCGCTCGATGGCGGCATTCATGATGTCGCGGATCATCTCGACGTATGCCCAACGTGCGTTTGTTCCCTTGGGCGCTCCCTGCAGGAATTGACTTGGAGCGGTGGTGATCTGTGCCAGATTTTCGGCGTTGATATATTCAGTTCCGGCGGCACGAGCTTTGCGGATTGCAACAAGCAGGTTCTTCGCTAGCTCCTGCTGGAATGGAGTCATGTCTTCGAGTTTCATTGAGTCTTGGATGTAGTGTTTATCTAGCTTCGGCGTCCAATGATCGTTTGATCTTTTTTCACCTTGGGTAATCTTTTACACGCGCCGAGAAAAAAGATCAATATGTTTTTTATCTTTTTTTGCGTTCTGTCTGTTTCCCTATTTGCACCCGCTCGATCCCTGCAGGAAAATCGCCCGATGATCCCAACACCTCGAACCGATCAACTCGTATCCCCCAACGGATGCCTAGCCACCTCGATCCTCGAACACGCCCGGATTCTCGAACGCGAGACGATCCAACTCCAGGCCGATCGGAAGCATCTCATCGAGCTAGGCCTTGAACTCGTATGGGAACTCATTCACCTCACCGGAAAACCCATCCACCTCGAACACGAGCGAAAACTCTCCGAGATGAGTGTCCTCAAGGCTATCGAATGACAAAGGAAATCCCCAAGAAAGGTTTTGTCAGGGAGGACGGATTTATCTTCATCAAGATGAACCGGCATTCCAATGGCAAGGAATACCCAATGTTCATGTCACCTCTGGCATTGGAAAAGCAACGCCAAAGAGTCCGAGAATGGCGTGCTAATAATCTCGATTATTCAAGAGAGTTAGTCCGAGCATGGCAACAACGTCGGAGGGATTTGCGAGAAGCCAAAAAAACGGAGCAAAAAGAGCAGGGTGCTATCGGATCACCCAAAACGAATAAAAACGAGCAGAAAGGCCGTTTACGAGCGAAAGGCGAGGTTTCTAGGGAATGCTCCGGTATCCCCAATAACTCCATTTCGAGATCTCCACGATCCAGTGCCAAAAATCAATCCAGTGCAAAAATGGCACCAACTGGGAATGGCATCGGGGTAGGTCTAGTGCCATTAGTGCCATTTCAGGGTATCCCCCTACGGGGGATATACCCTATAAAATTGGCACCACTTGGCACCACGACCAACCCTCACTCGGTGCCATTTGCGGAATTGGCACCAGAGCAATCTAATAAAAAAATAAATAACAAATCAAAGAATCAAAAAAAATATCAAAAAAATAAGATTTTATGAAAAAGGGAACCAAAACAGACACACAGGAGCATTTCCAAAACCCAGCCGAAATTCTGGCACAGGACGCAAACGGAGAAAAGGCCGTAATTGGGTCAAAAAAAACCCTCGCACGCGCGTATAACGAAAAAACGAAGGAAAGTCAACCAAATAGAGGCTCTTTTAAGAAGCGATTAAGCGATTTACTCGATGATGGAGATCTGGACGAAGCGGTTGAAACCATCAGAGGTGCTATGAAGGCCAATAAAACGCACTGGGACGGCGTTGCGAAGCGTATGGTGGAGGAACCAGACTTCCGGATCAGGCTCGAAGCCAGCAAAACCATCTTGGCCTACAAGGAGGGAATGCCGGTGCAACGCCAGGTAGTGATGCAGGAGTCGTTCGAGAGCCTTCGAGATGCGATCTTGGCCGCCGAACATTCCGACGAAGCCAAACGCATTATCGAGACAGAGATGTTAACGCTCAAAAACTGGGACAGCGCCCCACCATCAGAGTAAAAATCCCACTAGCGACAGGTCATGAACCTTTTTTTGCAAGTTTACAGAGTAAAATGGCACGTTAGGCCTATTCATGCCGTCGATTATCTGTAGTTATTACCAACCTAGTCACCCATACCAACAGGACCCGACCATGAAACAATCCAAGCGTACCGCCCCGGAGATCCCGCAATCCACCCCCAATCCCGACGATTCTGACATCGAGGCATCGCGATCCGGATCGGCATCGAGAGAATCGCTTGGCAAAACCGCGAACCCCCCTGCCGTCTCCGCTTTTGATCGCTCCGCCGAAAACGATAAACTGAAATTTATTGTGAGGTCTTCTCCTCTTGTCTGGATGGAGATCTTTGGACGCATTCTGGATAAATCTGGACAAATCGTGGCACCCAAGGCGAATGAGTATCAACGAAAGATTGTTCAAGCGTATCTGTACGCACAGAAACACAAACGCCCCTGCCGTCTCATCTGTTTGAAGCCTCGACAGAAAGGGTCATCTACAATTTCAACCGCACTGGCCTACACACACCTCCGCAATTTTAGGGCGGCGGCGTGTTTTGTTGGTAACAAAGATAAGACGACACAGAACCTTTTGACGATGTTGCGTCGGTATAATGACAGCGACAAGTTTGTGTGGGGAAATAGTGGAAAGGTGCTGGCAGAAGGAGGAAACTGGACACATGGAAGTAGGGTAGTATCTGAAACTGCCGGTGCTAGTGATCCAGGACGAAGCGGAACCTTTCAGGTTTTGCTATGCTCGGAAGTGGCGCATTGGAGTAGCGATGGTGTCAGGAGTGCGGACACGATCCTGAATGGCCTTTTGAATTGTACGCCATACCTTCCGGATACGATGGTTATCATGGAAAGTACGCCCAATGGTGCGGCTGGGGCATTCTATGAGCGGTATCAGAATGCGATTTCGCTAGAGGATTTTCTCTCTGGAAAACCTAGCGATGGGTATGTGCGAATTTTTTCGCCTTGGTTCGAGTTTGCGGATTCCGAGGATAAGCTAGACCCCCCTGCCGCCTCCGCTTTGGAGGCTACTCTGACCTATGAAGAAAAGGAAATTATGACGCGATACAATTTGCGTCTGGGGCATATCAGCTACCGCAGGAGAACGATCGCTACAGAATGCCAAGGTGATCCAAGGATGTTTAATCAAGAGTATCCCAGCAACGAGGAGGATTGTTGGTTGGCCTCCGGGCGTCTCCGATTTGATGGGCAGGGGATGAAAGCAATCGAATCAAAGATCAGATCATCGGCACCGGCAAAAGGTGTTCTCGATGCACAGGGAAATCGTGACACTCTTATCTGGCGTGCTACGGATGACAATGAGGCGGTGTATCATGTCTGGGAGCAACCGAGGAATGGGTGTTCATATTTGCTTTCGGTGGATGTGATGACTGGATCTCAGGCAAGCGGAAAGGATCCTGATTGCCATGCGGCATTGGTATTGCGTGCTCCCTACGTCATGAATGGAATGCAATATCCGGCGGCGGTAGTGGCTAGGATTGCGCCTCCTTGCCGGTACGATCTCGATGTGCTTTCAAATCTTGTGGTGCGATTAAGCAAGCACTATGGGAATTGCTTGATTGTTCCGGAGGTCAACGGCCCTGGTCTGGCATTGATCGAGTTGTTACGGCAATACTCGGACATTCATATTTATCGCCGGCAGGCATTTGATCAGATGACAAGCCAGACATCCGAGAAACTTGGATGGCAGACAAGCGATGGGGCAGGGAGAACAGGGAACAGGAGTATGTTGATTGAAAGACTTGCGGCGGCGATCAGGGATCAGGAGATTGACATCTGGTGTCCTAGCATCTTGTCGCAAATGCGGGCGTTCATTGTCACGGACAAGGGAAAGGCCGAAGCACTGCATGGGAAACATGACGATGATGTGATGAGCCTAGCAATCGGGTATTTTTGCTTGAGTGGAGCCACTACTAAAACCGAAGCACAGGTTGTGCGTCAGATCCCAAGGGATCTTGCAACGGCACTTGTAAGATCCGGGCAACCTAGTTTGTCACGGCAATTTTCTTGATTTGCGTCTTCGATTGGAATACATCACAGACTATGGGACGCGATAACAGACCTGATAATGTTTCTCCTGATTATCAGGGGAAAAGATTGCGTCAGGGGGCTACTGGAAGAGGAGGTTGGAACAAACCAGATCCATCGAACCCAAAGGCAAACATGGTGGGAAGTCCCAACATTTTTGAAGACAATTCGGAGTTTATGGCTCCGCTAAAGAAAAAAGATAAAAGAGTGAGCTAACCATAAACAGATTGATTGGCGTCTGTTTATTGTTTATGTCGGTTGGATGGCAGACACGCAAAATCCTCCTCAATTTGCCCAGGGACCTGTTTATGCGTCTAACCCTGCATTGATGACGAATGGTTATGTCCCGCCACAGCAGGTAAATGGATCTGCATCGCCAACACAATTTTCAGCACCAATTTCTACTCCTTATTATAGAAATATGATGGAGTCTAAAATGGATGTAAGGGATACAACTCCAACTCCAAAACAAAGAATAGATGTTGGTGTTTCCGGCAATGGCCCTGTAACGCCTGCCGTTATGGGGTACGATAAGCCACCCACAGTTCAGGGTGCTCCACAAAAAACCGCATTTGATGCTTATCGTGATGAGCGTTTGGCAACTGATCCCAATTATCAGCGTGAACTTCACAACAACCGCCGTCGCGGCATGGCTGGATATGGAGGAGCACAGACTGAAGAGTTAAAGGCAAAATACGAGCAACAATATAGAAATGAATGGTCTAAACTATCTCCGGATCAAAGGGCGGAAAAAGCAAATGACTATGTTGCCAATGGTGTAATCGGCAGTCAGAACTCTGTAGATACAAGTCGAATTAGGGATTTTGAAGCTAATCAAAAAACTCCTTCTGCATTTGAAAGATTAAATGGTCTTCCAGCCGGGGCAGGTAGCCAGACAACGACGTATAAAACTCCAGATCAGATCAATCAAAGCAGATCCAGCATGGGTCTTACAAATGGTACAACTCAATCTGAAATCGATCAGAATCGTGCAATTCTTCAACATCAGGTAGATCTTAAAAAGCAATTAGGTATTCAGTCTCAAGTTGGAAATGTTCTTTCTGTAGAAACAAATTCTCCGACTGGAAACATTTATACTCAAAATACTTCAGGTGTCCGAATGCCTAATGCGGATGCTTTTGTTGCAAAAAACCAAGAAATTGCTCAACAGCAATACAATAACAGGGGGGACGAATATCTTGGTGATCGAAACAATCAGGTAATGTCAGGGAAGGAATTTAATGAAATGCAAGATCGTATGGCTACCCCCCATAATCCTGCCCAACATACAAACGATCAAAATGTTTTTGTCAGTTACAGGCCTGATACAATCGGCGGAACAGGCCAATGGCACATACAGGGTGGGTCAAATAATGTGCCAGGTTATACAACACCAATGACTGTTGGTGACACTCCCTCTGGTTACATCAATGGAGTTCCAGGAAAACAGGCGATTGCTGATCAAATCAAAACCAACGAAAAAATTGCTGTTCCTGTTGCCGAGGGAATTAACCAGAAGGAAGGGAATGGTTTGAAAATGGGAACTCCGATCATGGATATGCTCCAGAAAGGAAATGGCCCATCTTCACCAAATCCTTATTCCAATCCTGAAAACAAAGTAGCCGGAGAGGAGACGGAACAGATGAAACGACAGCGTATGGCAGATAGCTACCAAGTTCCAGGTGCCATTCAAGCACAGCAGTCAACGCCAACTCCACCTTCTACAGACGTCTAATCTATGGCCGGAAAATCCATTGGTCAGATGATGGGGTATCCTGAGCCGTACAACACGGCCAACCCTAACTTGCCCGAACCATCTGTGTCGCCAAATCAAAATGGAGTACCGGCATTGGGATTAAGCGACACAAAGGCCTTGCCAGCCAATGAGCCAAACCTTGACCAAAACCTAGCGATCCAGCGTGCCAATCAGGCCGCTAGTGACAAGATGTGGAATTACCAAAGGAAGTCAGCTATGGAGGCCGCTGGTCAACAGCACTACACCGACGCTTTTGGAAATATCCAACCAGTTTTAGATCAAGCCACTGGAAAACCGCTTTTCAAAGAGCAAGATTACGTTGATTACGATGAAAAAGGTAATCCGTACCGCAGGCAGGTTGATAAGTTCGGAAATCAACAAATCAGCGATCCGGATGCCAATGCAAAGAGGTCATCAGTTTCAAATGATCCTGGAACTCTTTACAAAGAAAATAATTACAAACCTTGGGAACAGCTTGGAAATGCTTACGATATTGCAAAGCAATCAGGATGGGATCAGGCAACCGCAGATGCGGCAAAGAGTGTTTCTGACAATGGACGCAACGAAGTTAGCTCTGCCGCGAATGAGGGGATCAATAAACTCAAAGCAAAAGGTGAGCTAGATCTCGAAACTGCCAAGCAACGCGAACAACAGCTTCAGGCATCTACGGCAGAACTTTCAAAGCAACAGGACGCCATTACAAGCAATCCTGCCTATACCCAAACAAGTGGAGGATTCCTTGGGATTGGAGCCAAGCCAACTGATCAGGCCGCAAAGCTGAAATCACAAAACGACGCAATCCAATCGCAGATTGATACCCTGTCTCAGCAACAGCAACAGGCAACTCAGGATCGGATGAAGGCCGAAGCTGAAGACAAGAAAACAAAGCTCGAAGCACAGATGTTGGAGAATACCAACAAACTGAATGGCTATGAGGCCGTGGAGCAAAAGCGCCGGCAAGCATTGATCTCTCAGGGTAAGTCCAGTGATGAGATCGAAGCAGATCCAGTTCTCGACACGATCCAGAAGAAAAAAGACGAGGTAGGCCTTACCAAGAGCAAGGTCGAGCAACAGCATCAGATCATTACCCAGGCAGGGGATGCGGCTCAACGTACCTTTATGAAAGATCCTGCCACGCAGGATGACATCAATTCTCTGGATCAGATGCTTAAAAAGCATCAGGACAGCTTCCAGCAACTAAACGCTAAAGAGCAGGGACTTCAGGCAAAATTACAAGATGGAACATTTACTTCCAGTGATGAAAGGCAGGCGATTATTTCCCAGCTTCAGGATGTCCATGACGAAATGCACCATGCGGGAGCGGAGGCAAATGCCATCGAGCAGGTCAGGGGACAGGCAGTCAACTCCTTACACAACAACAACGGAGTCATTCAACCACAACCGGGTAAGCGTGAATTTACGATCAATGTAGATCCCAATAAATTCTCACTGAATTTCTCCGCTAATCGCATTCCTGACGAAAACTCTACAACGACTTCCATTCAGGCGTCCCAGCCGTCCCAAACTTCGAGTCCGACACCTATCGCGACTCCTGCTTCGAGTGCATCTGTGCCGTCCCAGCAGTCCCAACCTACCCCACAAGTTCCAGAATCGACTCCAAAACGCGAAGTAGGATTCTGGGAAGGATTAGGCAGGGGAATTACCGAAGGGGCGTCAAAAACAAACCAAATGATGATCGATGCGGCAACAATCATGCCGTATCTCTCTCAAAAAGCGGCAGAGGCGGTAGGAAGTGACGCCAAACCCTATGATTGGGCTGTCCAGCAGATCAAAAACTTCCAAAACAAAACCGGAATAGGCCAGCCAGGAGTAGATGCAAGTGCTATCAAGCCTACTGAACAACTTTCAAATCTTGGTACAGTTGGTCATGGACTAGGAACTATGGCGGCAGATTTGCCCCTCATGGCCGCTACTGGAGGTGCATCCGCTGAAGCACAAGGGGCTAAACTTTTGGGGGATGAAGCTCCAACGATCCTTCAGGCAATCAAAGATTCAGCTCCGCATTTTGAACATGGGTTGAAGGCCATGAGTATTCCAGCCGCCCGCGCTGGATCGGAACAAATCAAACAAGCCCAGGAACAAGGAGCAGACACTACTTCAGCGGTTGCAAAGGGAATTGCGACTGCCGTAGCGACCGACCTGACAGGAGTTATTCCCATGTCAGCCACAAGTGGAAGAGTGTTGTTAAAAGACTCATCGACTACGGCCAATCTCGTTAATGGAACGGCCCGATTCTTGGAAAGGGGAGTTATCGGATGGCTTGCCGGCATTCCTATCGGAGAAGCACAAAAAGTTGTTCAATCATGGATCGATGGAAAGCCGTATGTTCCTGAAGATCTTAAATCAATGGTACTCGATGCGGCCCCGATGGCACTCATGTCAGGTGCTCTTGGAGGAAGTACGGCAAAAGAGCAACCGAGTTCGGTAGAGTCGGCTCGTTTTGATAAATCCCAACCCGATATCAATGCCTATAATCAGAATGGTGGTACACAGAACTTTGTAGGCGACCTAAACAATCACTACTCGAATGTAGCGACAACGGAGCAACCGGGACTCAACAAGCAAAAGCAGTACGGAGCCGATGTCAAAACGGCACAGAACCTCAACTCCAACCTTCCAGAAGGATCCCAGCCCTATACTCCGGAGCAAATCGCCCTAGCACGCCAGATTAACCCGACTCCTGCCCCTGATCTTGCCGGAACTCAACGTCAGCTTGCCCAACTGGACGCTCAAATCGCCGATGCACAGGCACGAGGCCAAAAATCGCAGGGTAGGGGAGTTGAAGATGGAATCAATCACCCTCAAAATCTCTCGCTTGCCAACTCTGATCTTCAAGATGCGCTTCAGCAGAGGGCACAAATCCTTAATTCAGAAGTGGCAAAAGCCCAGGATGCCGGCCAAAAATCCGATCTAGCCCTCAAGGCGGCACAGGAAATCCACTCTCTGCCCGATCAGGGAGATCAAACGATTGCTACAGGCCTTGCAAAGCTAGGAAACGGCCAGCCTATCGAGCATCTGACCGGAGAGGAGCGCGATTCACTTCTCAAGCCACGAGTTTCTGCCGATCCGACAACAGGACAGGCTACCCAGACGCCCCCTCTTGTCCGAATCGAACAGGGAAAACCAATCATTACCGATGCGGCTACCCGATGGATGGAAGGAAAAGCGCCGACTGCCGCACAAATGATTCCATTGGACGAAACCGGACAACTCAGGAACATTTATCCAGAAGGAGTTCCTACAAAGCCTGAATCCACTCCAGAATCCAAGCAACCCACACCTGATGAATCCTTTGCCCCACAACAGCAACCCTCAACGCCTAACGGAGCATCTACAGAGAGCGGATCTACAGAACAGGGTCAACAACCTGTCGGAAGTGCTCGAAGTGGTGAGCAGGGAACAGAAGGAAACATCGAGGGATCAGGATCTGATGTGGGAACATCTCCGGTATCAGAGCGTGACGATTCAGGATTACGAGAGGCAAGAGCAAGAGTTGCACAACGGATCGAAGCAAATGCCAGGAACACAAATTTCACTAATGCATCGGACAGAGTTAAAATCCATGCAGACATCTTCAGAAACTTAGAAAAGGTTTCAAACGATCTTGGAATCAAGGTCGAGCAGTCGGGGGCAGATGAACTTAAAAAGGAGGGCGGACTAGGAGGTGCCAGAACTGCTTTTGACAAAGATGGAAACATCACGATCAAATACAACCCTGTTGTTAGCCAAAATGCGGCTCTAAAAGGGCAAGGTAGATCAATTTACGGAGGGGCAACCTATGATGGCGACTCGATAGAGTATGCCCATGCTGTAGCCGCGCAGGAGATAGGTCATGCAGGATGGTTGCTTAATGCAAAACAGGAATGGTTAAACCTTCCGGAAACAAGCCGTGGAAATTTCGATGATTATGTCAACAAGAGGAGTTTTGATGTTTTTGACGGAATGCACAAAGACCTCAATAACCTTGGGGACACAGATCTAGGAAAGGATTTTGCAAAAGCAATTATCGGTTCATGGAATAGCTATCACACTGACGGAAACAGGATTGTTTCGAGCAAAGATGATGTTGCTCACAAAAACGCTCTTCAGATTTTAGAACAACTTTCCGAAAAACCAGAGGGGTCGCGGAATCCCTTTGTCTTTGTCAATGAATTGGGTCGTCAGTTAGCAGAAATGCGAGTTACTGGAAGAATCACGGAAAACGCCGAGGCAGGTAACTTTATCCAGAAAGTCTATCGCTTTCTGCGAGATGCTTTGGCCGGCCTAAAGAAAGTTTCCGAAAACACCTCCCAGTATAGCCCTGCTCTTGATCAGATGGTGACGGCCTCATCTGATTATATGGCAAAGATGATTAACCTGACTCATCCAGAGGCTGTTGATCAGGGTAAAAATGTCTCCATCAAAGAAGGAAAGGTACGCCCTACATCAGCAGAGGAGGCAAAACCTTCTCAAGAATCCCCTCATCTAGTTACTTTTCACGATGGATCATCAACAAAATGGATTCTTGAACCCAAGGGTAAAGAAAACAAAGTAACTCTTGTCGATTACGATGGTAAAAAAGCCGTTGATTTCAAATCGGCTATAGATGCTCAAGAGTGGGCAAGAAGAAATCCTGATGTTGAAAAGCATACTCCTGAAATTATTGAGAAAATGCTTGGTAATGAGGCAATACCGGCTAAAGCCAGTAAAAAAATTGCCCCCGCTCTCTATAATGCAATCGAAAATGGAAAATGGACGGACTATCTATTGCCAGAAAACAAGATCAGTAGGTCGATTTTTACTCGGATTAGCGGATTAAAACTTCCTACAACTCAATCCGGATCCAAAGAAGCATTTGATCAATGGGTAAGTAAGAAAAACGAGCAAGTACCCGAAAAAACACCCGAAAATGCCGTTTTAGAACAACCTGTAACCAGGAACATCAAGCCAGAAGAGCCAAAACCTCTTTCAGAAGGTGACAAGGCACTCAAGGAGTTTGCAGATGGATTGGATTCCCGCGAGCCGATTGCAGTAAATCAGGAAGAGGAGACGTTCGATAAAGGTCTGCCTCCAGACAAAATCATAGGAGGCCTGCAAGTAGCTCAAAAACTACTTGATGAGGGGATCAAAACCCCAGAGGCATTTGCCGCCAAACTCCATGAGATCTCTCCGGAAAAGCTCCCTAAATACTCAAAGGCAATCTGGAGCCTTCTTCGTGCAGTTGACACAAGCCTAGATGATGTCACCGACTGGAAAACGCATTTCGACAACGCTCGCAAGCCAAAAGAACCCATCGAAACGCCGAAATCGACAGAAATTCGTCAAAATATCGATTCTGAATCTACTCAAGACACCTCAACCGAAGGGGATACAATCAAGAATAATAGTATTCTTGATAGATTCACTGATGCTCGCCAGGTGGATGATTGGGTTAAAAAACAGAGTGCTTTTATCAGGAAAAACTACATTGCATCCCTAAAAGATTCTCAAATCAAAGCAACAAAAACATGGGGAGAAGGTAGAAAGATCGAGTTAAAAATCAATAGTGCAAAAACAAGAACCGAAGAAGCTGTCAATGATCTTTTGAATCAGTGGAACGAAACGATGTCATCAGGTATGCATCTAGTCGCTTACATGGATCGTAAAAAGATGGTTGAAAAAATGGCTCTTGAACGGATTGCAGAGATTAATGAGCAGAATAAACCACTTCCACAGCATCCAGAACCAGCAACACCAGGGAATCGAAGTGGAGATATTCACGATTGGCATGGTCCGCAAATTTCAAATTACGAGCATCTAATACTACCCAGCAAAAATGCCCTAAATAATGCTGAAATTGAAGTTGGTCAAAGGCCTAATGGGAACTGGGTAACGAAAACTTCCTACAATACTAGCATGAGAGGTGGCAGTGGACCTTTCAATACTACAAGCGATACAGAATACCCGACCAGAAATGAAGCTGTTCAAGCCTCGGTTAATGGACTAAGGAAAGTCGCGCAACGTATTTTTGATGAAGAAAGAACATCTGGTGCAGAACGAAAAGATGTCGTCAGGATATGGCAATTTCTCAACCAGCATGATCCATCTGGGCCAAAAGAACTTAAAAAAACAGAATATACTCCTGAACAAATAAAAGATCAAAAGCATCGGGAACTAATTATGAAATCCGCTGACCTTGCAGAGGAAGCATCTCGAGGCGGCGATTCTTTTCAGGTAAAAGACTTAATCGATAATCAGGGCATAGCAGAACAGGGTGGAATCAAAAAAGTCCAAGAGTCTATCGAGGCCGGAATCGTAATGGCCGCCAAAGATATCGTTCATAGCCAGGAAGATGATGAGGCCTATAAATCGTTAATTGATCTCTACAAAAATCAACCAACATTAGGGGCACAAACAAGCACATCAAAGATCAATCAGGCATATTCCACTCCTGCGCCATTGGCTTATGTTGCCGATAAACTCGCAGATCTTGCAAATGGGTTTCGGGTTTATGAACCATCAGCAGGTCATGGAATGTTGTTAATCGATTCCAATTTCGGCCAGATCATTCATTTTAACGAACTTGATCCCAACAGGGTCGATAACTATGTGAAATCGGGTATGCCTAACCCGCATACGCGAGTTACTTCTGAAGATGCAACGGAGTTCTCACCAAAAGTTGCAACAGGAATGGATGAAAATGATAAAGTAGATCGAGTCATCACAAATGCTCCCTTTGGATCTGTCATGGGAGAAGATGGGAAGGCCAAAGTTTTCAAAACTCCTTTTGGGGAAACCACCCAGATCGATCATGCCATTAATGCCAAAGCACTGGAATCGCTAATTACGGACGAAGAAGCGGAAGCTAAAAAAAACCATTCGGCAAGATCGCAATTCCAAGACCGGAAAATGCAACCAGTCGTGGACAATCGCGACTATCGTGGCCGCGCCACACTGATTATCGGAGGACCACCAAAACAACTTTCCGATGAGGCACGCCAAAGTTATTACGCCGGAGGCCAGCGCGGAGCATTTTTCAAATATCTCTATGACAACTACGGAGTTGTCGATCATTTCACCGTCAATGGCGACCTCTACAAGAAGCAGGGAGCGGGTTGGCCGGTGGATGTCATCACCCTAGTCGGCACGAAACCTTCAGAGATCGCGTTGCCTTCTTACAAAGCCCCTCGTATCATCAATACATGGGATGATCTCTGGAAAACAACCCAACTGACCGATGAACAACGTATCCAGCAAAACAGAATCACAGAGGACGACCTGCGCTCGAAAGTGGGCGACATGGTTGGTAGGCTCTCCGGACTTTCAAAGCCCAGAGGAGAGAACATCCCTGGACAAGAACCTGTCGGAAATCCTGAACGCAATACAGGATCAGAGCGGAACAATGCTCCAAGAACCCCTTCCGAACCTGTCAGCGGACAAATTCAGTCCGGAGGCCAAGAGCCAGTTTCAGGAATGGATGTTGGCAGTTCTGGACAAGACGAATTTGGACGTTCCGGAGGATCTGATGAGCAATCAGGAAACAACTCCAGGGGAGAAGGTGAACAATCTGGTGGAGTACGTCCTTCAACAGATAACCCCCCACGACCCGGAAACGAACTAACTCCGGATGCAGATCAATTCCAAGTAGCTTACGAACCCTTCAGCAAGGTCAAGGGGGTCGATACACTGATCCCGACCAATATGGCCTCTGCCGCCAAGGAGGCATTTGCCAAAATGGAAGAGCAGTATGGCGATCTAGGGAAGTGGGTGCACAGTGAACTGGGTTACAAGGATGGTGAGGACATCTCGAAGTACCTATCCGGAGAGCAAGTCGATGGCGTTGCCGCCGCGATTCATAACTTCAAGAATGATGGAGCGCTCATCATTGGAGATCAGACAGGTATCGGAAAGGGGCGTATTGCCGCCGCACTGATGCGATGGGCAGAGAAAAATGGTCTTATCCCTGTTTTTATCACTAAAGATCGCACCCTGCAAAGCGATATGCTTACCCGCGATCTAGTCGATGTTGGCGCTGAACACATTGTCCCAGCCCTTCTTGATTCCTCGCGTGATTTTGACGCCGCAAAGGATCGCAAGCTCAATTATGGAGAGTCCTATTGGAAGGAAGCTACCAAGAATGGAAAGCTACACAACGGAGCCAATGCCATCTTCACCACTTATGATCAGTTAAAGTCCGATACCGACCGCAAGGCCGCACCGACAAAGGTGGCAATGCGTATGGTAATGGATGGTCAGGCACCTCCTGGAAAATGGAGGACGGAAGCTCTTAAAGCATTCGGGCCAAAAGCCGTATTTATTCTTGATGAAAGTCATCTGGCGGCAGGCAAATCGACTATCGGCTACCGGATGCGTGATCTCTTGAATAACGCAAAACACGCCTATTACTCCTCTGCGACCGCGATCAAGAGACCCGAAACAATGGGTGTTTATTTCAAGACTGCTCTTGGGAAAATGGCCGGAGGAATGGATGGCCTTGTTGACCTGATGAACCACGGAGGAGTCCCTGCCATGCAGATAGCATCTCAGATGCTTGCTCGTGCTGGTCAATACCTTCGCCGCGAACGTAGCTTCGAGGGCATTAAATTTAATACTCATATTACCGAGGAGAATCTTGAACGAGATGCCAAGTTAGCCGACAACCTGACCGAATCCCTGAGAACGATCATGGGAGTTCAGGACAAGATGAAGCAAGCCGCCAATGCCATCAATGGTGTCATTTCCCAACAGGCCAAGCGGTTCAGTGCTGAAAAAGGATCCAATATCGCTATGGATAGCGATTTTGCATCCCAACTGCACAATGTAGTCAGTCAATACCTACTTGCCATCAAGGCAGATGCCGCCGCTGAACAGGCAATTCAAGAAATGCGTCAAGGTAAAAAGGTAGTTGTCACTGTCCAGAATACGATGGAGGGGATCGTCGAAGATCTTAAAAATGGTGGCTACGATATGTCCTATAAGGGGATTACCCAAAAGTATCTCGATGGAATGCTTACCTTTAAGACTGGAAAAAAGAATGCCAACGACGAACACGAAAAGTTCACCATCACAGGAGTTCCTGATCCAGAGTTCGCTAGTCTCAGCGACAATCAGCTTGCACAGGCCATTGTCAAAAAAGGTGTTCTTCCAGATGGAACAAAGGTTGTTGAGGCAGATCCAAAGGCCGCTCAAGAACTGATGCGACGCAAAATGTGGGATGTCCACCAGGATGCCCGCGCCGAGATCGACCAGGCCGATCTGGGTGATCTTCCCATTTCCCCAATCGATTATATCAGAAGTAAGGTTGAGAAATCGGGTAATAACTTTGCTACTGACGAAATCACTGGTCGGAAATCTAGGCTTGATGAATACAACGAAATCTACTCACGCCCAGATCACGAGCAGAAAACCAGCATTCACAAGGGAAATGTCATCAAGGCATTTAATAATAGCCCTCTGAATTTTGTTATCCTGAACCAGAGTGGTTCAACCGGAGTCAGTCTCCATGCAAGTGAGACGGCCAAGGATCAGTCTCCCCGCGTCATGATCGTTGCCCAGCCCCATCAGGACATCAACGAGTTCATGCAAACGCTGGGACGCATTAACCGAACCGGGCAAGTTAGGCTTCCGGAATACACGCTTCTTCAAACTGCTCTTCCCGCAGAGAAGCGCCCAGCCGCGATCCTTGCAAGCAAGATGGCTAAACTGAATGCCAATACGACCAGCAATGCTAAAAGCGATGTCAGTGAGGGGATCAAGAACACCGACATCTACAACAAATATGGTGACGAAATCGCCTTCCGGTTCCTCATGAAGGATAAGGATCTCGCCAATCAGCTTTTCAACCTTGGCGGTTCACTCAAGAAAAACTTTTTCAGTGATGATGGGGAAATAAAGAGTTTCGATGATATAAAATCAGCAATGGAGGAGCATCCGGACGGCCATACTGCCCGCATGATCACCAGTTACCTGGCTGTCCTTCCTGTCGAGGAACAGCAAAACTTCTGGGACAAGGTGACGGATGAATACAATGCCCACATCAGTTATCTCAATGAATTGGGACAGAATGATCTGGAAGCAAAGCCGATGGACATTAAGGCCAAGACAACGGCCAGTGAAGTCTTTACGCACGCCGGAGATGGGGATTCGGTGTTTTCCGATCCGAGCTATCTGGAAACAGTCCATGCAGAGATGGGTAAAAAGCCCATTAGTGGAGATGAGGCGGCTACGCTTGCCACCAACAAGAGGGCAACTTCCAGTAATGATTTGCAGAACTACGAAAAAATGGCCCGCGACTTCTATACGGAAGCCGAGCAGGTTAAGGCCAAGAGATCCCTTAACTGGACGGATGAGAAGAAGGAGAGCTTCCTAGCCCAGCAACGCCAGATGGCAAGCACTGTTGCCACTGGAATGAGAATGATGGGTCGTATTCTTTCCTACACACGACCTGATGGGTCAGAAGGCCTGGCCGTCATCGAATCCGTTGATCTTGATAAATCCAGCCCGATCACACCCAGTAAGCAAATCTTCACTATCCGTACAAACGACACCACAAATACCCTGAAGGTTCCGGCTTCGCAGATCGACAAGTTCCAGATTGCCATTGGAAGCGGTGCAAGGGAGTGGGATGCCACCGCAGACGTTTCCAATACCAGAAACATCGTTACTGGAAATCTACTTGCCGCCTTGGCAGAACTTCGAGGCACAGGCCAAGTCATCAATTACACGACTGACTCCGGAGAAAGCAAGATGGGTATCCTTCTCCCAAACAATTTCACCAAAATCCGTGCAACTCAGGATCTTAACAGGCAACCGATCAATGATTTCCAAAGTTTTGTAAAAGCTCAGGATTACGATATCCAAAATGGAGATAAAACACTTACGATCACGAGTGACCCCATTCAGTCACAAGTCCGGTTTGTTCAGGTTCCCCAGAGCAAGGCGTCAGGTGGCAAATACTGGCAAAACCCTGTCTTTAACAAGTTCTTCGCAGGTGGAGAAATGGTTCGCAAAGGAAACTTCATGCGCGGCTCTCTGCTTCCTGGTAAACTTGAGGACTTCTACAAGTTCCTTTCCGACAATGGGGAAAAGCTATCCTATACCCCCATCAAAGGAAAGCCGCAGGGGCTTGATTCCCGCGAACCGCTCAGCCCAGAAGAGAAAATGCAGGCCATCCGCGATAAAATGGCCGGACGCACCCAAGAAAACCTTGGCAAATTGTCTTGGGATAATGAAGACTTAACGCATGACAACACAGAAAACAGCACAGAAAACCGGACGCCCTCCGCTCTTCCCAGAGAAATCACTTCCGCAGACCTTGAGCAAGGAGGAGTCGGACAAGCAATTCCAGCGGAACGCGCGTTTGTCGAAATTACTGGGGGCAAAACACCGGAATATGCGGGGGTCGTCAGCGACAATCGTGTAATCGGGGATCATGACAAGGCCCTCATTGATTGGGCAAAAGAAAACAATAGGATCATCCCTCAAGATGCTATTGATGAGTTTTCAAAAGACAAAAATAATGCAGGCCAAACAGAGCACCATGTTTGGAAGATAACAGGAAGCGATGGAACCCAGCGCCTTGTTAAGGCTACGGCAAATGGAAAATATGGATTCCCAGGCAAATCAGCCTTCCAATACTTACGGAGGCTAGATGAGTTTTCGCGGGAGGTTCCAAGTGCAAAAGTTGATTTCCTTGGAATAAGCCAAGATCCAAAAACCGGAAAACCATCCATCTGGACTTCCCAACCTTACCTCGAAGGCCTGCACCCTACCGGCAATGATCTTCCTGAATACCTAAAAACTCAGGGGTGGGAGCCATTTGCCGGGGACTATGGATATGGTCAATACAAGCATGGAGATACAGGAATCCTCATGCGTGATGCTCATGAGGGAAACTTCATTAAGAGGCCAGATGGCAAGATTGTTCCATTTGATGTCATGTTTAAGGGGATCAATGATCGCCCCACGCCACCCGATCAGTCGGGAAGGAATACTCTTTTTGCAAGAAACCCACTCAATCCAGAAGGATCTGACCTGAAAGGCGATGTGGAAAATGCCATGAGGGACATCTCTGATTGGCAAAATCTAGCCAAGGCAGAGAAATCCGGAAGTCGTACCATTGGAAACCCTAAATTAGGATTAGGTGCCCTTGATCCGCAGATCATGGGAGTTGATGAGTACCGAAAAACCATCGCTACCAAGCAGAAAGAATCCCAGTGGTCCGCAGAGGGGAAAAACCTTCTTGATAATGACTATGCTGGTACTCGCCAGCGGATCATGGATGCCGGAATGAATGGCGGAACCCTGAATCCTGCCGAGACAAAGGCCGCTCAGATGATGGTGGCTCGTGAACTCGCCGGAGCCTCTACCGACAGCGCAAAACGTGCCGAACTTGCCAAACTGATCTATGCCTATCGTCAGACAGGAACCGAACAGGCGAGGGGATTACGATCCCGCGTGGATCCCTTTCAGTCACCGGCAGATCGCCATCGTGAGTTTCTGGCAAAGATGATCTTTTCACCATCTCCTGAAGAATCTCGTAGGATCGATGCAATAGAAGATGCCGCAGAAAAGTCTAATGCTCTTTCAAAAATCGTCGATGCCCAGATGGAATCAGCAAAGAAAGCTCTCGAAAGCATGGGCGTCTCTCTTGACGACATCCTCAACGGAGAGGTCAAGGTCTCCTTGATCGGAAGCAAGGTCAGCGAAAACCTGATCGGAAGTTTCCGTCCCAATGAGCAAACGGCAATCAGGCTCCTTCAGAAGGGAAAAACATTTGAAAACACTGCAAAAGCCACCGGATTAAGCGTCAAGCAGGTCGAAAACCTCAAGAAACAATTTCAAGACAGCTTCCGTTCAAGGCATTTTGCCAAGTTCGAGAAAGGAATGAGTGCCAGTGACATCGAGCAACCGCCATCCGGACTCAACTCCAGATCTCCAATCAACCTTGATAAAGCTGAATCCGAGTTTCAGAAAGCACTCGAACTCATGGGAATGGGTGAGGATGCAGGTCTTGCCAAGAAGAAGCCCAATCGCACTTTCAATATCGCGGATCCTGTCGATGCGATCAAACTGGGACGTACCATTTCTGCAAGTAACGGAAATGCCCTAAACATGGTTCACGAATACTGGATGTCCTCAATCCTTTCAGGAATGGTGACACACGCGGCTAACTTTACCGGAATGGGTGTTAATGGAGCGATTGATTACACCATACAGAGAGGCATGGAGGCTTTAGTAAATTCGGCAATCGGCAATCCAGAGGGAACTCAGATGGGAGAGTTCAAATATATCATGAAAGGAATCGTTCCAGGGGTAAGCAATGCTGTCCGAGCAGGCCTTCGTGCATGGGACGCCGAACAATCCATGATCGACTATGATCTGTTGGGTCACAATCTGAAGCTCGATCAGGGGCAGATCGTCGGTCATGCATCAAGTGGCGCTATTCCCGGCAAGGCAGGCAGGATCATCCGTATGCCAATGAGGGCACTGGCCTTCATGGACGATGCCGTGAAAACCATCATCGCCCACATGGAAGTCGGGGCACAGGCCTACAGATCTGCCAAGGCCGAGGGATATGAAGGCGATGAGATGGCGAAATACATTCAAAGCGAAATCACGACACCTGGATCTCAATCATGGGAGCGTGCTGTTAGCCATGCCGTAAATCTGGCTTTCCAGACACCACTTCGGAACATGGATGAGTCGGGTGGCAACATCGTCGAGGCCGGAGCGGAAGCTCTTCAACGTGGCCTCAGGGGATATACTCCTGGAAGATTCTTCATACCCTTTGTACGCGTTCTTTACAATATCCCCCGCGTAGGAATTAGAAAATCACCTATAGGTACGGCAACCATGCTCTACAAGATGGGGCGAGAGGGTTTTTACAAATTCCAAGACGGAAAACTTAACCCCCATCCCTATGCCGGCGCTGAAATGATCCGAGACACTTCAGAGCAGATTCTCGCATGGTCGTTGATGGCCGCTCTCTGGGGTGCCGCCGCAGGAGATCAGGACGACGACAAGAAAAAAATCCTATTTACTGGAAGCAGTGAATCCCACAACAAGGGAGACAAGGCATTATCCGAACGTCTTGGGGTTCCTGCCTATCATATCAAGGTCAATGGAACCACTTACAATTATGGCCGCATCGAGCCTATTGCAACAGTCCTTGGTACAACCCTTGACATGATTAGAGCCGCAAAGTCTGCTCGCGATGGAGCCAGTGGAAAAGAAATCTTAGGGCAGGTTTTTGGCGGTATATGGAATCAATTTCAGGAAAAATCTTTTGGTAAAGGATTAAAAGATATCGCCGGAGTTACCAGTGACCCTCAAAACGCCGCAGACTGGGCGGCAAACTTTGCCGCGAGCTTTGTGCCCAACCTGTTACGCCAGCCAATCCGGGCATCAGATCCTTATGTCAGGGAAACAAGCGTTGAGGGCAACCCCAAAGAACTCATCCCACGCATTGCCCAGCGGGTAGGTCAATCAGCATTGCCATTTGGTTCACTCAATGAACCCAGGATCGATCTCTATGGCAATCCCATCAAGAAAGAGGGGACTATGGTTTCTAGGTTGACCCCAATGCAGGGTAGGGAAGTACCCAAGGTCGAACCGGCAGATAGGCTTTTTGCCAACTGGAATGCCAAGCATCCGGACGAGGCATTTGCCCCGGATAAGCCAACCCGCAGGTATGTCGATCCAGTGACAGGTAAAGTTCACTACATGGATGACAAGATGTTCCGGAAGTATTCGGAACTAGCAGGAAAAGCATTCCAACAAGCTACCCGCGCCGCAATCACTCCACAAATGGCTAAAAATCCCACTGAGGAAGACCATAAACTTGTCCATAAAATCCTTGAACAGAGCCGAAAGGACGCTAAACAACAGGTATTGTCCTCAATGAGGCCTAAAACAAAGAGTATCCAGCAGATGCTTTTTGGAAATTAAAACAGACACAAAACCACCACCTATGAAAAACAATACTGAATACCTTTCCGCCACTATTTCTACGCCCATCAATAAATTGCCAAGTGTTCGAGTTGTCGTGGCGCATTACAAAGAGCAACTTCAATGGCTAACTGCGTTGCCTAAAGATTTTTCCATCACCATTTCTCAGGCAGGTGAAGTTCCGGAAATACCTAAAGGTATCAATGCAAAAATTGAAAAAACTCCTAATGGGGGATGGGATTGCGGTCAGTGGATTCGTTGGATTGACAGAAATTACGAAAATCTGGATGACATCATTGTTTTTTTACAAGGAGCACCATTCATAGGGCATACCAGTGAAATTCTGTTAGAAGTGAATAGGGAAAAAATGACAAACATTTTTGATTATTTCTGCAATTCTAGGCCTTTCCATACAAGTGTCGGAAAAGGATCTGCATTTGGGAATCTGACATGGATTGTTCCGCCTGAGTATCATGTTCCTGCCTATAGTTGCGGTGTATGGGGATCTCAACATTATGTCACAAAAGAAGTAATCAAACGCAGATCTCATGATTACTATAGTCGCTTGGCAGATCTTTCTCTAAATTGCAGTGGCATTACTTTCCAAGAATCCTGCGAGCATCATTTTAACGTAATCTACGGCGTAAAAATGGAGGAAGTTCAGTGATTTCGTTTTTTGGAATCATTCATCAGGCCGGAGGATGTGGTCCTGAACTCCTTGGTGCAATAGAACTCCTGAAATCTAAAAATGTACCTGTTCGGTGCATCGTGCCAATGGGAGACCCTATCGTAGATAGTGGTAGGGCTAACTTTTTAAGGCAACTCGGAGTGCCGGTCGTTCATTACCGGCCAGGTATGTTCGAGGAGTGCAAGATCCTGATGAGCTTTGGAGAGGACAAGTGCTTTGACTACATGAGGCAGTATTCAGACAGGCCAAAATGGATGATCTGGAGTAGTTGTATGTCCCATTTGATCGATGCCGAGATCAGTGCGATCCAAGATGGCCTTGTCGATGAGTATTTCTTTCAAACGACAAGTAATGGAGATCTTGTTGGCCCTCAACTTGTCAAGGCCGCCGGAAAGGGGACAAGAATCTGTCACCGCAAAGGGTATCAGATCTATATCAATCCCAAGAGTCGTTATATGCCGCTTGCCCCCAAAAAGAAAAATCGCAAGGAGTTCAGGGTGCTCAAAGCCTCCCGCGATGATTCTGAAAAATGGCATGAAGAGAGTTGGAGAATGTTTAGCTCCATCATGGCACCGGCTGGAATTAAGGTTCAGATAGAGGTGGCCGGATGGGGGGAAAAGGCGCTTTACAAGGTGGGAAATCCTTGTGACCCATCGAGCAAGTGGAATGGTTCACTCAATGTCATTCTCAATGATCATATTTCTGATCCATTGCTGATGTCGGAACTTTACGCGACAAGCCATTGTCTGCTTCATTACTACCCATTCCTAGAAAGTTATGGAATCTCCACCACCCAGGCAATGCTTAGTGGATGTGTCCCAATAGGATCAAATACTCAGGGTTTTAAGGAACAAATTCAGCACGGAGTGACTGGTTTTCTCTGTAATTCAGCAGATGAGGCCAGTTATTACGCCTCGTGCTTGGCATTTAATCCCAAGAAACGAGAAGAAATGGCAAAGGAGGCTCGAAACTGGCAACTCCATGAGGGATCTGGAAATCCTGAAAAATCGTGGCTCTGGTATGAATTTATCCTGAAAGAGAAGGCTGGCTATAAACCCAAAACACAAGTATAAAACGCAATCACAGACGAAAATATGATTTCTTCAGACAACCAAGCCACAAACGCCCTAGATAATAGGAAACTCCCTGACGTATCACCGGCATTAGACCCGAATGCCCCCAGGGTACCTTTCCCTAGTTCCCTGCGGCTTGATCGTGCCACCGAGGATAAGCTGATGGAACTTGCCACGACCCGCATCGAACAACTTGAAGTGGAGTTGGGCAGGACAATTACTCTCTGGCACAACTGGTTCGAGCGTGAAGATCCCGAAAAGCCCACTGGGGGAAGAACTTTCATGGGTAAGCGTGATTACTACGAAATGACCTATCACAATAAGGTCGAGTGGAGGCGCTGGGCAGTAGGTGGAATCTTTAAGGAAAGTAATCTGACGCTTCCTGTCACACGACGCATGGTTCGCCAGATGATCGCTCGATCCGTTGAGTATTTCTTTGGAACTGATCCGTGGTTTGGAGTGTATCCGGTGGCACAACAGGATGACGAACTTGCCGAGACGATTGAAAAACACGCCCAGTGGAAGATCGAAAATAAAACAAACGTCAAAAACCAACTCATAAAAGCAATCGAGTACGCTTTTATCCGTGGCGAGGCCGTTGTCAAAACGACCTTTAAGAACCGAGACATGATCTACAAAACCATGCAAAACGTCCTAGTTGACGAGCAGGGTAACGAGATTCTTGGCACTGACGGACTACCAATTACAGAGGAAGATTCTTTTGTTCAGGGAATGAATCCAGCTACAGGGCAACCTTTTGGTGGAATGGTTCTTGAGCGCGATCAAATTACCCCGATGCCGGAGATTCCGATCTTTGCTCCGAAAATGATCACCAAGAAAAACAGCCTTTATCGAGGGCCTGATTGCGGAGTTGTTTATTACAAGGATTTTCTGTGCCCACTGACAGCAGAGGATGTTCAGAGCGCCGACTTTATCTGCCATCTCTACGATTTACCTGTCATGTCCCTGATCGACCAATATAGCCGCAGGGACATCATGAATCCACCGACAACGGAGGAGGATGTACGAAATGCCCAGAAGATGATGGATCTTCTAAAAAATATGTCCGGTGATGGGAACGTGCCCAAAACAGGACGCAATCAACCCCGATACGAGTGGGGTGAACTCCAAACGGACAATAGTACCGAAAACCCCACCTCCGAAATTGCCGAGTGCTATCTTTCCTATGATGCAGATGGGGACGGCCTTGTGGAGGAAATCATGCTGGTGATCGACAAGCGCACGATGTCCCCGATTTTTTACGATTACCTTGGAAATGTCTCACCATCCGGAAAACGTCCATTCACAGTGATCCGCATCAATGGCATCGATGGCCGTTGGCATGGGGTAGGGGGGATGGAAGTATTTGAACTCAGCCAGCAATTCATTGATCTGTGTATCAATCGCCGCAATTTTGCAGAAAGTGCCGCAGGTAGGACGACATTCTGGAATCCAAGCAAAACGCTTGAGGGACAGCGTGATCCTAATCTAGTTCTCAACACCGGGATGACCTATACGCTCCTTCCTGGGAGCAAAAAGGAAGATGCCCTAGATTATGTCACTTTGCCTGAAGTGAAGGGCAACAATCTTTTTGAAATGATGGAGACGTTTATGCAACTCATGCAGTTGGAAAGCGGCGTGGTGAATGCGATGGATGGTCAGGCCGCTGGTCTTCCCAGTGCAAAACTCGCCACCGGAGTCAGGAATATCGAGAAATCAGGAAATGAGATGTTTAGCCTTTATTTAGAGGCATTGGAGCCAGGTCTTACGGAGGTTCTTAGAACAGCCGCAGAAATCATTTATCAGAACATGGATGCCGAAGAGGTATTCACTGTGACAAATGGAGATGCCAAAGAAGTTCTTTCCCTGACCCCGGATCAGGTTCGTAACCTAGACATTGATGTGGAGTTGCTTCTTACCAGATCCAAGAGCGAACAAATGCTAGAAAGTAGTGTTCAGGCGGCAAATCTTCTCAACCAATTCTATCAGCTTCAACCAAACGTGCAGGAAAAGGCAAAATTGCTCTATGTTCAGGCACTAAAGGCCCTTCAGATCGAGCAGGCCGAGCAGATCATTACCCCAGTTGCACCACAACCACCGCAGATGAATCCAGATGGAACTCCTGTTGATCAGGATACTGACAAGAGCCAAGAGCCAGCCGCAAACATTCCTATCAACGACCCCGGACAAATCATGCCGGTAAGGTAATCCGATTATGGATCCTTTTGAGGCATTCAATCAATCTGCCGAGTCCAATAGGGGGAACTATGACCCATTTATGGCTTTTAATAAAGCCGCAGGAATGGATCAGATTTCAAATGTTGTTCATCAGCAAGCGCAACAGGTAGATAAACACTTTCCTTTAGTCAGGGTTTCCATACCAGGTTCCCGCGATATTCTTACAAAGGCACTGCAATTAGATCAAACGACAGGCATTCCCTTTCAACCCATTGTTGAAGGGGGCCAGATGACGATTACCCCTGGTATTGTCGCAGGATTTTTACCTTCAAACATTTTAACATTTAACCCAAGTGTTTCAGACAGCGATCTGTATGTATGGGCAACGTGTACGATACAAGATGGATCGGTCAATTCCGTGGTTCTGAATAGTGGAGGGACATTGCCTATTCCCCAAACAATTTCACAAAACTCCCCTCCAAATTTATTAAATATACCCATTGGAATGTATGCTCATAAAAACAATAAAACATTCAATTTTATATCTGCAAATTGGATAAGCCTTGTATCCACAGTTGCCTTTTCAACTACTGATTCAACAGGATCCTCTACCAGTTGGTATTACTGGACATGGTAATATTATGCCAAATTATACCGCTCTTGATAATTTTCAGGTTTTAACAACATCTACTTATACGTTGTATGTTAATACGACGACTTCATCTTCTTTCAGTGTTGGAGAAGCGGGAGATAGGTACAGATTTTTAACTCCACTAACAACTACGGAGTCAACATATAGTTCGTATTCTTACGATACGGCAGTTGGTTGGGTTTATTTTGATTCAAATGGAGGTTCCGATGGATTAATCGGAACTACAACTGTCTGGTATCCAGAAAGTGCTGAAATCACAACGGTTACAATTACATCATTTTCTTCTGTTTATTCATTTGTTTCAGTAACAAATCCCAACTATGGGCAGTTGCCAACTGACATTCCATCTGCCTGGAACATCACCTGCACAAGTTATTTTCAAACATTTTCGCCAGGTATGTCAGGGTATCTTTCAAACGTATCAACATACCAACAACTTCAAGTAGATGGACAACAACACACCATATATGGAGTTGGAGAAAATCATGTTGGAGGTCCAATAAACCCAACTACCGATTCAGATCAAACGGCACAATTCGGAGGATTTACGGCGACTTTCACTATCAATTATCCAACTTCAGAAAACACCACAACATCTTCGAGTTCTTCAGTCTCTTCTATTACTTCTTGGCTAGATGGTTTTCCATATAATCAAGTAGATGCACTGACTTCATGGAATAATGATAGGATGTGGAGAAATCAATATGGCTTTTATAAAGGTGAATCATTAGAACCAACAACTTCCACATCTTATACCATCGAGGTTGACTCAACAACCACAACAGAAGTTACCTATGATGGATTTGATGGTGGAGTCCTGACATATACAGGGGGACTTGAATATTACGCAGTGTATGCAACTGCCCTTGATTCAATAAGTCCCGGTCAGACATCATCAACATTTGTAACACCCTATGGTCAACTTGCAGGAAATCCCCTTTATGGCGATAGCGATGGAAATCTTTATTACTCCGCACTAACATACTTTTTACCATTTGTTACACCTTACAATAACTATCTTATAGCGACAGTTACCTATGAATACCCAACCTACACCGAACAAAGTTACTGGGTATTCTTTGATAAATCAGGAACCACTTCTGTTCTAGATTATGAATTTCCACTTCCTGTAAATTCGACTAGAAATCCTACGGTTTTGGGAATAGCCAAATATGGAAATGATAATGGTTGGGCCTTTCTTCCTGGAAAGGCAGAGATATATGGAGATGAGTTTGGCATAATAACTGATCCTTTCTTGCCTGGATATGGTCTTATCAAAGATGCATTGGGTGTTTCCATTGAAGGAACCAATTTTTCTTGGACTTCGTTATCGGGATCTTCTCAGACAACAAATTCATCTGCATTTAAGACAAGCAATCAGATTTCACGATCTTATTTTCAATCCACTTATAATCAGGGAAACAATGAGTATGTTTTTTCTATGCCAGAATGGTTCACTGGAAGTCTTGAGATATGCATGAGTTGGCAGGGGTTGGCCGGAATCACTACATTTTCTGATTCTTCTAACTCACAAAGTTCATTGCTTGTAGCCGATTATCCATATGATCCCCCATGGGGAACACAGACTACTGCATCCACAACCTTCACTTTGATGCCCAGTGAGACAATTTCAATATCACCGAAGGGATTCTGGAGTATGCCCACATTTACAGATTACAGAAGTGGTTTTTCCGGGATTCTATGATCACTATCTGTACCGCCGCCACGAAATCGTATCTCCATGCATGGGGGGTTCTCATCAGGGCAATAGCAGTTGCCGCATCTCATCATGACGAGGGGCATTTTATTTTTGCAACTGATCTTAGTGAAGAAAGTAAAAAAGCCGAGGAGTTCGCAAAAAGCACGCTTCCCGAAAACTGGAAAATCAGTGTCATTAGATTGCCCATCGAAGAGGATGTTAAAAATTACAAGCAAGAGGCTCAAATTCGTATTGCACAACTTCAGGGTGCGGCTTTTGCTTTTGCAAGACGCATTAAGAGCGATATCTGTTGGTCGGTGGAAAGTGACACCATACCGCCGGCAAATGCACTTCGAGTTCTTGAGTGGACACTCTCCATGCCGGATGCTGTCGGTAATCCCTACTATCAGGTCGCCGCTGGAACTTACCCCAATGGTCTTTTTTTAGGAGGGCATGGAAGCCACAATGAACATATTTACGAAGATTTTAAGCCTCATGAGCGTAAACTAAAACCAAGGCTTTCCCTGTTGCTCGAAAAATCGGAACAACGATTGAAGTCAGTAAATGATAAAAAATCCGCAGAGAGGGAAATGAAAAGAATGGCAAGACTTCGTGAATGGGTGAAAAAATCACCCCCTGACGGAAATATCTGGGAAATCACGGCCAAACATGGATGGAGAAAGCGTGGTTGGCTGGACTTCGCATATCCGGCCATCGGCCTCGGTGCGATTGTCCCATCGGACTGGTGCGGATTGGGGTGCACTCTCATGAGCAAGCACGCTTTGGCACTTGCGGATTTCTCATCTTATTCCGGACATGGAACTCAAGATTTGCACCTTTGCTACAGGAGGTGGAAGCCAGCAGGGTTACGAATTGCCTGTGTCCCTCATGTTGTATGCGACCATATCAAGCGCCGTGAGCGTGATGGCAAAACAGAGATTGTTCATCATGTAGCGTGGCATGATCTTAACGAACAAACCTATGGACACCTCCGGCAGAAGGAACAACCCTTTGTTCCTGTTTAAGAATTGACGATTGATCTAGCGGATCGCTCGTCCGTTTCTGGAAATTTAGCCATTGATTGAATTGCACGCCAGATCCGATGCCGAATCTCCCTTTCATTGGCATCGATGTCGTCTTCAAGCATTGCCTGTAATGCACTCTCCTCATGTTCCGCTAACCTTGGAAGAAGATAGTGCTTCCAAGCCGGTTGCCCCTTGAGTGCATTAAGCGCAAGTAAGTGTTGCTCGGCTTTTGCCCTGATATTTTCTGGATAAATCGCATTCATGTGAAAAAAGATAAAATAACAATTTAAGGCAACAGACAAGAGAATAACATAGACGTATAAAAAACATTCAGGCTATGTAAGGGCCTATGAGTAACAATCTGGCGGAAGCCGATCCTCTAACCCAGACGTCCGAAGAAACCTATTCCCTGGCGGCATTGCCTACAGGGGAGGCTCCTGCTTCGGTTCCAGCAACTTCAACCCAGGACACTCCCACGACGGAAGCGGCGATCCAGCCCGATCTAGATGTGGAGGCTTTGGATGAAGCAGGCTACTACCAGCAGATCGCAAATATCGAAGCGGCGCTTGCTAATGCCCCCAAACAGGCAGACGCAACGCAAGCACAGACAGAAGAACATTCTCAAGAGGAAGTTCCTGAAGAGGCGGCGGTTGATCCCGAAACAGAGGTCAATCCTGACATCCCCCTAGAAGACGCACGCCTTCCAGAAAGGATCAGGATCGGAAACTGGAACGAGATCGAGCGTAAAGCAGTTCTCCTTCGTCAGCGGAATCCCGACATGACTCTGGCCGAGGCTCTTGCCCGCGTCAGCCCCCAGTCACAACAGGATCCAACCACTGAAGCAACTCCGGAGCCAGTTCTTCCTTCAGAACAGGAAATTACTTCTAGGCTTGCAGAACTTAAAGCCGCCCGCGCCGATGCTTTCAAAAACGTGGAGCTTGATAAGATCCCGGAACTCGATGAACAAATCGAGGCCGCGAAGGATCAGATCGGCAATATCCGTGTTCAAAAAGCACAGCAACAGGCACAGGAGGCCGCTCGCTTCGAGACCACTGTTGCCACCAGTAAGACCCGAGCGGTCGAACTCTATCCCGATGTGACAAAGGCCGAAAGCCCCCTTGTCCAGAAGATGATCGAGATCGATGCTCGGCTTAAAGATTCCGAAAACCCCCTCTATTACAGCGCCGATAAGCCCCTCAAGGTGGCTCAGATGGCGGCAAACGAACTCGGAATCCCACCACGCGATCCAAGGCAGAAGACTTCTTCACCCAAGGCAACCACTTCGGCTCGTACTCCCGCCGCTCCGGCTAACGGACGTCCTACAACCCCACCGATTGCCCCGGCAAACGCCCGCACCAGCAGGCCTAGCCAAGCAGTCGTCAATGGAAGTTTCGACGACCTCTTATCCAAGGCCGAATCGATGGACGATCTGATCGCCATCGCATCGAAGTTGGGTAGGTAACAGCCCACTCTGCCGGCGTGTGCCGGATCTGAATAAGGGTCAGGTAGTCGGTGCTTCCTAGATAGGAAAACCTTATCATGCCTACTTATAATTCAGCAGATACCTACTATATCCCAGCCAATGCTAACTTGGCCG